>Ga0209985_10001923_pt1 | contig 19502 bp, 8 predicted proteins | sample NOAtaG_FD_187305 | JGI IMG/M metagenome (GOLD analysis project Ga0209985, IMG submission 187305) | Freshwater lake microbial communities from Lake Erie, under a cyanobacterial bloom - NOAA_Erie_Diel6S_1000h metaG (SPAdes) (version 2) | ecosystem: Environmental > Aquatic > Freshwater > Lake ...
GTACACACGAACAGTATTTTAAATGGACGTATTTCGGGAATAGTATCCGTCAAGAAAAAACACAACATTAACTTGGGGCTGGTGCTGGTGAACCGGAAAAGTAAACAGGAGGGAGGAGCAAAGGAATTCACAGAATTTACCGGGACGCTGGGGTACTCTTACTCGTTTTGATTTTGGGAATTGGGTATTTAGGCATGAGGTATTAGGGGTTAGGTGTTGGGAGAATAGGCATTGGGCATGAGGGATTAGGTGGTAGGGGTTAGGATTAAACAGAGTTTACATGATTCAAGGATTGGAGGATTTTAAGACGTATAACAAAGCGATGGATTTGGGTGAATCTGTTCGGGCGATGGTTGCTGCGTGGTCATATCTAAAAAAATACGCGATTGGAAAGCAGTTGGTTCGTGCTTGTGATTCCATCGCTGCCAACTTATCCGAGGGGCTTGGCCGATATCACTCCAACGAGGTGAGGAATTTCACGCATGACGCCCGCGGCTTTGCATATGAAACCAAAACATGGCTGACCAAAGCAACCAGCCGGAACCTGATTGGAACTGAGGAACGTGCAGAACTTATCCAAAGAATCAATGAGATTGGGCGAATGATTAACGGCTACATCCAGTCGATGGGAAATCGAGTCAATGAACCCGAAGCTCATTATATTTCGCCAACCCTAACCACTAACCCCTACCACCTAATCCCTAATACCTAACCCCTAATACCTATTATTCTTGCGCCTTTTCAAAGCCATACTGCCCCTCGTATTCTCACTCTCGTGGTTGCAAAGTATTGCCCAGGTCTTCCCCGTTCAGGCCACCACCCAGCTGCGCCCTCCGTATTCATTGTTTTTATCTGACTACGCGGCTCCCGGTTCAGAGCGGTTGGCGTTGAATGTATTCCTGGTAGATGCGGGCCGGCCCGAACTGAATGTTCGATTCCGTTTGCGCATTGAAGGGCAGGGGATACGCATCGAAACCAAACCCGAGTTTTTACCACCACCAACTTCACTTACCGGTGGTGTGCCGCTGCAACTGATCAGTGCCGACCTGGCGCCCTACTTTGAATCGCGTAACCTGAATTTTACCGGCATCTCTCAGCGCGAATACGAACAGCGCGGTGCCTTGCCTGAAGGGCTCTATCAGTTTTGCTTCGAAGTGCTGGAGTACAACCGGGGGGTGAAAATTTCCAATACGTCATGTGCAGCCGCCTGGTTGATTTTGAACGACCCGCCCATCGTTAACCTGCCGCGCGATGGCGAGAAGGTACGCATCCAGGAGCCACAACAAGTTATCTTCCAATGGACACCGCGACATACCGGTTCGCCTAACAGCGCCTTTAGCACTGAGTATGATTTTAAGATGGTAGAGATATGGCCACCCACACGTAATCCTAATGATGCCATCCTTACTTCACCTCCGGTATTCGAAACCACCACGAATGCCACTACCTTAATTTATGGTCCAGCCGAAACACCGTTGGAGCCCGGCAGGCGCTATGCCATTCAGTTGAAGGCGCGCAGCGTCACGGGAGTGGAAGAATTGAACTTATTTAAAAACAATGGTCTCAGTCAGGTCTACACCTTTCAATATGGTGATGCCTGTAATGCCCCCACGAACATTGTAGGTGAGGCCCCCGGCCCCAGTCGCATTGCGTTGAGTTGGAATGGTGGCCTGAACGAAACTGCTTACAAAGTTCGGTATCGACCGTCCTCCCCCTCTCCACCGGAGAGGGGGGCGGGGGGTGAGGTCTGGTATACCGACAACATCTTTCTCACCGACCATGAAATCAAATCGCTGCAGCCCAATACCCGCTACGAGTATCAGATAGCCGCTACCTGTGGCACGTTTGAAAGCACGTGGTCAACAGTAGCATCCATTACTACACCCGATGTGGAAGGCATTGCCTACTCCTGTGGCTTGCCGATGGCACCCTTCAACCTCGATCCATCGCAATTGATCGATGTCATCAACGTGGGTGATGTGATCAGGGCAGGCGACTTTGACGTGAAGATCAGTAAAGTGACAGGCAGTGCCGGCACGTTTTCGGGTGAAGGCGTTATTGAGGTATCATATTTCAACAAGGCCAAAGTGAAAGCCGAGTTTACCAACATTGTGGTGAACAAAGAACTGCGCATGGTAAACGGCTTTATGAACGTGACGGGCGCAGGCGTGGAAATCATCCCGGCCGGGGTGATGGACTTTATGGATAAACTGGATGAGGCGTTGGCCCAAGTAGATTCATTGTTGAACGAATACGAAGCCAACCTGCCACAGCAATTTGATCCTGGTTCGTTTGTGGCCGACACTGCCATTAGGGTGAATGGCACCATTGCCAGCGTAACCAAAGACGAAAGCGGCAATGTGGTGATTGTGGATGCCAGTGGTACACGCACTACGGTACCGGCCGGTACTTCTGCAGCGATTACCGACAGTGCCGGCAATGGCTATATTGTAGACAAGAAAGGCAATATCCATAGTACCACTGCGGAGATTGCCGCCAAAGCCGGAAATCGTGAGTACAACCTGGCGCTTAAGTTTGATGCCTCACCTAATCAAGCCTTTGGTTTTGATGTGAAGCACGACCCGCTGGCGGTTAAATATGAACGCCTTGAAGGCGACAAATATGCCTCATGGAAATCCGTGGCCACCGGTCGCATCGATGCCGTGCTTGCTATCCTCGAAGGCAGCGGCTTTGATAAATCCAAAATCCGTTTTGAACAGGCGGGGTTAGGCATTGGGCATCAGGCATCAGCCACTACCTCAATGCCTAATGCCGCTACTATCCCAATGCCCAATGCCTTTGAACTAAATGTGAGAGGAACAGCCGATGGAATAGAAGAAGGCCTGTTAGCATTATACACGCCCCCCGACACCACTCAAAAAGAACAAGTGCTGGGTAAGCTGAACGTAGCCACCTATGATGAAATCCAAAAGACGGTGATCATCGTTCCGGTGAACGGCAACAAGTACCCCTATAGCGAAGCCAACTTGCGTACCCAACTCAACAAGATTTATGGGCAGGCTGTGGTGAAGTGGAATGTGCAGATAGCCAATGATAATTTATTGGTGCCCGATATTGATCCCTTTAATGATTCGCCCAGTGGACCAGAAAGTAGTTATGGACCGCACATGTTGAAGGTAATTGAAGCATTTGGAGTCAAGCCCTCACCTGATACTTATTACCTTTTTTTAGTTAAAAAACCTATATCATCAAGTCTAGTTGGCTACTTACCTAGAAATCGCCAATTCGGATTTCTTTTTATTGATCTTCTGGAAACAGAACAATCTGCTCTAAAGGTGATTGCACATGAGCTTGGACATGGTGCTTTTAATCTAAGGCATACTTTTTCTGATGAAAAATATACTATACAACCGAAAGGAAGTACAAATAATTTGATGGACTATGGTCAGGCATTTGGGACAAACTTATTCAAACATCAGTGGGATCAGATGCGGTACAAGGAAATTTTATTTGAATTATTTGGTACTGAAAACGATGAAATGGGAAAGTATACCGATAATACTTATACTCAAAAGGTGTTTCAACAAATACGATGTGCTTACATCAACGGAAAAGAACAGTTTTACGATGATTTTTTAAAGAAGGGTACATTCATTTCAGAATCTAATGAATATGGAAGAATTATATTAAAGATTGGTGACGAGCCCATGAACCTCGTTGGGACATCGCCAACAAGTCGCCAAGTAACCCAGACAGCCGATTATCGATCTTTCAAAATTACTCAATATGACTTGAATTATGGTGGAATAACTATAAGTGCTCCATCATCCAGTGAAAGACTTCTTAAGCTACAAGATTTTCTTTTCCCGAAAGACAAAGACGAAAGAAGGAAAGACTTTGTTCAAGTCTATAACAATTTGGTTGGTAAAAGTAGTTTGTCTTCTGAAGACATAGAGTCAATCCGAGGAATTGCAAATTGTGGTAGCGAGTTCTTTTCTGCGAAAGAAAAGTGCAACATCGTACAAGCACTTGTAGAATATGGATTTGCCATTGCTGAAGATAGAGAAGACCTGATTCTTGATCTGATATCCAACTATAGTGGCGCTAGTAAAGAGTTATATGCAAATGAGTTACTCACATGCTTAGCCTCTAAAAGCGGACTTCTATCAACCCTATTCCGTCAAGTTGATAATGCAACGTTATGGAAAAGAGAAGATAACTTTCAACGCTTTCTCAGCGAAATAACTAACCTTTGGAGTAGCTCAAAAAGCCTTTCTTCGATTGCAAACTATCAATACATTGAATATTCTTTCTCCGGCAATACAGCGCCATATACAATAGCTATTGATGGTAGTTTTTTCTTTCCTAAAGTCACCTACAAACCAGTCCTTACTAATGATCGGGTTAAATTTTTAACAAATGCTGGAACAAAACAGGGATCTCAAGAGTATCATTACTTCCAACCTATTTATGTCCTGAAAGAAAATTCAAAAAATGAGATGATATCGTTGCCAACAGATCTCCCTGCAATTGTAGTTGCAGGATTAATTGAGTCTGAGAATATTGAGAAGACAATGACCAAAATCGGTCTAACTGTTGATGTGGTGTTAACATTTACCGCAATAGGGAATCTTACCAAGCTTAGACATTTAACAAAATTGCAGAAGGCTGGTAAGATTGTTTTAGCCTCTATTGAGATAGGAAGTTCTTCACTTGACATTCTCCTACGTTATACGAATTTCTGTAAGGATCCGGATTACTGTAAGGCCTTACAGGAATACAATATGTATCTTCAATTGGGATTGATGGGTGGTGAATTATTAAGTGCGGTGTATAAAACCCAGCTGCGAACAGCTTTTGATAATGCCAAAAATATTCATGTAGAGAAACGGCATTTAATTGATGACCCGAAAGCTAGAAGCGATCTTGATGAACATTTTGGGGTAACGAAGCGATTTGACGAGGATTTGATTATTTCTTTTACTAAAGAAACAGGAATAAGTGTCTCAATTGTTTCGAATAACGGGCTTTTAAATAGAATCCGTTCGTGGCAAGGAGGTGGCATATATACCGGTGTTGATGATTGGGTAATTTGCAAGGTAAACCGCGGAACGAAGTTTATTGGAGGGTTGCCAGGTCAAAGCGAGTTCTATACAGTTTTAAAATCATTAGATGATACTGGACGTGATAAGTTAAAGTTTTGGGAGTATTTGCAAGTTAAACCGCACTCAACCTTTGGTCATAGACCAAAGGTTGGTGTTTACGAAGCGAAAGAAAATATTGAAATTGGAATTGCAAGAACAACTGCTAACCCTCAGTTTGGAAATGGTGGTGCATGGCAGGTTTTTATTGAAGAGTTTGATGTAAAGCTTGTAAAGAATGAAGATATTTTACTATTAGACAATGTTGGTGGCTCCGAGCGTTTGTTTTGGGGATTTTGGGAGGACTATGAGAAAGTCAACGTTAGTGGTAGGTCTTATGCCAGTATAGGAGATAGATTATACACAAGACATGCAATTGATAGAATGACACCAAAAGAATTTGGGGGAGACTATACAACTAAGGGACGAACTATTTCTCCGAATATTGTTGAAGATGTAATTTTTCGAGGAAAGAAAACTGAGGTAACAGTTGATGGTGTAGAAAGGCAAGTGTACGAGCTAGGAGATGTCTCCATTGTTTGCGAAGGGGGGGGTAAATTTGTAATTACTGTACTTTTAAAATGAAGGAAGAGTTGTTATTTAAATTACTATCAATAATTGAGAGATATGAACATAAGTTTATTGATCGAGAATATTTGTGTAATTCTCTTGATTCTATTTTAGAGTTATCAGACGAATCTAATTTGAGGAATCTTGTAAAAGAATCCCTGTATTTAATTGACAATACTATTCATATAACTAATTCCAATGAAATTGAACCTAAGATTATTGAAATCATCAGGAAATTGAAGATTGAATTAAACATCTTATTTCCACACAAGATATTCTTTATTCAAAATGAAACTGCGTGCTTCCCTATTAACACATTGTTGAATTTACTTTGTAGTATGGGTGGACAAGTTGTTAAGTCAAAAATAATAGATCAGCACTTTGGTGAATTAGAGTTTCAGATTTTGTTAAAAAATTTTGAAGCTAGTGAATTAGCAAACGGAGTTAATGGGATTTTTACTAACGAAATGGATGATTTTTTCTGCGATTGTCACTGGAGCGTTGTTAAAGTTATTAAGAATTTACATCACGAACAACCCTCTTAGCCTTTGTTGGTGTTCTTCGTTAACAGGAATGGTAGATTAATTGGTAACTTAGAATATGAAGTAAAAATAAATTGAACAGAGACCTGATATAAACCCAGAGAACGTTAACCCAATGACTACTCGCATTACCATATTGCTTCTCCTCCTCACCACTACCTCCCTTGCTCAAACCAAGAGCCTGGATAATTACTTTGCCCAAATACGGGCGGGTAAGTATGCCAATGTGCCGGCCGAGGTAAGTAAACCGGAGTTGGCAAGTGGGTTGTTGAAGTCGCTGAGTGTTTATGCCGCAGATACGTTGCCCACTGTGCGGGCTCGCGCGGCCGGGCTGGTGCGCACTATTGGGTTGCAGTCTAAAGTGCAATCTGTTCGCACGCAAGCCGTACAGCAATTAATGACAGCGGCCAAAGACAAAGACACGGGCAATGCAGGCGTGGTGCTCAACTACCTTACTGGCTTCCGTAAAAATGATTTTTCATCGGCAGCCAAAGATTCCTTGTATGCCTACTTCCAACGGAAGTCGGGCAATATGAATACCCTTATCCGGCTCCTTGGTTATCTGAACGTACAAAAAGCAAAAAACGAGCTCTTTGCTTTGTCGCAAGATGGTGCGGCTGGTCGTAAAGACCGCTGGGCCGCCCTGCTGGCGCTCAGTCGCATGGGTGATGAGCAAGCCATTAATGATGTAATGAACCGAGTGAAGCGCATGCCCGTGAGTGATGCGTTGGTGTATGAAGTGTTCCCGGATTTGGTGTATACGAGAAGGAGGGAAGCTTTCAGCTATTTGCTGGAAACGCTTAATAGTGATGCAAAGAATTGTGAGTCGGCAGACCCCGAGCGGCCTTCGCGCATACCGTGCGCTTATCGTGTGATGGAGATGCTGGCTCCCGCTATCGGAAACTATCCGTTGAAGTTAAGTGATAGTGGAGATGTGGTCACATCAGACTATCCTGCTGCGCTGACACAAGTGAGAGAGTGGTTTCAAGTGAACAAAGAATTTAAGATATTGGATGACAAATACTAGGTATTAGGGGTTAGGGACTTAGGCATTAGGTGTTAGGTATTAGAAAAGAAGTTTGGGAATTAATTTGATGTATATGATTCAGGGGTTGGAAGATTTTAAAACGTATAACAAAGCGATGGAGCTGGGTGAATCTGTTTGGTCGATTGTTGCCACGTGGTCATACTTCGAAAAGGATACGATCGGAAAGCAGTTGGTTCGCTCTTGTGATTCCATCGCGGCTAACTTATCCGAGGGGCTTGGCCGATATCATTCCAAAGATGTGCGAAATTTTACATTTTACGCCCGTGGTTCTGCATTTGAAACCAAAACATGGCTCACCAAAGCAGCCAGCCGAAACCTGATTGCGACCGAAACACGTGCAGAGCTTATCCGCAAAATCGATGAGATTGGGCGAATGATTAACGGCTATATCCAGTCGATGGAAAATCGAGTCAGTGAACCTGAAGCTCATTACAGTACCAACGACCTAACCCCTAATACCTAATACCCAATACCCAACCCCTAATACCTAATACCTAATACCTAATACCTAACCCCTAATACCTAATACCTAATACCTAATACCTAAAATAATGGAATGAAATACTTACTCCTCATATTATCCCTGCTTCCCTTCCTGGCCGCAGCCGGTCCCTCGGATAGCACGCTGGTGGTGCATCGGCTGGATTCGGTATTTCAGATGCCAGTAGCCTACGAATTTTCTCCGGAAGTTTCTGATATCTTATCAGAGGATATGTTCTTTGATGAGATGATTAATGGTGAGCAGGAGCAGAAAATTGCATTTGTCCGATCGATGGTGGCGAAAGTGAAGGAGACGCAAAATTTTATCAGAACGATTGATGCGAATTCCAAATTTGAGTTACCGGTGGGTATTCCCAAAGCCGTTGGGGGGTTAAGCTATGATGTGGTGATTTATGCGGTGCGGTTGCAGCCCACCCACGCGGAGTTGGATGTGGTGATGGAATTTGAAATTCCGCAAAACGGAAAGAAACTTTCGTTCATGGGCAGAAACATTAAGCTCTCCAACGCGGGCGGAATTGTGGGCGATGCCACGCTGCAATTGATTGGTGATTATGGAATCAATTTTAATGGTGATAAAATTCAACTGGTCATCAAAGGTGGGACGGAAGTAGTACCGGGCACCTATGTTACCATCGACTGCGATGGATTCAAAGAAATGGCGCTGGATGCCAATGTCATCTTCTCACGCGATCTGTTGATTCCAGAAAACCTGAATGGGACCATCCAACCGGAAGGCCGCGTAACATCTTCTTTTAAAACCGTATTGAGCAACTGGAACGACCTGATTGTTCAACTAAGTCTGCCCAACTTTCAGGTGAAGGGCTTGAATGGCTTTGGCTTTACGGTAGAACAGGCTGTATTTGATTTTAGCGATGTGCGCAATGCCCCGGCTGTCGAGTTCCCGCAAGGATATACCAGCAACCAAATGTTACCGGATAATACCAATCTGTGGCGTGGGTTTTATATGCGACAGATGTCGGTGCGGTTACCTCAGCAATTTAAAAATAAGGACAACGTACGCACCTCGCTGAATGCTTACAATATGATTATTGACAATCAAGGTGTATCCGGATTATTCGAAGGTAAAAACCTGATTCCGCTTAACAACGGAGACATGAGCGGCTGGGCATTCTCGCTGGATTCCATTGCCGTGTCGTTGATGGCTAATCAGATTCAGCAGGCGGGACTGAAAGGAAAAATTGTGGTACCGTTGGCGGATGAACAAACGCCATTTAAGTATACGGCCACCATGCAAGAGAACGACCAGTATTTCTTTAATGTGGTATCTACCCAGGATATACAGTTTAACTTATGGCAGACCAGCAAAGTGGAAATCTATGAAGCTTCGCGCATTGAAATCCGGGTAGCGGATGGTAAGTTCTTGCCCAAGGCAGTGTTGCATGGCAACATGAACATTCAGGCCAGGTTGAGCAACAAGGGGGAAAAAGGCAAAGGCGTGGAGTTAGCCGATATCTCCTTTGAGAATCTGGAAATCCAGACTGTAAGGCCTTATATCAAAGTAGGCAACTTTTCGTTTGGCTCCGAAGCCTTGCAACAAAAGATGGCGCAGTTCCCCATCAGCATCAACAACATCGGCATGCGCTCATTGTCTGACACCGAGACCGCCCTCGACTTTGATTTAATTCTGAATCTCACAGGCAATGATGCCGGGGCAAATTCTTTTTCTGTGGATGCGGGGCTTTCGCTGGTAGCGGAGATGTATCAGAAAGACGGCAGCCAGCGCTGGCGTTTTAAACGAGTAGATGTTAGCTCCATTGAAGTCGACATGACGGGCGCGGCCTATTCGTTGAAAGGCTCGCTTGCGTTCTACCGCGATGATGCAGTTTATGGAAATGGATTTAATGGATCTGTGGAAATGGCCATGACCAAGCTCAATTTTAAGGCACGCGCTTCGGCTATCTTTGGAAATGTGAATGGTGACCGCTATTGGTATGCCGATGCGTTGGCTGAGTTTTCGCCAGGCATTTTAATGTTTCCGGGTGTGAATGCCGTAGGGTTTGGCGGGGGTGCTTTCTATAAAATGAAAATGGACAAGAGTTCATCCAGTCCGTTAGGAAAGACTGCCTCGGGCGCTTTTTACATTCCGGATTCAAAAGCGGGTTTGGGCATAAAAGCCACCATGGTAATTGCCTCGGCTGGTAACGACAAGGTGTTTAATGCCGATGTTACGTTTGAGATTTCCTTCTTTCAGGGAGGAGGCATTCGTTATATGAGTTTACTTGGAAACGGAAACATGCTCACTCCTGGAATAGACGCTGCTATCTCCGGGAAGTTGACAGCCGCCACGGCTAAGATGACGCAGAAAATGAAGGAAATAGAAAGCAAGGTACCGAAAGGAGCAGAGACGTTGATCAACACCATCAAAGACGATAAGGCGGCCATCGAAGACATTCATGGAAAGATTGAAGGAAAGGAGGGGATCACCTTCCGGGCGTTTATTGATTACGATTTTGAGAATCGGGTGCTCCACGGAAACTTTGATGCTTTTGTGAATGTGGCTGGTGGTGTTATCCAAGGCGTAGGAGCCGGAGGACGTGCCGGGTGGGCCGTGATGCACTTTGCGCCAGGCGAATGGTATGTATATGTCGGTACTCCGGAAGATCGGATCGGATTAAAAGTAGGAGTAGGGCCCGTCAGCGCGCAATCGGGAAGTTACTTTATGGTGGGCACTAAGATACCCGGCAGTCCGCCACCTCCAGAGGCTGTGTCTCGTATCCTGGGCGGTAAGGATCTTGATTACATGAAAGACCTGAATGCGATTGGCAATGGGGCGGGTGTGGCGTTCGGTTCCGCCTTTAGCATCAGCACAGGCGATCTTACCTTCTTGATCTTCTATGCCAAGTTTGAAGCCGGTCTTGGATTTGACATCATGATTAAAAATTATGGTGAGACCTACTGTAGCAATACGGGCAGAAGAATTGGGATCAATGGTTGGTATGCCAATGGGCAGGCCTATGCGTATTTTGAAGGGGCTGTAGGCATACGGGTGAAAGTATTTGGAAAGCGGAGAAGTATTGAAATACTGAGTATAGGAGCGGCTGCGATTTTGCAAGCCCAGTTGCCTAACCCTATTTGGGTACAGGGCACCGTGGGTGGCTATTTTAGTGTATTGGGCGGATTGGTGAGAGGAAATTGCAGATTTGAAGTGACGCTGGGTAAGAAGTGTGAGATGGTGAAGAAGGAGGATAGTGTGGCTGATGACTTAAAAGTAATTTCTCAATTGACTCCCGGTGATCAGGAAAAAAGTATTAGTGTCTTTACCCGACCACAGGCTGTGTTCAATATGCCTGTAAACAAGGTTTTTGAGATAACAGATGATAATGGCGTAAAACGATCTTTCCGTATGCAACTTCAGTCTTATAGGCTTACGAGCGAGGGAAAGCCATTGGCAGGTACACAAGAGTGGAATGAAGAACAGGATGTGTTGGCCATCAATCCGTTTGATGTATTACCTCCGCGCAAAGAAGTAGTGGCTTCTGTAGAAGTCCAGTTTGAGGAGTTGAAATCCGGCTCCTGGGTAAAAGTAGTTGAAAATGGACAAGTGATTGTCGAAAAGTCCGTAGCTAAATTTTCAACAGGTGATGCTCCTGATCATATTCCCTTATCAAATGTTGATTATTCCTATCCTGTGGTTGGGCAGTTGAATTTTTATAAAGGAGAAACAACCGAAGGGTATATCAAGCTTAAGCAAGGACAACCTTACCTATTTGAGTCATCTGCTGATTGGACACAAACGGGAAGATTTACGGATGTATCTGGTAATAAATCAAATTTTGGATTTAGTTATGCCTCCGGTCGAGTAAGTTTTACGATCCCATCTGCTAATCTCAAAAATGGAGAAGTTTATGCGTTTGAGCTGGTGAATGTACCCAAAACACAGGTTGGTGCGGTAGACCGAAATGTGAGCGAGGTAAACACAAAAGTTCAGACCAATGGTGAAACGCTGGATACCGAAGTGAAATCTAAAAGAGCGGAGGGTACGATTAAAGATCTGGAAGAAAAGGCCATTTTTAGTTCGTATTTCCGATCCAGTCGCTACTCAACACTATCAGGAAAGATTAATGCATTGAATCTTGAACCAACCCTTAATGGATTACGGGTGGCGTGGCGTGTTTCGTTTTTAAAGACAAATTATTCCACACAAGAAGGTTTTGACAAAGCAGAGTTGATAGGAACATCTTTTACCGGAAACAAACCCCTCCTAAAGATAGAAGCTGACCTTTCCGATAATCAATATTATAATTCCCGGATTTATCCGTTGGTTTATGAAGGTTACCCGATTGATAATCGAATCACGATCGGTAACCGAACGTTGGCCACTTTGGGTCTTCCCCCCATTGGTGCGGTGCATATATTTCAGGCCACGGATGGTCTGGAATTAAGTCAAACCAGTCCGGTGTCTCCAACGATGGAGTTGCAATCCTTTTTTGCCTATGATTTAGCATATTACTACTACTACGACTTCCTGGAAATTCAAAGCAAGGTGGTGAATCATTACCTGGCGCAAGGAATTATTACGCCCCGGACAGAGAATATTATCTGGAGTGCTTTTCCACAGATGTTGAAAGGTAATTATAAGATAAAAGTAAAGAAGTTTGTACCCGGAAAGGCAGAGCCTATTTCCGGAAAAGACTTGGTGTTTTTTAACCCGATTGGTGAGTGAAGATAATACGATTCATAACTTTGTCCTGTTTCCTTCTCCCATACTTTGCGTGGGGGCAGACATCTGATGTATTACTATTAGCTAAAGCAAAGAAAAACTCTATTTTATTGCGATGGGCACCAACCGATCCGAACCAATGGCAAACAGCTAATAAATCGGGATATGTGATCGAGCGGTATACGATTACCCGCGGGAAACAAATACTCCGACCACCTTCAAAGATAATTCTATCACCAGCGCTAAAACCTCGACCGCTTGTCGAGTGGGAGCGTCCTTCCGAGAACAATGATTATGTCGCCATTGCAGCCGAGGCCCTTTATGGTTCCGATTTTGAGGTAGGACCACTCCAAGCGACACCCTTTGATGTCGTGAATAGGTCAAGGCAATTGGAACAGCGATTTTCATTTGCCTTGCTCGCTGCTGATCACTCTTTTGAAACCGCATTGCTCTCAGGACTGGGATGGGTGGATGCCCAGGTCAAACCTGATGAAAAATATCTGTACCGGATTCACGTAGCCAATGCCGATAGTGCGAACTCCGTGCCTGCTACATTTTATATCAGCTTGGCTGACACCATTCAAGTGTTGCCACCTGCTGAGCTAAGGGCGCAGTTTGGGGATAAACAAGTAATGCTTACGTGGCCAAAGACGGCAGTGGAGAAGACGTTTACATCTTATATAATTGAGCGGAAACAGGCTGGGGAGCCAGATTTTAAAAAAGTTAACAATGCTCCTTTTTTAAATCCAGGTAATGAAGAAGACCCTTATTTCCGTTATATCGATTCATTGAGTTCTACTGGAAGTGAAGTAGCCTATAGGATACGAGGTATTACAGCGTTTGGGGAAATAAGTCCGGCTTCTGCGGAAGCGAAAGGCATAAGTATTCCTGCTCTAAAAGCTATCGTTAGCAGTTTTTCCGTTCAGCCAACAAAGGAGAGCGAGGCCTGGTTGCGCTGGCAGATTTCAGGAGACAAAAAGCAAATAAGATCTGTTAAAATAGAACGAGGAAGCCGCGAATCGGGTCCATATTTCACCGTGCATCGGATGTCAGTAAACGAAACCGAGTGGAGAGATAAGAAACCATTGGCTACAGCCTATTATAGGATTAAACTGATGGGTGAGCGCGACAGCACCGCTACCTTTCCGCATTTGCTTCAATTGTATGATAGTGTTCCTCCGCTAGCACCTCAAGGTCTCAGGTATGAGGTGTCATCATCTGGTGTGATTACCCTTCAATGGGGAGCTAATTCAGAAAATGATTTGCAAGGATATGAAGTATATCGATCCAATTTTCAAAATGCTGAGTTCAGTAAGATTTCAAAGGAGTTATCGTCCATTTCTCAGTATCGCGACTCCCTTAAAACCCAATCTCTTGACGGTCGGATTTACTATCGTTTAAAAGCTCTTGACAATCGGTTTAATGCCTCCATATTCTCAGAAATCTTGACTGTTGTTTTGCCAGATAAAATACCTCCTGTTCCTCCTTCGATCAAGAATGTAAAGAACACGGAACATGGAGTGGAGTTATCGTGGTTTCCTAGTTCTAGTAAGGATGCAGCAGGGTATCTCATCGAACGAAGAACATTAGGCGGGACGAACTTATCGAAGCTTGCCAATCTGCCTGATTCCATTTTTCACTTTGTCGATTCTACTGGAGTGCTCGGCTCGCAATTGTATAGCGTGAAAAGCTATGATCGTTCCGGAAATATTTCTGAAGGATCCACCATTCAGTTGACGGTAAAAGAAAGGGTTAAACAATCCGCGCAGGTGCTACTTAAAGCAACCGTTGATCGGGATAAAAAACAGATACTGCTAGAATGGGATCAGATTCCGGGTGCGGTTAAAACAATAATTTACCGATCAGAAGGTGATGATCAGCCATTTACAATTAAAACTATAAATTCTTCGAGGCAGTTTATGGATAGCAATGTTAAAATAGAGAGTAGTTATAAGTATCATATATTGGTAGTTAATCAAAACGGAGCTAGTGTCGGAAAGTCTTTGGAGATAAGTGTGAAATATTGAATAAGAAGTGAATTTTTGATAATGAAGATAGACTTGTGAATCAAATTGCAAATTTTGCTATGAAAGCAAGGGTTTTATTTTTAATGGGCTTGGTATTACTTGGTAGTTCTTTAATAGCGTTTGATGCAAACGCTCAAATAGCCTACTCTGTGAACGAGTTTTCTTCAGGTGCATTGAGTGGATGCCCCGGTGAAACTGCACCTATTTACGAGTCTTATGTAAATTACAATGTGGTTAAGAACTCAAATGGAAGGCCGATTAGGATAGATATCACTTCCCGTTGTCGTGTTTTTGATGACAAAATACCTCCGGACTTTCCAAATCAAAACTGCCTTTTTTCCTATTCCATAAATCTTCCAAATCAAGATTGCTTTTCCAATAATTATACAATCGGTTCTTGTGCTACAACTGACTTGACGCTAAGCTGGGAACCGTTACCTACACCTATAATGGGGACTACTCCAGCAGGAGACTATTGTTCTAGTGAAGTACTTAATCTCAGGGGTATTTCCGTATATTCATCTTATGATTGGGAGTATAGTATTTCTACTGGGGTTTGGCTTTCTGTACCTGGTAACCCCAATTCGTCTTCAATAAACGTCAGTATGCAAGATATCTTTGGGACTGGATACGCATCATTTTACGATACTCCCATAGTGTTTCGTTATTCTGTCCCATGCGGTGGATCACCAAGCGTTCCAACGAGCCCTTATCGATTTTATCCGGATCAAGTTGTTGCATCAAGCATTAGTACATCTGCTCCCACATGTCTAGGTGGCAACGATGGTTCCGTGACGGATGTTTCTTACAGCCGCGAAGCAGATACAGGTGAGGTTTTTAGCTTTGAGATACGGGACTCAAACGATCCTTTACTTCCCTTAAGCTCGTTAAAAACAAACGGACAACTGATGGCAGGTATCCAATACTACTTAATTGTCAAGAGTAATTTAGGTAATTGTGGAGCAGTTGAGTTTACACCCTTTATCGTCTCACCGGGTCCCCGCACTCAGCTGGTTGCAAATGTATCTGTTACCAGCAACTATAATGGTTCACAGGTTAGTTGTCTGGGTTCAACAGATGGGCAGGTAACTGTTAGCGGAGTTTCTGGAGGTCGTTCGCCATATCAGTATAGCCTCAATGGAGGGCCTTTTCAAGGGACTCCAACGTTTGATGTTGGCGCAGGCAGTTATCAAGTGACCATACGTGATGACTGCACTACCCCGGCAACATATACCGTGCTTACAACAAATTCGGTCAGCGTTTCTGAGCCATCTATCGTATCGGCTTCTGGTCTATCCACGTTGTGTAACACATTGAACAATGGCCAGGTGACCGTCACGGCCAGCGGGGGCACCGGTGCAAAACAATATCGGATAGACGGAGGCGCGTACCAGATGTCCAACGTATTTACAGGATTGACTACCGGGATAGCCCACGCAATCCAGGTGCGAGATATAAACTTATGCGAGAGCAGTGTAGTGAATGTTTTTGTTCCAGCCCCGGTAATCGCAGGTACGGCAACCGTAACTCAGCCCACGTGTTTTGGACAAACAGGCATGATCACCGTTAACGGTTCTGGAGGGGGTACAGGAGTATTACAGTATTCTCTTGATGGATCAATTTATCAGGCTTCAAATGTGTTTTTAGGTCTTGGCTCTGGGAATTACACCGTTCGTGTTCGGGATATCAATTTATGTGTGGCACTGGCTGCCAGTGTAACGGTAACTGTTCCCCCGGCCATTTCCGTTACGCGTACGTTGGTCGAACCATCTTGTTTTGGATTGGCAAATGGCAGTATCACTATTACCGCCTCCGATGGGGTGGCACCCTTCGAATACTCGATCAACAACGGTACAAACTATTTTACGACAAATGTTTTCACCGGACTTAGCTCAGGCATATATACCCTTCGGGCAAGAGGTGCCAATGGATGTGAGAGTTCGGCACAAGTAATAAATCTGACACAACCCTCACCTGTAGGCGGTACCATCGCCACCCTCCCCACTTTTTCCTGCTTTAGTCCAGGCAACGGAGGCACCATCAATCTGACACCCTCAGGCGGCACACCACCGTTTAGTTACAGTTGGCGCGACAACACCACCAATGCAGTAATTGCCACCACCGAAGATGCATCCTTTACGTTGGGCAGCCTGCTGAGCAATACGTATACCGTTACGATTACCGATAGCCGAGGTTGTATCGGTAGCCGTACCACCCCGGTGATCATCCAACCGGCTCAGTTAGTGAGCACAGCGATTAAAACCGATGTTACCTGTTTTGGCGCCAGCAATGGTTCAGTTAACCTGACCGTGACGGGCGGCACCTCACCGTATTTGTACAGCTGGAGCAATGGAGCCACTACGGAAGATCTGATCAGCCGGCCACCGGGGTTATATTCTGTCACAGTTACGGATGCGAACGGATGTACGACCAACACTTCGGCCACCATTATACAACCCGCTCAGCTAACGCTTTCTCAAGGCACCTCCTCTCATGTTTTGTGTAATGGTCAGGCAAACGGATCTGTTACCCTGAATGCTACAGGCGGAACAGGAGTCTATGAATATTCACGCGATGGCATTACGTGGCAGCCCTCGTCCACCATTAGTAGCTTGAATGCGACATCACATACGCTGCGTGTACGCGACCAAAACCTGTGCATCAATCAAATCATCGTTACGATTACCCAGCCTCCTGTATTAACAGCCTCGGTTGGTAGCATCCAGGGGGCCACCTGTGGTCAATCCAATGGTTCGGCTTCCTCTTTGGCTAACGGAGGCACAGGAACCTACAGTTTTGCCTGGCGCAATGGGCTCAACCAGGTGGTATCAACCGCACCTACGCTTGTTAATGTACCAGGGGGAACGTACAGCGTTACGGTCACCGATCAAAACGGGTGTACCGATTTTGAAGATGCCGCTATTCCCAGCCCGGACGGCCCACAAGCCACGATCAATTCAACCACACCCACCAGATGTTCGGATAGCAACGATGGACGCGCCACGATCACCGTATCACAAGGCCAGGCTCCTTATACGATTGTGTGGAACAATGGGGAAACAGGCTTGAACCCTGTGGCACTTCGTCCCGGTATCGGCATTAACATTGTTACGATCACTGATGCCACCGGATGTATTACCTCGCAGGTAGTAAATGTTCCTTCACCACCGACCCTGGAAGCCACTCCACCGGTTATTCAACAGGCAACCTGTCCGGCAGGCACGAACGGATCGATTCAGACTTTGGGTGCGGGAGGGACAGCGCCCTATACCTACGCGTGGAATACCGGTGCGACCACGTCTCTTTTGAATAACATTGGTGCTGGTACCTATTCCCTCACCATCCGCGATGCAAATAATTGTACGATAACCGAGAGTATAACCCTTTCGGACAAGCCTGCCATCACTGTACAAACCGTATCAGAAGTGGCACCGGCATGTGCAGGTCGCAGTGATGGTAGCATCAGCGTAAATGCCATGGGAGGGAATGGCACGTTTAGCTATGCCTGGAACACGGGTGCCACGGGCAGTACGTTAGCATCGATTGGTGCTGGAACCTATACAGTGACAGCTACCGATGTGTTAGGTTGTACGTCTCAACGGACTTTTGTGTTTGCTGATCCACCACCGTTGTCTCTCGATCTGGGACCAGACCGGAAAATCTGCGTAGGCGGTATTTTGACTATTGCTTCACCCGAGAATGCAGCTTCTTATGTCTGGTCATCGTCCAATGGTTTTAGCAGTACGTTAAAACAAGTGACGCTGACACAGGCTGGCGATTACACATTGCGTATTGTCAATGCCAACGGTTGTTTGGCAGAAGATACTTTTACCTTAACGACGGCCACCGACTTGCTAAGCGCTGACTTTCTGATGATCCCGCAAGCAGAGGCCGGGGATACGATCATTGTGATTGATATCAGCTGGCCGGTGCCGGAAGGTATTGTGTGGACCTTACCCTCAGAAGCTAGCGTGATTGAACGCACGCCTGACTATGTAACGATGGTATTTGATGAACCCGGCATCTACGAAGTGATCCTGACCGCCAGCCTGGCTCAATGTCAGGATGACTATCGGGGGACAATTGACATCCGAAAGCGGGCTAAAAAATCAGGTGGCCGCCTGAGCACCCAATCGGAACCCTTGATCAGGTCGGTTACAGCATTTCCAGTGCCCACAAAAGACCGTATTTCAGGTATGATTGAACTCTCTCAAGAGAGTGCAGTCACAATCCGACTTGTTAGCCCCGAACGCAATCTCGTAATTCGGATGATTGAGGGTTTTGGCCGCAGTGTGTATGAATTCGATTTTGAAGTCAGCAATCTGCCAAGGGGCGTGTATTTTTTGATCTTCGAAAGTGGTCGAGAGGCGAAAGTCATTCGGGTGGCTGTTATCTAAGAAAACAATCATGTCCTCCCGCATTGTCGCCTAGTTGAGTCGCCCAACCGCCAGCTTGCTGACCGTTTCGCCAATGGCCAGGGATGAAGTGGCCGCGGGGGACGGGGCGTTGCACACGTTGATTACATTCTTCCCTTCCAGAATCAAAAAATCATCGACCAGACCGCCCTCGCTGTCGCAAGCCTGCGCCCGAACGCCTGCACCACCTTCGATCAAATCGGATTCCTGTATTTCGGGAATGAGCTTTTGCAGCGCTTTGGTAAACGCAGCTTTGCTGAATGACCGGTACATTTCGCCCAGCCCGGTGCGCCAGTATTTGGCCGCTACTTTTTGAAATCCCGGCCAGGCGAGCGTTTCGCCCAACTCGCGCAGGTTGATGTTGGATTTCGTATAACCCTCGCGGCTAAACGCAAGAACCGCATTGGGCCCGGCTTCTACGCCACCGCGGGCCATACGGGTAAAATGAACACCCAGAAAGGGAAAATTCGGGTCGGGCACCGGGTAAATCAGCGTGCGCACCAGATACTCTTTTTCAGGTCGCAACTTGTAATACTCACCGCGGAACGGCACAATACGCACGTTGAGCTGCGGAAAGGAGAGGGCTGCAATTTTGTCGGAGTAAAGTCCGGCACAG
>Ga0209985_10001925_pt1 | contig 19493 bp, 14 predicted proteins | sample NOAtaG_FD_187305 | JGI IMG/M metagenome (GOLD analysis project Ga0209985, IMG submission 187305) | Freshwater lake microbial communities from Lake Erie, under a cyanobacterial bloom - NOAA_Erie_Diel6S_1000h metaG (SPAdes) (version 2) | ecosystem: Environmental > Aquatic > Freshwater > Lake ...
CGACGCTAAGATGGGTTTTTCAGATGATGGAGGGCGTGATCGTACTAAGACAATCTCAAGCAGTGTGCGCTGAAACTTGTGTCTTGAATCTGTCAGAAGTGCGGCAAAAGATAATAAGTCTTTTTGGTGAAACTGCTCAAAAAATATACGGAACATCATAAATTTTCGTGGGAATGTGGGATCTATGGTTCCGAAGCTCTTCATTAAGCTGGCTATCTGTTTGGCTCTTGTGGGGCACGCCTACCCCATGGCAGCGTCCAACAGCGGGACAGCGTTTAAAAAACAACCGGACGAACCCGCTGGACTTCGCAGTGGGCACCTGTTCTTTCGCTTTCCCGTGACATGGGAGATCATGCGCTCGGGTTTCAACACTCTCGATGTTGCTATGGAGGCTGAGACATACGTCGAATCCTGGGCTATCCATCGTGTCAGTGCTCAGGAAGTGTACCTGCTCACACCGCGGGCGCGGACTCGCGTGGTTCCCCTCCTCATCGACGAGTCAAATGAGGTAGATTTCGACACCCTTGCTCTCACCGAAGTCCAGTTCGCGCAGCTGCTGGGTCTTGCTCCCGTGCCTGTTGAAGCAGCCGAGCGGAAGATTCTCATTCAATTGCCCATCGCTGAAACCGTTGAACAAAATCTCATCCTAACGGCAAGCCCCAAATACTTTATCAGTGTACATCTCAACCTCAGCTTCTAAAACGTTCTATCACTTTTTCTGGCGGTGATTCAAGCCGAGCAACTTCCAGAGCCTTTTCCCACAACGCACTGAGTGTCGCTTGATTGGCAACGTAAAACTCTTTGAAGTAAGCTTGACAGCTATTCATCGTAGTCGGACCGATCGCGACCGGAGTAAACTTATAAAAACAGGCCTCTCCATGGTAGCGGACAATCTCCACAAACGCTTTAACCGCATTAGGGTTCGCGAAGCAGACGACTGCAGATTCAGCAAATAGCTGCTGCAATTGGGCAGGTGGGATGGTCTTGATCGCTTCGGTGCGATAGAGTTCAATGTCGTGAACTTCGAGTTGATGAGCCCGAAGATGCTCACTGATGGGAAAGGCCGTGTCCTTGGGTTTAGGAAACCAGATCACAGTACCTTTCTTCAGTTCGTGCACCAGCATCTCTGCGAACTCTTTACCTCCGTTCGCAGTCATCAGGCGAGCTTTGAGATTCTGAGAGGCGAGAAATTTGTAAGTTTCGAGCCCGAAGGTGAGGAATTCAACCTTGCTCATCTGATCCTTGCTGAGACAAGGTTTGCTCAAAAAGGCATCAGCTGCCTTGCGACTTGTCACGATCACAAACTCGCAGACCTTGGTTGGCAGCTGAGGCGAGATCGCTACCTGCCGGGTGACGGGGAAATGATGCACCAACTGTGCAGGTTTGAGCAGTTTTTGATCCTGCTGCCAATCATGGTCGGGACGTGTCCAGATAATCTTTTTCATGCAGCTCATCTCCCAACACCGCTTTGCAGCACCTGCTCTTTTGGGTACAATCGCCAGGGCCCTATCGAGGAGTCTTCTGACGTGATCGACCTTCAAGCCATTTCCAAATCATACGACAAGACACCGGTTTTGAGAAACATCAGCTTTCAGGTTGCGGCTGGAGAGCGTGTTAGCCTCCTGGGTCCTGGGGGTTGTGGCAAGTCCACCATTCTGAAGATCCTTCTCGGGCTTACTCCACCGGATCAAGGAGAGGTCCGTTTGCTCGGCTGTGATATGGCTCACGGGGAGGACAAGGACAAACTCACGACTCTGAAAAAAGTGGGCATGGCGTTCCAGCAGGGGGCACTCTTTGACTTCATGACGGTCGAAGAAAACCTGCTGTTCGCCATGGAGCACATGACCGACCTTAGTGCTCAACAGATGTCCGACCAGATCGAAAAACTCCTGAATATCGTCAAACTCAGCCGAACCCGCCGCATGTACCCCCACGAGCTATCCGGAGGTATGAAGCGCCGGATCGGGATTGCTCGAGCCCTGGCCACCAGCCCGCAGGTTTCGATCTTCGACGAACCGACTTCCGGCCTCGATCCCGTGACCTCGACCATTATCCTGAACATGATCGGCGAAATTGGCGGCCAAAACTCCCAGAATACCTTGCTCGTTTCGACCTCATCAGTCGAAATTGCCATACGCTTTGCTGAACGCATTATTCTAATCAACGAGGGGCTTGTGGTCGCGGATGGCTCCTGGAAGCGTCTCATCCTGGAAGGTTCGGAGTGGGTCCGTCACTTTCTTGGAGTTCGACTCATCGGTGTCGACATTGAGTATGCCCGTGTCCTCGGTCTGCCTGAACCTTTTTTGCGGCAGCACTGGCCAGATTATGCGCCATTATGACCCCAAAAATCAGCAAGCAGCTCCTCCACCAGGCTACGTCCCGGGATCCAAGCTCTTCACCAAGCGCAGGTCCCAGCCTGGTTGAGGACCTTCATGTGACTCGCCTCCGAACCAATTCTAAAGGAAAAAAGCAGCCTTTTCGAACGGACATTCATGCAGTCCCTTCACACCACACTCGGCTTGCGCACCCAGGATCAATGCTCTGGATCCGCAGCAAATTCTTTTTGTCAAAGTGACATTCCGATGCTATAGAACGATGCTACCATCCTTACGGGAGTGACGCCGTGGAACGTGCCAGCAAACTGATCGTTCTCGACATCGATAATACCGTCTTCAATTGGGTGGAATACTACGTGACCTGTCTCCAAGCCCTGCTCGAGAAGGTCCAAAGCATCACCAAGATCCCGATGACGACGCTATACCGTGAATCTCGGGCCGTGTTCGAGGGTGAGGGATCGATCGAGTATCCTTTTTTGGTGCAGGAACTTCCTTCAGTCTCAACCTACTATGGTGTCGATATCGACCGAATGCTCGCAGAAGCTGTCGAACCAGGTCGACAGGCCTTCAATGCAGCGGCTCGCAGGACCCTGGTCCCTTACTCCGACGTGATTCCAACTCTTGAGCGCCTCAAAGCTCGTTATCCTACACTCCCCGTGATTGCCCTGACAGATGCTCCACGCTACGTTGCGATGTGGAAGCTCAATAAACTGGGATTGCTCCGATTCTTTGATGCCGTCTATGGACTCCCGGATCCTCGTATCCCCACCGATGCTTCAACCCAAAAGGTGAAGGTCAACGCGGAGATTCTGATCAAACATCTTCAGAAAAGTAATTTTGGTTTCAACGGGCGCATTCGTATACTACCCGATGACTATGAAAAGCCGGGCACCAAAGGCCTCAAGACGGTACTTATGGATTTCGACATGGAATCCCATCGAGGCGATGTGCTGTGGGTCGGTGACAATCTGCGCAAGGATGTTGGACTTGGTCGACGGCTTGGCGTCCATACGGGTTGGGCACGGTACGGCACCGTGATCCAAGCAGAGGCCAAACAGCTGCTCTTACAGTTCAGCCCTGAGAGCAACGTACAAAAAAACGTGGCTCTTGATCCCCAGAACCACGAAAGTCCTCAACCGGACTTTGTTCTCGAATCCTTTGCCGACCTCCTGCCCGCTGTGGAGCGGACGATCGACCCCCTGACGAACTGAATCAACCCTTGAGATTGCTTGCCGTCCTCTTCGAGTAGATCGTTAGAACGGAGCGATCAGCAGGATCAACACGTGACTCTATGGACCCGCTTTCGCCTTGAAGGACGCCATCTTTTTCGTCTCTCCTGGCCTGTGATTCTCTCTCAAGTCGGTACGATGATGATGGGACTCATTGATACCTTCGTGGTCGGTCGTTACTCGTCACTCGAACTCGCAGGTGTAGCCGCCGGTAGCTCAATTTTTTGGACTCTGGTGATGGTCGGATTGGGACTCCTTAATGGAATGGATCCGATTGTTGCTCAAGCTCATGGGGCCAACGAACCCAAGCGGGCCCATCGTTGTCTGGGTGTCGCTCTGCAGTTTTGCATGATCTATAGCCTTCTGGCCATCCCCCCAGTGCTCTGGCTTGCGAAAAACATGGAACTTGTCGGTGCCACACCCGATGTCGCCAAAGCAGCCGAACCCTTTCTTCGAATGATCAGCTTCAGTCTGCTGCCTCTACTGCTTTTTTCGGCACTGCAGAGATATTGGCAATGCTTCGAACTCGTTGTTCCCTTTACTGTCATCATAGTAGTTGCCAATATCCTCAACTATATCCTAAATCTCGCTTTTGTAACTGGCCGCTGGGGATTTCCCGCCATGGGTGCCGAAGGTGTGGCCCTCGCCACGATCGCTTGCCGGATTTTTACTCTGCTCGCAGCCCTCGCCGTCACCATCTATGAATGGCGTAAGCGTGAGCCTCACATTCAGGCTTGGACTCGGCTTGGATCTTTGCTCAGGACGATCGATCGAAGTATGACGCGTACCTTATTCCGCTTGGGTTTGCCTGCTGCGGGACACATGACTCTCGAAGTATCAGCCTTTAGTCTTACGACCCTTTTGGTTGCTCGTCTCGGGGCTGAGACCCTGGCTACCCATCATATCGTCCTCAACATCGCGTCTTTTGCCTTCATGTTTCCATTGGGTCTCTCTGCTGCAACGGCGACCCGAGTCGGCTACCACATAGGTCGCCTCGATCGTCACCAGGCCTTTGCTGCTGGATGGCTTGGCATTCTCTCTGGCGCCCTCATCATGTCGGTTTCGGCAGTCATTCTGTATCTTTTTCCGGAATGGTTGCTAGGTTTCTTCACCAGCGATCCCAAGGTGATGACGCTGGGTGCTTCGATCATCTTTCTCTGCGTTCTGTTTCAGATCTTTGATGGCGTTCAAGTTGTCTCGGCTGGAGCGCTGCGCGGTATAGGGGATACGCGGACAGCCTTACTTTCAAATCTTCTCGGCCACTGGGGAATTGGCCTTCCGGTGGGGCTCAGCCTCTGCTTCTGGTATGACCGGGGCCTCCCAGGCCTCTGGATTGGGCTTGCGCTCGGGCTGTTTTTGGTCTCGGTGATCAATACAATCTTCTGGAAACGGCGTGAACAGGATCCCGCACTGGGAGCTATCGGCACCTGATACGCACGACGGTGGACTAGGGCGCGTCCACACAGAGTCGCTACGGGTCCTTTAAAAACTTGCAACACCTCGTGGAGTAGTTCTACGGCAAGCTCTTGAACTTTAGGAGCGTCCCTCAGAACCCTGTTGGAAGGCTTCCTGAGGCTTTGCAGCCCCGACCTCCATGCTTGCGTCCCGACCTGGCCCCATGCGTCGATGCATGGATGCAGGTCACACTCAGGAAAGCTTCCTATCAGTACCTGCTTGCACAAAAGTTCCGTGCGCAGGGGGAGCTTCATCAGTTAAGATTCTAGTCGCGAGTGTCTTCTAGCCACACCAGTGGCCAGATGCCTCCTCGTATCTAGCGAGAAGGTCCGAGAAGCCTGAGTCCGATCATAATCAAGCAACAGAGGGGATCCCATGAGAGAGGTCAGCCTGCGGCCTGAGCTGCCGTCCCACTGCAGACGGGTGGTGGTTAAAATTGGATCGGCAGCCCTAGCGAACCCAACGAAGGGGGTTGACCAAAGCAAGATCGAACAGATCGTGACAGACTGCCAGGCTCTGCGTGCGTCAGGCATAGAGCTGGTCCTGGTCAGCTCAGGTGCCATTCAGATCGGCCGCCTCGCCCTGCCAAAGCCTGTCGATGAAACCATGGATTACCTTCAAGCGTGTAGCGCTCTCGGGCAGCCAGCCCTCATGGCGTGCTACAGCCAAGCATTTGGCGCCCATGGCCTCACCTGTGCGCAGGTTCTCCTCACTCACGAGGATATCCGCAGTCGTCGGCGCAGCCTCAACCTCCAGAACATGATGCAGCGTCTCCTTGAAGCAGGTGTCGTCCCCATTCTTAACGAGAACGACTCGGTGAGCTTCGCCGAAATCACTGTGGGTGACAATGATCAATTAGCCGCAATGGTGGCGGAAATGATCGCTGCCGACTGTCTGATCATTCTCTCGACGCCCGATGGTCTCTATCAACAGGACCCAGGTGCCGGACCGGGGCAAGCGATTCCCCTGGTTCGTTACAACGATTCATTCGATGGCTTGAATTTAGTAGGTAAAACCGCAGCTGGACGTGGCGGGATGCGGACCAAACTTGAAGCGGTCCGCAAGCTCACGCCCCTCGGCATTCCTGTGATCATCGGTAGCTTCAAGCATGCAACGCCGGTACGGACAGCGCTCGCTGGGGGTGGCACCTTTTTCGAAGGGAGCCCTTCACCAGAGCGCAGCGCAAGAGATCGGTGGTTGGTTTCCAGTGCTCGGCTGGGGGCGATCATCAAAATCGACAAAGGTGCGAGCCAGGCCCTCTTGCATAAGGGTTCTTTGCTCCCCTCAGGCATCGTTGCTGTTGAAGGTAACTTTGGGCGTGGTGACTGCGTGAAAGTGGTCTGTGGGCGTCAGACCATAGGAAGCGGCCGGGTCGAATATTCAGCAGCTGAATTGCGCCGTATCCAAGGCCACCAAAGCAATGAGATTCTCGGCATCTTGGGCTACTGCTCGGCGAAAGTCGCCATCCATCGTGACAACCTCGTTTTGAGAGAACAGCTATGACTCCAATTGATTCGACCCCACTGGTCAAGTCCCTTGCCGAACTTGCCCAGGCCACAACGCTTGCTCTACGCCTTGCTCCAGAGGCCACGCGACGTGCAGCTATACTATCCATTCGTGAAGCACTTCAGGATCACGAAGCGGAAATCCTCGCAGCGAATGCTCTCGACGTAGAGGAAGGTCAGCGCAACGGCCTCTCGTCGGCTATTCTTGATCGTCTAACCTTAACTGCGAAAAGACTTCAGACACTCGGTGATTCTCTTGTCCAAATCGCGGAAGCACCTGCCGTCGTGGGGCTGATCGAAGAGCAGCGAACTCGTGGGGATGGTCTCGAAATCATCAAGCAGCGCATTCCCTTGGGGGTCATCGGTGTTATCTTTGAGAGTCGCCCCAATGTTCTGATTGATTGTGCGGCACTTGCCATCAAATCAGGAAACGCGATTCTCCTCAAAGGTGGTCGTGATGCTGCCCGTAGTAACGCGGTTCTCGGTCATCTGGTTAGGCAGGCGATTGCTGCGCATCTACCCCTCGAATGTGTGCAAGTGATTCCCGCCGGCGATCGACAGCTCACCCTAGAGATGGTGAAGCTCACAGGGCTTATCGATCTGATCATTCCTCGAGGTGGGGAAGGCTTGATTCGTATGGTCACGGAGCATGCACGAGTCCCGGTGATCGCCCATGCTAAGGGCTTATGTCACCTCTACCTGCACGCCGATGCTCCAAGGGACGAAGCTATCGCTATCACTTTGAATGCCAAAACGCAACGTCCTGGAGTGTGTAATGCACTTGAGACGCTGCTGATTCATGAGTCTCTCCTCACCCGTTATGGGCCTGAACTCTTCCTGCTCCTGCAAACCGCGGGTGTTCAGCTCCGAGTTGATACACGTATCCACCATCTGCTGCCTGATATGGGATTTCAGATTGCCGAAGATGAGGACTGGGATACGGAATATCTCGATCTGATTCTAGCGGTCAAAGTAGTCAGCGGTGTCGAAGAAGCCATCGCCCACATTCAAAAGCATGGCAGTCGCCATACCGAAGCCATTATCGCCCGCGACCCTGAGGTTATCGAACTATTTCAGACAGCTGTCGATGCTTCCTGTATCGCCGTCAACGCCAGCACCCGCTTTAACGATGGGGGAGAACTCGGGCTCGGGGCAGAGATTGGAATCTCAACGTCCAAACTGCATGCCTATGGACCCATGGGAGCTAAAGAGATGACGACCAGCCGCTTTCTTTTACGGGGTGCTGGCCACTGCCGCTCGTAACGTGGCTTGCATCCAGAATTGACTTTTTCCTGAGGGCTACTAGGACTGTTAGCATGTGGGAGCCAGACGTCCGTTCAACTAGAGGGCTAACTGTAGGGTCTGAGGCCTCTCCGCATCCAGACAGGTGGACCCCATGGTGAAGGTAAGGGTGACATCGAAAGCAAGTCGCCCCTGCTCGGCGGTGCGATTCCACTGGAGATGAGCCTTCCACTTCGCGAGCTCCTGCGCGACGACTTCCATTCCCACGCCTCTTCCCGAGACCTGACTGATCTCGTCCGCGGTGCTAAACCCATGTCGGAAGATGAGATTTGCGACAACCATAGGATCTTGTGAGCTTGCTTCCGCGAATTGAAGCCGCCGGGCCCTATTCCGAATTTTTTCCAGATCAAGACCTCGACCATCATCCTGATAATCGACGGCAAAACCACTTTCCAAAGATCGAAAGAGAATAATGATGGAACCAGAACTCTCTTTACCTAGTTTAACACGCGTCTCCGTGTCCTCAATTCCATGATCGAGACTATTACGGATCATGTGTACCAGAATATCCTGAATAGTTCGGGCGAGGGCTGGATCGATGAAGAGAAAGTGAGGTGCTTCGACCAGGATGCGTGGGGGCTCCTTGTTCAAACTGCGGGCTAGATCGTCAAAGCCATGACTGAGAGAGCTGAAATAGCCATCAACCGAACGGTAGGTTAGCGTCGCTAGATCGTCTTGTAGACGCTCCCAATCCAAACTTGTAACTTCAGGCACATTTTCCCAACGCTGCCTAAAGTTCTTCCAAAGTTTACTATTGACCTCGTCCTCGCTATAGGTCTGTTCGATATGCAACTTTTGCAGGACATTAACCTTAAGATCGTCAATGGCCTGGATAGCACGAAACATCTGCTCGAGATAAGAGCTCATTAACTCGGGATCGTGAGCACTATCCCGTCGCTTTATTTGAGCTAAATCGGACTCCACTTCGTGAGCTGTTGCTGCTAAATCGTTGAGATCGTAGATCCGTGCATTCCCCTTGATCGTATGAATTTCCCTATAGAGAGCTGCCAGATCCTGAGGACCGAAAGATTCGTCTAGAACTTGTGAGCGGAAAGGCTCGAGACGACTCTTTGAAATTTGAAGAAAGTCGGTAATTCTACTGAGGGCCCCATCGAGGAAGGCATCCACCAGTTTCGATCGTAGTTTGAGAACTGAGGATTCTTGCTCAAGTCGCTTGACTTCGGTGACATCGCTGACTGTCACCAAAATCTTCACAACAACACCCGCCTCGTCGACGATGGCACTCCAGCCCAGATTCAGGGCTTTGATTCCTTTAGGAAGATGCAATTGATAGTCCCGTATGAGGAGCTTTTTGTTCGCATCGAAGTTGATTTCATCCTCCCCAAAGGCAAATTCAAGACCTGTTCGCACCCTATCAATTTCGTCACTATTCAGTTCGGAATGCTTGAAAAGTATCTCAAAGAGATCTCTACCACTGATCATTCTTGTCTCAAGAATAGTCTCGAGCGCTCTTGAATACTCTGGAAGGATTCGCATATCGGGATCGACCGTTAGGATACCTTCAGGTAAACTCTGCAAGACCAAGTTAAGATTCTGGGTCTTCTCAAAGAGGTCATGGGTGCGAATCGCGACGGTCTTCTCCAGGTTTTGATTCACTTCTTCGACATGCTTCAGAAGAGATTTGTTCTGCATGAACGTCTGGGCGAAAATGCTAGCCGTCAAATAGAGGATGGCACTGGTAGCGATCAGGGTGCCAATGAATATCAAGCTCGTGGATTTGATGAAACCCAGAGCGAGTAGGATATCGTGAGCACTGGCCACCCAAAACAATATCTCTCCCACAAAGAGTATCCTCACCTTGGGATCCTTACGGGCCCCATTGTAAACGTTCCAGATCATGTGAGTCGCCATCAGGATACTGTAAACAAAGGTGAATTTCCTGACGATCTGAAACACTCCCAGATGGAAGTGAAAGCAGAGCACGATATAAATCATCGACACGGCGGACACAGTAAATATATTGAACAGCATGATCCGGGGCGTGAAACGATGGAAGTACTGGGAATAGGCGGTATGCCCCAGAGACATCCAAGCGATCCCCACATAATGCAATAGCCAGAGGTTGTGAACATCGAAGAGCTTTACTAAGTTGTCGTGAGGGAAGGCATAGAAGGGAAAGATTCCAATCCCGGTTAATCCCGCGACCTGGTAGAGCCGGTACCGTGTCCGTGCATAGATAAGAAGAAAGAATAAGCCAAACATCAGGATGACATAGGCTGCAATGTTTCGAATTTCACCGCCAAACATCTGATAAAAGCTAATAGTCGGATCGAATTCTTTGTACGGTCGGAGTTGGAAGGGCAACTGATAAACACCGACCATGAGCCCTGTTTGGATCCTGAAGCTGATGACATGCTTGGGCTGAGTGATTTCAAGAACGATCGGAATGGGTTGAATAGAGTAAAAGCGTTCGTGAGTGTGACGCCCCGTTCGCTCCATGATGAGCTTGCCATCCTGATACACCTGAATCGGACTCATGTAGGCGTCGATATAAAAGACAGCTTTCTTACCGATCAGGCGCTTCGAGAATTGGAAGTTGCCGCGATACCAGCCCACTTCGAAGTACTGGCCATCATTGTAAGCCTTGGTCCAGGGTCCTGGCGCTTCCAGAAGAACCCAATCTGCGGTATCTGTCTCGGGTTGAGCATTTTCGGGCCGATCGTCTCGAGTGAAGAGCCATCGACCTTTGAGCTCGAGAGGGCGCTTCAGCGATTTGACCTTGATCTTGCAGGAAAAGCAGTCAGGTCTCCTTTCGGCAGAGACCGGTGGAGAAACCACCAGACACCCGAGAAGCCAAGACAATAAGATCAACCACGATCTCAAGACCATTCTGCACTATGCCTCACGACAAATGACGCCCCGTCACCAGAGGGATCGGAAGATAGAAAAAAAAATGGAGGCTAAACCCCAGCACGATTCCTTTTCCCAACGAAAAAAGTGGAATCACTTAGACGAGCAGGCCTCAACAAGCATCCAGATTGAAGATGTTTTCACACGTTTTTATCCATTTTTTTAAATGATCATAAAGCGAATCACGTGCACGGCAAAGCCTTCACTCCTCACAGGTTCAAGAGCTTGCTACACTCGCAACTGGTCCATTGTCTTGCCGCCAATATTCGTGGCCAGGACACGATCCATGGATGTTTCGCGTCCTCACGCCGCTCCAAGATCGAGCCGACTGGCGAGGGGATCCCTGGTAGAGGGAGTTCACGGGATGATCGTGCTTCATGAATTGAGCAAGGAATGGAATGGACATCAGGTCCTTGACGCTCTGAGTCTGACCATTTTTGCTGCCGAAAAAGTCGCTCTCCTGGGACGTCGTGGTTCAGGCAAAAGCACGCTTATGCAGATTCTCTGTGGCTATCTGCGACCCAGTACCGGTAGCGTCCAGATCGGAACTTATGATTTGGGTCACCAAAGTTCGCAGGCCAGACGTTTGATAGGGTATATTCCCACTCATCCACCTCTTTATCCCGAGCTATCTGTCTCTGAGTATCTTCGCCTTTGCGCTGCCTTACGAGGAGCCCGACCGGCTGATAAAGTGGCACATGCGGCGCTCGAGGCCTGTGATTTAGCAAGCTTCCGACATGATATCATTCGGAACCTATCGCGTGGGGTGCAACAGCGGATCAATTTTGCCCAGGCTTTGCTGCATGATCCTGCCTTTCTATTGATAGACGATCCGTTTGTCGATCTTGATCCTGCGGAACGTGACAGCCTCTTGAATATCCTACTTGGATTTGGTCCGCAAAAGACCATGCTTTTGGCCACCCATAGTCTCGAACTCCTGGCACGACTGTGCAATCGAACCATCATTTTGCACCAGGGTCGCGTCAGTTTCGATGGAGAACTCAAAGAACTGAAGCGCTTTCATCAACTCGAAGCAGCATTTCTGCATTATACCCCTGAAGAGGAGGCGCTGCGTGAGCGCAATGATGGGCCTTTGGAAGCATGAATCCCGGTACTTCCTCATGCGTCCGTGGGCCAGTCTTTGGCTCACGGCCTGGCTTATCACGTGTGCTTCCGTCAGCTTGATCTGGGCTGATCTCCTCTCCCAATCGGAAGCAGGACTCTTACCGTTTTTCACTTATCTCCCTTGGATCGGCGCTCTCTTCCTTCCCGCTCTTGGGATGCGTCTGTGGTCGCGGGAGGTGGAACTAGGGACTTTGACGTGGCTTTTGAGTCTACCTCACAGCACACTGCGCTGTATTCTCATCAAACATATCGCTGCCTGCCAGCTCCTTATCCTAGCCCTGATTGCTACATGGCCTTTGCCTCTCACAATCGTATATCTCGGAGATCCAGACCTTGGAGTCATGATCAGCAGCTATCTTGGAATGCTCGGTTTTCTCAGCGGTCAACTCGCACTGTGCCATCTCGCTTCAACCCTCTGTCGACGTCCCTTGGCAGCCTATGGCCTCGGTCTGATTCTCTGCCTTCTTTATAATCTTCCGGGCTGTGACCTTATCCACGATAAGCTACCCCACGTATTTTCTTCTGGCTGGTTCGAAGGGTTCAGTCGACTGGGTCCAACTTATCATGTGCTCGGCTTCCTACGGGGGGTCATCGACCTCCGAGATGTCTTCTATGCTTTGGGTAGCACATTGGTCTGCCTGGGTCTCGCTTTTCTGACACTGATTTGGAAGCGAAGCCTCTCCTCTTCAAGCTGGAGGCATCCCGAGCCACGCACAACCTATGGTCTCAGTATACTGGGCATCATGACGATCATACTCTTGATTGCAGCCCAACATCTGCGCGTCCGCTGGGACCTTACCGAAGAGCGTCTTTATACCCTTTCAGACGGAAGTCGAGCGATCGTGGAAAAATTGAGTGAGCCCCTCCGTGTGACATTCTTTTTTTCTCGCTCTCATCCCGAACTTGATCCCCATCTGCGCAGCTACGGGCAGAGGATCGAGGAATTGTTGCGAGAGTTTGCGGCCTCCTCTCCCCAGAGATTTCAGCTTCGCACCATCGACCCTCGACCACAGACTGAGTCTGAGCTCGATGCCCGGGTGCAGGGCCTCCTGCCGCTTCATACACAAAATGGTGATACCCTATACTTTGGCGCGATTTATACCATGGGTCAGCAGATGCTGAGCATCCCTTACTTCGACCCCCAAAAAGAAGATCAGCTTGAATATGAACTAGCTGAAGCAGCGGTGAAAATTGCCCAGCGGAACAAGCCCGTCCTCGGTATCCTCTCGTCACTGCCAGTGGTGGGTGACAGTGCTGAGGGAGGCCTCAAACTCAAACAAGACTGGGCTTTTGTCGCGGCCCTGCGCAACCTTTATCAGATTGTCAGCATCGCGCCAGACGCCGAGAGTATCCCAGACAGTGTTCGAACCCTATTGGTGGTGCATCCAAAAACGATAAATGAAAAAACCGAATATGCGATCGACCAGTTTCTTCTGTCGGGAGGTAACTTGCTCATCGCCCTCGATCCCTTTTGTCGGGCTGATCTCGTATACACAACCCAACAAGGGACACAAGCTCCTCAGGTCGCCAGTGACCTGCCTCGTCTCCTCAAAGCCTGGGGGCTTTCCTACAGTTCCGATCAGCTGGTCGGCGATCGGAACCGCAGTACGAAAATGCAGGCGGTCTATCAAAAGATCGATTATCCCTTCCATATGGAGTTTAAGGCGGAAGATTTTACGGAGGAGCACCCTATCACCCTGCGCATTCGGCAGCTGCTCATGGCAGAGGCAGGCTATTTTGCTGCGGACGCCGGTTCAGGTCTCCAGTGGATACCCCTCGTTCGCACGAGTCCGGCCAGTGGAACGGTTCCGACCCAACTGACGACCGTTTTATCAGCGGGACAACTTGCCGAACGACTCGCAGAGGATGGGCAGGAACGAGCTCTCGCTGGTATGATCCGGGGACGCTTTCGGACGGCTTTCCCCATACCACCCGCTGGCACTCCCATCAGCCGCCATAGAGAACAAGCCGACAAGGACAATGCCATCGTTCTCGTCGCCGATGTGGACTTTATCGCTGATCATAACAGCGTTGAGAAACGGCAATCCCTCAATCAAATGGTGTTCAAACCAAAGAACGACAATCTGGGTTTTCTCCTTAAATCCGTCGAATTTGTTGGAGGAAACAAAGATCTCATCGCTGTCCGTAGCTCAAGTCGGCTTGCAAGGCCCCTGACCAGACTGGTCGAACGCCAGGAACGCGCACGGGAGCAGTGGCAGGAAGAATTCGATCGTCTCGGTGCTCAGGTGACTGAGATCGAACGACGTCTAACGGAGATGCAGGCCCAAATGGAAACGAGCGAAAGTGATCTGCTCTCGCCCGAGCAACAGAAGGCCCTGCAGGCCCTTCGACTGGAAGAGGCGCAGATGAGAGCCCAGCGCCGCGATGTTCGCCTCCAAATGCAAGAGGACGAAAAGCAGCTCAGGCAGGGTCTCACGTTACTCAACCATGCCGTCGGGCCTCTGGCCATCGGCATCTTCTGGAGTCTAGGTCTGTGGTTCAGACATCGCCAACGCCCCAGGCGCTCGACTCCCTAAGCGGCACCCAGATTGTAGCAGAGTGTGTGCACATCCAGACAGGGCCTCCCGATGTCCCTGCTAGTTTAAGTAGGTCTGCTGAGTCGGAGCGATATCCATTGGCTGGATGCCAAAATCTTCTAGCGCTTTGGTCCAGATCTCTTGCCAGGGCGTATCGAATACCAACTTTTCGTCAAATGGTTTTTGAATCCAAGCGCCAGCTTTGAGTTCTGTTTCAAGCTGTTTTGGGCCCCATCCTGCCGAACCGATGATGAAGCGGAAGGGATAGAGGATGTCCCCCCTATCTCGTCCTTCTTCTCGTTCCTTTTCAACCTGATGGATCAAACCATCAATCGCTTCTTCCGAGACCGAGAGCCTGAGATCTCCATGCTGCACAGTGGCCTTGGCATCCCCGCCTTGATTGTGTAACACCAGACCTTGATGAGTCCCCACGGGACCTCCTAGCCAAACAGGAACGTGGCTTGGAATCTGATAACGCTTCTGAAAAGCTCCATCACGCAGATTCGCTGGTAACGGCCGATTCAGAATGAGGCCCGCGGCCCCATCATTGTTGTGTTGAGTCATCAGGAGGACTGACTTTTGGAAACTCGGATCCATTAGGCTAGGCGTAGCGATCAAAAGCGATGGAAGCCTAAGCTGCAGGGGCATGGTGGTTCTCCGATTGACAGGCAATCCCATCAGACTATGTCGTAGCAACGTTCAAAGCTGGACTCTGCCCACACGAGGATCCGATGGCGCAAGCATGCACCCTCCGAGATGTCGCCGTCTGATCGGTCGGCGTTCGGAGAGGAGCATACGACTGCACAGCTGCGAATGGACGTGGGAGCCTTCGGAGCATCTCAGCCTCTGAGCTGAACGCACAAAATTATGGTGTTCAACGATCGATAGCCATCAGGCTAAACTCTTTAGCATGGCGAGTCAAAAGAATTTATGTTCTCCCAAAACGAGGCAGACTTATCCTCGCCATAACAACACTCCGATCAGAGGTAGAGGCGAAGGAGGTAGAAACGCCCCTGCTCCCGTGTTTCAAATTGCAGGCCCTGATCTTCCAGGCGCCAATCTTTTTGGTAAATACCGTAACCAAAACGCACATTGTAAATCTCGATAAACCCCAGGTACTCAGACTCACGGCCCTGGGCCTTAGCATCGCCTTCCAACGAGGGCTTGTAGTGGTAATACTGCCCTTCAGCACCGACGAAGGAGAGCAGGTAAAGCGAAAGCTCTCCGCCATAGTAAGTTCCGTCTAAGGTCTCGCTCCAGGCTCCGGTGTAGCCTGCTTCCCGTTGAAATTTTCCTAGTTTGGCCACTAGACCTGAATCCTGGCTGCTGGCACCAAAGATGCGGAAATTTACGCCGGCACGCTGCAATCGATCCGTATCAGTTGTCACATTCACCGCGGGATTGGCCAGGACTACCAGCTGATTCGTATCCATGAAGCGGTTCTGAAAAGCGGCTTCGAGACCAAGATCGATATCGAGGGTCCGAAGTCCGGTCGACGAAGACACCAGATTGGTGAACCAAAACTGCATAAGTCCGGACTCCAAGCGATGCTTCGCCTCCTGCTCGACTCGATCGCTCACAAAGTTCTCGTTCGTGCCCAGCCGGAAGCGACTCGCACCTGGGCCTTGATATCCCGACAAACTCAGCTCAGGAGCGAACTTATCTTTCTTGGGATCGGAGAACATCGCTAACCAGACGTCCATCATTTTCATGCGCTCTTTGATGAGCAGCCACTCTGTCAAGGTCCAGCGTGTTGAACGGCGTTCTTCTTGAACGTCCTCGATATACGTCACAATACGTTTGCTCTGAGCGAGCAAAGGCGTGACCCAGAGAAGCATCATAATGCCACAGACAATCCTACCCACATCTCCTCCATTGTACGTCCGCCTCGGGGAGATTTCGGTAGATCCTTGGCAAATCTGAGAATAAACTAAATTTCCCCAATCATATCGATTCGTAATCCTTCCTTAATCAAAGCTAACGCAGACCGCGAAGCGACGAGCCTGAGGGGGTGTGGCAGCCGATTTTTTGGAGTTACATGCTATGGACAAAGGTCTGGCCCGACCTCAATTTGCTTGATCAGGAACATGTCTGCACTCCATCTTTGAGCGTACAGCAGCTTCCGAACTCAGCGGGTCCATCTCAAATCCTTGTCATACAAGTAAGCGAGACATCTTCCTCCTCTTGCACCTTGAGGTCCGTGCAGGCACAAGGTCGTGGAGCATATACCGCAGCAGGCCCAGTGAGCCTAAGACATCGCAACACCTGTGTGGCGAGGAACAGCTCACACCAGACCCGCTCGGCAACGGGGAGCAGCCCGGGGACGGTACTCCTGCAAAATGGTCTTGCCTCTTTGGTCTCGGCTGGGCATAAAAAAGAGCTATTTCAGTCGCACAGTTCGGGTCTACACATGAGCAGCGGTTTTCTGAACGTTTCGAGACACACTCTCCGAGGAGAGGAGGGTCCGGTTGAGAAGGCTGCTGCATGTTGGTTTCTATCGTTAACGGAGGAGGTCGGTCTTGGTCGTTACTTTTATTTACGGCTCAGCAATACTCGCTATGCTCACAGCGGGCTATTACGCCAAAAAAGTTAAATCGATTCCCATCGAAGGGGATAACCCGGAACAGGTCAAGAAATTCGAGGAAATCTCCGGTGCCATTGCTGAGGGCGCAATGGCCTTCCTGGCTCGCGAATACAAGTATGTAGGTGGTTTTGTCGCCGGCTTTGCGATCCTCATGCTGCTCCTTCTCGACAACAGTGACACTCCCCTGAACGAGGGTCTCTATAGTGCCATTGCATTTTTGGTCGGTGCTTTCATCTCGTCTCTGTCCGCCTTTCTCGGTATGAAAATTGCGACCATCGGCAACGTTCGAACGACGATTCGCGCGCGCAAGGGTCTCTCCGAAGCATTTGATGTCGCCTTCCAGTCGGGTGCCGTGATGGGCTTTGGGCTTATCGGCCTGGCGCTGTTAGGATTGATGACGATCTGCCTACTCTTCAGTGGTTTGGTAGAAGAACATCATATCGTCATGGAACTTGTCGCAGGTTTTGGCCTTGGTGGTTCATCGGTGGCGCTCTTTGGTCGCGTCGGAGGCGGGATTTATACGAAAGCTGCAGACGTCGGTGCGGACCTGGTCGGTAAAGTCGAACAGGGTATTCCGGAAGATGATCCCCGCAACCCTGCTGTGATCGCAGATAACGTCGGTGACAACGTCGGTGACATTGCAGGTATGGGCGCCGACCTCTTCGGCTCTTGTGCTGAGGCCACTTGCGCAGCCCTTGTGATCGGAGCGACGTCCGCGGCGATCATTGCTGAGCCGAGCGCTCTCTACTATCCGATTCTGATCTCGGCTGTCGGGATACCGGTGTGTCTCGTGACCGCATTTTTTGCCAAACTGAATCCCAATGCGACCTCAGCCGAACCGGTGCTGAAACGTCAGCTCCTCCTGTCGACCATTCTCATGACGATTGCCATGATCTTCGTTACGAAGAGTGCGATGGTAGATAGCTTCGAGATCAATGGGCAGACGGTCACTGCGAACGGTGTACTCGTCTCCTTGATCTCCGGTCTCTGGGCCGGCCTATTGATCGGTTATGTGACTGAGTATTATACCTCCCACGCCTATCGCCCCGTGCGGGAAGTTGCAGATGCATCGAAGTCAGGTCCCGCTACCAACATCATCTACGGTCTCGCCTTGGGTTACAAATCATCGGTTATTCCCGTCATTGCTATCGCCGTGACAACTTATGTCTCGTGGACTGTCGCAAGTATGTACGGTATTGCGATCGCAGCTCTGGGGATGATTTCCACGATCGCCATTGGCCTGACGATTGACGCTTACGGTCCTGTATCGGACAACGCGGGCGGGATCGCTGAGATGTCGGAACTCGGCCCAGAGGTGAGGAAACGGACCGACTTGCTCGACGCCGCGGGCAACACGACAGCAGCGATTGGCAAGGGCTTTGCGATCGGCTCTGCAGTCCTAACTGCTTTGGCTCTATTCTCTGCCTTCCTCGTCCGCTCGCATATGCAAACCTTGAATATCTTGTCTCCCCTTGTTTTTGCAGGTCTTCTCATCGGTGGTGTCCTCCCCTTTCTCTTTACAGCCCAGACTATGAAGGGCGTCGGTATTGCTGCAAACGCGATGATCGAAGAAGTTCGACGTCAATTCAGAGAAAAGCCGGGTATACTTACCGGCAAGGATCGCCCTGACTTCCGAACTTGTGTACAGATCTCAACCACCGCAGCTATCCAGCAAATGATCGCGCCTGGTATCCTGGTTCTCGCGACTCCACTGGTCGTCGGTTTCCTCTTTGGCATCGAAGCTCTGGCGGGCGTCATCGCTGGCTCTCTGGTCACTGGTTTGGTCATGGCTCTGTCGGCTTCAAACTCGGGTGGTGGCTGGGACAATGCCAAGAAATACATCGAAGGCGGTCAGTTGGGAGGCAAAGGTTCTGATGCCCACAAAGCGGCTGTCGTCGGTGATACGGTTGGCGACCCATTCAAAGACACGTCAGGTCCCTCCATCAACATTCTGATGAAGCTGATGGCGATTCTCTCCCTCGTGTTTGCTCCTTTCTTTGTCAAGCACGGTGGTATTCTCCTCGGAGTCCTCGGCCTCAAATGAACAACTACCACCCAAGCCTCACACGCTCTAGCGAGCGTGCTCCGGTATGGGTGGAGTTTCGTGCTTCAACGAGCAAGTAACCTTACTCTCCACACTTAAGGCCGGTTCCCAACCCGTAACAAATCCAGTCATTGCAAAATTCAATATTAGGGCCTGTTGACGTTTGGCTTCGCCAACGTCATCCAGGCCGATCCTTTAGTACCAGAGACTAGCAGAATCTTTCGCCGTTGCCTGCCGATGTCCTTGGCTTTCGCGTTGCCTTTGCCCTAGCCTTTGGCCTGATCATGATCGTCGCCTTGGAGGCTTTGCCTTTGGACCATCTACCTCAACTTAGTCATGAAAAATTAGAGGTCTATCAGAAGTCGATAGCACTTCTTGCCCTTTCTACGCAGGTGCTGTCAACTGTGCCGCGAGGTCACGCGGAACTCTGTGACCAGCTTAAGCGAGCGGCTCTATCGGTGCCTTTGAATATTGCGGAAGCCAGTGGTCGCACTGGATCGCTTGA
>Ga0209985_10001926_pt1 | contig 19490 bp, 18 predicted proteins | sample NOAtaG_FD_187305 | JGI IMG/M metagenome (GOLD analysis project Ga0209985, IMG submission 187305) | Freshwater lake microbial communities from Lake Erie, under a cyanobacterial bloom - NOAA_Erie_Diel6S_1000h metaG (SPAdes) (version 2) | ecosystem: Environmental > Aquatic > Freshwater > Lake ...
ATGGAGGAAAGCAATGGGATGGCGTTGTAGTAGAGGCTTTCGATAGCAGCTATACAGCCTATCACTTGTTCCGTTGGTTCAATGGCTCGGAGGCAATTGAGAACGCTACCATTGGGATAGAACTCTGCAATTGGGGGCCTATCACCAAGCGCGGTGACTTGTTCTACACTTACGTCAACACGGTTATACCTGCTGACCAAGTTTGTGAATTGGAAACCCCTTGGAGAGGTTACAAGTACTGGCACAAGTTTTCAGACGCTCAACTGGCATCCCTCAAAACGCTGCTGTTGATGTTGATGGAAAAGCATGAAATACCTGCGCATGGCATACCCCAAATGTTGAGAGGTGAAAACACCAAACAATTACAGCGCATCCTAAACGGTTGCCTTGAAGATAGGAAAATGCCTCTTTTGGTGGTGGATGGTATAGCAGGGCCAAAAACAAACGCTGCGCTTAAGCTTTTTCCTCATGCTCCGTTTGACTTAGACCCTTCTTTCAAGGATATAAACAACGTAATGGCAGGGGTTTACGCTCACTGTACTTTTGATGGTAAACGCAAGCTCGACGTACACCCACAACCCGAACTCATAACCTTACTCAAATCACTGTATTAAATATGGCACAAACTAAATACCATAGCTGGCTCGATGATGACTTAACACGTAGCCTAAATAAATGGTGGTTGGGTATCAAAGACCCTGGGCGTTATCGCGGTTTCGATTGGGATGAGCTTGCACCACTTGCCACAACCTTCCTCCATGACAAGACAGGGGTTGTGATTACTAATTCCGATTCCCCTATTACCCAAACACCTATTTCAGGGGTATGGATTAGCCAACAGGGAACGGTTATAAAAGAATCTGCACCTATTCCCCTCACATTTACGGCAAATCCTTCGGGCTTTGGCCGTATTGACGTTGTGTACGGACAGCACGTTTACGTGGAAGCTATTGGAGGCGCAGCTGCTACCTACGGTATTATTGTTGGTACACCTTCTGCCTCGCCTGCTGCCCCTGCTTTGCCTTTACCATTGGAACAAGTTGCGCTTGGGTATATGTTTATACCTGCGGGCGCTACTGACCTCACAGATGCGGTTTACACGCCTGCGCGAGTGCCTAACTTTGCCAACGACGAAACCATTGCCCACACCGACGTTGAGCAGATTTGGACAGCTATGCAAACATTCCCCTACTTACAAGCTGTTTGGGGTGTTTGCTATTTGGATGTGGCAGCTAAAAAAATCGACTTGACCAAGGACAGAACAGGCACACCATTGGTAGGGGATGCTTTGGCACAGAACCTAAAGAAAAACGCCTACGTAATTGCTACATTGCACTTAGGTACGGCGCAAGATGTTGAGGATATTTTACCTTACCCTGTTGATAGTGACCTTGTAGAAATATCAGGCAAGCAGAAAGAACTTACATTTTTCTGTTTAGGGAATGTGGCGTTTACTGGTAACATTTTGTCGGGGGCTGCCTCTGGCCAACGCTACTACGCGCAGATTTACCAATCTGTAAAAGTAACTTCCCTTATCAATGCCTATACCCCACTTGGACTAAGTACCTCATGGTCTATCATTGGGGGCGGTGATGTGTTGGTTGACAGAATCAACTATATGAATAAGTTGTTAGGCTTAGCCAAAACAACAGGCTCATTTTTTGGCACTCAACTTACACATTCCTCCGCAGGTAACTATGTAGAGATTGCAACCTCTGCTCCTACAAGAACATTGGACGGTATAGCCATTACAAGGGTAGGCACACACTTGATTGTAAAACCGACGGGTGCAGGTATCTTATTACGTCACAACCAAGCCCCTGTTAGTGGGCATCTACCTTTGTGGCTTAGTGCGCAGGCGGATATGAACACTACAAGCGACGAGCCTTTACTGTTTATCCAAGATACAACACATTGGCGTTTAGTCGGGGCTTATGATGCCCTTACCGAAATTTGGCACTTGGTTGGGGATGTGGCGACTGGTTTAGGCACTGTTTTGGTGGACTATACTAACACAGTTTCCGGCTCTTTACGACCTACAAGGTTCACCAAAAAAGGTAGGGTATTAAAAATACAGGGGCAAGTGGATAAAAACTCTTTGGTAGTTGCAGGTAATGTTATCTTTTATTTGCCTGTTGCCTATCGACCTGCAAGGTTTTACCAAGCCCCTGTTAATGGTACTGTTTACCGCGTATCGCCTAGCCCAGGCATCGTAGGAACTTGCCCTATTATACTTTCGGTAAACCCTGCGGATGGTAGAGTTTTTGCAAATATACCATCGGCATTGTTTGCAACCGCTACCCACACAGCCAGCCAAGTAGAATTTAACGTAGATATACCCCTCGATTAACCATGTCACAAATACTACTGCGCCAACGCGCAAAAGCACAATTTACAGGGAGCAACATCTTTGAGGTGTTGCACCCTTACACCAAGATAGAGAACCCTAATGCTGCCAAAAGGACTACCGAGCAGCTATTAGAAGCACTATCAGAGGGCAGCATTACCTACCCCACCATTGAGGAAAGGGTAGAGTATGACCTGCAATTTGCAAAAGATTTGTACGATGCCTTTGAAATTAGTTTGGAGGCTGAAAATAAAGTTACTTTAATCATAGCAGCCATAGAAGCCTACACCGAAAACACTTTAAAAGCGGACGATTCGGCGATTAAGGAGGCTATTATTGGCGGTGCCGTTAGCCTTTTAAAGGTTAAAGGGTTCAATACTGAAACTATTTTGGCGATGTATGAGCGTTCCCATGAAAGTCCTTTTGTGGCTACTTTGGAGTCCATTGCCGACAATCTAAAACTAAGTTACACAGCCGAAACTAGCAACAGTACCCTAGCCGAAATGATAAAATCTGCAACCGCCTAAAAATTTAACACTTTTAAAAGTGTGAGTTTAAATATTTTATCTTATATTTGTCGTACTAAAATTTTCTAATTAAAAACACGCGTGATGAAAAATTTTATCTTTGCAATGATTGCGCTGATTGTTATTCTTGCGGCAGTCGATATTTGTCGAAGCCCGCACGAAGACCCATCAGCCTCACCACCTACCGAAATGAAGCAAAAAGAAGAGTTGAAAAACAACCCTTTGCCTGCTGCCGACCGAAGAGCTGACGCTCCCTGTGTAAACCCCGAAGGATTCCGTAACAGGATGCCCGACGGAGTTCCTGAAAGGGAAGGGAAGCCTCTTAAAAATATTACTGTTGCCGCATTATCAACAGTTACAAAACTTACAACTACTACAATTCCCTATTTTTTCTACAGCTCTACTTATGGACTGTGGTGTATATGTCGGCCTCAATTGGGGCGTTTCTAAATAAGCAAGAACAAGCAAATTTTTCAATAGCCATCTTCCAAAAGGAGGGTGGCTATTTTTATTTTAAACTTTTTTAAAGTTTTATTTGCTTATATAAACAAAAGATTATACCTTTGTATCAGTTAATTAAGCAAATGTTAAAATTATACCTTATGCACTACGATACACAAGATGTTCAACACCTGTTAGATATGCTCCAAGCCCCTAACAGAGAGAGCCAAAAGTTAGCGCAAGAGCTGATAAAAAGCCGCCTAAGCATTAAAAAGTGGGAAACCGCAGAAAAGGCTTTCTTTGCCGCTGTTGATGATCATGCCCTAATTGCCTACTGTGAAAAACTTTACCAAGCCACCCGACATACAGGCATTGCATTGGTAAGGGCTTTCCTCAAAAGGTTAGGAAAAGAGTACACAGAAACCGTAGTAGAGTTTGAAAGCCTGCAAGAAAAATTAAAGTGGTTGGAAACTGGCAACGGTAATTTAAAGCTGCCCTTTAACGCTCGGATTGGGAAAATAGACTACACTTCCCCACAGCAGGTTAAAATTACTTTAACGATACAAATAGAAAGGGCTTTGGAATTTGCGTTTTAAGCCCCTAAAAACACCCTAAGCCTTAGCAATACACCACAAAGGGGGTAAAAGTGGCAACAGCCCCCCAAAGAATCACAAATTTTACACCATCACAACAAAATTTAAACATGGAAACTTTAACGTTAGAACCATCTCGTCTTATCGGCTCGGCTGAATTGATTGAAAAAGACAGCGACCAGCGCATTGAGAACCGCAACAAACTCTATTACCCTGCTTACTTGTTACCCATGCAGGAACTTACAGGGCTGCGCTCTACTTCTCCTTTAGAATTTGGGGTAGTTGTAAAGCATCCTGAACAGGGTTCTGTATTGGTCAATACCTGCTCTAAAAACTACGGGCTTGTGTTGATTGAGAACATCCTTACACCTTTAGAGGCGGAACTTGACCGTAATTTCAAGTACAAAGCCTCTTACCGCCACAGTGAAGACCTTACAAAATTCTATATTGACTACACGTTTGAAGCCCCCGAAGGCGTAAAATTGGACGTTGGCGACATTATACCCAAAATCCGTATTGTACACAGCTATTCAGGGGACTTGAAATTTAGCGTTGAATTTGGGTTCTACCGCCTTATTTGCTCCAATGGTATGACAGTACCAGGGAAAACGGTAAACAAGCTCAACACAAAGCACGTCAAACACGGTTTAGCCGAAACAATACAGGCAGCTTTAGAGGGCATTGAGTGGTTTGTTGATAATGCAGGCTCTTTTGTGAAAAAGTACAACGAACTTGCACACAAGCCATGTGCGGACTTTTCCGACAGGTTGGACAAAGTAGTAGCGGCGACAGGCTACCCCAAAGGATTGAAAGTAGAGGCTGCAAACAGAGCCGCAAAAGAGATTAGAGAGGGAGTTGCAAAAACGGATTGGCTTGTTTACAATGCGCTAAACTATCCGCTAAACCACAACTACACAACTTTCAATATGCAGGAGTACAACCGCATGGCATTGGACGAGAAAGTTATGGATTGGCTAACCCTAAATTAAATTTGCATAGTAGGGAAATTTTTTGTACCTTTAGCCCTGTAAAAAAGAAAAAGCCCAAGGCTATCAACCTTGGGCTATATTCAAAATTTACCTTTTCACTAACAAAAAACCATCGTAACCCTTTTGTCATCACGTTTAACCTTTTAAGTCATGGTCGAAAGCAAAGGTACACATTTTGTACCAAACTACATACAAAACAATGCAAAAGTTTTGTGCAGCGTTGAAAATTTTGTTTGGGGGTTGTTTATATTCCCAACAACCACAGCTATACGGAGGATTACCGCGTTCCTATCGCATCAACCTACCGTTACAACCAACCAACTGCTAAAGGCTGTTTGGGTAATGTTGGAAATAGCAGACAAACACCGCCCAATTTACAGACAGACTACCAACGAGCTTGTAACCCAATACAAGCAAGACCAGTATTACATCCGCTCAAAGGAAATAGCCACGCTCGCCAAAATCGACCGTAACCAATTAAAAACTATTTTAGATGTCCTAGAGGCTTTGGAGCTTTTAAGTGTCACCATAGGCAATTATGTGGACAATAACGGCAAGTGTTGGGCTAATATGAAGTTCGTAAAACTAAATATTCCCATGATTATAGCCCTAACCCAACCCATTGAGGTAGTGATTGGGGTCAAATCTATGCTTATGGAACAATACACCCCCCACAAAAGAGAGGCTATTTTAATACTGAATAAATCCAAATATTACTACCCAAAATTAAAATTACAGGTAGAAGAGTAGGGGGGGGGTTGCATAAAAATATGGCAAGGGGGTTGCATAAAAATATAGCAACACATAACAGAACATATACATAACAGAGACAATATTAAGAAAAACCACTTTTTTGACATTAAAGTTACTTTAATTTTAATCAGAGCAAAACAAGTTTTGCAGGGCTACGCCCAATTAGTATTTTTAAAACCTTTTCACTAACAAATATGGATATAGCAATAGAATTCCAAAAGGAGTTATTCAAATTCTTAGCCACAGAGCGAACTATGAAAAACATCATGGTAGAATTTGATGCAACAGTATTCGACCTTACTGAATACCAGCTAACTTTTAAGTTGTTACAAAAGTGTGTAGCCAAAATCAAGAGGCTACCAGCTAAAGCGGACTTCCTCCAATACATCACAACCCAACTACCAAAATTAAAGTGGGACGAGAAAGTAGAAGCCGAGATATTTGCAACAGCTAAAATGTTGTACACCCCAATTTATGCCAGTAAAGAGTTATTGACAGAAACGGCGGTAGAGTTTGCTCAATATCAGATGATGAAAAAAGCCGCTGAAAAGTACATCCCAACTTTGCAGGATGGTGTAGAGATTTGGAGAAGTTTTAAAAACGACATTACCAAAATACTTGCCATTGGTACAAGTGGAGGGTCTGACCATGCAGAGCCAACATCTGTATTTGACGAATGGGACGAGGCTTTTAGTGAGTATGGCCAAACACACCCCTGCTATCTCAACGGCTTGAACAAACTAACAGCCAAAAGAGGCTTTGCAAGTCCTGAATTGATACTAATTTTGGGGCTTCCAAAAGGTTTTAAAACAGGTACCATGATAAACCTAGGGGTTAATTATGCCATTGCAGGCTTGAAAGTGTTTTGTGTGGACTTTGAGAACGGTCAAAAAGCATACAGGCAGCGTATTAAACAGGCTTTGCTACAATGTACACGCCAAGAATTACAGGAGGAAGAGCCTGAACACATCAACAACTGCCTGCAATTTTGGAAACTAAAGGGTGGCAATATCTTTGTCCAGTCGTACACAGCCTACGCCAATACCCCCAAAGATGTAGAAGCCGACTTGGACTATCTGCGCGAGGTTCATGGGTTTATACCGGATGTTATCCTTTGGGATTATCCGGATATTATCAACCCGTCGGATACCTCCATCAAGGAAACACGCCACAAAATACAGCACGTTTACCACGAGATTATCTCACTAAACAAACGTTTGGGATGCTTTAGTTTTGCAGCTTCCCACACTACCAAATCCGCAGTTGGGAAATTCAACTACGACATGGGGGATTTTTCCGAAGACTGGGGTAAAGCCAAAAACTGCCACGCAACTTTTGGTATCATGCAATCCCCCGAAGAGGCGGAGGCAGGTGTAGCAAGATTGGGGGTAGTGTTGCAGCGCGAAGGCGTAAAGTCAGGAACCGTATTTGTAAACATCGACGAGAGCCGTCAGCTAATGGAGGAAATCGACGAAGCAGAATACCAGCACTCAAATGATTGACCCACGACGAGCCTTTACATACTTTACCCGACACTTTAGCCTAAAAGCTTCTTCCTCCAATTGGCACACCTTCAACTGCCCTTTTTGCGACAAGGCAAGGGATAAGAAAAAATGTGCTGTACGGTTCGATTGGGAGCGCGTAAAGTGTTGGGAGTGCGGATACAGCAATAGTATCTCCTACTTTGTAGCCGATATTGAGGACACTAGCCTCATACTTGCCAATCAACTTGTAAATGCTTATGAGCCTACGGATATATCCTTTCAGGCTATCGACTTAGGAGGTAGCGGCAAATACGTGGTAAAGGAGGACATAGCCCTACCAACAGGCTTCACACCAATTTTAGAGGGTGAGGGGGTCATAGGAAAAAGAGCAAGAGCCTACCTCACAAAAAGGGGCTTTGATTTGAAAGTTTTGGATAGGTTGGGATTTGGCTACTGCAACGACCACAACGAAGATTTTGCACAGGACTACTTTGGCTATATCGTTATACCATTCCGCAGCAAGGGGCAGCTTATTTATTACATTGGTAGGGATTTTATGGGCAACGAACTACGCTACAAGAACCCAAAGAAAGACCTGTTTGGTGTTGGTAAGAATGACCTGTTTTATAATGAGGATGCTCTGCATATTGAAAATGTAGTGTTCATTACTGAGGGGTGGGCAGATGCCCAAACAATCGGGGACAACGCAGTAAGCACCCAAGGATGGGATTTGTCCGACAGGCAGGCAGGCATCCTACTAAAATCGTCTTGCCAAAACCTTGTATTTGTACCCGACTTAGGGGAGGAGAGAGGGGAAACCTTTTACAAAAAAGCTTTGAAAGCGGCTTTGCCATTTGCCAACCACAAAAAAGTGTTTGTACTTGACACAAGCCCCTTAGCACCCTACGGAAAGGACGTAAACGACTACGGCAAAGACCGCCTCATGGAAATTTTTTACAAATCGTCTGCCCTTACGCATGGGGCATTGATGCTAAAACTCTTACGCTAATGGCTCTAAAAAAGGATAAGGTTAAAGTTACTTTAACGAAAGTTTTTAAACAGTTTGGTATCGAGGTTTACCCAAAGTTGTACGAACATCTTGCGGCTGCATTTGTCGAAGAGTACGAATCCAAAGCCGAGGTCACAGATGATACTGCCCTGCTTGCGGTTGTGATTTACGAACAGCGCAAAAAACATCACTACCGACAAACGATATTAAAACCAATAACTGCGGGAACGGTAGAGTACAAAGCCCTTGAAAAGTTGGTATCAATCGTAAACCAATTCTGCGAAAAGTACGGCTACCAATACAAAAAAGAGGGATATACGGACTATGTAGAGGCGGCAATTATCTTGATGGGTAGAAATTACAGCATCAACCGATTTGCCTACTACTCGGAGCAGATTATACAGAACAGGGAAGCAAAGTATATGTGTGAATCTGTAACATCTCCCCTACCGCAACAACTGCATAGCGTTTGGCAGGAATTGGCAGCAAAGGAGTACGGTGCAACAATCAATATCAGCCAAACCGACTATAAGAAGTGGGTAAACTTTATATATATTTTGGATGATATGGACATAGCCAAAATACCACTCACACCCAAGTATTTTGAACAGTGGTGTATGGCCCAGATAGAAGGTTTAAGATGGATGGCAAAGCTGCCCGACTTGCACCAACTACACGGAGCACCAGCCTTGGAACGGTACAGGGCTTACACCCCCAAAAAAGTAAATGCCGAAAGCGACGAGGCTAAAAGGCTTCGTAAAATTTTAGAATCTAAAAACAAAGCAAAATGATACTATCAGTAGGCAACGTATTTACAAAATTTGTCATCACAGCCGAAGACAAATCCAAATGCCCTAAAATATCCCAACTTATCAAAGACAAACTAAAGATTAGAGCCGACGGCTACCAATATGCCAAAGCCTACAAAGATGGCTATTGGGATGGGTTTAAGTCGCTAATCTCAACAGGTAGCCATTTCCTTACTGGCTATCTCAAATCTGTTGTTGGGCTTATCAAATCCGAGGGCTTGGATGTTGACATTATGGATTTGCGCAAAAACCGCCCAATCCTAAAAACGGACTTTGTTACTGCGGTAGGCAACTCTGAAAACTGGGAGCTTCGAGATTACCAAGAAAGAGTAATTAAAGTTACTTTAACGAATCATCTTGAAACTATGCTATACCCACGTGGTTTGTGGAACTTGGCAGTAAACAGCGGCAAAATGATTATGTTAACAGGGCTTGTGAACAATATCCACAATCCTAAAACCCTACTTATCATTGACAGGGAGGTAAACTTTAAACAAAACGTAAAATGGTTCTCGGACATCTACCCCAACCAAGTAACTACAGTTACATCTAATGGTGCGGACTTTTCGGGTAGCTTTGTTATTGCAATGGCTAAGACCTTATCAAATTTGGCGGCTCGGGACGAACAGGCGAAAAAGGAGCTTAAAACTTTTCAGATTGTTTGTTGTGACGAAGCCCACAGAGCAGGGTCAGATACCTACCATGCGCTACTGTCAGAGGTGGATGCTTTTGTTAGGATAATGATGTCAGGGACAACCTTAGATATTCAAAGCAGCGAGAAAAAGTTGCAGATAATGGGCATGAGCGGCACCGCCCTTGAAACTATCAGCAACGAGGAAATGGTAGGCGTTGGTAAATCCCTAAAGCCTACGGTAAATATTCACCTCAATACGGACGGTCAGCAATTCGGGTTCTATGACTTTGACCAAGCCTATAAGGAGTTTGTTTGTTTCTCCAAGTGCCGAGTTGAGAAGATGGCGGAAATTATCGGCACACGCCTAAACGCCTTGGACAAGCCTATGAGTTGGTTAATCTCTGTGGTCAATATCGAACATGGGGAGTTTGTAAAAAAGAACTTGGTAGAGCTGTTCAAAGGCAGCGATAAGATTATAGAGTTTGTCCATGCTGCACACCCCGATCGGGATATTATTATTGAGGACTTTGCCGCAGGAAACATAAACGTACTCATAACAACCTCAATCCTGCAAGAGTCCGCCAATATACCTATCATCAATGGTCTTATCTACGCGCAGGGGGGCAGAAGCAAAGTAGCCATGAAACAGTATTATGGCAGAGCCGCACGAGAAGATGGTTACAGCGATGGGGTTGAGATTCACGATTTTTGGGATAACTGTACAGTTTTGCACAAAGCCAGCAGAGCGCGTATCAAGACATGGAAAGCCGAGGGATTTGATACAAAAGTCCTGTATCCACACGGCATACAGTACACCCCTAAAAAATAGTTTGAAAAAAGTTTGTATAAAATTTGCTTATGTAAACAAAGATACATACCTTTGTAGCATCACTAACAAACAGAAAATTATGCGACAACCGATGTCAAACACCTTGGACGTGTCTAAACCCCTAACAGCACCTCCCAACCCCAACGCTTGTTTTGGTACAGAATGGGAGCCAACGGCTAAAGAGTGCAAAGCCTGCAATGTGGAATCTACCTGCTGCGCCTTTGTTCAACAAACTTTAGACAAGATAGCAAAAACCCTAATCGCTAACCCTTTAACCTTAGACTAATGGTAGAGTTACGAGATAAGGATTGCAACCAATGCAAATTGTTTATGTCCTGCAAAAGGGTTTGTTTTATGAACCCTGTTAATCCACAGGCAAAGCTTATGATACTTTCCGATTTTCCCTATCCCGATGATGAGGACAACAAGAAAGTTTTTAGCTCAAAGAAATACGCAGTTTTACATGGTATCCTAGATGCCATTAACGCAGATACCGACAACATCCATTTTTCCTACATCCTAAAGTGCAAGCCTAAAACCTTATCCGAAATTACAGAGGAAGAGGTCGAAAGCTGCAAAGCATACTTTGAGGACGAGATAGAAAGCTCTGAAATTACTCATATCATCCTGTTAGGTGGCAAAGCCATTAAACTGTTTTGGATGGAGCATGATATAACCATTGGCTCTATGAGGGGTAAATGGGCAGATATGAAGGTTCGAGGTAAGGCGGTTAAAGTTACAGCTACCTACGCCCCGTCTTACGTCGAACAGTACCCTGTAAACACTCGCGACTTTGCCAAAGACTTGCACGATGCTTATACTGCGGCTGTCGGTGTTGTCGAGGTAAAAGTACCGACCAAAAAAGAGATTGTTACCAATCTGAAAAGGGTGGAGGAAGTGGCTCAAATGTGTATTGAAGCAGGGCAGGTGTGTATTGACTTTGAAACCAATGCCGAGCGTATGTACTCAAAGAACTTTAAGGCTACTGGTGTAGCGTTATCTTTCCGCCCAGGCTTCGGGTATTTCATACCGTTGGAACACTTTCAGTTTGACCATTCAATGCCGACCGATTGGGCAATTAAGGTTTTGCAAATATTACACGAACAGCTTTTAGCCAATCCCGATGTGGTAAAAATCAATCAAAATCTCAAATTTGACCTGCACGTATTTGGCTGCTACTTAGGCGACATTAACATAGCTGGCGACATTGAGGACACGATGTACATGGATGCTTTGATTGACGATACAAGAAAGCACGGTCTAAAGGAAATGGTAGCGCGTATCTACCCCGAATATGCAGGGTATGAGGACACAGTACACAGCGGCAAATGGGCAAGTATTCCCTTGGAAGAGCTTGCAACCTACGCCACAATGGATACCGATATGACCCTGCGCCTTCGCACCTACCTACTTAGGGAATTGATGCAAGACCAAAAGGTTTACCAAGTGTATAAAAACCTTTGCATCCCTGCCCTGACTGTTCTCTATCATGCAGAGCATAGAGGTTGTCAGATAGATGTAGATTACGCTAACGAGGCAATGGCAAGGGTAAGAGAGTTAATACAGGAGGTTGAGGCAGAGCTTAGACTGTTGCCCAAAGTCAGAGCCTACGAAGAGGCGGTAAGGTTTCAAAAAACAGAGGTTCTATTAGAAAGCATCACCCAAAAACTTAAAGCCTGCCAAGAAACCAAAAAAGCAGGTGGCAAGACTGAAAAGGCAATAATTGAACGCATAGCCGCAATAAAATCAGGGGTTGAGGTGGTCTATGATGGTATAAATTTTGCATCACCGCCACAACTATCCGACCTACTGTATAGCTCGCAGGGCTTAGGCTTTACCAAAGTAAAGAACCCTGTCGATGGCAAGATTGGAGGCACAGGTGAGGATGTTATAAAGCTGTTGAAAGATAGTAGTGGATTTGTCAAAAAGCTGTTAGAGCTGCGCTCCCTGCAAAAAACCTACGGTACATATCTCAAAGGCATTACCGAACGCATGGATGCACAGGGCAGAATCCACACAACTTTTAGAATTGTCGGAACGTCCACAGGTAGGTTATCGAGCGCAGACCCCAACATTCAAAACATTATCAATGCGTACAATATTGAGTACGCGAGAGCTAAAGAGGGGGCTACCTACGTAAAGGGTTTATTTGTACCTCCCGATGGACATACAATGGTACAGGTGGACTATTCGCAGGCAGAGCTTAGATTGATTGCCTACTATGCCCAATGTCACTATATGCTCAATGCCTACAACAATGGCATTGACCTACACGCACAGACAGCGGCGGATATGTTGGGGCTTACAATGGAGCAGTTTTACCAACTATCTAAGGACGAACAGAAAAAGATGCGCTTTAGAGCCAAAGCAGTGAACTTCGGCTTTATCTACGGTATGCAGGCGGTTAAATTCCAAGCCTACGCCAAAAGTGATTACGGCGTGGACTTTACGCTAAAGGAATGTGAGAACATCCGTAAAGTGTATTTTGAGAAACGTCCTGAATTGTTACAGTACCACGAAATTTACAAAGCCAAAGCCCGCAAATTTGGGTATGTGCGTACCCTGTTTGGTCGAAAAAGGCTACTGCCTAAAATCTTTGGTAAGGGTATGGAAGTTGGGGAGGCAGAACGCCAAGCCATAAACACACCAATCCAAGGCAGCGCAGGCGAAATAACGATACTTGCCCTTATCATACTACATAAGTTTCTCCCTACCGAGGTGCAGCTAGTAAATACTATACATGACAGTATTATCTACTACGTACCAAACGCTATGTTGGAGGAATCTATAAAGTTGATGCGCTACCACTCTGAAAATTTGCCCATGGAGGAATACTTTGGTAGAAGCTTATCGGAACAGGGCAAACTAACAGTAGGGCTAAAGGTAGATGTAGAGGTAACAACTACAAGATGGAATGAAATGCAAGAAATAAAGTAACTTTAATCAATCACAATAGCCGCGCATGGCAATATTGCAACAAAGTCGCGGAATTTTCAAATCTCTAAACTTTTTATTTTATTATGGCTGGATTAAATTGGGAAAAAATTGGAGCTTTCGAGGCTCAACTCCAAAACAAAGGCGCGAAAGGCGTATTCAATGCTCGCGATATTAAGAGCGGCGAAAGCGAGGACATTCGCCTCATGCTGCCCCTTGAAAACATGGATGGTATCTATGTCAAAGAGGTAAAAACGGTATGGATTAACAACAAGCCGTATGTATCTCTCGAAACTTTTGGCGAAGCCTGCCCCCTTGTAGAAGAGGAAGAGCTTGCAAAAGATAGCCAAGACAAGGACATCAAAAAATTGTTGGCAAACGGCAAAATGTTCAAAGTTTCTTACTCTTACTTGATGTGCGCTATGCGTATCAGAACCAAGTACGCAAAGGATGGAGCAATTGAAAGCATTAGCGTTGTTGGGGAAGAGCCTGTAATTTTCGAGTGCGGCAAAATGTTGGCTGCCATTATTCACAAGCTTGTAACAGACCCTAAGCGCATTCGCCAAGGCAAAGGGGATTCCCTTATGAGCCGTGAATTTGGTACAAACCTTACCGTTACCAAATCGGGCAGCGGAATGGATACCGAGTATAGTGCTATCCCTGACACCGAGGTAATGGATTTGTCGGACGCGAGCTTTGACAACTACTATGCCAAAACTCCTGATATTCTTGCTCACCTTGAAAAGCTGCGTAAAAGCCCCGAAGTATTGCGTTCTGCCATTCGCAACTACTTGTATGGTGAAGATCTGATTGAGGAGAAGGACGAAGACCAAGAGGAAGTACCAACAACTAAAAAGGTTACTACTGGCAAAGTCCCAACCACAGGCAAAGTAACTACATCCAATTCCAAACCCACTAAAAAAGGGAGCGCGTTGCTCGAAGATTTAGAGGATGAGTAAAAACAACACTTATGAGCAGGGGATTGTTCTAAAAGGTATCTTGGACGAAGAGTTTACAGGGTTCACAATAGAAAAATTCCCAGTCATAAAGAAGGTTCTCAAAAAGATTGCTAACGCAGAGGGGGAGGTAGAATTGACTATCAAACCCCTCCGTTACAGTCGTAGCGATGCCCAAAACCGCTACTACTGGGGGGTATGTGTTGTTACCATAGCCCACTTTTTAAAAGAGAGCCAAGGCCGTACTTATAGCCGTGACCAAATCCACGCGCTAAACCTTTCAGAAGTGGCTGGCAACCACATGGTAGTAGAGGACATTCTTAGCCCAAAGACAGGCAAGATAACTACCATAGCAACGTTTTCAGGCAAGTCCACAAGCCAAATGAATACTAAAGAGTTCGCCGAGTTTATCGACAACCTGTTACTGTATTGGGCTGACTTGGGCTGCGACATACCCGAACCAAAAGAAAAGCCATCACCCAACTTTATAACTGAATTTTTGGACGATGAATAACAGATACATAGTAATATCCGACCTACACGCGCATAACTTTCGAGATTTTGATAACAACGGCAGCAGGTTAGCCCTGTGTATGCAGGTTATTAAAAATACATTTAGTTTAGCGCATACAGAGGGCATAGAGAATGTTTTGTTTTGTGGGGATTTGACCGACCAACAAAACACCGTTTCCATTAAAGTAACTTTAGCCTTAATGGAAACCTTTGCCGAGTGTTTTGAGGAACATCCAAACGTACATTGGTGGGCAATATCCGGCAATCACGACCTAGGGCAAAAATCTACTTTCGCAGTTGCCGACAATTTGGTATCAACAGTTAGGGTAATGAGCAAAGCCTTTCCAAACTTTCATTGTATGGATATGCAATGTGAACAGGTAGGGGAAATATCGTTAGCAGGTATCCCATACTTAGACAGTCCAGAGGATTACAACGAAGCCCTAAACAAGATGCTTCAAACCTGCGACCCCGAAAGTCGTAACGTTTTAATGATACACCAAACACCACTTGTACCTAACGCTAAATTTGCTCACGATACCGACCCTGCTGACAAACGTTACTATAAGTTTAGTAAAGTGTTTTGTGGGCATATCCACCAACGCAGAGATTTAACAATAGGCTTTGCAGTAGTGGGGAATCCGATACAAATAGATGCGGACGACGGAGGTTGGGAGGTTGATAATGGGGTTTTGATTTGGGATTGTTACACCAACGAAACTACTTTTATACCCTACAATTTCCCTAAGTTTGTCAAAGTAGGCGAAGGGGAGGAGTTTGACAAAAAGTACACAAATCACTATGTAACCACAGTACCCAAGCAGGCCCTAAAACCTACCGCCTCCTTAAATTTCCATGCAAGCGATGGCAGAGCCTCACTACTGGAGAAATACTTTGAGGCAGAGGGCAACGGACAGCCCGACACCCTAAGCGTTGGCTTGAAACTATTGGCACTTATTGACACTTAAACCTTTTCGACTAATGAGAACCAAAATAGAAGACCGATTAAAAGCAGTCATGGAGCAGTATTTAGGTTTGGTAACTCCCTACGGATTTGGCACCATTCCCCCAAAAGTAAGCCTGAAAGCAACCAAGCTTTTAGAAAAAGCTGAAAAGTTGAGGGAAAAATTGGGAATACCAAATAAAATTCCACCTGCAAATGCAACACCTGTAAACCTTGAAAGTGTAGGGTTAATGCCTGCTTTCGCAATTTGCGACGATAGCGAGGGTGAACAACGATAAAAAAAATGCCTCAACTACAAAAAATAGTTGGGGCTTTATTTGCTTATATAAACAAATAGCCCTATCTTTGTAACAACAAATCAAATCACTAACATTAAAGTAACTTTAATTATGAAAAACGAAACTAAAAGCAGCGTTACAGGCGCAGGGGTAGGCAAAAAGGTAGTTATCAAGAAAGTTGTTAAAACTGAAACACCGATTGTAGGCGAAGAGAAACGCGGACGTGGCAGACCTCCGAAAGAGAAACCCCCCGTAGAACTGCCTTTGTTGGTAATGCTCACCATTGACGATTTATACATTAGACCAGGTCTTAATATCCGTACCGATATGGGCGACCTTGTAGCCTTTGCAGCGGACATCCAACAAAACGGCGTTAAAGTACCCCTATCAGGTTACTATGACAAAGAACTGAAAAAGTATGTAGTGGTACAAGGCCACCGCCGCCACGCTGCTTGTTCACTTATCGGTAACTCTATCCAAATACCGTTCTACTTGGAAAGCGAGGGCTATACCGACAAAGAGCGCATTGCCGACATGATAACCAGCAACAGCGGCAAGCCTTTCACATTTTTGGAGGAGGCGAAAGTTTACAAAACCCTCAAAGAATCGTACTACATGACCAATGTAGAGATTGCTGCAAGAGTTGGTAAAACTTCGATGCACGTAGGCAATTCCCTCTTGTTGTTGGATGCTCCCAAAGAATTGCAGGACTACGTAGAGCAGCAGTTTGTATCTGCTACATTAGTAGTTGAGCAGTTGCGCCAAGAGGATGGTGTGGTAGTACTCGAAGGCATCAAAAAAGTATTGGAAGAGCAGGAGGCAGAAGGCAAGCCCAAAAAAGTGACTAATAAGCACCTCAAACCCAAAATTCAGGTTGAAAAGGTAAGCCATTTGGAGGGAACAGAAGAGGACGACGAGCCAAACGAGAAACCTGTAAAAACCAAAGCCACTAACACAGTGGTTATCAGTGAAATTATAGAGGAACTTTCAGAATATAAAGACCTCGCAAGCAAAACAGCGGTCAAAACTTTGAACTGGGTAAAAGCTTACATGGAGGGCAGCCTTACAAGTGAGCAACTGTACACCCGAATGACAACCGACTTAATCTAAATTTACTCACTTTTTCAACTAAGCAAAAACTATGAAAGCTATTGATAAAATTGAGGCTTTTGAACCTTGCCTTACTGCTATTGAGTGGTTAAAAAGTAGAACGATTGAGCAGTTGGTGGACGAGTGTCGTAGAGGTGATTGGATGCTTTGGTTAGCCGTACATCTAAGGATGGATTATAAAATCTTGATGCAGGCTAAAGTAAAATGTGTAAAAACTGCTTCGCACCTAATGGTAGATAAAAATGCTATCGCTTCCTTAGAAACTGCCGAAAAGTTTAGTTTAGGCACTATCAGCCGCGATGAATTTCAGGTACATTTAGGTAATTATTTACATCCAACTTATAACTTACAGTTTACTTATGTAGCTGCGGATGCTGCTGCTTTGTTTGCGTGTTATTTTGACGACTACACATATAAAATAACTGATTTGAATGTGGCTGCGGAAAATGCTTATAATGTGGCTGCTTATGTGGCGGATGCCTTTGCTAATACTTGCGACAATTACCGCGAAGGTGCCAAGTTACAGGCTAAGAGCCGACTTGATACAGCCAATATCTGTCGCGAAGTTTTTGGACAACTTATGAAAGACTTATTAAACGCTTTATAATGATAGTATTCAAGGAATTGGTTGCGGAGGGATTTGGTTCTCTCTGCAACCCTTTTACCTTCAACTTTGCTTATAGTGGGGTATGGTTGGTAAAAGGTGAGAATGGGGTAGGTAAGACTACTATTTTCAATGCCCTTTGTTGGGCACTGTACGGAGAAGTTTTAAAGCCTGTTACCAAAGGGCAGGTAGTAACCCTAAAAGCTTATCAGGGTGCCAAATTTCAGGGTACTAAAGTAGCGGTTACTTTCTTTGTGGGTACTGTTGAATGGTCGGTAGTTCGCCACATCAAATACAAGGGGCAGACCTGCGGCATGACTGGCGGCGACAAGTTGATGATTTTTCAGGGCGGTGAGCTTATCCATGACGAGGTTTTCAAGAAAGGTCAGCAGGCATACATTGACGAGGTAGTGTTAGGCATGGACGTTAAAATCTTCATCAACTCCGTACTTTTCGGTCAAAAGATGAAACGCCTTATGTCAGGCAGCCCCGAAACCATGAGGCAGTTGTTTGACGAGATGTTTGATTTACATTTCATCAACAGGGGCAAAGAACTGGCAGCCGAAAATTATAAGGAGGCGGATGCTGCAAGGGTCGAACTCGAACATCAGATAGCGATGGAGCAGCAGGCGGTTGATAACCTCAATCAAGCCATTGCAAGGGAGAAGGATGCAGTAGCCAATAGCAAAGCAAACATTGAGGCTAAGATTGCCGCAAAAAGAGTAACAGTACAGGAATATTTGGAGAAGATTACTAGGGCAGAAGTTGAGATTAAACAGCGCAGATTTGAACTATCATCAATCAATAACAAAGAAACTTTAGACCTGCGGATAGAGGCAACGAGCCGAGAAATTGCAGAACTTGACGGCAGGCACAAACGTTTATATGGCAGGTTAAATAAATCTACCGCGCAGCTTAATCTCTACAAAAACACCGAGGCGACGCTAAAGACAGAACTTGAAAACATTGCCACACATTGCGCACTTTGTGGTCACTCCCTAGGGGACGATAGCATTGCACAAACTAAAGTTACTTTAACAGAAAAGTTGTTCAACATTGAAACCTTATCCAAGGAACAGGTTAAAGAGTCGGAAACTGTTTTAGATGCTTTAGGCGAAGTAGAGGAAACTCTTGCAAGATTGAATGAAGAGCTTACCCATTGTAAGACAGAACTCAAAACCTTAACCGAAACGCAAAATTTTATCAAGGATGCGGAAACGTACCTAACCACATATAAGGCTGCGGTCAATCGGATTGAGTATGAGATTAAAGACTGGGCAGAATTTGAGCACACCCCCACAATCGACATAAAAGAAGCGCAGGAAACGGTACAAGCCAAACAGGAAATTCTTACCAAACTTGGCAATAAGCTTACAAGGGTCAAAAACCTGTTAGAATCAATCAAGTTTTGGAAGGACACAGGGTTTGCAAGTAAAGGTATCAAAGCCTATGTTTTCAACACCATGCTCGAAAGATTGAATGAAAGCGTCCACGCCTACGCCGCCAAAGTTGGGTTATCTATTAGCTTCGGGGTGGACTTGACCAAAGCCTCAAAACCTTTCTACGTAGAGGTACACCACAAAGGCGTTGCCAAACCCTACGAAGTGTTATCAGGTGGACAGGCGCAATTGGTGGACGTATGCCTCTCATTTGGCTTGCATGACCTTATTTCTAAGTCAATGGGTATATTTATACTTGACGAGGTTTTTGAGGGCT
>Ga0209985_10001927_pt1 | contig 19487 bp, 20 predicted proteins | sample NOAtaG_FD_187305 | JGI IMG/M metagenome (GOLD analysis project Ga0209985, IMG submission 187305) | Freshwater lake microbial communities from Lake Erie, under a cyanobacterial bloom - NOAA_Erie_Diel6S_1000h metaG (SPAdes) (version 2) | ecosystem: Environmental > Aquatic > Freshwater > Lake ...
GAGCTTGCGGTAGAGGTGGGTGCGTTCGAGGCCGGTCTTTTCGGCGACGCGGGTCATCGAGCCGTTTTCGCGCGCGAGGTGGAACTCGAAGTAGCTCTTCTCGAAGGCGTCGCGCGCCTCGCGCAGCGGGCGGTCGAGGTCGAAGCGGGCTTCGGGAACGCCCGCCGTGCCCGTGGCGATCAGCGACGAGGGAGGCAGGTTCGGCAGCGCCGAGGGCGAGCCAGCGGCGCCCGCGGCGGCTGCAACGTTTTCGGCACCGCGCCAGTCGCTGCGCGGATCGGCCATCGCCATGGCGCGGGCGCTGGCTTCGCCACCGTCGGACCGGGCCATTCCGGGGGCGACAGTGCCGGCCAGCATCGCGCGTGGCGCAGCGGACGCCGGCGGGGACGGGGCCGGCTTGACCAGCGCCTGCTCGACCGCGCGCAGCAGCTTCTGCAGCGTGATGGGCTTTTCGAGGAAGGCCGAGGCGCCGACCTTGGTCGCTTCGACCGCGGTGTCGATCGTGCCGTGACCGCTCATCATGATCACCGGCATCGTCAGCAGGCCGTTGGCCGCCCACTCCTTGAGCAGCGTGACGCCGTCGACGTCGGGCATCCAGATGTCGAGCAGCACGAGATCGGGCTTGAAGCGCTCGCGCTGTTCGCGGGCCTGCTGCGCGTCGTGCGCAAGCTCGACGGTGTGTCCCTCGTCGCTGAGGATTTCCGACAGCAAGGCGCGGATCCCCAACTCGTCGTCAACTACCAGGATGGTTGCCATGTGTGGAGGAAGGCTGGCCCGCGAATGCAGCGTGGTCTGACGTGCCGGTGTCGTGCTCGGTCGGGGTGCAGCGACCCATCAGGCCACCTGCACCTCGCCGGTCGGTACACCCGGGGCGAATATCGAAAATGATAGCGAAACCCGTGCGCCGGACACGGGCAATCCAGGGGCCGATCCGGCGGCGGCTCGCGGCGACTGGCCGGGGCCCTCGCCCAGGTTGGCCAAAGAGACCCTGGCCCGGTGCTCGTCGGCGATCTTCTTGACCACCGCCAGACCCAGGCCCGTGCCCTTGCTCTTGCTGGTGACGTAGGGCTCGAAAGCACGCTTGAGCATGTTGTCGGCAAAGCCCGGTCCGTTGTCCATCACCATCAGGCGCAATGCACGAATGCTCCCGGTCTCGCTGCGCGCGACCTGGGTCGCGATCTCGACACGACCGTCGGCGCGCTGGGCCACCGCATCCAGGCCGTTCTGGACCAGGTTGTGGATGACCTGGCGCAGCTGCGACGCGTCGCCCATGATGCCCGGCGCATCGGGCGCCAGGCGGGCCACGAGGCGCCCGCTGTCCACCGCCTGTCCGTAGAGCACCAGCACGTCGGAGACGAGCGCATTCAGGTCCAGCGACACCAGCGTTGCGCTGGGCAGCCGGGCGTAGTCGCGGAACTCGTTGACCAGGGTCTGCATCGCCTGGACCTGGGTCACGATGGTGGCCACGCTCTTCACGAGCAGGGCCTGGTCGACCCCTTCGAGCTTGTGACCCAGCCGGTGCTGGAGGCGTTCGGCCGACAGCTGGATCGGCGTCAACGGGTTCTTGATCTCGTGCGCCAGCCGCCGGGCGACCTCGGCCCAGGCGGCCGAGCGCTGTGCGGAGATCACCTCGCTGATGTCGTCGAAGACCAGCAGCCCGGCACCCCCGGGCAGCGTGGCGCCGCGCACCAGCAGGGTCTGGGTCGCTCCGTCCTGACGCGCCAGCTCGAAACTGTCCTGCCACTGGTCGCGCTCGCCGGGCTCGGGCGCTGTCGCCAACAGGTCGAAGCGCTGCTTGACGGCCGCAGCGAGGCCGCCGAGCTCGGGCAGTTCGGCCAGCGTCAGGCCGTGCCAGGCCGAGATCGGACGGCGCAGGATGCGCGTCGCGCCCGGGTTCACGGTGTCGACGCGGCCTTCGGTGTCGAACACGATGACCCCGGGCGTCAGCGTGTCCAGGATGGTCTGCAATCGGGTGCGGGCGGCCTCGAGCTGTTCGACCGTGTGCTCGACCTGGGCGCGGGCGTCGGCCACCTGTTCGGTCATCGCGGCGAAGCTCCGCGTCAGGCCGGCGAGTTCGTCGTCGCTGGCGAGCACGCGCTTGGCGGTCAGGTTGCCGGCAGCAACCTCGCGCACGCCGTCGGCCAGCACGAGCAGCGGTCGCGCCAGCTGGTTGCCCAGCAGGATGGCCAGCAGCACGGCCGCGAACACGGCCAGGATCAGCGACAGCGTCAGGGTCCCGATGTACATGCGGCGCAGGCTGTCCCGCGACAGCGCACGCTGCTGGTACTCGCTGTAGGCCGCCTGGACCGCCAAGGCATCGAGCGCCAGTGACCGGGCCAGTGGCTGCACGACGAGCAGAAAGCGGTCGTCGGCGGTGGCCAGCGTCAGGTCGCTGCGCGGCACCAGCACCAGCGCCGCAATGCGCGGGCTCTCGCGGCCGGCGGCCAGGGTCTCGTCGTCCAGGCCTTCGATCTGCGTGGCGTCGCCACCGGCGCGCAGCTTGCGCAGCAGCTCGCCGGCGGTTCGCGACGGTGCGTCGGCGTTGGCCGAGCCCCCGGCGGCGAACAGGACGCGCCCGCTCGACGCGACGATCGCGACCTCGCTGGCGCCGATCTGCTCGCGAACCCGCTCCAGCGTCAACGGCAGGGCGCCCGGCGTGCTCTCGACGATGCGCGTCGCCGCGACCCGGCTCTTGCTCGCGAGCTCGCTGCTCAGGACCTCGAGCGTGCCCTTGCCCAGGCCCAGGCCGGCGTTCAGCGCGCCGGCCACCTTGACGTCGAACCAGGCCTCGATGCTGCGGGTGACGAACTGGTAGCTGACGGTGTAGATCACCAGCCCGGGCAGTACGCCCACCAGCGCAAAGATCCCGGCCAGCTTCAGCAGCAGCTTGCTGCCGAACTTGCCACGCCTGAGCCGCGAGATCAGTCGCGTGGCGACCCAGGCCAGCACCGCCAGCAGCGTCAGCGCGATCGCAACGTTGAAGCCGAACAGCCACACGAAGTGCCGCTCGTAGAAGCCGCCGTCCTGGGTGACGAAGGCGATCACGAACGCCAGCACCAGGGCCGCGCCGGCAGCGGCGACGCCGGAGATGATCCAGGCCCAGCGGGCGCCCTTGCTCAGGCTCATGACGACCGCCGCGCCCCTGGCACGCCGCGCCTCATTCGACGCGCAACTCGCGCTGCACGCCAAGCACCCAGTCCGCGCCGCCGGCGCCAAGACCAAAGGACATCGGCGCCGGCAGCTGGCTGGTGTCGAGCTTGTACGAGAACTCGACGTAGTAGCGCGAGTCGGGGTCGATCTGCCCGGCGTCGGCCAGCTTCCAGCCGGCACTGCGCGAGGCCGCCAGCAAGGCCTCGGGCAGGCTGGCGAAGGTCTGGTTCAAGCCGCCGAGCGCGACGCGCCAGGTGCCGGTCAGCGGCTGGTAGGCAATCCGCCACTGGCGCGACACGCGGGCGACGCGGTCGTCGCGCCAGTACCAGCGCTTGCGCATCAGCTGCGCTTCGGCCGTGAACCACACCGGCACACCGCGCTGCATCGCGTCCTCGACGGTGCGAGGCAGCTTCACACGGGCGGCGAACTCGATCTCGAGCGCCGCCTCGCTGCGCACCAGATTCAATGTGGTCAGCTCGACGCCCTGGGCTGCGCTGGGCCGCGACCCCATCGCCAGCAGCACCAGCAACGCCAGAAGCCACGCGCCCATGGGCACGCCAACACCCCGCCTCTGACCCGGCAGGGGCGGCGGCTGCAGGGCGGTGCGCGCGGCGTTCACGGAGTTCAGTCGGCCATGGCCGTGGTGTTTGTCTTGTGCAGCAAGGCGTAGAAGAAGCCGTCGTGCACGAGCCCGGGGGTGCCGGCGGCGGCGGGCTGCAAATTGTCGGCGAGCGGCAGCAAATGACCCGGGGAGGCTGGGTCGCGGCGCACCGCCGCGGTGCCCATGCGTTGCAAAAACGCGTCGATCTGGTGCTCGCCTTCGGCCTTGAACAACGAGCAGGTGGCGTACAGCAGCCGCCCGCCGGGGGCGAGCAGCGGCCACAGTGCGGTCAGCAACTCGGCCTGGGTGGCGGCCAGCGCGGCGATGTCGGACGGACGGCGCAGCCAGCGCACATCCGGGTGGCGTCTCACGATGCCGGAGGCGGTGCAGGGTGCGTCCAGCAAGATGGCGTCGAAGGGCCGACCGTCCCACCAGGTGGCCGGCCGCCGGGCGTCGCCGGCGCGCACTTCGACCCGGCTGGCCGCCGTGGCCGGCAGCCGCAGCCGACCCAGGGTGTCGCGCACGCGCTGCAGACGCAGGCCATCGCTGTCGAGCGCGAGCAGATCCAGGTCGGCGCGTTCCAGCAGCTGAGCCGTCTTGCCACCCGGTGCGGCACAGGCATCCAGGACCCGTGCGCCCGGCTTCAGCGCGGCGTCGCCGCTGCCCAGCAGCAGCCCGGCGGCACGCTGCGCGGCGGCGTCCTGCACGCTGACCTCGCCCTCGGCAAATCCCGGCAACTGCTGGACCGGGCGCGGCTCGTCCAGGACCAGGGCCTGGCCGGCAAGGGCCGGGTCGGGCAACAGCCGCGAGGCGATGCCCAGGCTCGCCAGGCGCTGCACGTAGGCCGCGCCGCTGCCACGGCGGGCGTTGACGCGCAGCGTCAGCGGCGGGTGCTCGTTGGCCTGTCGCAGCAGGGCCTGCCAGTGCCCGGGCCAGTCGGCCTGCAGGCGCTGCACCCACCAGACCGGGTGGTTCCAGGCCGCCATCGGGTCGTGGCGGACAGCGGCGATCAAGGCGTCGCGCTCGCGCAGGAAGCGGCGCAGCACGGCGTTGACGAAGCCAGCCGCCGCCGGTGTCCGCTGGCGGGCGGCGGCCACGGCCTGATCGACCACGGTGTGCTCGGCGTACATCGGCACGCGCTGCGGCCACAGCAAGGCCACGGCGACATGCAGCAGGCTGGCCACCCGCGGTGGTGGCGGCTTCGGCGCCAGCAGCACCGCCACCGCCTGCACCGCGCCCCAGTGGCGCAGGCTGTGGAAGCTGAGCGCCTGCACGCCGGGGCGCAGCTCGGGTGGCTCCTGCGCCAGCAGGTCGGTCAACGAGCGCCCGCTGTCGAGCACGCCGGACACCGCATCGGCCGTGGCCGACAGCAATCGGGCCAGGGCCGGGGCGTTGCGGTTCATGGCCGGGCAGTCTACGTGGCGGGAAACCACGCTGGCGCGCAGGCCGGGCAACACCGTCGCAGAATGGACCTGTTCCGACCTCACCGGCCGACAAGCCGGCGCCCCGATGCCCAAGACCGCCTCCCCCCTGCCGTCGAACCTGCTGCCACGCAGCGAGGAAGAGCTCGCGCACATGCCGGCCAGCGAGCGCATCCGCTACCGGCTCGTCACCGCCGACCGCCGCTTCCACGCCAACGACAACATCTCGGCTTTCCTGCGCGAGGGCGAGATCGACGAGCTCAAGGCCGAGGTCCAGGCCAAGCTTCAGGAGGTGCTGCGCGCGCTCGTGATCGACACCGACAGCGACCACAACACCAACGAAACCGCCAAGCGTGTCGCCAAGATGTACCTCGACGAGGTCTTCCGGGGCCGCTACCACCCGATGCCGTCGGTGACCGAGTTCCCGAATGCCGAGCGCCTGAACGAGCTGATGATCGTGGGCCCGATCACGGTCCGCAGCGCGTGCAGCCACCACATGTGCCCGATCTTCGGGCGGGTCTGGATCGGCATCCTGCCCAACGAACACTCCAACCTGATCGGCCTGTCCAAGTACGCCCGGATTGCCGACTGGATCATGAGCCGGCCGCAGATCCAGGAAGAGGCGGTGACGATGCTGGCCAACGAGTTGCAGCAGCGCGTCAAGCCCGACGGCCTGGGCATCGTGATGGAGGCCGACCACTTCTGCATGCACTGGCGCGGCGTCAAGGATCCCGAGTCGGCGATGGTCAACAGCGTGATGCGAGGCGCCTTCCTGAAGGACGCCAACCTGCGACGCGAGTTCCTTTCGCTGCTGTCCCGCAAGAACCAGAACTGAAGGCGAATGCCATGCTTGTCCGACTGCTTTACGCCAGCCGCGCCGTGCCCACCGTGGACCATGAGGAACTGGTCGCCATCCTGCGCAAGTGCAAGGTCAACAACCCCTTGCTCGGGGTGACTGGCGTCCTGTGCTTTTCCGAAGGCATCTTCCTTCAAGCGCTCGAAGGCGGCCGGGCCGCCGTCAATCAGCTCTACAACAGGATCGCCGCCGACCCGCGCCATGAGTCGGTGCAACTGCTGACCTACAGCGAGATCGGCGAACGCCGGTTTGCCGGCTGGAGCATGGGCCAGGTCAACATGTCTCGCCTGAACCCGGCGCTGCTGCTGAAGTACAGCGAGCGGCCGACGCTGGACCCGTTTGCCGTGTCGGGCTCGGTGTCGCTGGCCCTGTTCGAGGAACTGGTCGCCACGGCCTCCATCGTCGGCCACCCCTGATCGCGTTTACCCTGATCGCAAGCCTTCTCGGGATCTATATATTTGTAAATGCTGATATTCAAATAAACCCGACGGAAGCCCTGTGGATCCCCGACCGTTACTGACGCCGCCGCTGCCCGCCGGACGCCTGCTGAAGGCACCCGAACACTTCGTCGCAGGCACCGATGCGGTGGCGACGGTGTTCCGCGAGGCCCGCTCGGGCCGCCGAGACTTCATCCGCAAGTCGTTCGCGGGCGCGATGGCCGGTGCCGCGGCCGCAGGCGCCCTGGCCCAGGCGAACGCAGCGCCTGACGCCGGCGACTCCGAGATCCTGAACCTTCCGGCACACACCACAGGCCTTGGCCAGCCGGTCGTCACCGACGGCTACGGCAAGCCCAGCCAATACGAACGCGCCGTGCAGCGCCGGCAGAGCCCGGGGCTGACGCAGACGACGCAGGCGAGCGTCAGCTTTGCGCCGCTGCAAAGCCTGTTCGGCATCGTCACCCCGAGCGGGCTGCATTTCGAGCGACACCACCAGGGCTGGTGGGACATCGACCCGTCCAAGCACCGGCTGATGGTCAACGGCAGCGACGACAAGATGCTGCGCAAGCCGCTGGTGTTCACGGTCGACGAGCTGATGCGACTGCCGAGCGTCAGCCGCTTCCACTTCATCGAGTGCGGCGCCAACACCGGCATGGAGTGGGGCAACGTCGCGGTGCCGACCTGCCAGTACACGCACGGGATGCTGAGCTGCTGCGAGTTCACCGGCGTGCCGCTGAAGATCCTGCTCGACATGGCCGGCGTCGACACCCGGCGCGGTCGCTTCGTGCTGGCCGAAGGCGCCGACGGCTCGGGCATGACGCGCACGATCCCGATGGAGAGGGTCGAGAGCGGCGAGGTGCTCGTCGCCTACGGCCAGAACGGCGAGATGCTGCGGCCCGAGAACGGCTATCCGCTGCGCCTGGTGGTCCCGGGCGTCCAGGGCGTGAGCTGGGTCAAGTACCTGCGCCGGATCGAGGTCGGTGACAAGCCCTACGGCGCGAAGGACGAGGTGCTGCACTACGTCGACCTGATGCCCGACGGCCTGCACCGCCAGTACAGCAGCGTGCAGGAGGTCAAGAGCGTCGTCACCACCCCCAGCGGCGGGCAGGTGCTGCTCGACCGCGGCTTTTATCAGATCAGCGGCCTGGCCTGGAGCGGGCGCGGGCGGATCGCACGGGTCGACGTCTCGGTCGATGGCGGGCGCAACTGGCGGCAGGCGGCGCTGCAGGCACCGGTGCTCGACAAGTGCCTGACGCGCTTCACGCTGCCGTGGGTCTGGGACGGCCAGCCGGCCCTGGTGATGAGCCGGGCCACCGACAGCACCGGCCATGTGCAGCCCCAGTACCGGCAGTTGCGGGCGACCCGCGGCACCCGGTCGATCTACCACAACAACGCGATCCAGACCTGGCTCGTGCAGGCCAGCGGCGAGGTGAAGAATGTCCAGCTCTCGTAGTCGCCAGGCCGCGGGCTGGCTGGCCCCGGGACTGGCATCGATCGTCGTGCTCGGGTGGGTGTTCGCCGGATCCCATGCACTGGCGCAGACCACCGCCTACCCGGGCATCGGCCGCACCGCGACGCCGGCCGAAGTGACGGCCTGGGACATCGACGTGCGGCCCGACTTCCGAGGCCTGCCGCCCGGGCGCGGCTCGGTGGCGCTGGGCATGGAGGTCTGGGAGGCCAAGTGCGCGTCGTGCCACGGGATCTTCGGCGAGAGCAACGAGGTGTTCTCGCCGATCATCGGCGGCACCGCCGCGGCCGACCAGAAGACCGGTCGTGTCGCGCGCCTGCTCGACCCGGGATTCCCGCAGCGCACAACGCTGATGAAGCTGTCCAGCCTGTCGACGCTGTGGGACTACATCAACCGTGCGATGCCCTGGAACGCACCGAAGACGCTGAAGACCGACGAGGTCTACGCCGTCACCGCCTACATCCTGAACCTCGGCGGCATCGTGCCCGATGGCTTTGTGCTGTCCCACGACAACATCGCCGAAGTCCAGCAGCGGCTGCCCAACCGCAACGGCATGACCACCGCACACGCGATGTGGCCCGGCCGCCCGCTCGGCACGCCCAGCCCGCAGAACCGGCGGCCCGACGTCCAGGGCAGCACCTGCATGACGAACTGCGCCGCCGAACCCAAGGTGGCGTCGTTCCTGCCCGACCATGCGCGCAATTCGCACGGCAACCTGGCCGAGCAGCAACGCCCGGTCGGCGCGCAGGTCGGCGCCGACACCACCCGGCCGCCGCCCGCGGCCCTGCCCCCGCGCAGCGCACGCCCTGCCGTGGTGGCCGCTGCAGCAGGGCCGGCCTCGGCCACACCGCCGCATCCGGCCCGCGCGCTGGCGCAGAAGCACCTCTGCCTGGCCTGCCACGGGGTCGAGAACAAGGTCGTGGGCCCGGGTTTGCGAGAGATCGCACGCAAGCACAAGGGGCGGGCGGATGCGGCAGACTATCTGGCGCAAAGGATCGCCAACGGGGGCGTCGGCGTCTGGGGCCCGATCCCGATGCCCGCCCAGCCCCAGGTGCCCGCCGCCGACATCAAGGCCCTGGCCGACTGGCTGGCCGCTGGCGCACCCTGACCGCAGACGATTCCGAATCGACCCGTTCCGTATCGACCATTCCCGCGTCCGCCAAGGACGCCGCTGACGAAGGAGACCCGAAGATGACCACCCGACGCGAGATGCTCGCCACCAGCACCCGGCTGGCTGCCCTTCTGGCTGGCGCAGGCCTGCTGCCCGCCACCGCCCTGGCCGCCTGGAACCAACCCGCGTTCGAGGCCAAGAGCCTGGCCGACGTCGCCAAGGCATTCGGCGGCAGCGCGCCGGTCGAAAGCAAGGACGTCACCGTCTCCGGCCCCGAGATCGCCGAAAACGGCGCCGTCGTGCAGGTCGGTTGCGCCACGACGCTGGCCAACGTCAAGCAGCTGATGCTGCTGGTCGAGAAGAACCCGAACGTGCTCGCGGCCTCGTTCGAGGTCTCGCCCGCGATCGACGCGAACTTCACGACCCGGGTCAAGATGGGGCAGTCCAGCGACGTCTACGCCGTCGCACTGACAACCGACAACAAGGTCTTCTTCGCGAAGAAGGAGATCAAGGTCACCCTCGGCGGCTGCGGCGGCTGAAGGCCGGCAGCGCACTCACCCGAATCAGGAGAAAGACATCATGGCAGACCCGATGCGCATCCGCGCCCAGGCCCAGGGCGACAAGACCACCGTGCGCGTGCTGATGCAGCACGAGATGGAAACCGGTCAGCGCCGCGACAGCGCCGGCAAGACGATTCCCGCCTGGTACATCCAGGAGGTCAGCGCCACGCTCAACGGCAAGAAGGTCCTCGCCGCCGAGTGGGGGCCGTCGATCTCGAAGAACCCGTTCATGCAGTTTGTCGTCAAGGGCGCGAAGGCCGGCGACAAGATCGCCGTGACCTGGAAGGACAACAAGGGCGAGACCCGCACCGACGAGGCCACGGTCACCTGACAGCGCTGGCAGCGGCCCGAAGAACAAACGCACAACAAGCGAGGAGACATGGCAACCACCCGATCGATCCTGCTGGCCGTCGCGATGGCCAGTGCCCTGCTCGCGGCGCCCGCCTGGGCCCAGGCGCAGGCCAAGACCACCGCCGAAGGCATTGCGGAGTACCGCAAGCAGCTCGAGGACGGCAACCCGGCCGAGCTGTTCGAAGCCCGCGGCGAAGGTCTCTGGAAGCAGAAGCGCGGCCCCAAGAACGCCAGCCTCGAGGCATGCGACCTCGGGCAGGGTCCGGGTGTCGTCAAGGGCGCCTTCGTGACCCTGCCGCGGTTCTTTGCCGACACCGGCCGGGTCCAGGACCTCGAGTCACGCCTGCTCACCTGCATGGAGACGCTTCAGGGCCTGAATGCCAAGGAGATCGCCGCGACTCCGTTCGGCCGTGGCGAGCAGCGCAACATGGAAGGCCTGGTCGCCTGGATCTCGGCCGAGTCCAAGGGCCTGCGCTTCAACCTGCCGCAGGGCCATGCCCAGGAACGGCAGATGTACGAGGCCGGCAAGCGCGTGTTCTTCTTCCGCGCCGGCACGCATGATTTCTCCTGCTCCTCATGCCACGGCATCGAGGGCCAGCGCATCCGCCTGCAGGACCTGCCGCTTCTGACCAAGAACCCGGGCGACGGCGTCGGCTTCGCGGCCTGGCCGGCCTACCGCGTGTCCAGTGGCGAGCTCTGGGGCATGCAGCGGCGCCTGAACGACTGCTACCGGCAGCAGCGCTTCCCGTTCCCGGGCTACGCCTCGGACGTGACCATCGCGCTCGGCGTCTACATGGGCGTCAATGCCAAGGGCGCGCAGTCGATCGCGCCGTCGATCAAGCGCTGAATGGGGTCATGACCATGAATCAACTCATCTTGCGCGGCAGCCTGCTGGCCGCCGCAGCGCTGGCCCTGGGCGGCTGCGCCACCGAAGCTGCGGCACCCGCGGTGGATCTCGACAAGCTCGCGGCGCAAATGATCGCCTCGTCGTTCCGCGACCAGGGCATCGCCACGACGGCGCGGCTCAAGCAGGATCTCGCGAACGCCGCATGCTCGTCCGAGAAGGCCCCCGACGACGCGACGGCCGAGCGCATCATGGCCGAGGCCCGCGCGACCGTGAAGTGGCCTGCCGGAGGGGTCTACCTCGGCGACTGGCGCGAAGGCGAGCGCATCGCGCAAAGCGGCCGCGGCATGACCTGGACCGACACCTCGGCGGCAGCCAGCGCCAACGGCGGCAACTGCTACAACTGCCACCAGATCAGCAAGCAGGAGATCAGCTACGGCACCATCGGCCCGAGCCTCTGGAACTACGGCAAGACCCGCGGCATCACCGGCCTGGACTCGCCCACCGCGCAGCCGATCTTCGAGTACACCTGGATGAAGCTCTGGAACGCGCGCAGCTACAACGCCTGCACGACGATGCCGCGCTTCGGTCACGCCGGGCTGATGAACGAGACCCAGCTCCGCCACCTGATGGCGCTGCTGCTGGATCCGAAATCGCCCGTCAACCAATGAGGCCTCTGCGGTGACGATTTCCAGGCGCGAGTTCGCGCAGGTGCTGGCCAGTGCCAGCGTCGCCGGCATGGCGCTGTCGCGCTGGGCCGAGGCCGATGCGGCCAGCGCCGAGCAGGGTCTCTACGACCTGCCGCCGCTGGGTACGGGTGCCGGTCATGTGAGCCTGCTGCACATGACCGACTGCCACGCGCAGTTGCTGCCGCTGCACTTCCGCGAACCGAGCGTGAACCTCGGCGTCGCCGGCATGGCCGGGCAGATGCCGCACCTGGTCGGCGAACACCTGCTCAAGCGCGCCGGCGTGCGCCCGGGCAGCGCGCTGGCGCATGCCTACACCTTCATCGACTTCGAGCGCGCGGCGCGGCGCTACGGACGGGTCGGCGGCTTCGCCCACCTGGCGACGCTGGTCAAGCGCATGAAGGCCAGCCGCCCCGGTGCGCTGCTGCTCGACGGTGGCGACACCTGGCAAGGCAGCGCCACGAGCCTGTGGACGAATGCCCAGGACATGGTCGATGCCTGCCTCGCGCTCGGCGTCGACGTGATGACCGGGCACTGGGAATTCACCTTCGGCATGGAGCGCGTCAAGCAGATCGTCGAGCGCGACTTCAAGGGGCGACTCGACTTCGTCGCCCAGAACGTCAAGACCACCGACTTCGGCGACCCGGTGTTTGCGCCGTACACGCTGCGCGAGATCAACGGCGTCAAGCTCGCCATCGTCGGCCAGGCCTTCCCGTACACGCCGATCGCCAACCCGCGCCACCTGGTGCGCGACTGGGAATTCGGCATCCAGGACCAGAACCTGCAGAAGGTGGTCGACGAAGCCCGTGCCCAGGGCGCGGCGCTCGTGGTGCTGCTCAGCCACAACGGCATGGACGTCGACCTGAAGCTCGCCGGCCGCGTGCGGGGCCTCGACGCGATCCTGGGCGGCCACACCCATGACGGCGTGCCGGTGGCCGTGCCGGTGGCCAACGGCGGCCCCACGGCCGGCGGCACCACGCTCGTCACCAACGCCGGCAGCAACGGCAAGTTCCTGGGGGTGCTGGACCTGCACGCGCAGGGCGGCAAGCTCGTGAACTGGCGCTACCGGCTGCTGCCGGTCTTTGCCAACCAGCTGCGGCCCGACCCGGCCATGCAGGCCTTGATCGACAAGGTCCGCGCGCCCTACGCCAGCAAGCTGGCCGAGACGCTCGCCGTCACCGACGGCCTGCTGTACCGCCGAGGCAACTTCAACGGCAGCTGGGACCAGCTGGTCTGCGACGCGCTGATGGACGTGCGCGGCGCCGAGATCGCGTTCAGCCCGGGCTTCCGCTGGGGCACGACACTGCTGCCAGGACAGGCGATCACGCGCGAGCTGATGATGGACCAGCTCGCCATCACCTACCCGCATGCCACGGTGACCGAGATGACGGGCGAGTTCATCAAGACCGTGCTCGAGGACGTGGCCGACAACCTGTTCAACCCCGACCCCTACTACCAGCAAGGGGGCGACATGGTGCGGGTGGGCGGCATGAGCTATGCGCTGAACCCGACCGCAGCCATGGGCTCGCGGATCTCGGACATGCGCCTGGCCGGCAAGCCCATCGAGGCCGGCAAGCGCTACAAGGTCGCGGGTTGGGCGCCGGTGGCCGAAGACGCCGCCAGCGCCGGCCATCCGCCGGTCTGGGACGTCGTCGAAGGCTGGCTCAAGAGCCGCCCGGCCGGCCGCGTGTCGCCACGCAAGATCAACACCCCGCGCCTGATCGGCATGCAGGGCAACCCCGGACTGGCCTGAAACCGCGGCCCCGGCCATCCGCGAGGAGACTGCCGATGAAAGCACGACAACCCCTGATCGCTGCCGTGCTCCTCACCGTGGCGATGGCCACGGCCTGGGCCCAGGACACGGTGATCTATCACATCGACAACACCGCCGCCCAGGCGACCAAGGGCCTGCGCAACATGCGCAACCACCTGGATGTCGACCCCTCAGCGAAGATCACCGTGGTGACCCATGCCGATGGCATCGACTTCCTGATGGAAGGCGCCAAGGATGCGGCCGGCAACCCCTATGCCTCGCTGGTGTCGGCGCTGGTGGCACGCGGCGTGCGCTTCGAGATCTGCGAGATCACGCTGCGCAACCGCAACCTCAAGCGCGAGCAGTTCGTCCAGGAAGCCGAGTTCACGCCCTCGGGCGTGGTCCGGGCGACCAAGCTGCAGAAGCAGGGCTTCGCGTACATCAAGCCCTGAGCGCGGGCCGCCCCCCTGCGACCCGCGGGCATCGCCGACCCCCGCATGCTGCCGACACTTGAAGCCCTGGTCGAGCAGCACGGCGTGCAGGCCGTGCTTCTGGCGTTTGGTCTGGCCATCGGGCTTGCTTTCGGGTTCCTGGCTCAGCGCTCGCGCTTCTGCCTCCGCTCGGCGACGATCGAGTTCTCGCGCCAGCGCTCGGGCGGCCGGCTGACGGTCTGGTTGTTCGCGTTTGGCGGTGCCATCGTGTTCACACAGGCATTGGTGCTCGCTGGCGCGTTTGACAGCAGCCAGGCACGCCAGATCGCCGCACGCGGCAGCCTGTCCGGTGCCGCGCTGGGCGGCGCGCTGTTCGGGGCCGGCATGATCCTGGCGCGCGGCTGCGCCAGCCGCCTGCTGGTGCTTGCGGGCCAGGGCAACCTGCGCTCGATGCTCTCGGGGCTGGTGTTCGCCGTCACCGCGCTGGCGGCCACCAGCGGCGCCCTGGCGCCTTTGCGGCTGGCACTGGGCGAGGCCTGGACCGTGCCCGGTGGCGGCGACCGCGACCTGCTGGCGCGATTCGGTGCCGGCCACGGCCATGCCCTGGCCTTCGGGCTGGTGTGGCTCATCGCGGCCGTGTTCTGGGCCCGCCGCCAGCGGGTCAGCGCCTGGGGCTGGGCCGGCGCCCTCGGTGTCGGGGCCACGGTCGCGGCGGCGTGGTGGGCCACGGCGGCTGTCGCCCGCGCCAGCTTCGAGCCACTGGCGCCGCAATCGCTGACCTTCGCCGGCCCGTCTGCCGAGGTCCTGTCGCGCGTGCTGGTGGCGAGCGAGCGGGCACCGGGTTTCGAGGTCGGCCTGGTGGCCGGTGTCTTTGCGGGATCCTTCATCGCCGCGTTGCTCTTTCGAGAACTGCGGGTCGAGGCCTTCGAAGGTGCCGCGAGCATGCAGCGCGCGCTCGCCGGGGCCGTGTTGATGGGATTCGGCGCCACCCTGGCCGGTGGTTGTGCCGTCGGCGCGGGGCTCACCGGAGCGTCCGTGTTCACGGTCACCGCCTGGGTTGCCCTCGCCGCGATGTGGGCTGCAGCCGCCCTGACCGACCGCTTGGTCGACGCCCAAGGCCCAGCACCGCCGACCGTGCATCCGCAACGGCCACTTCACTCGCAACAGCCTCATTCGAACCGAGCACCATGACGTCATCCAGAGCATTGCTTCGCGGCCTGGGCTTCCTGGCCCTGGCCAGCCTCGCGCAGCTGAGTCCCGCACCCCTGCTGGCGGCCCAGGACGCCATGGCTCGCGCACAAGAGATCGTCAGCGGCAAGTGCTTCCTCTGCCACGGGCCGCAAGGCGAGAGCTCCAGCCCGCTGTTCCCGCGGCTGGCGGGCCAGCATGCCGCCTACACGCAGCGCCAGTTGGCCGACTACCGCTCCGGGCGCCGGAAGAGTTCGGCGATGCAACCCATGGTCAACGACCTGAGCGATGCGGACTTTGCGGCGCTGGGCCGCTGGTTCGAAAGCCAGCCGGTGCATGCGCACGAGGTCGAGGACCCCGAGCTTGCCGGCATGGGCCGCTTCATCTACCTGCGCGGCAACCGCTACTCGGGTGTCGCGGCCTGCGCCACCTGCCACGGTCCCAAGGGCGCCGGCACCGAGGTGCTGCCACGACTGGCCGGGCAACATGCCCAGTACACCGAGAACCAGCTCAAGGCCTTCAACAAGCGCGAGCGCACCAACGACAACGCCGTGATGCACACCATCGCCGCGAAGATGACCGAACTCGAGATCAAGGCCGTCGCGGCCTACATCTCCGGCCTGCAGTGAGCAGGCCTCCGGATCAGATCGCCAGCATGTCGGCCCAGATGTTGTCGGCCCACGAAAGCCCGTAGCGACCCTCGAGCTGGTTGGCTGCGCTGCTGACGCCGCCGGAGCCGGGCACCGTCTTGAAGGTCTTGTCGACGCCGTCGTACTGGTGCACGCTGGCGACGTGGATGACCTCGCTGGCGCTGACGAAGCTGTAGCAGGTGTTCATGACCACCGGCGTCGGGTTGACGGCCTCGCCCTTGAGCAGCTGGATGATCGCCGCCACCGCGACCTTGGCGTGCTGGTTGGCCATGTGGCCGCTCTTGGGCATCGCCGGTGCCGACATGGTCGAGTCGCCCAGCACGTGCACGAAGGGCGCCGCGGTGGACTCCATCGTCAACCAGTTGACCCCGCACCAGCGGTTGTTGACGTTGACCAGGCCCGAGCTGCGGGCGATGTCGCCGGCACGCTGCGGCGGCACGACGTTGAGCACGTCGGCCTTCACGTCCTCGAACTCGAGCTTGGCGACGACGCTGCCGGTGCCGACGCTCACTTCCTTCAGCACCGCGTTCGGGCGGTACTCGAGCGTGCCGGCGTAGCGGTCCTTGAACGCCTTCTCGAACAGGGCCTTCTTGCTCTGGACCTCGGGGTTGGCGTCGAGCACCAGCAGCTTGGCCCGCGGCTTGGCCTGCTTGAGGTAGGCCGCGACCATGCAGGCACGCTCGTAGGGCCCGGGTGGGCAGCGGTAGGGCACGAGCGGAATGCTGAGCGCGAAGACCCCACCGTCGGGCAGGTCCTCGAGCTGCTTGCGCAAGCCCACGGTCTGCGGCCCGGCCTTCCAGGAGTGCAAGACCCGACCGGAGTCCATCGCGGCCTGCAGGCCGCCGACCTGATCGGCCATGAAGTCCACGCCCGGGCTGACGACCAGGCGGTCATAGGCGATCTCGCTGCCGCCGGCCAGGCGGACCTTCTTGCCGGCGACGTCGATGGCGCTGACGTCGCCCTGCACGACCTTGACGCCCAGCGCGCGCAAGCCGTCGTAGCCGCGGGTCACGTCGCTGATCCGGCGATAGCCGCCGATCACGAGGTTGCTGATCGGGCACGACACGAAGCCGGTGTTGCGCTCGACGAGGGTGACGTCGACATTGCCGCCCCAGAGCTTGAGGTAGCGCGCCGCCGTGGCGCCACCGAAACCGCCGCCGACGATGACGACACGCCCGATGGACGGGCCGCTGCCGGGGCTGCTGGCGCAGCCGACCAGCGTGAGGCCACCGAGGGCCAGGCCGGCACCGAGCAGGCCGCGGCGCGAAAGCAGACGTTCGAGGGTACGGTCGTTCATGGTGAGGTGCTCCTGGCGCGTCACTTGGCCGCCACGGGTTTCTGGGCCGCGAAGTACGCCGCGACGAGGCGGATCTGCTCGTCGGTGTAGCCCTTGGCGATCTGGTGCATGATGGTCGCGGGCATGGCGCCGGACTTGTAGTCGGCCATCGCGCTGACGATCTTCTCGGCCGAGACGCCCGCCAGGGACTTCATCTCGCCACGTGCGTTGCCGTTGGTGCCGTGGCAGTTGGCGCAGGTGGCCGCGAGGTTGCGCGCCAGATGGGGGTGCGGGTTGGCCGTGGGTGCAGCAGCAGCCGGTGGCGTCTGCGCCAGGGCGGGCAGCGCGGTCAGCAGACCGATGGCCGTGGCGGCAGCCAGGCTCAAGGGCTTGGGCATGTTCATCTCTCCGGTGGGGGCGACAAGGTCGGCGGATTCTGGCGTCAGGCAAGCAACGGCAATTGCCGAAGCTTCCTTGCGGATCTAATATCGGTCCATGCGAATGTACGGTTTAAAGCCCCACGGCCCGAATCGTGGAAACCCGGGAGGCCCTGCGGTGACGCGCCGGTCCGTCCTCGGCGGCATGACAGGCGTCGGCACCCTGGGCGCGTTGTGCGCACTGGGTGCGCCACCGGCAACGGCCACCGAGCCCGGGTCGCGAGTGGCCTGGCCCGAGGTGGCGCTGCTCGACGGCAGCCGGCTGGTTCCGGCGCAGTGGACCGCGGGTTCAGCGGTCGTGGTGTTCTGGTCCACCACCTGCCCGTTCTGCCGCCGTCACAACCAGCACGTCGAGAAGCTGCACCGCGCCGCCAGGGCCGCCGCCGCTGCGGGCCAGGCCGCCCCTCGTGTGCTGAGCGTGGCGCGCGACCGGGACGCCGACGTCGTGCGTCGTTATGTCCAGGCCCAGGGCTACAGCTTTCCGGTCACGATGGCCTACGCCGAGTTGGCAAAGGCGACGAGTCAACGCAACATGATTCCACTGACCGTGACGGTCGACCGCGCGGGCCGCCTGCGCCAGGCCATCCCGGGCGAGATGTTCGAGGAGGACGTGATGGAACTGATGGCACTGGCGGCCGCATGAACGGTGCCGACGACGACAGCGACGAAGTGTTCGCCTCGGCTGCGGAACTGTTCAAGCTGATGTCGACGCCGATCCGGCTGAAGATCATCAGCGCGCTGTGCGGACACGAAAAGAACGTCTCTCAGCTGCTGACCGAGATCGACACCACGCAACCCAACATGAGCCAGCACCTGGCGGCGCTGCACCGCGCGGGTGTGCTGGCACGGCGGCGCGATGCGACGCAGATCTACTACCGCATCGGCAGCGAGCGCGCCGCGACGCTGTGCCGGGCGGTCTGCATGCAGATCGCGATCGAGCGCGACAGCGACGTTCCGGCCGCCGACCGGCTGCTGCCGCTCGCCGCACCTTGAGGCGCTTGCAGGCGCGCGGCGCTACAGGCGACCTTACAAGCGTCCCATGGGGCGGAACGGAAACACCCGCATCAGCAGCCGGGTCGGCCATTGCAGCAAGGCCCGGTCGTGGTCCTCGGCCGCGGTGTTGAAGAGCTGGCGGCCGAAGCCGATCTGCGCATTCGCCTGCTGCCACGAGTCGAACGCGGCCTTCACGTCCGGACGGTTGCGCAGCTCCAGATGGCTGTCGAGCAGTGCGAAGACGCGGCTGCTGCTGGGTGCGAGTTGCGCCTCGGCGGCCACCCAGGCCGCGGCGGCGACGGCGTCCAGCGGCTGGGCGGCCATGGCCTCCAGGGTGCGTGCCGCTTCGGTCTGGTGAGCCAACCATTGGTCGAGCGCGCGGTGTTCGGCCGCCAGCGGCTCGCGCATCGCCGTCAGCAAGGGATCGAAGGCGGCGTGGCGCTGCCGGGCCCCGGCCAGGGCCGGCTGCCAGGCCCCGATGGCCTGGTTGCGCAGCGCCATCAGCCGGTTGTAGGCACCGACCATCCACAGCACCAGCACCGCCGCCACCCCCAGCACGGCCCAGGCGCCGGGCCCGATACCGGCAAGCCACTCCAGGGCCAGGGCCAGCCAGCCGGTGTCGGTGGCGGCCTGGACAGGATCGACCGGCTTCAGCACCTGTGCTTCAAGCCAGCTTGAACGGCAGCTCGCGCAGCCGGCGGCCGGTCAGCTTGGCGATGGCATTGGCCCAGGCCGGCGCCAGCGGCGGCAGGCCGGGCTCGCCCATGCCCGTGGGCGAGTCACTGCTCGACACGACATGCACCGCCACCGGCGGCACACCCGACATGCGAGGGACCTGGAAGTCGAAGAAGTTGCTCTGCTCGACGACGCCATCCTTCAGCGTGATGGCACCTCCGGGCAGGCACATCGACATGCCCATGACCACCGCGCCCTGCACCTGGGCCTCCACGGCGCGCGGGTTGACAGCGAAGTTGCAATGCACGCCCGCCGTCACCTTGACGAGCCTGGTTTCGGTGCCAGCGACCGTCGCCTCGACGACCATCGCGACCACCGAGCCGAAGCTCTCGTGGACCGCGACGCCAAACGCGGTGCCGGCGGGCAGCGCCTTCCTGCCGTAGCCGCTTTCGGCGACCGCCAGGTCCAGCGCCGCGCGGTGGCGCGGATGGCGATTGCCGAGCTGCGCCCGGCGCCATTCGACCGGGTCGATCCCGGCCGCCTGCGCGATCTCGTCGACCAGGGTCTCCATCACGTAGGCGGTGTGGGTGTGGCCGACC
>Ga0209985_10001929_pt1 | contig 19480 bp, 16 predicted proteins | sample NOAtaG_FD_187305 | JGI IMG/M metagenome (GOLD analysis project Ga0209985, IMG submission 187305) | Freshwater lake microbial communities from Lake Erie, under a cyanobacterial bloom - NOAA_Erie_Diel6S_1000h metaG (SPAdes) (version 2) | ecosystem: Environmental > Aquatic > Freshwater > Lake ...
GAGTTCGGGTGATTGGCCAACGCCATTTGCCTTCCGGCTTCGGCAAAATCCCTCTTGTTCATGCGAGGTGATTTGGTTTCGGAAACACCGTACGCATAGAGAATCAAAAGCAGTGAGAGAGTTGCTAAATATTTGTTATGACGACGGTAACCCACCACTGCAACGGGAATAGCGGCAAAGACAGCGCCGAGTTTAACCCAAAACCAAGAGCCGACGCCGATGCTTGCATTGTTATAAGCAAGGGCCAAACCTGTAATCAAAAAGAGAGCGGAGACGATCATTTCAGGAATGCGAATTTTTTGGGCAAAGGCATCCAGGCTGGCGGTATTGGTCCACAAAAGAACGCATTTGATCAGGTAGATCAGCAAAAACAGCACAACGCTAAGGGTGTGGGTATGAAGCAGTCCGGTCATCATGGTAGAAAATGGTTGGTTTGTAGGGCAAATTTCAACCCGTTCCCCTTATTTTGGTGCATGTTTAGAACAAACCTTTTGGCCTTTTTGAAGGGCCCGGTATTCCGGGTTCTCTTGCTTTGGATGATAACGGGCGCCCTCGGGTTGGCCCATGCCCAGTCCCATTTGCCCTACAACGGGGTCCGGGATCAGCGAACCGGTGCGCATTTGTTGATCAATGCCCGCATTTACCTGGGGCCCGGTCGGGTTCTAGATTCTGCCATGTTGTTGGAGCGCAACGGGCGTATTGTCGCGGTGGGTCCGAATCTCCAACGACCCTCCGATGCAACCGTGGTGGACCTCCAAGGCCATTGGTTGTTTCCGGCTTTGGTGGAACTTTTTGCGGAGGTGCCAACCGGACGTAGTGGGGCAGCGAACAACCGGGTTTGGCGGGAGAACCCGCAAATGACCCCAACGCGGACCGGGACCTACGGGGCCAACGATGCCATTCGGGCGGATCAAGTCGCCGCCAACGAGTTCAAACCGGAAGCCAAATGGGCCGAATCCTACCGTCAAGCGGGTTTTGGTGCGGTGAACGCGCACATTGCAGACGGTCTAGCCCGCGGTTCTTCGGTGCTCTTGGCGCCTTTGGGGCCCGAAACCCCGGCAGCCATTGAGGCCCATCACCCCGAAGGACCCGGCTCCCAGCGCTCCATATTGCGCAAAGAAAGCGGGGCCTATTGGAGTTTTGAAAAAGGCAGCAGCACGCAGGATTACCCTTCATCGCTGATGGGGTGCATTGCTTTGTTACGACAAACCCTTTACGACGAACAGTGGTACCGGGGCTTGGGAAAACAAAGAGACTTTACAGACCTTAACTTAGACAATATCGGTCGCTTGTCGGGTTTGCCTCAATTCTTTGTTACCAACAACAAATACGATATTCTACGTGCTGAACGAATTGCCAAAGAATTCAATCGCTCGTTTATTTACAAAGGAAGCGGGGAGGAGTACATGTACCTGGACGCCGTACGGGCCTTGGGTCGCCCCGTCGTCCTGCCCCTGCGCTTTCCGGAGGTTCCAGACCTCAGCGATCCCGTCGAGGCCCGTCGCATTGGCCTGGGCTCCCTGGTCCATTGGGACCAGGCCCCGGCCAATGCCGCTTTGCTGCGCAAAGCCGGCGTCCCCATTGCCCTCACCTCCAACGGTTTGGACAAAATGGACGCGTTCGCGGCCGCTGTCCGCAAAGCCATCGCCGCTGGCCTCTCCTTTGACGATGCCCTGGCCGCCCTGACCACAACGCCCGCACGCCTCCTCGGCATGGATTCGGTGCTGGGATCCATTGCCCCCGGCCACTACGCCCACTTGATTGTGGCCAGCGATACCCTCTTCAAGGCCGACTGCGAAATTCGCACTGTTTGGATCCAGGGCCAGGCCTATCCCGTCAAGCCATGGCCAGCGGCCCCAGCCATGGCCAGCGGCCGCTACCGCCTCCAGGGAGACCTGCTTGCTGGAAAAGTTTTGGAGATTCGTAACAAATCCATGGGCCCCAAAGCCTCGCTCCCTGTTTTTGTCTTACACATGAACGACAGCGACCGGGTTGAAGCCGCATCCGAAGTTTCGGGAACCTTTCTCCGTCTGTCTTGGAAACACAAAGACAGTCGTTACCCTTCGCCCTTGCAGGCCTTGGTTTGGTACCGCGATGGACGCTTGTACGGAACCACCAACGATGCCAACCAAACCCCCCAAAATTTCTGGGCCGAACGCATCAATGACAGCGCCCGCACCGTAGCATCTGCCGAGCCATCCACCGATTCCTCCAAAAACTCCAGCAACGCAAGCGCCCTGCATCTTCCCGAGCCCTGGGATAGCCTACGCATCGAGCCCGTTGCCGATTTGGGCCTGCCTGTCAGCCTCGGCCTACCCACCGGCCTGCGCTCCACGGCCCAAAACTGGCTCATTCGCGAAGCCACGGTCTGGACCTGCGGTCCTCAGGGCCGCCTCGAAAACACCGATGTCGCCGTCATGGGGGGCAAAATCATCGCCGTCGGGACCGGCCTGGATCCCAAAAAACTCTTCGGCAAGGCCCCGTACCGTACCCTTTACGCCGCCGGCCTGCACCTTACCCCGGGCCTCATCGATGAACACAGCCACATTGCCATTACCCGGGGTGTGAACGAAGGCACCCGATCCATTACCTCCGAAGTACGCATCGGGGATGCCCTCGATCCCGACGATCCCAACATCTACCGCCAACTGGCCGGCGGCGTCACCACCAGCCACCTCCTCCACGGCTCCTCCAATTCCATCGGAGGCCAAACCCAATTAATCCGCATGCGTTGGGGTGTTACCGATCCCGAGCAACTCAAGTTTGAGGGGGCTCCCGGCTTCATCAAATTTGCGCTTGGCGAAAATGTCAAACAATCCAACTGGGGAGACCGTAACACCGTACGTTTTCCGCAAACCCGTATGGGCGTTGAACAAACGATTTTGGACGGTTTCCTTCGTTCCATCGAGTACCAAAAAAACCGCCAAAAAGCCGCTCACCTACACCGCAAAGACTTGACGATGGAAGCCCTTCAGGAAATTCGTCTGAACCAACGCCACATCACTTGCCATTCCTACGTTCAATCCGAAATCAATATGCTGATGAAAGTGGCGGACTCGGTGGGCTTCAAGGTCAACACCTTTACCCACATTTTGGAAGGATTCAAGGTCGCCGACAAAATGAAAGCCCACGGGGTGAATGCCAGCAGTTTTGCCGATTGGTGGGCCTACAAATACGAAGTCATCGACGCCATTCCTTACAATGCGGCCATTCTTCACCGCATGGGGGTTAATGTAGCCATCAATTCGGACGATGCCGAAATGGCCCGTCGACTCAACCAAGAAGCCGCCAAAGCCGTCCGTTACGGTGGTCTGGACGAAGAATCCGCCCTGAACATGGTGACCATCAATCCAGCCCGCATGCTACGGGTGGACCAGCGCATTGGTAGCATTGAATTAGGCAAAGACGCTGATCTGGTGTTATGGAACGGTCATCCCCTTTCGGTTTACAGCCATCCCTTGCACACCATCGTGGAGGGTCGAACCGCTTACGAATACGAAGCCGACAAAGCTGCCCATGCGGTGCGAGAAAACCTCCGCAAAAAACTTTTGGACAAAGCCCTTCGCGCCAAAAACGAAGGCGCCCCCACCGGTCCGGCCTACCGCCGCGGTCGTCGTATGTACCACTGCGAAGACTTAGGCGGCCTCCACGACCAAGAGCTCCACGACCTGGAACACCACGACCTGGAACACCACGACCACGGACACTAAAAACTTTGGAGTGCCCTCCACGAAAACGCCTCGCCTTTAGGGCTTGGCTTTCTGGAAGCCCAGGCTTACCGAATTAATGCAATACCGTAAACCGGTCGGACGGGGTCCGTCATCAAAAACATGGCCCAAATGACCGTCGCAGCGGGCGCATCGTACCTCAATACGAATCATGCCGTGGCTGATATCCCGTAATTCGCGGATGCGGTCCTTGGCAATGCCCTCGTAAAAGGAGGGCCATCCGCAACCGGCATCAAACTTGGTTTCGGAACGAAAAAGTTCGGCCCCGCAGCCTTTGCACACATAGGTTCCCGCGTCCCAATGTTGATCGAAGGCCCCGGTATACGGTCTCTCGGTGCCTTGTTGCCTCAAGACCCGATATTCTTCGGGACTCAGGCGTTTTTTCCAGTCCTCGGGGGTCCATGACCCAACGTTTTGGTCCTGGGCATCCGGGGTGGAATCAACGGATGCGCTGGATTCATTCGCCTTGGTAGATCGATCCGAAGACAAAGGGGCCGAAGAAAATGGGGTAGGTTCGGAGGTCATGATGGATTTTTTGAGTGAATCCCAAGAGCCACGGGCCCAAAAGGAAACGCCTACCAAAAGGAAGATACCAAGAGCGTAGGCGAGGTTGCGTTTTTGCATGGAACAAGGCCTTCAGGCCATTCGTGCTTATCGATGCCTAAAAGTCCATGTAAAACGAAATTCTGCCATCAATTGTTTTGATTCGTTGTAACAACGAGACACCAAGTCCGTTCGGCAGGTATCCCCGCTTTGGACCAGGGCCTCCAGGCATGGAATCAAGTCCCCGCCGTCTTCAAATTCAAAGGTCAAACGACCAACGGCTTTTTTGTGGTAAACGGCTTCCATGCCGGCCAAAAGCAGGCTGGCGTTCTTTTGGTTTTGACGCAAATAAACATAGGCGGGCAAACCGGTGGACATCTCGGCGCCCATGGCCATGGCTGCAAAATACATGGAGCCAAAAGGGTTGCGATTCCAAAAGCCATGCCGCATGCGCACCACACAACGGCCGCCCTCCAAAACATCCAGTCGCAATCCCGCCATCCATGCCAACGGCAATTTGAACAACAAAAAAACGGGGAACAGGTGCCGGTAAACCGAGGGCAACGAAGGCGATTGTGCAGGCATCATTTTCGGATTTTCCTTTACGGTTTCAGATTTCATCCCCGCCTTCGGCCACCGGATACGGGAAATAAACAAAGGCCGCCTGCTGAGGATCGGCTACAAAAACACAGATAAAATCGTTGGGGTCTTTCCAACTTTGCTTGAACGTCTGGAACTGTTCCCGACTCAAAATGGATTTACGAACAAATTCCTCCATCACCGAAACACGGATACTCCAGCGGGTATCCAATTGACGATGGTCCAGCAATGGACGGCCTAGGTCCGGTTGCCCGTTGGCATAGGCCACAAAAACAGGGTATTTGGAGGTCCCGCTATCCAAAACCTCGTGGGAAATCCCCTGGAGGTAGGTGGCGTAATAGGTTAAGTCCTTCTGCAAATCCGCCCATTGAGGGGGAAGGGAAGAGGAATCATCGGAGGAGGAGGAACCGTCCTCGAAGGGGGAAGCGTCCTCGGAGGAGGAACCGTCCTCGGAGGAGGAACCGTCATCGGAGAAGGAGGCGTCCTCGGGATCGAAAAAATCGTCAGGATTCATAGAGCTACTAGTAGATGCGTTCCAAAAGGGCCAGGTTTTCGATATGAGCTGTTTGGGGAAATAAGTCCACCGGACGGTAGCGAAGCAAGCGATAGGTGTCGGACAAAGCCTGCAGGTCCCTGGCCTGGGTGGAGGCATTGCAAGATACATAAACCAGCCGCCGAGCCCCACAGTTTTTGAGGGCTTCCACAACATCCGGATGCATCCCGGCACGGGGCGGATCCACCACCACCACATCCGGGTAACCGTGCGCTTCAAAAAAATCGTTGTTAAGCAAAGCGGCCATATCGCCCGCAAAAAATTCGGTGTTATGAATATCGTTTTGTTCGGCATTTCGGCGGGCATCGTCCACAGCGGCTTGGACATATTCGATGCCGACAACGCGCGATGCTTGCTTGGCCAGAAACAACGCGATGCTTCCGGTCCCGGTGTACAGATCGTAAACCAATTCCTGTCCGCTCAGCCCGCACCATTCCCGGACCAGGCCCAGCATGGCTTCGGCTTGTTGGGGGTTGGTTTGAAAAAACGAAGAGGCCGAGATCCCAAAGGACAAACCATCCCAAACCTGTACCACCCTGTTTTGGCCTTTGTAGACACGGATTTCCAGGCCTTCTAGGCTGTCGTTGGCCTTGGAATTAACCGTGTACAGGAGGTTTTCCACCGTTGGTACGCGTTCTTGGACTCGATCCATCAGGGTTTGGAGGGTCTCTGGGTTGTCTTCGGAAACAGATAACAAAACCATCCACTCCCCCTGGGTCGTATTTCGGACCATCAAATTTCGGAGGTAACCGGTGCGCTGACGAACATCGTAAAAGGTCAGACCCTGCTCGATGGCTGTTTCAAAAAAGGCAAGACGGATCTCATTCATCAAAGGGTCCATCAGGTGACATTCCTCCAAATGAACCACCCGCTCAAAACGGCCGGGAAGATGAAAGCCCAGCCCGTTACGATTCAATTCATCGTTCGTTAATTCGTCCGTAGTCAACCAGCGGCGATTGGTAAAAGTGAATTCTAATTTGTTACGAAAAGCATAGGTTCGAGGGGCGCCCAGGGGTTCCTGAACTTCGACGCCACTCAAATCCAAGCCCCCCAAGCGGACCAAAGCGTCCCGTACCTGACCGGCCTTGTACATCAACTGGGTTTCGTAGGCCAAATTCTGCCATTTGCATCCCCCACACAGCCCAAAATGCTTGCAAACGGGTTCCACCCGATGCGTCGAAGGCTCCAAAAGGCGCAAAACCCGCCCCACCATGTACCGTGGCTTTTGGCGAAAAACCTGAACTTCGACCCGATCTCCGGGCAATCCGCCCTCCACAAATAGAACCTTGGTTTCGGTTTTGGCAACGCCCATTCCGTCTTCACCCATTCCGGTAACAATGCATTCCATAACGGGCATGGGTTTGGGTTGGGGACGAGGCATGTAGGTAAAGGATTAGGGGGGGCGAGGGTTGGCGGAAGGGGAGAATAATTTACGAATTCATCCAGGGACTCCAAAATTCGATCAACGCATCGGTTAATTCATTTGGACGATCGGCATGCACCCAATGTCCGGCACCTTCGATGGTGACCAAACGACTTTGGGGGAAACAACGAGCGATTTGTTCAAAGTCGGCATCGCTCACGTACCCGGATTCTCGGCCTCTAATGACCAAACAAGGAACTTGAATCGGCGCATGCTCCGCCAAGGAGGTTCCAATCGCGTCCAAGGATCGAAGGAGGGGGTCCAAGGCAATGCGCCATCGGAAGGCCCCTGTTGAATCCCGTTCAATGTTTTTGAGAATGAACAACCGAGTTCCTTCCTCGGGCACCGAGGGTTGCAGGGCCCTATCCAAATCGGAACGGGTGGTGCAAGCCGCGAGGTCCAGGGCCTTCATGGCTTCTAGCATGGAGCGGTGGGTATCCAAGCGATAGGCTCGGCGGGCGATATCCACCACCACCAAGCTTTTGAGTCGATGGGGTGCGATGGCCGCAAAGCGCATGGCGGCCTTGCCGCCCATGGAATGACCCAACAAGTGAATTGCTTCCAGGCCCCGAGTATCCATCCATTCCAGCAAATCCCCGGCCAGCAAATCGTACCCAAATTCCTCGGATCGAAAGGATTTGCCGTGGTTGCGTTGGTCTGGAAGGTAAACCTTCCATCGATGCTCCAAGCGACGCGCGATGCTCATCCAATTATCCCCCGACCCAAATACACCGTGCAGAATGACCAAAGGCTCACCGGAGCCTACCTCCAAAACATGCCAACCTTGACCGGCAGAAGAGAAAGATTCGTGGGAATGCATGGACAACAGGGACAAAAAGGTATTGCGAACGAGATCCAGGGGGCGTTGGGGATGGGTTGGAACGGCCACAAAGGTAAAGCGAGGAAGAAGCCCGGACGCGACAAACCCAGGGTTCCCCAAAACCTTTTGACTTCTCGGGGGTCTTGTAAGAAAGCATTCTTCCATGAGCCTGCGGCCACCCATCCTGCCTCCTTGGCGGCCTGACACCAACATCTGCGATTTGTTGATGGTTTTACCGACCGCTGGGGCCGAATTGGAGCGTCTGGGAGTGCCTACACCGGCCGTTATTGATTGCCTAACCATCGAACAAGTGGCCCAAAGCATCGGTTGGGACTCCTGGGCCTTGCTGGGATTTTTGGTCAACGGCCAAAGTATTTCGGATGAAAACGCCCACGCCGATAGCGATGCTGAAATTTCCAAACTGATTGGGGGCCTGCGGGCAGACCATGCCCTTTTGCTGGGGAATGGTCTACGCCAGCTTCGGCAAAGCCTGGAAAGCGACCCGCTTTTTGAACCCGTTTTGGACGATTTTGAAATCCTAGCGGCCGAAATCGCTTGTCATTTCCTTCTAGAGGAAGAGGAATGGTTTCCTTACCTACAGATTCTGAATGAAGGGATTGCGGGCCGGCGATCGCATGCCGTCTGTCTGGAAGCGATGCAAAACCATGCCCTCACCGAGGATCCTGATATCCAAGATCTTTTTAAAATGTTCCAACACATGATGGATACCGTACGACGTATGCATCAGGAAGACCCTGCGTCGGATTCCAAACAACGCTTGTTGAACGAATTGCAAGCCTTTGGTCAAAGCTGGATGGAACACGAAAACCGCGAGGCACGGGAGCTGTTTCCAAAGATTGTGGACCTCGAAAACCGTCTTTTGCGCTTGAACTAAGGCGCCCTATCTTTGAAAGCGCGGGTTCAACCCCTCCCGCTTTTGGAAATATGTCGGAAAAACCCATCCTCGAGCGCCTCAAGGCCTTCGAAAACCAAGCTCCTGAAATTGTATTTGAATGGAACGATGCCCCAACCGGTGCCCGTGGCTGGGCGGTGCTCAATTCCCTACGGGGTGGGGCCGCCGGCGGCGGAACTCGGATGCGCAAAGGATTGGACCGGCGGGAGGTTGAGTCCCTGGCCAAAACCATGGAAATCAAATTCACCGTCTCGGGACCTGCCATCGGTGGGGCCAAATCGGGCATTGACTTTGATCCATCCGACCCCCGCAAAGACCAGGTCCTCAAACGGTGGTACAAAGCCCTGGACCCTTTGCTCAAAAATTTTTACGGAACAGGAGGGGACCTGAACGTGGACGAAATCCACGAGGTCATTCCCTATACCCTGGCCAACGACCTGCAACATCCCCAACAAGGGGTGGTTCAAGGTCATTACGGTCGCCACCTCCGCGAAAAACGCCTGGCCCAATTGCGCGAAGGGGTCAGCCTGCCCGTAACCGATCCTTTGTTCACCCCGGCTCACCACGCCACACCCGGTCCCGGCCCCGAACATCTGCCCACCATGACCATCGCGGACCTTATCACGGGATGGGGCGTCGCCGAATCCGTCCTCGCCTATTACGCCTCCCAGGCCGGGACCCCCAACCCAACAGGTGGTTCATGGATTTTGGAGGGTCACCCGGCCTTCAAAGACCGCCTGGTCCTCGTACAGGGTTGGGGCAATGTCGCCGCCACCGCTGCCTATTACTTGTGTTATGCCGGGATGAAAATCCAAGGCATTCTGGACCGGGAATACGGCTGGGTGGCCGACCAAGGTGCCCCGCTCGATCTGGAGGCTTGCCGCCGGCTCCTCTTGATGCGCCGCGGAAACGCCCTGAACCCGGATGCCATCCCTTGCCTCCCTCACCACGAAGCCGCCCCCTTGTTCTGGGCGCAGGCGGCGGAAGTTTTTGTGCCGGCGGCCGCCTCCCGCCTTGTAACTGGAGAACAAATCAACTCTCTGATAAACAAAGGTTTGAACCTAGTGGCCTGCGGTGCAAATGTGCCCTTTGCGGACCCCGAAATCTTTATGGGACCCATCGCCAGGTCGGTGGATGAACGTATCGCGGTCCTTCCGGACTTCGTCGCAAATTGCGGGATGGCCCGGGTTTTTGCCTACCTGATGCAGGACGACCCAGGCATGCAAGCCCGTGACATCTTTGAAGATGTGGCCCTCACCATTCGACAGGCTGTGCAGGGTTGCCTCTCCAATAACACAGCCCCTTCCACGAACCTTTGTATCGAAGGCTACCGACGGGCTCTGAATCAATTGCAACCCAACCATTAAGCCATGCAAAACACCATAAATTCGTTGTTACAAAACAGCTGGGCGGGCCAAACCCTGCTCCAATGGGTCCTTTCCATGGGTGTTTTGGTGTTTATTTTGTTTTTTAACGGCCCCCTTGCCAGGCTTATTAATATGCTGGTTTACAGGGCATTTAGCGAGCGTGATATCGAGCGGAGGCGCCTCTTCAATCGCCTGACCGGCAAGCCCCTCCGGCGCTTTTTGGTTTTTGTCGCTCTGATGGCGGCTTTTACCATCTTGAACATCCCATCCAAAGTGGTTTGGTTCGGAAAGCCTATCCGTATTCATTTTTATATCGATATTCTACTGCAATTGGGGCTGGTTTGGTACGGGGCCAAAACCCTGCTCAAAGTCGCTGATTTTGTGGCCGATGTTTGGCAACAAAAAGCAGCCAAAGACCCCGAGAAAATCCAGGACCAATGGGTTCCCTATATCAAAGACGGGATCAAGGTGGGAGTCATGTTGTCGGCCTTTCTTTTTGTTATTGGCATTGTTTTTCAGGCCAATATCGCCGCCCTCATCGGTGGTCTAGGGATCGGTGGTTTGGCCGTGGCCCTGGCCGCTCAAGAAAGCCTGGCCAATTTACTCGGCTCTTTTACGATTTTCCTGGATAAGCCCTTTACGGTAGGGGATACCATTGAATTCAAAGGAATTACAGGTACGGTTGAAAACGTGGGTTTTCGTTCCACCCGCCTCCGTACCTTGGATAAATCTTTTGTTACCATTCCCAACAAGGCCTTGGTAACGGAGCCCCTGAACAACATTACCGAAAGCACCCACCGGAGGGCTTCTTTTCAATTGGGCTTGGTTTACCAAACCAGCCCCGAAACCCTGCGGACGGTCATTCAAGAAATCAAATCCCTGCTCAACCAGCACCCCATGATTGACGAGCACCCGGTGGTTTCTTTTTTTGGTTACGGAGAAAGCTCACTGGATCTGCAAATCATTTACCTCGTCAAAACCCCGGATTACAACGAGTACCTCCAGGTCCGCGAGGAAATCAATTTTGGAATTTACGGGATCATTAGTCGTCATCCGACCGATTTTGCTTTTCCAACCCGGACCATGGTCACCGTTCACGACTAAACATTCATGGACCAAGTACGTTGGCAAGAAATCGCTTGGGGTGGTTCCGAATACGCCCTCACGGTGGCCTTGCGGCACACTTTGCTTCGCGCTCCCCTGGGCTTGCATTTTACCAAGGAGGCCCTGGATGCCGAAAAAGACTCCATCCACCTGGCTGGTTTTGACCCCAGCGGAGCCGTCTGTGCCTGTTTGGTGCTTCGTCCCTCCGTTACGCCGTCCTGGATTCAAGCCGCCCCCCCGGAGGCCGTTCTGGACAGGCCCGCCTACCATCTTCGGCAAGTGGCCGTTCGTCAAGACCTGCAGGGCCTGGGCTTGGGTCGCGCATTGATGGATTACGCCCGCGCATGGGTTCTGGATAAGAGCCCCGTCCGGCAGGTGTATTTGCATGCCCGTTCCTCGGTGGTGGGGTTTTACGAGGCCACAGGCTACAAAATTTACGGCGAACCCTTTTGGGAAGTCGGGTTGGAACACCGCGCCATGCACCGTTTTCTTGAATCCTAACGCCCACCCAAGCCCAACCGCCCAACCCCCTTCCTATGCCCCTTCGTTCTCTGGCTCTGATTCCTGCTCGCCTTGAGTCCTCGCGTTTGCCCCGCAAGATGCTGGCCGATTTGGGGGGCAAGCCCTTGATCGTCCGAACCTGGGAAGCGGTTCAAAAAGCGTCTTGCTTCGCCAAAGTCCTGGTTGTTACCGACGCCGTCGAAATTCTAGAAGCCGCCGCTCAACACGGAGTACCCGCCGTTCTATCCTCCCCCTCCCATGTCAGTGGTAGCGACCGAATTGCCGAAGCCCTTCAAAACCTTCCCGAAGGCTCCGCCTACGATGTGGTGGTCAATGTGCAAGGCGATGAACCGATGATCCCGGCTTCTGTTTTGGCAAATCTAGTGGCCCTCTTTGAAGACCCCAGCGTCCAAGTTGCTTCGGCCTGTTGTCCTTGGCCGCAGGCCGAAGAGCCCCAGAATCCCGATCGGGTCAAAGTTGTTTTGGACGCATTCGACCAGGCCCTGTATTTTTCGAGAGCCGCCATCCCGTTCCAACGCAAGGATTCAACGAGCGATGCGCAACGCTTTTTGCATCTGGGCCTCTATGCGTATCGCCCCGAGCGTCTCCTGGAATTTACCCGACTCCAACCGGCACCCTCCGAGGAATCGGAAAAATTAGAGCAGCTGCGCTTTTTGCACAACGGTATATCCATCAAAATGTTACGACTCCAAGAGCCCTTGCCTTCCGGTGTTGATAACAACGAAGATCTCCAAAGGGTCCGCCTCCTCTACGGAAGCCCCAGCTCCTTGCGCTGAATCGGATCAATCCCCGAAGGCGCGTCAATCATCACATCGCGACCTGCGTTGTTTTTGGGAAACGCTATGAAATCGCGGATGCTCTCCTGTCCACCGAACAAAGCACAGAGACGGTCAAAACCAAAAGCAATTCCACCGTGCGGTGGGGCTCCGTATTCAAAGGCTTTGAGCAAAAAGCCGAACTTGGCTTGGGCTTCTTCGGCCCCAAAGCCCAGAAGCTCAAAGAGCCTGGCTTGCAGTGCTTTGTCGTGAATACGAATGGAGCCGCCCCCAATTTCGGTTCCGTTCAAAACCATATCGTAGGCATTGGCGCGGACACGACCCGGATGGTTTTGCATCAAATCCATATCATCGGGCAGAGGGGATGTAAAGGGATGGTGCATGGCCACCCAACGATCGCTCTCTTCGTCCCAATCCAACAAAGGAAAATCGACCACCCACAAGGCCCGGTATTGATCCGGTGAACGCAGACCCAGGCGATTGCCAATTTCGAGACGGAGCTCGGCCGCGGCTTTGCGTGTCAATGCCTCAGGGCCTGCCAAAACCAGCATCAAATCCCCGGCCCCCAACCCGGCCGCATTCATCCAGGCCTGCAAATGATCCGTTCCATAAAACTTGTCCACGGAGGATCGGTACGTGGCATCCGCGGTTTCGCAACGCAGCCAGACCATGCCTTTCATCCCGATTTGCGGCCTTTTGACCCATTCGGTCAAGGCATCCAATTCTTTGCGTGTCCAGCCGGCTCCTCCCGGGACCGGAACCGCAATCACGGCCTCCGCGTCCTCAAATACCCCAAAACCAACCCCTTCAACCCCTGGACCTGGGAAAGGAACCGCGCCGTAAGCCTGACCGCCCTTGAGCGTCAGGAGGGGCGCTGTCCATCGCAAATCGGGCTTGTCGTTTCCGTAAAGGAGCATCGCATCGGCGTAGGTCATCACCGGAATCTCGCCAATATCCAATCCTTTGACCTGTTGAAACAAATGACGAAAGAGCCCTTCGAACATTTCCAAAATATCCGAGCGCTCCACAAAGGACATTTCACAATCGATCTGCGTGAATTCCGGTTGCCGATCGGCGCGTAAATCTTCGTCCCGGAAACATTTAACAATTTGAAAATACCGGTCCAAGCCCCCAACCATTAACAATTGTTTGAAGGTCTGTGGAGATTGGGGCAAGGCATAAAATTGTCCGGGGTGCATCCGCGATGGGACCACAAAATCACGGGCCCCTTCGGGGGTTGTCTTGATAAGAACCGGAGTCTCTACTTCAATAAAAGACTGACCATCAAGGTATTTACGAACCTCTTGGGCCATACGATGCCGCAATTCCAGCTTGGATCGAACCGGTGCCCGACGTAGATCCAGGTAACGGTATTGCATGCGCAAATCTTCGCCACCGTCGGTATCGTCTTCGATCAAAAAAGGCGGCAACGCCGAGGCGTTGAGGATTTGCAAGTCTTCGACGCGTATCTCAATATCCCCGGTACTGAGGTGGGGGTTTTTGTTATATCTCTCAACCACAACACCACTGGCGCTTATAACAAATTCTCTGCCAAGCGAGCGCATTTGTTCCAAAACCTCCGGTGCGGCGACTCCTTCCTCGGCCACCAATTGGGTCAAGCCGTAACGATCCCGAAGATCGACCCATATCAGGCCTCCTTTGTCCCGGATCTTGCTGACCCAACCGCAGAGGGTCGCGTGTTGAGCCGCATGGGCCAGGTTCAATTCGTCGCAGCGGTGGGTTCGTAGCATAAAATCAAGTGTGTAGGGCACAAAAATAGAACTTTCACGCCTACAGCGCTTCGCCACGGGTGGGCCTCGGGCCTATCTTTGGTGAATGCTCGGTCCCGATGGCGACGAATATTTCATGGAACAGGCCCTGCGCCTGGCCCGACAGGCCTACCGGATGGGTGAAATCCCGGTGGGAGCGGTCATCGTCCACGAGAACAAAATCATTGCGCGCGGTCATAACCGCTGCGAGCAACTGAACGATCCCACCGCACACGCCGAAATGGAGGCGATCACCGCAGCAACGAACCACCTAAGTTCCAAATACCTGAATGAATGCACCCTCTATGTGACACTAGAACCCTGCGTTATGTGCGCTGGGGCCTTGTTTTGGAGTCAAATAGGTCGGGTGGTCGCCGGGGCATCGGATCCCAAGCGGGGCTATACATTGCACGGTCCCCTTTTGCATCCCAAAACCTCCTGGTCCATGGGGCTGATGCACGATGAATGCGGGAGCCTTATGACCTCTTTTTTCCAATCCTTGCGGCATGGGTGAGCGCTGGTTTTACCTCAAAACCCTCTTCGAGGGGTTCTTGGTCGGCGTGCCTTTTTGCCTAGGCTTGGGTCCCGTCATGTTTTCGATCATCCAGAACAGCATCGAACACGGGAGGTTCGTTGGTTTCATGCTAACGATTGGGGTGGTATTGGCGGATATTCTTTTATTGGTGATTACCTTCTCGGGGGTTGAAAGCCTGTTGCCCGCTGAAATTAATTTTCGCCTTCCTGCCCAAATCATCGGAGGTTTGCTTTTGTTAGGCATGGCCCTTAACAATATTCTCCGAAAATCCCGTGCCTCTTACCAAAGCACAGGTCGCAAAACACCGTGGTTGTACCTGGGGATGGGCTTTAGCATCAATTTCTTGAATCCAACCAATTGGATTTCTTGGCTGGCCATCATCGCCTACACATCGCAGGTATTGGATTACAACTATTACCAAAGCTTGAATTTCTTTACAGGAATTGTTCTCAGCGTTTTGGCAACCGAAACGGCGATTTCCTTTGCGGCGCATCGCATTAAGCGATGGCTTACACCGCTCATTATGAGAAGAATACACCTAGGAACCGGGTTGATTTTTGGGGGTTCGGGTTTATACCTTCTTTTTCAATCCTTGCGAACCCTCTTCTTCGTATGCCTTACGATTTTCACCACGACCACGATTTTTACTTAGACTTCCTGGCTCGAAACGCCCGCGAAAGTATCATGCCTTTTTGCCTAGAAGGCCTGCAGGCGGTTGATGCCCGTCGAAAAGGGTGGGAGAACCTAGAGGTCCTGGAATTGGGTTGTGGAGAAGGAGGAAATCTGTTGCCCTTCGTAGAGGCGGGCTGCAAAGGAACCGGCATCGACCTCAACCAAAAGAAGATTGAATTTGGCCGTCAACGAATGGCCGAGCATATTGCATCAGGCCGAATGGACCTTCGGGGCGAGGACATCTACAACCCCGCCATCGAAGCCGAGTTCACGGGGCGCTTCGATTTGATTGTCCTCAAGGATGTGATCGAACACCTTCCGGACCAACCACGGGCCCTCAAACAAATGCAGAAATTCCTCAAAACCAACGGTTTACTTTTTATTGGATGGCCGCCTTGGACCATGCCTTTTGGGGGTCATCAACAAATCGCCGAGGGTTGGGTTCAAAAATTTCCATGGATTCACCTCCTGCCTCGTTCGGCCTACGAAGCTCTGCTAAGAGGGACCCGTCAAAGCGACGAAACCCGGGAGGAATTGTTGTCCATCTACGATTGCGGTATTGGCATTCAACGCATGCACCGCATCGCCGCCAAAGCGGGTATGCCGATTTTGCGCGAAACCCATTACCTGATTAACCCTATTTACGCCTACAAATTCGGATTAAAGACCCGGAAACAAATCCCCATCCTTCGGTCTTTGCCAGTTATCAGGGACTTTCTGACCACTTCGGTCTACCTTTTGTTACAGAAGTAATGACTCGTCCCGCTCTTCGGTCAATACCAAGCGGGCTCTGGACCAAATCCACCAACCCCTGAGGGCCAAGATAGCAAAGACCGTGTACTGACCCGCCGTCGGAAGCATGCCTTTGTGTACATAAAGGCCCACAGACAAGAAGTTAATAATCAACCACAAAGGCCAATTCCAGGTGTACCCTGCGGCCATCCATAACATCGCCGTTATCGCCAGAGCCGATGTCGTGGCATCCCAGACAACCACCGTGCTGTCTGTAAAATAGCGCAACAATCCCCAAAACAAAAACCAAGCCAATAAACCGGATCCAACTCCTGCCCAAAAACCTTGGACATCCATGGTACGCACCGGCACGCGACCGTTCTCGGTCTTCCGTTGACCCCATGCAAACCAACCCACAAAACCCATCACGGTGTACCACCCGTTAATCACAGCGTCCGCATAAATCCCGTGAATAGCGCAGAGCACGACATAGGCCGATGTGCTCAAAACCCCGCTGATATAGCCCCGGCGACGACCGCCACCCAGATCCCAAACTCCCCAAATCCCCAGCAAGGCGGCCCCGGTTTCGACCCAAAAAGCCGTCCCCAGGGTACCCATTAAAGCTTGGCCTTAACTTCGACCCGTTCGTAACCTTCAATCAGGTCACCGACCTTGATATCATTGAAGTTTTGGATGTTAAGACCGCATTCGTAGCCCGTCGCCACTTCTTTGACATCCTCTTTGAACCGCTTGAGCGATGCCAATTCGCCGGTATATATCACAACCCCATCGCGAAGAACACGGACTTTGGTGTTCCGATTGATTTTGCCGTCCAAAACCATACAACCGGCAACGGTGCCCACTTTGGTGATTTTGAATACTTCTCGGATTTCGACATTGGCGACAACTTTTTCTTCGACCGTTGGAGCAAGCATCCCTTCCATCGCACTCTTGATTTCATCAATGGCGTCGTAAATGATGGAATACGTGCGGATATCGATTTCTTCTTGTTCCGCCAGACGACGTACCGATGCCAAAGGCCGTACCTGGAAACCAACAATAATGGCATCCGAGGCCGAGGCTAACATGATATCTGACTCGGTGATCTGGCCAACGCCCTTGTGGACCACATTTACCTGTATCTGCTTGGTAGACAATTGCAACAGAGAATCGCTCAAGGCTTCCACCGAACCATCCACATCACCTTTGACAATCAGGTTAAGTTCTTTGAAATTACCGATGGCCAAGCGTCTTCCAATTTCATCCAATGTTATGTGTTTGCGGGTACGCATTCCCTGCTCTCTCATCAACTGCTGACGCTTGTTGCTGATTTCGCGAGCAGAAGATTCGCTCTCGGCCACATAGAAACGCTCACCAGCGGTGGGAGCAGTCGCAAAGCCAAGAATTTGAACCGGTTGAGCCGGGCCAACTTTTGCAATCTTTTGACCCCTTTCGTTTTGCAAAACCTTGACACGTCCATAATGAGCTCCTGCCAAAATAGGATCCCCGGTCTGCAGGGTCCCGGACTCGATGAGGACGGTGGCAACAACACCCCGCCCTTTGTCCAAGGAGGCTTCAATAATGGTTCCAACAGCTCTTTTGTCGGGGTCGGCCTTAAGTTCAAGGATTTCGGCTTCCAAAAGGATTTTTTCGAGGAGCAATTCCACATTCAACCCCTTTTTGGCCGAGATTTCTTGGTCTTGGTATTTTCCACCCCAGCTTTCAACCAAAATATTCATGGCCGACAATTGCTCTCGGATTTTCTCGGGGTTGGCCTCCGGCCGGTCAATCTTGTTAATGGCAAAAATCATGGGCACACCGGCCGCCTGCGCGTGGCTGATGGCCTCTTTGGTCTGGGGCATCACCTTGTCGTCGGCCGCAATGACAATGACGACAATGTCGGTGACTTTGGCACCCCGAGCACGCATCGCCGTAAAAGCTTCGTGGCCCGGTGTATCCAAAAAGGTAATGTGTTTGTTGTTGGGAAGGGTCACTTCATAGGCACCGATGTGCTGCGTGATACCCCCCGCTTCGCCGGCAATCACATTGGCCTTGCGGATATAGTCAAGCAATGAAGTTTTACCGTGGTCAACGTGACCCATAATGGTCACAATGGGGGCCCGTTCCTGCATGTTATCAGGATTGTCGGCTTCCTCCAACATCGGCTCGTCGGCAGCTGCGGAGATAAAGCTCACATCGTAACCAAACTCATCGGCAACCACCACAATGGTTTCGGCGTCAAGGCGTTGGTTGATGGTGACGACAATACCCAAGGCAAAGCATTTCATAATGACCTCGCCAACAGCCACATCCATCAATCCAGCTAGTTCACCGGTCGTAATAAATTCGGTGAGTTGCAGTTTGGTTTTGCCGCCCCTGTTGTCCTTGTTGTTGTCTTGGTTATTGCTTTCTTCACCTTCCAAACGCCGCATTTGTTTTTTGAACTTGGAGCGGGTGTTGGTCCCCTTGCCGCTTTGTAGGCGTGCCAGGGTTGCTTTGATTTGATCTTGAATTTCTTTTTCGGTCAACTCGGCTTTGGGGCCGGTTGCAGCTGCGCCGCGGCGACCTGGGACCTCGCCGGTACGGCCTCTAGGTGGGCGGGCCGATACCGAGCCAACACCGCTAACGCTGGGTCTTTGGTTGGGATCGGCGGTTGCCCCCGGGCCTGGTGTGCTACCATCAACCCGTTTACGCTTACGCTTGCCCACCTGGTCGGCGGCGGAGCTGGCAACGGGTTTGCGTTTTTCAAATTGCGTAACATCAATTTTGCCCAAAACCGTGGTGCCCTGAAGGCGGTCGGCTTTGGCGCGAATCAAGTCATCCGTTGGAGAAGCCGCTGCTGGTGTCGCGTCGGCTGTAGCGGCTTCCGCAGGTATTCCCTTGGCGGTTTCCGTTCCAGTGGTTTCGACCGATTCGGCCGAACGATCGCCCTGAGCAGGGGTTTCCAAGGAGGGTGTTTCGATAGCCGCTCCCTTGGCGGGTGCTTCGGTTACCGGGGTTTCTTCTTTTTTTCGTGATTTCTTGGGCCCTTTGCCGGTATCGGTGGCGCTCAAATCTATTTTACCCACCACCTTAATGCCAGGAGCAACCTCGGCCTTCCCTTCCACGACCGTCGGAGTCGCGACAGGTGCGCTAGGAGCTGTTTCCAACGAGGGCGTTGGGGCGCTGTCATGTACCTGTTCCGTAGCAAGAGCCGCCTTGGGAGCTTCTGCCTTAGGAGCTTCTGCTTTGGGGGCATCTGCTTTGGGAGTTGCTTTGGCGGCTTCTGCTTTGGTGGTTGCTTTGGGAGCTGGTGCAGCGACCGCATGGCTCATGCCCTTAATCAACACTTCTTTTTGATCGGCCCTGGCTTTGGGGGATTGACTAACGGCTTTTTGGTCCAGGACAACATCTTCCTTGCCCGACTTGCCGATATGAATCTGC
>Ga0209985_10001930_pt1 | contig 19478 bp, 22 predicted proteins | sample NOAtaG_FD_187305 | JGI IMG/M metagenome (GOLD analysis project Ga0209985, IMG submission 187305) | Freshwater lake microbial communities from Lake Erie, under a cyanobacterial bloom - NOAA_Erie_Diel6S_1000h metaG (SPAdes) (version 2) | ecosystem: Environmental > Aquatic > Freshwater > Lake ...
ACCCGCCTCGGCCTTGAGGGTCGAAGGGTTGCGGCTGAGCTATGTCGACCGTGGCGACAGATTCGACCTGCATGCGCGGCGTGTCCTGACACCAGCATCACGCAAGCCGCTGCCAGCTGGGCGTGAGGCCGGCAGGCCGGCATTTTTTGGTGACATCCTGATGGAGCATGCGATCGTCAACGCCATGGCGCAGGCCGCCGAAGGCGACGGGCGCCAGGCCCGCGGGCTGGCCTGGCAGCCCGAGCGCACCTTGGGTTTTGAATGGACGTTCACGCGAGACGAACACACACGTGCCTGGGGTGGCCCCACGCGCGACGACCACACCTTCGAGGGGGTGCGACTCGACATCCGCCCCGTGAAGATGGCCCATCCGGTGTACCAGGACATCGACAGACTTCCGTCCGGCACGGCGCCGAAGATGCCGCCACCCGCGTCCCAGGGCGATGGGGCGCCGCGGGCCCCAAGCGGCTGAGCCGTGGTGACCGCAAGTCCCAAGCGTCACGCCTTCCTGTTGCTGCCACGGCATTCGCTGCTGGCCTGCAGCGGCGCGGTCGAGGTCCTTCAAGCCGCCAACGAATGGCTGGGCGACCGTCTGTATGAACCGCTGATGCTGTCTTTGGATGGCCAGCCGGTCCGGGCCGGCTGCGGCACCCTCGTCGCCGTGCATGGAGGCCTGTCGAGCACGCCACCCCTGGCCGCGGCCCATGTGGTCAGCGAGACCTGGCCGACGGGAAGCCCTGAGGGTCAGACCCCGCGGCACGTCCTCTGCGGCGACGCTGCCGCGGCAGACGCAAGCAGTGGCTCCAGCGCACTGCACAAGGCGGGCGGCAAGGTCGTCCCGGCGCCTGCAGCCGCGCGCCGCATGCGCGCCACGACCGCTGAAGAGGATCTGCAGTCAGTGACCCGATGGCTGCGGGCCCAGACCGAACACAGCACCCTGCTTGGCGGTATCGGCAACGGTGCAGCGTGGCTGGCACAGGCCGGCGTCCTGGCAGGCTACCGGGCCACCGTTCACCACGCACAGGTTTCCCAGATCGGGGACATGCACCCCCAGACCATCTTTTCCAGCAATGTCTACGAGATCGACCGCGACCGCGTGTCCTGCGCAGGGAGCACAGCCAGCCTGGACCTGTTCATCGCCTGGTTGGGGCGCGAGCACGGCGAGGGCTTGGTGCATGCGCTTCTGGCCCACTTCGGACTGGAACGCCTGCGCGGTCGCGACGAACGCCAGCGAGCGCCTGCGGCCGCGCGCACCGTCAGCCTGAAGGTGACCGAGGCCGTGGCCTTGATGGAGGCAAATCTCCAGGAACCGCTGCCCACCCACGAGATCGCCCGGCTGGTGGGGGTGTCCAGGCGCCAGTTGGAGCGTCTGTTCAAGCAGCACCTGGACGACATGCCCAGCCGCCACTACGCCGAACTCAGGCTCGCCAGGGCGCGAAGACTGCTGCAGCACAGCGGGCAATCCATTCTGCAGATCGCGCTGGCATGCGGATTCGCATCGGGATCCCATTTCAGCAACGCCTACCGAGCACGCTTCGGTCACACACCCCGGGACGAGCGGCGTCAACGCGCCGCGGCCTGGAAAGCCCACCGGGAGGAGCCCGTCACATGAGCCGGCCTCGTCTCCAACGCCACCCTCGGATTCCCGTGGTGGCACCTCTGCGTCGAGAACCACGAGCATGAGCACGAACGCCCTGCATCCCCTGCACTCTGCGCGGCCGGACCGCTTCGTCCTGCGCGCCGCGCGCTCCGACGATCTGGACGACCTCGAGCGTCTGGCCCATGCCAGTGCCGTGGGTATCACGACGCTGCCGCCCGATCGCGCTGCACTGGGCGCCAGGCTGCAACTGAGCACCGACAGCTTCGCCAGCACCGACCAGCCCAGCGGCGAGGAGATCTACCTGTTCGTGCTGGAGGATCTGCAACTCGAGCGCGCGGGCAAGCCCGCCGTGGTCGGCACCTGCGGCATCACGGCCAGTGCGGGGTTCGGCAGCCGGTTCTACTGCTACCGCAATGAGACCGTGGTGCATGCCAGCCCGGCGCTCAAGGCGCGCAATCGCATCCACACACTCCACCTGTGCCACAGCCTCACGGGCGCCACGCTGCTGACGTCGTTCTACATCGAGCCTGCCTACGAAGCCGGTCTGGCGCCGCAACTGCTGTCGCGCGCGCGGCTGCTGTTCCTGGCCGAGTTCCCCGAACTCTTCAGCGACCATGTCGCCTCGGAAAGCCCGGGCCTCGCCGACGCCGAGGGTCGGTGCCCCTTCTGGGACGCGGTGGGCCGACGATTCTTCGAGATGGACTACCCGCAGGCGGAGCGGTTGGCCATGGGACGCAGCAAATCCTTCATCGCCGAGTTGATGCCGCACAGCCCGGTCTACGTGCCGCTGCTGCCCGAGGAGGCCCAATGGGCGATCGGGCAGCTCCATCCCGTCGCAGAGCTGCCCTTTTCCATCCTTCAGGAAGAGGGGTTCCAAAGCGAGACCTACGTGGACATCTTCGATGGTGGTCCGATCGTGGATGCGCGGATGTCCATGCTGCGAACGGTGACACAGTCGCGCCCGGGCCCCGCGCTGTGGATGGCAGCGGGTTCACCGACGGCTCAGCATGCCTGGCATCTGGTGTCCAACTCCAGGCGAAACGGCTTTCGAGCGGTGCTGGCCCGTGCTCAATGGGCACGTGGCCATTGGGAGCTGGACAGCGAGGACGCGCAGCGCCTGGGTCTGCGCGTCGCGCAGGAAGGGCAGCCACGACTTCGGGCCGCCCCTCTGAGCCAGGGCGCCATCTCGGAGCCCTGGGAAAGGCCTACACCATGACCAGCAACACCACTTCCAAGGACAACACGCCATGCCCGACGCAGTGGCTGACTCGGCCGGGCCGCCCCGAGGAGGTCACCCATCTCATTGGGCTGGACACTCAGCCGCTGGAACCGCTGCGAGCAGGGCGGCAGCTGTGGGTGCTCGTGCCACCATCGGCCCAGGGCACCGCTGAACCGCAGCGACCGCTGGCCTGTCTGCAGGTGAGCCGGGGCATCGGCATGGAGGTACCGCGCGCCTGGTACCGGTTGGGCTGGGTGGTTCACGCCGCAGCCGAGATGAGCCTCTTCAGGCAGCAACGCACGCTGATGCTGGGTAACGACCTGACGGGCGCGCACGAGCTGGGAGGGTGGGGTGTGGACCCGCAGGCATCCGCACCACCCACGTCGGAGGCCTGGCTCCAACTGGTGCAGCAGGCCGTGCAGGCGGCCATGCTCGAGGCGCCGGCCAGCAGCGCCCCCTGGATCGCCGAACTGCCCGGGGTGCGTGACGCGGCCGGCAGGTCGCCCTTCTGGCAGGGGCTGGGCCGGCACTTCTGCACGCATGACCTCGACGCGGCACTCCAGGCCTGGGGGCCGGGCTGGGAAGTTCATGCCGCCGCCCTGCTGCCCCGGCACCTGCTGTACGCCTCCTTCCTGCCGCCCGCGGCGCAAGGCTGCATGGGCCAGGCTGCGGCCGCTGCGGCTGCGCTGCAGCAGGCGCTGGCCCAGGCAGGTTTCGGTTGGCGCGAGCACGTGCGCATCAGCGATGCCGGGCCCGTGCTGGAACGCTGGGTGACTTGAACAGCATTGCGACATGCCTTTGCCAAATATCGACATCCAGGGCCTGGGGGGCGGCAGGGCGGCCTGGATTGAGGCACGCTCCTCGTCCATGTAAATCCCCCCGGGACCTGGGGCCTGCGGCCCAGGTCCGAGGGTCCGCCCTTCCGGGGGCCACGCCGTCACCTCGTCCGGCGGCCACGCCGTCATCGATCCTGCCGAGATTCCACCCATGAAAATGTCCGCCCTTTCCCGCCGCCTCTGGTGCACTCTGGCCCTGTGTCTGAGTGCGGCAAGCTGGGGGGTGTTCGCACAGACCGCGGGCCCGGCCAAGGTGCGGGTCGGGGTGGAAGGCAACTACCCGCCGTTCTCCCGCCTGGGAACGGACGGCAAGCTCAGCGGTTTCGACATCGACATTGCGCTGGCGGTGTGCGATCGATTGAAGGCGGAGTGCCAACTCGTCCAGCAAGAGTGGGACGGCATGATTCCAGCCCTGGCCGCACGAAAGTTCGACCTCATCGTGGCCTCCATGACCATCACTGAGGAGCGAAAGAAGGCCGTGGACTTCTCAGACCCCTACTACGATGTGCCCTCGCGCTTCGTGGCGCGCTCGGGCGCCTTCAAGCACCACACGGCTGCGGACTTCAAGGGCAAGAAGATCATCGTGCTGCGCAACAGCCCGCGCGCCAAGTACCTGGCCGAGCGCTACAAGGACAGCGAGGTGCTGCTGGTCAACAAGGAAACCGACGTCTACCTCGAACTCGCCGCAGGCCGCGGTGATGTGGGCTTTGGCTCCAGCGTGGTCTCGAGCGAGGCCTTCCTGAAGAGGCCCGAAGGTCGGGGGTTCGCCCAGGTGGGCGCCACGGTGCGCCTGGACGGCGGTGCGGGGGGCGTGGGCATCGCCATGCGCAAGGGCGAGGACGCCTTGCGCGAACGGGTCAATGCAGCCTTGAAGGGGCTGCGCGCCGACGGGACCTACAAGCGTCTGGCCGACAAGTACTTCGACTTCGACATTTCAGGCGCACAGTGACCGGGCGCGCCGTGCCGGTGGCCCACCCGTGACGACGACTACTTCTTGAGCATGCTGCACGGCTACGGGCCCGCCATCCTCGGCGGTCTGTGGGTGACCTTGTCGGCGGCCGGCCTGTCGCTGGCTGTGGCCTGCCTGTTCGGGCTTGCCGGCGCGGCCGCCAAGCTGTCGGGCGCACGCGGCCTGCGCTGGCTGGCGGAGGCCTACACGACGGTCATCAGGGGCCTGCCCGATCTCGTGCTCATGCTGCTGATCTTCTATGGCGGGCAGATTGCACTGAATGCGCTGGCCCAGCGTCAGGGGTGGGACTACATCGACGTGCCGCCCTTTGCGGCGGGCGTGCTGACCCTGGGCTTCATCTACGGCGCATACCTCACCGAGACCTTCCGCGGGGCGATCCTGGCGGTGCCCGCGGGCCAGACCGAGGCTGCCCTGGCCTACGGCATGCGCCGCTGGCAGGTGTGGCGCCGCATCGTGCTGCCGCAGATGGTGCGGCACGCGATACCCGGTTTTGCGAACAACTGGCTGGTGATGGTCAAGGCCACCGCCCTGGTGTCCATCATCGGGCTGGACGACATGGTGCACCGCGCCAACCTGGCCTCCGCCGCGACGCGCGAGCCCTTCACCTTTTTCATGCTGATCGCCGTGATCTACCTGAGCATCACCACGCTGTCACTCGCCGCCCTTGCCTGGCTGGAGCGCCGCTACAGCCTGGGCGTGCGCAAGGTGAGCTTTTGATGGACTGGCCCGTCATCTCCCAGAACCTGCCCGCCTTTGGGCAAGGGCTGGTCATGTGCCTGAAGCTGCTGGTCATCAGCCTGGCCACCGGCTTTGTGCTCTCGGTGCCCCTGGCCATCGCGCGCATCTCAGCCCACCGCGCACTGGCCTGGCCTGTCTGGGCCTTCACCTACGTGGTACGGGGCACACCATTGCTCGTGCAGGTGTTCATCGTGTACTACGGGCTGGCGCAGTTCCAGGCCGTGCGCGAAAGCATCGCATGGCCGCTGCTGCGCGAGGCCTGGTTCTGCGCGTGGCTGGCCTTCTCGATCAACACCACCGCGTACACCACCGAGATCTTCGCCGGCGCCTTGAAGGCCACACCGGCCGGGGAGGTGGAGGCTGCGCGGGCCTACGGGCTCTCGGGGTGGACGCTGTACCGGCGTATCCTGCTGCCCAGCGCCCTGAGGCGCGCGCTGCCCCAGTACGGCAACGAGGTGGTCGGCCTGATGCACGCCACCTCCATCGCCAGCACCGTCACGCTGGTGGACGTCACCCGGGTGGCCCGCGATGTCTACGCGAATCATCTGCTGCCTGTGGAAGCTTTCGCCACTGCGGCCGTCATCTACTTCGCCCTCACCTTTCTGATGGTCGGCGGCTTCAAGGTGCTGGAACATCGGTTCCTGCGCCACCTGAAGCCCCAGCAGGCCGTCCAGCGCTGAGCATCCCCACCCATGAAGACCGAGATTCATCGCCTGCGCTGCAGCCCCCCGGGCACCATCCATGAGCTGAGGGTGTTGAGGTTTGGTACGCCAGGCGCCAGGCCGAAGGCAACCATTCAAGCCGCACTGCATGCCGACGAGACCCCCGCCTTGCTGGTCGCCCAGGCCTTGCGGGACCTGCTCCAGCAACTGGAAGACAGCGGGGCCTTGCTGGGAGAAGTGGTGCTGGTACCGGCCGCCAATCCCGTGGGCCTCGGCCAGCACCTGCTGGGCCGCCACGAAGGTCGCTTCGATCTTCGCGACGGCATCAACTTCAACCGCGGCCACGCCAACCTTGCCGACCGCGCGCAGCTGCTGCTGCAGGGGCGCCTGGGCAGCGACCCGCAAACCAACGTGATGCTGGTGCGCCAGGCCCTGCTGGACGCAGCTCAGAGCCTGCAGTCGCAGACCCTCGCCGAGGATCTCAAGCAGGCCTTGCTGCTCCTGGCGATCGACAGCGACGTGGTGCTGGATCTGCACTGCGACTCGCAGGCCGTAGTGCACCTGTACGCCCTGCCGCAGCATGAGCCACTGGCGGTGGAACTTGGGGCGCTGCTGGGCGCGCGCGCCGTGCTGCTGGCCAGCGACAGCGGGGACGGACCGTTTGACGAGGCTTGCAGCCGGCCCTGGGTCCAGCTGCAGGAGCGGTTTGCAGCGCATCCCATCCCTGCAGCCTGCTTTGCCAGCACCGTGGAACTGCGGGGTGAGTGCGACACCGACCTCGCGCAGGCTCAGGCGGACGCCTCGGCTCTGGTGGCCTTTTTGCGCCGGCAGGGGCTGGTGGCAGGCGAGCCGGGCGCGCTGCCCGCGGCGCAATGCCGGCCCACTACCCTGGCCGCCTCGGAACCGGTGACAGCCCCCCACGCAGGTGCCGTGGTCTTTCACGTCCGACCGGGCGACCACCTGTCCGCAGGCGACGCCATCGCCACACTGGTTGAGATTGATACCGGCCATCACACCGTGCTGAGGGTTCAGTCCGATGGGGTGATGTACGCCTGCATCTCCACCCGATGGGCCGCCGCAGGCCAGCGCTTGGCCAAGGTGGCGGGCAGCACGCTCATGCGCACCGGCAAGCTGCTGAGCGCCTGAAGTTCGACCACCACCGCTGCCCGTGAAGTCACCTCACCGCCCGTTTGCCTGATCCGCCGCACCTCATGAATGCCGACACCGCCGATACCCCCGCCCTGCTGCACGCCGAAGGGATCGTCAAGCGCTTTGGCGGCACCGAGGTGCTCAGCGGCGTGAGCGTGAGGGCCCGTCAGGGCGATGTCATCTCCATGATCGGTGCCAGCGGCTCTGGCAAGAGCACCTTCCTGCGTTGCCTGAACCTGCTGGAGCAGCCCCATGCCGGACGTATCTCGCTGGACGGCGAAGCACTGCTGCTCGCGCCCGATGCAGCAGGAACACTCAAGGCGGCAGACCCCATGCAGTTGCAGCGGCTGCGCTCCAGGGTCTCGATGGTCTTTCAGCACTTCAATCTTTGGGCCCACATGACGGCATTGCAGAACGTCATCGAAGCGCCCACGCAGGTGCTCGGCCTGTCGCGGGCCGAGGCCCTGGAGCGCGCCGAGGCCTGTCTGCAGCAGGTGGGCGTTCACCACCGGCGCCACGCCTACCCCGCCCACCTGTCCGGCGGCGAACAGCAGCGCGTGGCCATCGCCCGCGCCCTAGCGATGGAGCCGCGGGTGATGCTGTTCGATGAGCCGACCTCGGCTCTGGACCCCGAGCTGGTGGGCGAGGTGCTGAGGGTCATGCGCAACGTGGCCGAGCAGGGGCGGACCATGATCGTCGTGACACACGAGATGGGTTTTGCTCGCGAGGTGAGCAATCACGTGCTGTTTCTGCACCAAGGGCACATCCTTGAGCAGGGAGACCCGAGGCAGGTGTTGCTGCATCCGCAATCAGACCGTTTGCGGGCCTTCCTCGCCAACTCCTTGGGCTGAGGTGGAAGCCGGCACGCCACGCCCATGGCGCGGCATGACCCGCGGGAACGCCCTGACGCCCTGGCGTCGAAAGACAGCGCCGCCTCGCGCCTCACCCCAGCCGCAGCAGCGGCACCCCGGCCACCGCCAGCGCCACCACGGCCAGGCGGCGCGGCGGCAAGGGCTCCTTCAGCCACCACACCGCGATCAGCATGGCGAACACGGCACTGGTGTCGCGCAAGGCCGCAGCTGCGGCCACCGGGGCGTACATGAAGACCCAGAGGATCATCAGATAGGAGATGTTGGAGACCACACCTGCAGGCAGGGCCAAGCGTGCGTGACGGCGCACCAGCTGCCAGGGTGAGCCCAGACCTCGGTTGAGCCAGGACATCGCCAGCGCGTTGAGGATGCTGACGGTGAAGCCGTAAGCCAGGGCCGAGCCGCTGCTGCGCACCCCTTGCGCATCAGCCAGCACGTAGCCGGCCGTGAACAGTCCCGAGATCAAGGTCCACACCAGCGCTCCAGGCTGGAAGTCTGCTGTGCTGGCGCGCCTCGTGTCGAGGGCCAGCAGCATCAAGGCACCGGCCACCAGCCCCACACCCACGCTGGCCCACAGGCCCAGGCGCTCGCCCAAGAGCAGTGGCGCCACGGCCGCCACGCCCAGCACCGCCGTGGCGCGCGCCATGGGATAGACGGTGCCGAACCCACCCCGCTCATAGGCCTTCAACAAGGCCAACACCGCCACCATGTTCAGCGTGGTGGACAGCAGCATCCAGGGCCACGCCGCCAGCGGCGGCAGCCCAGCCCACCACAGGCCGGGCAGGCACAACAGCGCCGCGGTGGTCATCTGCGCGGCCATCGCCTCGCGAGGCTGCGGATGCGCCTTGACCGCCGCGTTCCAGGACGCGTGCAACAAGGCGCTGAGCAAGGCTGCGCCCAGCGTCAGCGCATCCATGGGTAGCCCCTCATCGCAGGGGTCCAGGAGAGCACGGCCCTCGCATCGCGCTCAACGCGCGCCAAAGTGCCAATTGCGGAACAGCTGCGGATGCTCGCGCGGCTGGGAGCGCCAGTACTGGTGCGGCGCGTCCACGCTGGCGCCCAGCGCGGCAGCCGCGTGCCAGGGCCAGCGGGGGTTGTAGAGCAGACCGCGGGCCAGGGCCACGGCATCGGCCTGACCCTCGGCCAAGATGGCCTCGGCCTGCGCTGGCTCGGTGATCAGGCCCACCGCCATGGTGGGCAGCCCGCAGGCCTGCTTCAGGCGCTGGGCCAGCGGCACCTGGTAGCCCGGCCCCAGCGGAATCTGCTGCCGCGGTGACACGCCGGCCGAGGAGACATGCAGCGCCGCGCAGCCCCGTGCCTTGAGCGCCAGGCCGAAGGCCACCGAATCCTCCACATCCCAGCCAGCCGGCACCCAGTCGGTGGCGGACAGGCGCACCCACACCGGGCGGTCGCCGCGGAAGGCGTCTCGAACCGCGTCAAAAACCTCCAGCGGAAAGCGCATGCGGTTCTCCAGACTGCCGCCGTACTCGTCGGTGCGCTGGTTGGCCAGCGGTGAGAGGAACTGGTGCAGCAGGTAGCCGTGCGCGGCGTGGATCTCCAGGGATTCGATACCGATGCGCGCCGCACGCCGGGCCGCCTGCGCGAAGCCCTCGCGGATGCGCAGCAAGCCCTCACGGTCCAGCGCGGTGGGCGGCTCCTCCTTCACCCCGTGGGGCAGCGCCGAGGGCGCCACCGCCTGCCAGGCCAGGGGGTCGGTCAGTGGTATCTGCGCTCCACCGTTCCACGGTGCTTGGCTCGACGCCTTGCGCCCGGCATGGGCGAGCTGCATGCCCCAGGAGATGGGCGACTGCGCGCGCAGAGCGTTGAGGATGCGCTCCAGCGCGCGCTCCTGCTCGTCGTTGTACAGCCCCAGGTCCCAGGGCGTGATGCGACCGTCAGGCGTGACCGCCGTGGCCTCCAGGATGAACAGGCCAGCACCGGAGTGCGCCAGATGGCCCAGGTGCACCATGTGCCAGTCGCCGGGCACGCCGTCTTGTGCCGAGTACTGGCACATGGGCGCGATGACGATGCGGTTGGAAAGGCGCAGACCGCCGAGGTCCCAGGGTTGGAAGAGCAGGCTCATGAAAGTGTCTCAGTACAGCGAGGAAGTGCGTGATGAATCAAAGTCATGCCATCTGAGCGCCACGCCAAGCGCCCAGGCTCGGGCACCACAGCGAACTGGTACTCCTGGCGAGCCTGGCAAAGGGCCCCGCGATCAAGACCCGCCCAGCTCTGCCGCCGTGTCCCGGATCAAGTGCCCGGAGATGGAAAAGCGCGGCGGGATCTTCGGGAGCGCGTCCAGCGGGTACCAATGGGCATCCTCGATCTCCCCGGGCTGGGGCACGATCTCGCCGCCGGCCCACTCGGCCGTGAAGGCCAGCATCAGGCTGTTGGGGAAGGGCCAACTCTGGCTGCCGTAGTAGCGCAGGTTCTTCACCTGCAGGCCCACCTCCTCCGCCACCTCGCGCTTGACGCAATCTTCCAGCGACTCGCCTGCCTCCACAAACCCGGCCAGGGCGCTGAACATGCCGGCCACGAAATGCGGCGCACGCGCCAGCAGCAGTTCGGGCTGGCCGCGGTCTCGCCGCCACACCAGGGCCATCATGGCCGGGCTCAGGCGCGGGTAGGCGCTGTGGCCGCAGGCTGGGCAACGGCGCGCGCGCTCGCCGGGCTGCAACTCGGTGGCCGTGCCGCACACGCCGCAGAAGCGGTGCGTACGGTCCCATTCCAGCACCTGCGCCGCGCGACCGGCCACGCCCGACAGGGCCGCTGGCATCTGCATCATGGCCGCGCGCAGCGGCACCGTGCGCAGTTCGGCAGGCGCTTGCGCGATCCTCAGAGCCCAGCAATCCAGGCCATCGAGCCGGCCGAGGAAGTGACGAGACTCCGCCAGGTCCGCCCAGCCATGAGCGGCCGACGGCTCCATGGACAGGTTCTCGTCCTGCGGCAGCAGCAGCTGGCCTTGAACAAAACTGAAGTGCCAGCCCAGCTCGGTCGGGGGCTGCAGGGGGTCGATGGCGGGTTCGAAGTGCATCGCGGCTCAGGCAGAAAAGGTCGAACCACAGCGTAAGCGATTTAAGGGATTGAAGGCGTGAAAGCGCAAGGTGCTGGCCCAAGGCTCAGCACGTGAGCTCGACGGCACACACTCCCGGCGATGCCTCGCAAAACTGCCGCTTCAAGCCCAGACTGCAGTAAATTGAGGCTCTCACACACCCCACTGCCGTTGCACAAACCGACATGAACGCTCCCCTGCCGCCGCCCGCCCTCGATGCCATCCGCGCCTACGAACAGGAAATGGTGGACATCCGCCACCAGATCCACGCCAACCCGGAGCTCGCCTACGAGGAGCACGCCACCAGCGACCTGGTGGCCGAGCGCCTGGCCCGCTGGGGCTGGGAGGTGCACCGCGGTTTGGGCGGCACGGGCGTCGTGGGCACGCTGCGCGCGGGCACCAGCACGCGGCGTATCGGCCTGCGCGCCGACATGGACGCGCTGCCCATCGCCGAGACCTCGGGCAAGCCCTGGGCCAGCCGCGTGTTCGGCAAGATGCACGCCTGCGGCCATGACGGCCACACCGCCATGCTGCTGTCGGCAGCGCGCCATCTAGCGGCCACGCGGCAGTTCGACGGCATCGTGCACGCCGTGTTCCAGCCCGCCGAAGAAGGCCTGGCCGGCGCCCGCAAGATGCTGGAAGACGGCTTCCTGGAGCTGTTCCCGTGTGACGCCATGTTCGGCATGCACAACGCACCGGGCGTGCCCGAAGGCCAGTTCATGGCCGTGCCCGGCTTTGCCATGGCCAGTGGCGACACCTGCATCATCACGGTCAAGGGCACGGGCGGGCACGGTGCCCTGCCGCAGTACTCGGTGGACCCCGTGGTGGCAGGCGCTGCCATCGTCATGGCGCTGCAGACCATCGTCTCGCGCAACGTGCCGCCCTTGCAGACCGCAATCATCTCGGTGGGCGCCTTCCTCGCGGGCGACGCGCCCAACGTCATCCCGGGCACCGCTGAATTGCGCCTGACGGTGCGCGCTATGCAGCCTGCGATCCGCGACCTGCTGGAAAAGCGCATCGCCGAGATCGCCCACGCCCAGGCCGCCACCTTCGGCGCCACGGCGGACGTGAACTACATCCGCCGCTACCCGGTGCTGCACAACTGGCCCGAGCCCACCGAGTTCTGCAAGCAACTGGTGCGCGACTGGCTGGGCGAGGACGGCCTGGTGCCCAACCCCGAGCCCGTCACCGCCAGCGAAGACTTCTCCTTCTTCCTGGAGAAAGTGCCCGGCTGCTTCATCAACATCGGCAACGGCGTCGGCAGCCAGGGCGGCTGCATGGTGCACAACGCCGGCTACGACTTCAACGACCGCGTGCTGTCCACGGGTGCTACCTACTGGGTCAAGCTCACCGAACGTTGGCTGGCGCCTCAGGGGTGAGAAAGCTCGGCGGGAGAAGGATCAGGGAGGCCCTGACCAACAAGCAAACGTACATCCACGTGTTTACAAGTAGGCCAGTGCAGACTAGGATGTACAAGTACACACATCCAACTCAGCTTCCCAAAAACCACCATGGCCCAAACCAAACTGTTCAAGAACGGCAACTCCCAGGCCGTTCGCATCCCAGCCGAGTTGGCTTACAGCAGTTGGGACATGGAGTTGATCATCGAGCGTCAGGGCGATGAACTGCGGATCCGGCCCGCCCCACGGCGGATGGGCGACGTGCTCAGCAAGTTCGCGCAGTTCTCTCCTGACTTCATGAGCGAAGGCCGGGGCGTGAATATCGAGCGTGAGCGCGACCCTCTATGAAGCCGAGGTACATGCTCGACACCAACATCTGCATCTACCTGATGAAGCACCAGCCTCCCCAGGTGCGGGCCCGGTTTGCCGAGTGTTACGTGGGCGAGGTGGTGATCTCGGCCATCACCCTGGCCGAACTGGAGTTTGGGGTGGCTTGCTCTGGGGAGTCTCAGGCGCGCCACCAGACCCTGCTGGACAGCCTGCTGGAAGACATCCCGGTAGCGCCCTTCGAAGCCCAGGCCGCACGCGCGTACGGACCCCTGCGCGCAGCACACCGCGAACGCACCCAAGACGCGCTGGACAAGCTCATCGCTTCACACGCGCTGTCCATCGGAGCAACGCTCGTGACCAACAACGAAGCGGACTTTCGTGGATTTTCCGGGTTGCGCGTCGAAAACTGGGTGCACAACCACTGACTGCGGGTCCGTCCTTGCGCGGGTCATCCAACGCAACGAGGCAAACCCCATCCTACCGCATGGGAAGCCCACCTGCGCTTGAGCGGGTGTTGGGCTTGTCCACAAGGTCTGGTCGGCCCACAAGCGGCCGCACAATCCGCCACCTTTCCCGGACATGCATCTCCCGTGATGACACCTCTACGCTTAGCCCCTGCCGCTCTGATCGCCGCCGCGCTTTTCTTGTCCCTGGCCGCGCACGGGCTGGTGCATGCCGAGGAAGAAGGAGGCGAAGCCCAAGCGCCTGCCGCCTCCGCGCGGGCCGACGGGACAGAAGCGGCCAGCGGTGCGGCGGCTGCCGACCCCCGCTACGTCTGGGATCTGTCGACGATCTTCCGCGATGACGCAGCGTGGGAAACCGAACGACAGGCCTTGCTCGCCGAGGCCCCGAAGCTCGCGGCGCTTCGCGAAGGCTTCGGCCGCGATGCAGCCAGCCTGCGTGCCGCGCTGGACCAGATGTCGGCCGTCAACCAGCGCCTGCGCCGGCTGTGGACCTACGCCAGCGCACTGGCAAGTACCGACAACCGTAACCCGCGCCACCAGGAGCGCAGTGGACAGGCTCGCGCGGCGTGGGGCCAGATCAGCAGCGCCACCGCCTGGGTCACAGGGGCGATCCGGGCACTGGGCGCCGAACGAATCGACGCCTATGTGCGGGCCGAGCCCGGGCTGGCGCCGCACCGTGTGCGCATGCAGGAAGCCCTTCGTCTGGCACGTCATCAGCTCGCGCCCGAGGCCGAAACCGCCCTGGCCGCGATGGGCCCTGCACTCGGTGCCCCCACGCAAATCCGCACGCTCATGGTCACCACCGACATCGAGTGGCCCACGCTCATGGTGGAGGGCCGTCCGGTACTCGTGGACAACATCGGCTACCAGCGCCTGCGAACCCACCCCGACCGGGCCGTGCGCCAGCAGGCCTTCGAGGCCTTCTTCAAGACCTACGGCCGCTTCCAGGGCAGCCTGGGCGCAGCGCTCGCGCAGCGCGTGGAGGTCGGCGTGGCCCAGGCCCGGCTGCGCCAGCACCCCAGCGCGGTGGCGGCCAGCCTGGCCGTCAACGCGATTCCCGAGAGCGTCTATCGCACCCTGGTGGCCGAGACCAACCGGGCGCTGCCCACCCTGCACCGCTACTTCAAGCTGCGCCAGCGCCTGCTGAAGCTGCCCGACCTGGCCTACCACGACGTCTACCCCGACATCGTGACACCCCCGCGCAAGTACAGCCCGGAGGACGCCGCCGAACTCACTCTCGCTTCCGTGGCGCCGCTGGGCCCGGCGTACCAGCAACAGTTGCGCCGGGCGCTCTAGGCGCGCACCATGCATGTCTACCCCGCGCCGGGCAAGAGCTCCGGCGCCTACCAAAGCGGCGTGTACGGGCAGGCGCCCTTGATCTTCCTGAACCACCAGGACACCTTCGACAGCGTGAGCACCTACACCCACGAGTGGGGCCATGGCATGCACACGCTGCTGGCCGACGGGGCGCAGCCCTTCGAGACCGCCGGCTACCCGCTGTTCATCGCCGAGATCGCCGCCTTCACGCACGAACTGCTGCTGGCCGACCACATGCAGAAGACGGCCAAGACCCGCGAGGAGCGCATCTTCTACCTGGGCGAGGCCATCGAGCGCATCCGCGGCGCCTTCTTCCGCCAGGCCATGTTCGCCGAGTTCGAGCTCGCCACGCACGACGCGGTGCAGCGCGGGGAGGCGCTGTCGGGCACTCGCATGACGCGGATTTACTGCGACCTGCTGCGCAAGTACCACGGGGCGGACGCCGGCGTCATGCGCATCGACCCGGTGGTGTGCACCGAGTGGGCCTACATCCCGCACTTTCTCGGGCCGTTCTACGTGTACCAGTACGCCACCAGCATGGCCGCGGCCACGCACTTCACCCAGCAACTGCTCGGCGGGGCAGCGGGGGCACGTGACAACTACCTCGGCGTGCTGCGGGCTGGCGGTTCACGCCACCCGGTGCCGCTGCTGCGCGACGCAGGCCTGGACATGGACAGCCCCCTGCCCTACCAGGCGCTGGCGCGCCACATGGAGCGGTTGATGGACGAGTTGGAGGCGCTGCTGGCGGCTCGGTAACGGTCTGCCGGCATCCCTTTACGGAGAAACCGGCTTCTGCACCGGGTGAACAAGATGATCCCCGTATAGACCCTTTGAATGTGAAGGGTCGGGCACTGACGAGACCCGCGACTCGGAAGATCACGCCGCGGGCAGCCATCCTGGCGGCCGGTCTCTCGGCACGAGACCCAGGTAGTCCTGCATGGTGTTCCCGCTCAAGGGCTTGACCATCACACGCAAGGTGTTGGTGCGTTGCCCCATGACCACGCCTTCGCGCAGCTTGGTGGTGACATAACCTTGCCGCTCCCAAAAGCGTTCGGCTCGCAGCCGGCCCTGCACCACGCCCAGGCGCATCCACCGCGCACCATGCGACTCGGCCCAGGCCTGGATGCACCCATGTAACTGCGAAGCCACGCCCGTGCCGTGGCGCTCGGTGGCCACAATGAACAGGCCGATGTGCCACACCCCGGAGGCCAGCAGGTCCACCACCACGCTGGCCATTGCCATGAGCTGGCCGTCCTCCTGCAGGAAACCGAGGAGCAACAGCTCGGTGTAGCTGAAGTCCTCGGGCGGCAGGTCCCGGATCTCGAGGATGGCTTCATCGGACGCAGGGGGCCGGCCCAGGGCTTCGAGAAAGTATTGCGGGTTGGCCTCGTAGAAGCGCTGCAATGGCCGCTCCCAGGCCTCATCCAGTCGCACCACGCGGATGCCGGCCGACGGTGAGGCCGGCAACCCGGGCCAAAGGGTTGACCCATGCACTGGCGACTGAAGGGACAGTTGCGTCATCGGCCGAGATGCACGGCTGCCGTGATGCGGGACTCAAGCCCCGACATCACCTCGAAGGTGCACGGCCGTGCCCACCACCAGCAGGACAAGCGCGACGATGTCGGCCTTCACCACGGTCGAGAGGGCGGCGTTGTAGGTTCCGGCCATGACGGCCAGGACCAGGAACGAGACGACGCTCACGCCCGCCGCCACCAGCGCCAGGCCGTGCAAGGACCGGTGGAAGGCCGAGTAGGCAAGGAACGCCGCCAGCAGCCCGAACAGCACGGCCCGGTGGCGCATGAGGATCTCGAGATTCGGGTCCTGCACGGTGATGCCGTACAGGCTTGAGAGCTTGGCCGCGCCCAGCACCCCGGCCAGCGGCAGCACGTGGATGAGAGCGACGATGAGCAGGACGGCGGGAACGATGTATCGCATGGTCGAAGCTCTCCAAAGCACTCTTTCAGGATGTGCTGGCGTTTGAGAGTAGCACCAGCCGCCTGGACAAGGCTGCGAGCTGCGCTTTGCCGCCCACCAGCCGCTGGTCATGGACGTAGTCATCCTGAGGCTGGACGAGCCAATGCGAGCGGCCGAAGCAGGCCCGCAGCGCGAGCACGATATCCAGGAAGCTGTGCCCTTCGTCGGCGTTGCTGTCCAGGTGGACGACTCCCCCGACAGGCCGGCGCAGCAGGCCGGCGAGGGCCTGCGCCGTGTCGACCATGAAGGAGCAGGCAGGCTTCCAGCGCAGGCTCGCGGCTACACGCCCCTGCGACGCCTGCCACTGGTCAAGCGCCATCAGCATGTTGTTGCCTGGCTGCGTGGGGTCGATCTGCCAGCCGATGCGGGCGATGGTGGCGCCGGCATGGGCCGAGCGCACCGCGTCTTCGCAGGCGATCTTGTACTGGCCGTAGCCGTCCTGGGCCGTGCGCGTGTGGTGCGGCGCGTGCGGCCCGTCGGGCTCGTGGTGGAACACCATCGCGGTGCTGGTGAAGACGAAAGGCAAGTCGTGCAGCGCCGCATACGCGGCAAGCCGGCCGGCCCACTCCGGGCTGCCCATGCCCAGGTGGGCGATGGCGTCGGGCCGTACGGCCTGCAACCATGCCTGCGATGCGGCGATATCGTCAGGCGGCACCTCGTCGCGCTTCCAACCGACCACCTCCACGCTCTGGCTCGCCGCCTCGCGGGCGAGCACTGGCGCCAGGGTGCCACCAAGCCCGGTAATCAACCACTTCATGGGTAACTCTCAGCTATTGAGGTGTGACGGATACAGGTGTGCGCTGAGTCAACACGCGTCACGGCATCAAATAGAGACCGCGCTGAAACGCTACCAAACAGCGAGGCGGACAATCCACAGAGGCTTGGAGGCATGCTCAGGTTGACGGCGCTAGCGTCGAGAGCACGGCGTCGTAGGAACGCGCGGCGCGGTCGATGTCCAGTGCGCTGAGAGAGAGGTGGTGGAGCATGTGGGGTTTGGTCGGTCCCGAATGCTGTTGCATCAGCCTCAACTTGTGACCGTCAAAACCACATATCCCGGACGCACTTGCCATCCTCGGGACGGTTGCTCCAGGACTCTAGCCCGTCGAAGTGGCGGATGGGCACATTGGCGATCGGCCCTGGCTCGGTCAAGCGCAGGTTGACGGCCACGCGCCGCCTGCCCTGCTCGTCAAGCTGCAGGCCCCACCAGTGACTGACATTGCCGCAGGTGGGGCAGAAGTTGAAGCTCAAAGCATCTCCGCGGACAAAGGCAGACGTCTCCCCAGAGAAGGTAATGTCCTCACCTTCCCAGCCGTAAGCCCACAAGGTGCCGTAGCGCCTGCAGGCGGTGCAACTGCAGGCTGTGGCCGATGGTGGAACCTGGTTCAACGTCCAGCGAACGGCGCCGCACAAGCACTTACCTTCAAGCATGGTGGCCCTCGGAGTGAAAGACGGGCACCATCATGCGCCAAACGCCGCCGGCCGCACCATGACCAGCTCGTCGGTCTCGTCGCGGTACTGCGCCTGCTGCTGCAGGTCACCCGGCTCGAATCCCAGGCTGCGCAGCAGTGCCTCGGAGCGGAAGTTGCAGGCCTTGAGCACCGCCACGAAGGCATGCACGCCATAGTGCTCGCGCAGTTCGTCCAGCATGGCGCGCACGGCGCTTGAGCCGATGCCCTGGCGCCAGTGCGCGCTGCCCAGCTCGTAGGCCACGAAGGCGACGCCCGAGGGCAACACGGTGGCCTGCACGTAGCCCGCGAGTGCTCCCGCAGGCAGCCGCATGACCCAATTGAGCCACTGCTCGGAACCGTCCTCGGGGCCACGGCTCTCCAGGCGTCGGTAGCGCTCTGCAAGCCACTGCACCGAGGGTGGTGGCTCGTTTTCGAATTCGTAGATCGCCGGGTCGGCCAGCACCTCGAACATCTCAGCCGCATGTGCTTCGAGCTGGGGCTCGAGCGTGCAACGTGGGGTCTGAAGGGTTCTCATGCAAGCCTACTTGGCCGGCTGGCTGACGCGCACCCGGTTGCCGTCGGGGTCGAACACGCTCAGTTCCCGGTCGCCCCAAGGCATGGTTTGCGCGGTTGTCTGCAGGGCCAGTTCTGCTGACCCGATGTCTTGCGTGACGAGGAACACGTTGCCGCGCGGCGAGCAGTCACCCTCGTGCTCGGTCAGGAACAGCGTGGCACCTTCGGGCGTGCTGATGGAGATGAACCAGGGTAAGCCCGGCTCATGCTGGTGGCGCCAATCTTCAGCAAAGCCGAGCCTCGCATACCAAGCGGCGGCGGCCGGGGCATCGACAACTCGCAGCGTCGGGATGGCTTCGTGTGGGTGGGCCATGGGCGTCTTGTATGGATGCCTCCCGGCGATAGGTGCAAACCCGTACGTGTTGTGAAGAAGTCGGCTGCTGCCTTGTATCCGGCCTTTGCTGTGGTTTGCGCTGGTTGCCCAGCGCTGCCCACGGGCCCCGATGTAATCCGCTGACAAGCTCCTCATCTCCTGGACGGACTTTTGACGTCCGTGACCACATTCAGGTTTAGCTCGTCCCGGTCTGACCTGTTTCACATCACTTCGCTTCGTTGCGGCCTCATCGCCTTCAAAGGCTTGCCATACCCTTTCTTCAGGTTGGTTGGTTGATCTTGGATCGCTGCGCTGATCAGGCCGCCTTTGGCTTGACGCTGCAGTAACCCCGTTGGTAATCCTCTTGCTTGGCCGTGACCGCCCAGATCGCGCGAGCCATCTTGGCCGCCTGCGCCACGATCACCACATTGACCGGGCGCCTGGCCTTGAGCTGTTCCAGCCACGGCCCCGGCTCCTTGGTATGCGTGAGCACCGAGCGCGCACCGTGGATCAGCAGCGTGCGCAGGTACGTGTCGCCCCGCTTGGAAATCTCCAGCAGCTTGA
>Ga0209985_10001933_pt1 | contig 19454 bp, 13 predicted proteins | sample NOAtaG_FD_187305 | JGI IMG/M metagenome (GOLD analysis project Ga0209985, IMG submission 187305) | Freshwater lake microbial communities from Lake Erie, under a cyanobacterial bloom - NOAA_Erie_Diel6S_1000h metaG (SPAdes) (version 2) | ecosystem: Environmental > Aquatic > Freshwater > Lake ...
GTGTGTCATCCCCACCTGGCGACGCTGGAGTTTAAACACTTTGGCAGACAGTTGTGCCGGTTGCCCTAACCCCTAGCAGATCCAGTCCAAGGATTGCTAAAGGTTTTGAGCGGATCTCCGTGGCCGCAGTTGATCAGCTAACCGCCGGCTCAAATGTGGATGAATGGTCTGAGTGCTCAGACATTCGCTTGAAAAGTCAGGTGTTCCGGGCAGCCCGAGCCGCCCGAGCCGCTTGGATCGCCAAATACGCTCAATGCGTCCAAAGGTTGAGGATCGCCCCAATCGACTAGAGTGGCGGCTCTCATTACGGGTTTATTGATCATCGTTGTTTGTACCGTTGGTCAGGTTTCATAAAAGTAGTAATGGTCATTCGAAAGTCAAGAGCGGAAATAGATAAGATGCGCCGGTCAGGTTTGATCGTCGCGTCGACGCTTGCCAAGCTGCGCAAGATGGTCGAGCCCGGAATTACGACTCTTGAACTTGATGCCGTGGCCGAAGCCAACATACGCGGCGCCGGAGCGATTCCGACCTTCAAAGGTTACCGCGGGTTTCCTGCCTCGATCTGCGCCTCGATCAATGAAGAGGTTGTCCACGGTATTCCCTCCGAGCGGCGGCTCAAAGAGGGGGATATCATCAAGATCGACTGCGGCGCCACGCTCGATGGTTATGTTGGTGATGCCGCCATCAGTGTGCCGGTCGGCAAGATTTCTCCCGAGTGGCAACGGCTGCTTGATGTGACCCGCGACTCGCTTCTCAAGGCAATTGAAAAGATGGTCGCCGGTAATCACCTCTACGATGTCTCGTCAGCCGTTCAACAGCACGTCGAAGCAGAGGGTTTCAGTATTGTCCGTGACTTTTGTGGACACGGCATTGGTCAGCGGATGCACGAAGATCCGCAGGTTCCGAATTATGGCCGACCCGGCACCGGTCCTGTTCTCAAAGAGGGGTGGGTGCTGGCGATCGAGCCAATGGTCAATGAAGGGACTCATGAGGTGCGCATACTAAAGGACGGGTGGACGGTGAAGACCAAAGATGGTCGAGCCTCCTCCCACTTTGAGCACACCATCGCCGTGACCGAGGAAGGTCCGCGGGTCCTGACGGCGGCTGAGGATGGGACGATAATCCTCTGACCCAGGTGGGTGGGGAAGCGAAATGTCCAGGTGCTCTTCACCTGTGGCATGCTGCTTGCAAAAACGTCTTTTACCGATATAATGTCAGTTTCGCAATTTGACTGGCGTTATCTGTAGTCTTCATAGAGGGGTATGTCAAAAGAAGAAGCCATTGAGGTACAAGCGACCGTGCTGGAGACGCTCCCCAACGCGATGTTTAAAGTCGAGTTGGAGAATAAGCACCAGGTGCTCGCCCATATCTCAGGGCGGATGAGGAAGAATTTTATCAAGATTCTTCCGGGAGACAAGGTGCTTGTCGAGCTCTCCCCTTATGATCTGACACGCGGGCGGATCGTCTATCGATTCAAATAACCCGAATGCCCATCGGTCGACTGTTGAAAAGAGACCGTACAAAAGAGAAGGCAAGTTATGAAAGTTCGAGCATCTGTAAAGAAGATCTGCACCAAATGCAAGCTCATCCATCGGCGGGGCGTGGTGCGTGTAATTTGTGTGAATCCGAAACATAAACAAAGACAAGGATAATCCGGTGATCCGTGACCAGTCGGTGGCGTCTCGATCAGGATCGTCGCCACGACGGCCACAAATCGCTGGAGAGCTTGACGGAGGAGTCTCATGGCTCGTATAGCAGGGGTGGACATTCCACCGCAAAAGCGCGCGGAGATCGGTCTGACCTACATTTATGGCGTTGGCCGCTCGCGGGCAAACTCGATTTTGAACCAGGCCAGTGTCAGTGTCGATAAGAAGATTCGTGATCTGAGTGAGGATGAGCTGAATCGGATTCGCGCGGTCATCGACCAGGAAGGCAGCGTCGAAGGCGATCTGCGCAAGCAGATCCAGCTCGACATCAAGCGGCTGATGGACATCGGCTGCTACCGTGGCCTGCGCCATCGTCGCGGACTGCCGGTGCGGGGACAGCGGACCCATACCAACGCCCGGACACGGAAAGGGCCGCGTCGCGCGACAGTCACCAAGAAGAAGGCGCCTGGTAAGAAGTAGGCTGGCAGGGTCACTACCGTTCAGACTTGTCACTAATCGATCGGGACTGACCACGCGTCGATCAACGAGTATCGATCACTGAGCAGAAAGTTATGGCAAAACAGCAAACAACCGCAAAGAAGAAGGTCTTCAAGAAGAAAGAGAAGAAGGTCGTTCCGCAGGGAATCGTCCACATTCAGGCTTCGTTCAACAACACCCTGATCAGCATCACGGACGTTGAGGGAAACCTCGTGTCACAATCTTCTGCCGGAGCGATGGGCTTTCGTGGATCGCGCAAAGGGACACCTTTTGCCGCACAGCAGGCTTCGGCCAAGGCGGCGGGCATTGCTCGTGATTCCGGTATGCGCTCGGTTGAAATTCGCGTCAAAGGGCCTGGCTCGGGGCGTGAATCGGCCATTCGTGCCATCCAATCGGCAGGTATTGATGTCCGTCTGATTCGGGACGTGACGCCGATACCCCACAATGGTTGCCGTCCGCCCAAGCGCCGACGTGTCTAAATATTTTCGGGCGTTTCATCAAGTCAACGTCCAACGGAGGATAGAGATTGGCTAGAGATAGAGGCAAACAGTGTCGCCTGTGTCGGCGTGAGGGCCAGAAGTTGTTTCTCAAAGGTGAGAAGTGCTTCAAGCCTTCCTGTCCGATCGAGAAACGCGGCGTCAACCCCCCGGGTCAGCACGGTCCAAATGCGAAGCGTAAGCCGATCGGCTACGGGGAGCAGCTCCGCGAGAAACAGCGTGTCAAACGCATCTACAATCTGCTCGAGACGCAGTTTCGAAACTACTTCGAGAAGGCTGCCCGCCAGAAAGGTGTGACCGGTGAGAACCTCCTCTCGCTGCTTGAGCGCCGCCTGGACAATGTGGTCTTCCGTCTGGGCTTTGCCATGTCCCGTCGTCAGGCGCGCCAGTTTGTGCGCCACGGCCACGTGTCGGTGAATGGGCGGAAGGTCAATATTCCATCATTCCAGGTACGGGTGGGCGATGAGGTCTCGGTGCGGACGAAGAGTGTCGAAAACACACATATTCAGGGAGCTTTCCAGACCTCGGGTGGGCGTGGACGTCCTTCCTGGCTCGAGATCTCCAATCCCGAGAAGCTGGTAGGTCGGGTGCTGGCTCAGCCGCGCCGCGAGGATATCGACCAGAACATCAACGAACAGCTGATCGTTGAGTTGTACAGCAAGTAATCAATTCACGAATCGACCGTTCGACCACCGCCTGATCGGCAAAGATCCGGTGGTGGTCGAACGGATGTTCATTCAACTGAGGTCAGCTCAGTGGGAGAGACGGTGGAAGCAACCATGTGGACGGGATTCCAGAAGCCGAAGCGTTTAGCATGTGAGACGATGACGGATCGCTATGGGCGGTTCTCGGCCCAGCCTTTCGAGCGTGGTTTTGGCACGACGATCGGAAACAGTCTCCGTCGCGCCTTGCTCTCCTCAATCGAAGGGGCGGCCATCACCGCGGTCCGGATCGAGGGTGTGCTCCACGAGTTCTCCTCCATCCCCGGGGTGGTTGAGGACGCGACGGACATCATCCTCAACCTGAAGCAGATCCCCTTCAAGCTGCTCGACGGGGATGTGAAGACCCTGCGTGTTTCGCGTCTTGAGCCGGGTGATTTGACCTCCGCCGATATCGAGACTGATGGCGATGTCGAGGTCCTCGATCCAAACGTCCATATCGCGACGGTCAGCGAAGGTGGAGCACTGAGCATTGAGCTGCGTCTCAAGCGTGGTCGGGGCTACGTGTCGGCGGATCGTAACTTTGATGACGATCTGCCAGTCGGATACATTCCAGTCGATTCGGTCCACTCCCCAGTCAAGAAGGTCAACTTCTCGGTTGAAGCGGCGCGGCTTGGACAGGACACCGACTACGACAAGCTCCAGCTCGAGGTCTGGACCAACGGAAGCGTCACCCCGGAGAATGCAATTGGGCTGGCGGCGAAGTTGATCAAGGACCATATGGCGATCTTCATCAATTTTCAGGAAGATCAACACGAGCACACCGACACGATCGCGCCGGTCGTCAAGACTTCCGGGCCCATCAATGATCATCTTGATAAGTCGGTTGAGGAGCTTGAACTCTCCGTTCGCTCATACAACTGCCTGAAGAATTCAGATATCAAGACGATCCGTGATCTTGTGCAGAAGTCTGAACCGGAGATGCTCAAGACCAAGAACTTTGGCCGCAAGTCCCTCAATGAGATCAAGGATATCCTCTCATCGATGGGATTGAGCCTCGGGATGCGTTTCGATGAGAACGGCAATCTGCTCAGAATCGACAACGAGTAGAGGCGAGTGCGCTCCCTGACGGCGGGCAGGGTCGCGTCTGTCAGAAGCTAGCCCGGTGGCGAGTCGGGGCGTCATAATATCAGGTAAGGCACCGGTGAAGGTGCCAGTAAAGCGCTTGAGTTGAGTCGATCAGATAATTGAATGTATGGTAAGTTCAGTTATCGAATGCGCAAGTTATAAGAAACAATCACAGATCTGCCAATAATAGATCTGCCAAAGATCAACGGTCGGGTTGAAAAGATCGTCTCCGGTGTGGAATGGTAAGGACGAACTGGAGAGTTGCTAAACCTGGCGGCAGAAGAGAAAGAGGTCAGTTGTCATGAGACATCTCGTTGCACATCGTAAACTTGGAAGAACGTCATCCCACCGGAAGGCGCTTCTGCGTAATCTCTGTACCTCATTGGTCATCAATGAGCGCATCGTCACGACGCTTCCGAAAGCGAAAGAGCTTCGTCCGTACGTGGAGAAAGTGGTGACGCTGGGACGCCGGGCGCGCGCGATGCGCGAGGCGGGTTCAGCTGAGCAGGCGCTTCACCTGACCCGTCAGGCCGCGGCTAGCTTCTTCGCCGGCAACGCCGGCAATGACAGCCGTCAGCACGATCCGTCTGCAGAGCGCACCGCCGGTGTGGCGGCGCTGCAGAAGATTACCGGAGAGCTGGCAGAGCGCTATGCCAATCGACCGGGCGGGTACACCAGGATCTACAAACTGGGTCCACGCAAAGGTGACGGAGCCGAGATGGCGCTGATCGAGTTTGTCGACAGTGAAAAGGCCTCTGCTTAGAGCACCCTTGCATCTTTAATGATGGCAGGTGGCTATCTGGCCATCTGGCTAGATTTCAAGATGTCAGAATGTCAGGATGGTCGCACCTCTGCTCACTCCCGGTACGGACCAGTTACGGGCAGCTGAGTAGATGAAAATGACCGAACCAGTTGCTAGAGATATGTACGCAAAGCTTTACGATTGTCGACTTTGCGCCGGGCCTCAATCTTGCGAGTCTCCTCGTGGGATTGGGGCCAATCTTTTTTGATATCGACTTTGAACGGTATTCCGTTTGAGTGGATCCGCCGTTGGCAGCGCTCCACCGCAAAGGTGAGAGAGATACTGTGCCGCCGGACGGGTCAGGCAAGACGGCCCTCGTTGCCGTAACAACCAAGACAAGAGTATGAAAAAGACAGAACGTCAAACCAGCCGACCGACCGCCTCCGCCGGTTCCGCTGCGGCCGCCAAGGGTAGGAAGACAACTGGGAAGCGGGTGGCCGTTGAATCGACTGATTCAGTAATCGAGGGAAGCCTGGGAGAGAATCTCAGTCTGATCGAGATCAAGGAGTTGATTGAACTGGTCTCTGAGAAGCAGTTCAACGAGTTTGAACTCGAGCACGGCGATTTTCGACTCCGGCTACAGCGTGGTGGGGCCAGGGTGGCCTCAGAAGCGCCGGTAGTCGCCGCGATGCCGATCCCGGTTGCCGCCCCCCACATCGAAGTGACAGCGGCGGCTGAGCCGGTAGCCGTCGAGGAGAAGCTGCACCTGATCACCTCGCCGATCGTCGGAACCTTCTATCGTTCGCCGTCACCAACGTCTGAGTCGTTCGTCAAGTTAGGGGATTCGGTCGAAGTTGGAAAGACGCTCTGCATCATCGAGGCGATGAAGCTGATGAACGATATTCAGTCGGATGCCATGGGGACCGTGGCGAAGATATTTGTCGAGAACGGGCAGCCGGTTGAGTACGGGCAGCCGCTCTTTGGACTGAAGGTCTAGAAATAATAGGTTTGCGGAGGGCTCCGGGAGTGCGCAGAGTTCGGAATGAACGGCTTCGAAGCCCGGCTTGGTCACAAAATCCGACATATGTTCAAAAAAATACTGATCGCCAATCGCGGTGAAATAGCTTGTCGAATCATCTGGGCCTGTCGAGAACTGGGGATCAAGACCGTTGCTGTCCATTCTGAGGCGGATCGTGATTCTCTCCACGTGCGTTATGCCGATGAGGCGGTCTGTATTGGTCCGGCCTCGTCATTGCAAAGCTACCTGAATATTCCGCAGATCATTGCGGCGGCGGAGATCACCAACGTCGACGCGATCCATCCCGGTTATGGGTTTCTCTCAGAGAATGCCCACTTTGCCGAGGTCTGTCGGGAGTGCAACATAACCTTCATCGGCCCGTCACCAGACGTGATCCGCATGATGGGAGACAAGAGTGAAGCCCGGCGGACGATGATTGCGGCAGGAGTGCCGGTGACCCCGGGGAGCGAGGGGTTGATTGACGATGAGTCGACCGCGCTCCGTGAGGCGAAGCGGATTGGTTACCCGGTGATGATCAAGGCCACTGCCGGCGGTGGTGGGCGCGGTATGCGCATTGCCTGGAACGATACCGAGCTGGTCAATGCTTATCAGACCGCACGCGCGGAGGCCGAAGTGGCCTTTAAGAACAGCGGTGTCTATCTCGAGCGCTACATTGCCAACCCGCGCCATATCGAGATTCAGGTGCTCGGAGATAGTCACGGTAACGTGATCCACCTCGGTGAGCGCGAGTGCTCCGTCCAGCGACGGCATCAGAAGCTGATTGAGGAGTCTCCGTCGCCGGCAGTCAGCCCTGAGCTACGCCAGAGGATGGGGCAGATAGCGGTCGAGGCCTGTCAGCGGATCGGCTACACCAATGCGGGAACGATCGAATTTCTTCTCGATGAGTCAGGCCAGTTCTATTTTATGGAGATGAATACCCGCATCCAGGTTGAGCATCCGGTGACCGAAGAGGTCACCGTCTCTGATCTGGTTGCGGCGCAGATCAGAATTGCCGCCGGTGGTGAGATTGGTTTCCGGCAGGAGGACCTGATCTTTGTCGGCCACGCGATCGAATGCCGGATCAACGCTGAAGATCCGGTCACATTCCGACCCAGTCCAGGAAGGATCACGACCCTCAATCTGCCGAGCGGGCCTGGTGTGCGCGTCGATACGGCGATCTACAATGGATACTTTGTCCCGCCCCACTACGATTCACTGGTCGCGAAACTGATCGTGCACCACCGGACTCGTGAGCGCGCGATCGCGAGGATGCGCCGGGCACTCGAGGCCATGGTCGTGGAGGGGATTCGGACGACGATCCCGATCCACCTCCAGATTTTGAATGATCCGGATTTCATCGCTGGCAATATCTCGACCCGCTTCATGGATCGTTTCATGAAGTAGCAGCTGGGTGGCCAAACTCGATCGTCCCGAAGAGGTCTGTCTCGTCACCGGAAAGAGCCAGCCGAAATGGCTGGTGGCCTTACCTGCGCTGCCGGTCTGAACTATTCCTTGAGCGACATCTCCTTACTTAACGATCGACAATTGAGGCCAGAGGAACATGAACAAAGCGAGGTTTCTCCGAACCAAGTCCATTGAACTGATCCAGCGTGACGCGCAGATGGGATTCGGTGACGGCGAGGGCGGCGCTCATCGTCTCAAACCGGCACTCGGGCGCTGGGATCTGACGGCACTTGGGATTGCCGCGATCATTGGCGCCGGTATCTTCTCGACCATTGGGAACGCCGCCTACCACGGCGGTCCGGCGGTGGCGACCCTCTTCATCTTCACGGCGGTGGCCTGTGGATTTGCGGCGATCTGTTACGCCGAATTTGCCTCGATGCTGCCGATTGCCGGCTCGGCCTACACCTACGCATACGCATCATTTGGCGAGCTGATCGCGTGGATCATTGGCTGGGACCTGATTATGGAGTACGCGATCGGCAACATTGCCGTCGCGATATCGTGGAGTGACTATTTCACGACCCTGGTCGCCGGTTATGGCCTGCACATTCCCGAGTATTTGACGATGGACTTTTTGACGGCCTCCCGGGGGTTCGCGAAGGTTGAAGAGCTTTTGCGGAGTGGGCAGACCATTGAGCAGATCGCCAACCTGCCCGGGATGAGCACTCCGGTCGAGGCCTGGCGGGCCTGGTCGGGAGCTCCCATCGTTGGTGGACTTCATCTGGTCTGTGACCTCCCCGCGCTGACGATCGTCGTCATCATTACCTTGCTGGTCTACGTCGGCATCCACGAATCCAAGCGGGCTTCAAATGTGATGGTTGCGGTCAAGCTGGCCGTGATCTTTCTGGTCATCGTGCTTGGAGCCTACTACGTCAAGCCTGAAAACTGGACCCCCTTTGCGCCTAATGGTGTCGCCGGGGTGCTCAAAGGGGTCTCAGGTGTCTTCTTCGCCTACATCGGCTTTGATGCCCTCTCGACGACCGCTGAGGAGTGTCGTGATCCGCAGCGGGATCTGCCGGCGGGAATGATCTATTCACTGATCATCTGTACCGTACTCTACGTGATGATCTCCCTCGTGCTGACCGGGATGGTCAACCACCAGAGTCTGGCGGTTGGCGATCCGCTTGCCTTTGTTTTTGGACCCGAAGGGGCCAATCTGAGCTGGGTGACCTTCATTATCTCTTTCAGCGCGGTCGTGGCAATGGCGACGGTGCTCCTGGTCTTCCAGCTCGGTCAGCCGCGGATCTGGATGGCCATGAGTCGCGATGGACTGCTCCCGCCTCTCTTTTCGTCGATCCATCCGCGCTTCAGGACGCCCTGGTTTGCCACGATCATCACGGGCCTCGTGGTGGCAATACCGGCTCTCTTCATGAACCTCACCGAAGTGACCGATCTGGCGAGCATTGGCACGCTCTTCGCGTTTGTCCTCGTCTGCGGTGGGGTGTTGATTCTCGACAAATCTGAGCAGAAGATAGAGCGCCGGTTTCGCACTCCCTACTTCAATTCAAAGTATATCTTTCCCGCCCTGGTGGTCATGGTCATTGGCTGGTTCATTCTCTTTGACCGTGCCGCACTGCTGAGCTTCTTCAGCCTCAGTGATGCCGTGAGGCCGACGGCGAGCACCTGGGAGGTCCTGAGCCACAAGATACCGCTCCTCGTCTACATGGTCATGATTGCCGGGCTGGTGGTGGCCTGTTATCGGCATTCACTCTCGCTGATTCCGGTGCTCGGCCTGGCGACCTGTGGCTACCTGATGACCGAGCTGGGGTGGACCAATTGGGCCAGGTTCATTCTCTGGCTGCTGGTGGGACTTGTCTTCTATTTTGTATACGGTCGCCGACACAGCCGCCTGGCCGGGAGCTGAGTGAGCGGGGAAGCCTACCCCAGACCCTTCTGGAGAGGCTCTCTCCGAGTTTTCCACCGGGCGCTCGACGCTTACGCCACAATGGCGCCGCGGATCGATACAGTACAGTTTGACGGTGCGTAGTGGGCGAGACGATGGCACAATTTTTCGCTTCACGCTTGTAAAATTTTCTCCCGAGATGGGTGAAAACGTATTATGATCTGATTGACTATTTGATTGATTGACAGATAGCCCCAGAGGTGTCCCCAAGTATACCCCCGAAAAAGATGCCTTATTGCGCCTTGATGTTGGTTCGGCATCAGCCTTGCGATTCTACACACATGATCTGACTGGATTTTCTGACTGGATAAGTTCTGGCCGGGTCATACCTTGATCAAAGAATCCTGTTCACAAAATCCACTGGTTTAACTGGTTCCAAATTAGATATTGACCGGGATCTCAAATTGTCCCGATTGGAAGGTTGCGCGAAATGAGTTCAAGAGAAGTTGGTAAGCGGATCCAAGTTCGTTCGATGATCTGTCTGGTCGGAGCGCTGGTGTTGTTGATCTCCCTGTTGCCCCTTGGATTGCCCGTGATTGGGCGGGTAGCGGAGATGTCGATTTGGCAGGGCAGCGAGGCCGAGCAGGAGCCAAATGAGACCACAGAGCAGGCAAACACGCTGACGATTCCCGGTCAGCGGACCGGTTCAGTTCGATATGGCGACGCCGCGGTGATCGAGTTTGCCTATAACAATGGACCGCGGGACCGCATCGAAGATCTCTTTCGTTTCAATATTCCATCGAAGACCTCGCAGCGGGTCGATATCCAGTTGAGCTTTGCCAATTCAGCGGCCGATCTCGACCTGGTTCTCTATCGCCGCGAGACCTCGGGTGCACTAACGGCCCTGGCCGTGGCGAATGGCAGCACGACGACTGAGCGGATCACGCCGGAGACGGCCCTGGCGGAGGGTGACTACTTCATAGGTGTGACTGCCTTTGACAACCCTGGGAATACGGCACAGACCACCTACACGCTGCTTTTGACTGGTGAGTCGACTCCGGCGCCTCCCGTGATCAGAGGAATCAATCCGGTCTCTGCCAGCGCAGGTGGGGCGGATTTTTCGTTGACGGTCAATGGACAGAACTTCTATGCCGGCCAGTCGGTTGTCCGTTGGAATGGTCAGCCGCGCACGACCACGTTTATCAATGCCGAGCAGCTGGTCGCCTTTATCAGCGCGGCGGATATTGCCAATTCGGGCACTGCGGCGATCACGGTGGTCAATCCCGCCAATCTCGGAGGGGCTTCTGCCGCGACAAGCTTCAGTATTCTGCCGGCAGGGGCCGCGGAGATCGAGGTCGAGCCTAACGAGAGTTCGGCCCAGGCGGGGCTGATTTCTCTGCCTGGCAGAAGAAGTGGAACGGTTGGGGTTGGTGATGCCGCCGGACTGACGCTCACTCTGAGCAACGGGGTGAGTGATCCGGTCGAGGACCTCTTCGCCATCAATCTGATGGAGAGTAAGCGGCTCGATCTGCGACTGACCGGCAGCAACAGTGGCGCCGATCTGGCGCTCTATCTGCTCGAGGAGCGCGAGGGGCAGGGTCAGCTCGCGGTGATTGGTAGTTCAAGGTTGAAGGGCAGCAGCCAGTTGGTGACCACGCCAATTGCGCTCCCGTCGGGGAGGTACCTGGTCGGGGTGTCGGCCATTACCGGTCAGTCAGGCTACGTCATCGAGGCCAATGTGCCGGGTGAGCGTCGTTTCCAGCTCAATGCCGCCAGTGCGGCGCCCGCCAGCACCGTCTCGGTCCCCCTGACCTTCATGGCCCAGGGGAGTGAGAGCCAGACGACCTTTAGTGTCTCCTTTGAGGCGACGCAGATGGGCGCGCCGGAGTTTGTGCCTGGTGTAGTTCTCAACAGCGCCCTCGTCCGTGTCGACAAATCTGAAGTGGCGCAGGGGCGTCTGGGAGTCGAGATTCGACTGCCGGATGGCCAGGCCTTCAGCGCCGGAATGGTTGAGCTCGGGCGGATCGATCTCCAGCTGGCGGCTGGAAATCAGGTTCGAAGCAGCAGAATCGAGTTTGCCGATCGCCCGGTGGTCCGGACGCTCGTCGATCGAAACGGCGTCTCCCTGATTGGCAGTTACGCCGGGGCGACGATCGTCGCGATCCCTGGTTTTGAAGCTGATCTCGTTCCGCGCCCCAACGGCAGTGGTGACGGAAGGGTGACGATCGCCGACTGGACGCAGACCGGACGTTTTGTCGCCAACCTGGATGCGGTGACAGATGGAAGTGAATTTCAGCGGGCCGACAGCGCCCCACGGACGACGCTGGGAGACGGGCGCCTGACCATTGCCGATTGGGTGCTGGCTGGTCGCTATGCCGCTGGTCTCGACCAGCCACCAGCGGCCGGAGGTCCGTCGGCGCCGCTTCCGAGCGCGACGAGCGCCGGGCCGGCAGTGAAGATCTATGAGGGGCCAGGCTCCAGTTCTGATCTCTGGCGAATGACCGCCCCCGGGGAGACGGAGCAGAGTGGACGGGTGGTCAGGGTCCGCTCCGACCTCTTCTCACGTGGGCGTGAGAATGAGATGGTCGTCGAGCTTGTCGCGCAGGGGAACGAGAATGCGCTTGGATTCAGCCTTCTCTTCGATACCACACAGTTGAGGTATGTGCGGACGACTCTTGGCGCTGATGGGGCCGGGGCGACCATCAACGTCAACACCAGCCAGCAGGCAACTGGCCGGATCGGGATTGGACTGGCACTGCCAACCAATCAGACTTTCCAGACCGGAGTGCGCCAGGTTGTCAAAGTGATCTTTGCGGTTCCGCAGGGAAGTGCGGTCAATGCGACAACCGTCAGCTTTGGGGATCAGCCAGTCGCCCGTGAAGTGGTTGATACGTTGGCCAACATTGTGACGAGCGATTATCAGGCGGGCGAGATCAGGCTTGATCCGCCGCTCGAGTTGATTCCGGCGCTGAGCCGACTCACACCGGCGACGCTCATGGCCGGTGGGTCCGGCACAAGTATTGAGGTGAGCGGAAGCAACTTCATCGATGGGGCGGTTGTCTTGATCGGCGGAAATGAGCGGGTCACGACGCTGCTCTCGACCACCCTGTTGCGGGCCGCCGTCACTTCCGAGGATCTGATCGAGTCTGGCAGTCTCGAGGTGCAGGTAAGGAATCCGGCCCCGGGAAATGGTCTTTCGAACAAGCTGACGCTCGAGATCGTCAATCCAGTGCCGGTTATTGAGTCGATCTCGCCGGAGGTCGTCGGGGTGGGTGGACTATCTTTTACGCTCACGGTCATTGGCCGTAATTTCGTGCCGGGCTCGGAGATCGAATTTAATGGAGGGCGGCGTCCGACAAATCGGATCAGCAATGTCAGGCTGACGACGCAGATCAGCGGCGCCGATATTGCCTCTCTGGCCAGCATTCCGGTCCGGGTTATCAATCCCCAGCCAGGTGGTGGTGTCTCCAATCAGGTCACCTTCGCGGTCAAACCGCTCAACCCGCTGCCGCGAGTCACCTCGATCAATCCCGCCGCAGTTGAGCAGGGGAGCGGCTCGCAGACGATCGTCATTACCGGAACCAGTTTTGTCGATGGCGCTTCGGTTCAGCTGGGATCGGAGAGGTTGCCCGCGACGTTTGTCAGCGCGACAGAGCTGCGCGTGGCCATCGATGGCGCCCGCCTCACCACGCCAGGTAACCTGCTGCTCTCGGTCACCAATCCGGCTCCCGGCGGCGGGAACTCAAATTGGGTAACCTTGACGGTGACCCCGCCCCGCAATCCAGTGCCGGTGCTGAACAGTCTCAGTCCGGCGACTGTGCTGGCCGGTAGCCCCGGCTTTACCCTGACCCTCACCGGAACCGACTTTTTGCCAACCTCGACGGTTCAGGTCAATGGCGAGACCCTGCCATCGGTCTATGGCGGACCGACCCGCATCACCCTGCAGATCAATTCGCAGCTGATCGTCTCGGCCGAGAATCTGACGGTCAGGGTCGTCAACCCAACCCCTGGCGGCGGTGCTTCAGCGCCACGGACGGTCACGGTTCTCAATCCGGTCCCGACCATTACAGCGCTCACGCCCAGTACGGTCGTTGATGGCGGTCCAACCTTTACGTTGTCGGTGGTCGGCATAGGCTTCGTGCCGGAATCGAAGGTGTTGATCGATGGCGTCGCCCGCCCGCCCAATTTTATCTCGACCAATCAGCTCTCTCTCCTGATTCAGGCTGAGGAGATTGCGACTCCCAAGACCATCAATGTCCAGGTGGTCAACCCGGCTCCAGCGGGTGGAAGTTCCGCCATCTTGAAGCTGATCGTTCGTCAGCCAAATCCATTGCCACGGGCGACCGCCGTGCGACCCGCCGAGGTGAAGGTTGGTGGTCCCGGGTTTGTCATGACTGTCGAAGGGGTACGCTTCCTGCCGGAATCGGTTATTCGCATCAATGGTCAGTCGAGAGAGACGGAGTTTATCTCCGACACACTGCTGGCGACCCGCGTCGATGCCTCCGAATTGAAGGTCGCGACGGAGCTGATGATCAGTGTCTACAATCCAGCGCCGGGAGGCGGGCAGTCGAGCGGAGTCTCGCTGCTGGTCGTCAATCCAACGCCGCGCATCACCTCAATCAACCCGACCAGCCTCGCTGCCGGTGGACCAGCAGTCGATCTGGTCGTCTTTGGTGATGGTTTTCTCGCTACCTCAGTGGTCAAATTTAATGGAGTCGATCTTCCGACAACGCTGGTCACGGGGACACAGCTGACGGCGCGAATCTCGCCGTCACAGTTGAGCGGAGGTGGCAATCAGAAGATCACGGTCTTCAATCCGACTCCGGGTGGCGGAATCTCCAACATCGCCAATCTGGCGGTCAGGAATCCGGCTCCCTCGATCAGTCAGCTCAGTCCGGCCCTGCTCACTGCTGTTGCCGTTCCGACGCTGCTGACCGTTGATGGAAGCGGCCTCGTCTCCAACTCGGTTGTCCGGGTTAATGGTCAGGATCGCGCAACCACGTGGGTCAGTCCGGCACGCCTGACCGCGCAGTTGACGGCGAATGACGTCATCGCCGGGACGACTCTGAGCATCGCCGTCTTCAATCCTGAACCGGATGGAGGGTTGTCGAACAGCCTCGCGTTGCCGGTCAGTAATCCGACTCCAGTTCTGACCCAGCTCAGTCAGCAATCGGCCATCGCCGGCAGTCCGGCCTTCCGGCTGACGCTGACCGGTACTGGCTTTGTGCCTGTCTCGGTAGGCAGATGGAATGGTCAGGCACGTCCGACGACCTACGTCTCAGATAAGGAATTGGCTGTCGACATTCTCGCCGCAGATGTCGAATCGGTGGGCACCGCGTCGCTGACCGTCGACAATCCGACGCCGGGTGGTGGGCGCTCGGCTCCGCTCGTCTTCCGGATCAACTATCCGGTGCCGGTGATTGCCTCCCTCACCCCGAACGTGGCCTCTGTCGGCGGCACAGGCTTTACCGTCATCATCAATGGTGACGGATTCACACCGGCATCCGTTGTCCAGTGGAACGGTCTGCCCCGCGTCAGCGCCTATGTCAGTCGGACTGAATTGAGACTGGAAGTGCGGGCTGAGGATACGACGACGGTGGGCAGCGCGACCATCACCGTCGCCAACCCGGCGCCCGGTGGAGGCGTCTCCAACTCCGTGCCGCTCGAGATCCGTAATCCGGCGCCGCGGCTGATCAGTACTACTCCACGCTCGATCATTGCCGGAAGTCCGCGCTTTACGCTCTTCATCTCCGGGACCGGGTTTGTGCAGGGGGCGGTCATCCACTGGAATGGCAAGCCGCTGCTGACGACGTTTATCAGCACCACTGAGCTGCGCGCCGACGTCTCCTTCAGCGAGATTACGGTGCCTGCGGTGGCCTCCCTGACCGTCGTCAATCCACCACCGACCGGGGGCACCTCAAACATACTGCCATTCAACATCACTCCCCGGCCCAATCCGGTCCCGGTCATTGAGAGCCTCTCCTCGGCGAGCGGACTCGAGGGAGATCCTGATCTGACGATTACGGTCAATGGCTTTGGCTTTGTCAATGGTTCAGTTCTGAACTGGATGGGGAGCCCGCGTTCCACCACTGTAGTCAATGCCAATCGACTTACCGCCACCATCAAGGCGACCGATATGCTTGTCCCGGGCAGTTTCAATCTGACCGTCGTCTCACCCGGGCCGGGTGGTGGCCCCTCCAATGCGGCTGTCTTTGTCGTCAAGCCGATGATGGCCAATTGCCAGACGGTCTGTATGCAGTCGGCCGACTACTATCTGCAGAACCTCAACCGTCTGCCGCGTGGTATGGTCTGGATCAATCGTTACCTCTACAATGTGACCAATGGCAATCTGATCATCAAGAAGGCTCTGGAGGGCGGTGAAACGGAAGCACAACAGCTCACCCGTGAGTTTACCGCGACTCAGCTGACCATCATTGGAGCCAACACAGCTCCGGGATCGCTTAACGCCGAATTGAGCTGCTACCCAATTACGCTAGGCCAATTGACGCTCAGCACGGGTGAGATAATCTCTCGGCAGACCAAGTTGACCGATCTCTTCAACGCGACCCGGGCGGCAATCTCGGATAATCGTGCCGCTGATATGCTGATTCTCCTCAGCGTCTATCAACTGCTCAACGGCAACGATCCGCTCAACCGATGTCGTTGAGTTAGCTTTGCGGGAGCATTCAGCAAAAGAGAAGGCCGGGCAAATGCCCGGCCTTCTCTTTGGCGACCAGTGGAGAGCGCTGGTTGTCGCTCTTCTCCGGTCATATAGTCTTACTGCCTCAAGATCGATGGCTTGATCCATCGGCTCTGCGGAGCCCGACCCGCGTCATCCCTGATCCATTCAGCTGGTGGTCACCTGCTGACCAGCCGCGTCGACGCTTCGCGGATCTGACTGCTCAAGGCTTCGATCACCTTCACGGCGACACCGGTCTGGAGCGTGGCTTCATCCCAGTTGCGCTGTTCGATCGCCTCACGAACGCCAGGCAGCGTCTTCACGCCATAGCCAGTATAGTACCCCGGCGCATAGATCTGGTGTCTGAACCACGGCCGACGGGGCAGCCCCGCCTCAGAGATCAGTCGACGCTCTGATTGATAGAGCAGCCGGTTGATGTCACGCAGTTCTTTCGAACTCTCCGCGGGAATTCGCCCGTGGGTTGCCGCCTGGCGCAGGTTTCGGTCATAGTCGTCAGCGGCGATACGCAGTCGCTCGATCGCCTCACGCAACGGCTGCAGGTCGACCGCTTGCCGTGGCATGAGACTCACTTCATCGAGATAGCCGCTGATCGTCTCGGCAAGATTGGTGAATTCGAATGGCAGTAGCTGCGCATCAGCGAGTCGCATCGTCAAGGTGCCGGCCGTCTGTGTCAGAACCCGGCCATGCCTGAAGTCGCCATCGGAGAAGCGTGTATACCAATTGAAGGTGTCGTAGATTGAATGGTAGATGCCTCCACCGCTCTCACCACCCATGCCAATATTGAGCGAGGCGATCCCGAGATGGTCGAGAAAGGGCGTGTAGTCGGAACCGGAGCCGAGAGCGCTGATCGGGAGGTCGGTCCGCCGCCGCGCGCTGTCACCGCGTGCTCCTGGTCGGGATCTCGCCTGCATACCTTCCCAGAGCGTGCGCTCCCCCTCAACCCCCCTGACCGTTCGGGCGACATCGTTGACCAGCCTCTCCAGACTGTGCGAGCCTCCCGCCGAGAACCAGCCTTTGCCAGTGCTGTCGGTGTTGATGTACGCGACCGCTTTTTCACGCAGTTCCGCGGCGTGATCTTCAACCCACTCCGTCGAGCCAATCAGGCCGGGCTCTTCCGCATCCCAGGCACAGAAGATCATTGTCCGCTTGGGGCGCCAGCCCTGCTTGAGCAACTCGCCGAAGCAGCGCGCTTCCTCGAGGACGGTGGCCAGGCCACTCACTGGGTCATCGGCTCCATTCACCCAGGCATCGTGGTGGTTGCCACGGATGATCCATTCATCGGGATAGGTGCTTCCCGGAATGCGGGCAATGACATTGCGTGCCGTGCGGATGTTCCAGTCAGAGATGACCTTCAGGCGGACTTTGGTTGAACCGGGGCCAATGTGATACGTGACAGGCAGCGCCCCCCGCCAGCTCTCCGGCGCCACTGGCCCACCGAGCGCTTTCAGCAATGGCAGGGCATCGCCGTATGAAATGGGCAGGACTGGAATCTTCATCAATGTTCCAGCCTCTTCACGACGCAGACGACGAGCGTCTTTTGTTGACGCCCACCCCGGTGTCAGCGGATCACCCGGCTGGACGGGCAGATCCATCACGCTGCCACGCTGCACGCCATGCTCATTGCGGTATGCTCCGACCGGATAGACATCACCCTGGTAATAGCCGTCATCACGTGGATCAGAGTAGATGAGGCAACCAACCGCACCGCGCTCAGCCGCCAGTTTGGGTTTAATCCCGCGCCAGCTGCCGCCATAGCGGGCAATGACAATCTTTCCCTTCACATCAATCCCCGCCTTCGTCAATTGTTCGTAGTCGGCGGGGACACCGTAGTTGACGTAGACGAGAGGCGCGGTCACATCACCATCGCCGCTAAATGCATTGTAGGTGGGTAATTGATCGGCATCGCCTGAATCGACATCCTCGCTGAGCGCTGGCTCCTTCAACTGCGCCTGAAAACGGGCTGGTTCAAGCAGCTCGAGCACGCGTTCACGCGGCGTTGGAAAGAGAATGTCATACTCTTCGATCGTCGCCTGCAGACCCCATCGATTCAGCTGATCTCTCATCCATTCCGCGTTGCGTCGTCCGGCGGCCGAGCCGACGTGATGCGGCTCCGCCGCGAGGCGCTGCACGTAATCCTTCAGCAGTTCCGCACGTGGCAGGGAGCGATAGACCTCTTCCCAGTTGCGTCCGCTCTGGGCTTCGATATTGGTGATGAGCATCGGCAGTATCAACGCGATGATGATCAGCCAGCTCAGGATCGATGTCGTGTGACGATGTCGCATTTGTTGTCTCCTTCAACAGTTGTCGGTGGTTTCTCCGCGTGCGCTGATTATGCATTGAAGGCAATTGATCGGACAATAGTCGAATCGGTTCACTTTCGTGAGCTGCTCACAACGGCTTGACGCGATCATGAGCATAACGCGTAAAACCCCTGTCAATATTGGGTGAAAATCGTTTCATCAACAAGTCGAACACGTTGATGGGTTGTTCGAACGACGGGTGTGGAAGGCTTGTCATACTTTTTTCTTGACACCTCTGGGGAAGAAGTTTATAAGCTATATCTGGTGTTTAATGTGTCCTAGTCTACAAGTGATAGTTCTATACTTTATCTTGTGGTTGGACAATCAATCTGAGAAAGGAGATATACCATGCCAGCTAAGAAAGCTCCGGCGAAGAAGGAAGCCGCTCCGGCGAAGAAGGCTGCTCCGGCCAAGAAGGCCGCCGCTCCAGCCAAGAAGGCCGCTGCTCCGGCGAAGAAGGCTGCTGCTCCGGCGAAGAAGGCCGCTGCTCCGGCGAAGAAGGCCGCTCCGGCCAAGAAGGCTGCTGCTCCAGCGAAGAAGGCCGCTCCGGCCAAGAAGGCTGCTGCTCCGGCGAAGAAGGCCGCTCCGGCCAAGAAAGCCGCTCCAGCCAAGAAGGCTTCTTAAGCCATTGCGTGCTATTCCAGCACACAACGATTTTATTGAGACGATATGAAACAGGGGTGGGCAACCACCCCTGTTTCAGTTTCTGCCTGCCTTCATTACTCCCATTTGATACAGAGCTAACGGACAGATCGGCCAGCCTGGACCGGTGTTTCAACATCAAGCTCCAGCGCTCGAGCCGTGAATATATGACCTTTCAAAACGTTGATGGTTGAAGCTCGTTCAAGGCGCCGGGCCAACGCTCCGGGCCAACGCTCCGGATCGCGGCGCCGATTGCGCAGTGCCGGTTGCGGGCGAGTGAAGGCTGCCGCAGCTGGTGGTCAGCATAAACCAAGTGC
>Ga0209985_10001935_pt1 | contig 19442 bp, 16 predicted proteins | sample NOAtaG_FD_187305 | JGI IMG/M metagenome (GOLD analysis project Ga0209985, IMG submission 187305) | Freshwater lake microbial communities from Lake Erie, under a cyanobacterial bloom - NOAA_Erie_Diel6S_1000h metaG (SPAdes) (version 2) | ecosystem: Environmental > Aquatic > Freshwater > Lake ...
GCCCAGTCGCGGGCCATGTCGACGACCACCCAGCCGCGGGCAGGCGCCTCGTCGAGGCCGCGCGCGAGCTTGCCGACATGCGAGGCGCGGTCGTACGCCCACTCGCGCGTCGCATCGGTGTGATGGATCAGGACGCCGAGGCGGGCGCCCTGCCCCGCGGTCGTCCACGCGAGCATCTCGAAGTCGCCGTCCGAGTTGCCGAACGCGATGCGCGGCCGGGTGCCGATGCGGGAGGCGATCCCAACGGGCTTCCCCTTGCCATCGTCGACGAAGTCGATCTCGCCGGTCTTGACGATCGTCGGCACGCCGTCGCGCAGTTCGTGGCGGTACTTGGCCGTGCTTCCGATGATCTGGTCGGTCGGAATGCCGTAGACCTCGCCCGCGAACGCGCGCATGAAGTCGACGCCGCCGCCCGAGACGATGAAGGTTCGGTAGCCGTTCGCGCGCAGGCACGCGAGCATCTCGACCATCGGCCGATACACCATCTCGTCGTAGCGGAGCCCGGTCTTGGGATGGCGCGCGGTGTCGAGCCACGCGCGCACGGTGGCGCGGAACTCCTCGTCGGTCATGCCGCCGTGCGTCGCCGCGACGAGCGCGCCGAGCGCGTGCTCGCCCTGCGCGGCGACCGCCTTCGCGTCGCCCTTCAGGAGCGACGCAAACGGCTCGGTCGTCTCCCACTCCGGATGCGCGGCGCGCAGCGCCTTCACGCGGTCGATGATGAACGCGAGCTGCACATACATCGGCTGCTCGGACCAGAGCGTGCCGTCGTTGTCGAAGACGGCGATGCGCTCGGCCTCGGGCACGAAATCGACGCCCGCCGGATCAGTCGTGCGCGCGACGAACGACACGATCGCGGCGCGCGCAGGGCCTTCGCGCCACGATTCGAGCGTCGCGGAAGACGACCGTGCCACGGCGCGCGAATCACGCGCCGTGGCACAGCCGGTCAAGAGGACTGGAATCGCCGCGGCGTAGAGAATGCATGCCGCCGCGACGAGACGCACAGGCTTCGTCACTGGCCCTGCGGCTTCGTGACCGCCTCCATGACGCGCTCGAGGTTGAAGCTGCCGGGCTTCTGGCGCGGCGGGAAGTCGCGGAAACTCTGCAGCCAGCGCGCGACATACGCGCCTGCCGGCGCGATCGCGAACATGCGCTCGAGGTACCAGCGCTGGTAGCCCATCGCGTCTTCCTCGCGGGCGCGCTCGAACGGATCCATGCGGAGGTTCGTGAGGAGCGGCGCGCGCAGCTCGACGAACGGCTGCTGCCAGACATTGAGGCCCTCCGCCTCCTGCACGAGGAAGGTGACCTTCCAGTTGCCGTAGCGGAGCGCGGCGACGCTGCCGTCGTCGGTCCAGTAGATGAACTCCTGGCGTGGCCACGCGCCCTCTCCCTTGAACGCGGGGATCAGGTTGTAGCCGTCGAGATGCACCTTGTAGTTGCGGCCGTTGACGGTCTGGCCCTTCTTGAGGTCCTCGACGACGGTCGTGTTGCCGGCGGCGGCGAGCAGCGTGGGAACCATGTCCTCGTGCGCGCCGATGTCGTTGATGACGGTGCCCGGCTTGATGGTGCCCGGCCAGCGGATCACGCACGGGACGCGGTAGCCGCCCTCCCACTGCGTGTTCTTCTCGCCCTTGAACATCGTGGTGCCGCCATCGGGCCAGGTGAAGGTCTCGGCGCCGTTGTCGGTCGAGTACATGATGATCGTGTTGTCGAGCTCGCCGAGCGCCTCGAGCTTCGCGAGCAGCACGCCGATCTGGCGGTCATGCTCGACCATGCCGTCGGCGTAGATGCCGAGGCCGGTCTTGCCGTCGACGCCGGGCGCGAGGTGCGTGAAGATGTGCATCTTCGTCGAGTTCCACCAGAGGAAGAAGGGCTTTCCGTCCTTCACGGTGCGCTCCATGAAGTCCATCGCCTTCGTGTTGACCTCGTCGTCGAAGGTCTCCATGCGCTTCTTGGTGAGCGGACCCGTGTCGGTCATGCGGCCGTCGGCGAAGCTGTGGATCACGCCGCGCGGGCCGAACTTCTTCTTGAACGCGGGGTCCTTCGGGTAGTCGGGGTTCTCAGGCTCTTCCTCTGCGTTGAGGTGGTAGAGGTTGCCGAAGAACTCGTCGAAGCCGTGCGCGGTCGGCAGCATCTCGTCGCGGTCGCCGAGGTGGTTCTTGCCGAACTGCCCGGTCGCGTAGCCCTGCGCCTTGAGCAGCGTGGCGAGCGTCGGATCTTCCTTGCGCATGCCTTCGGGCGTGCCGGGCAGGCCGACCTTGGTGAGGCCGGTGCGGATCGGCGACTGGCCCGTGATGAACGCCGCGCGGCCGGCGGTGCAGCTCTGCTGGCCGTACCAGTCGGTGAAGACCGCTCCCTCGCGACCGATGCGGTCGATGTTGGGCGTCTTGTAGCCCATCATGCCCATGTTGTAGGCGCTGACATTGAACTGCCCGATGTCGTCGCCCCAGATGACGAGGATGTTGGGCTTCTTCTTGGCGGGAGCCTTCTGCTCGGCGGCTGGCGCGGCGGCGACCGAGCCCGCCTGCGCGGCGCAGGCGCCCGTGAGGCCGATCAGCGCGACCGCGAGCGCGGGGAGCGCGCGGCGGGTGGCGGACAGGAGTTGGTCGAACAGTCGAGGCATGGCGTGGCGCATGGGATCTCTTGGTTCTGGTGCGGATCTGGACTTCCCCAGAGAATGGGGCGAAGGCAAACTACGCCTGCGGACTTGATGCGTCCAATGCATCAAAGTTTTCGAGTCGATACGCTGCGCGCATGGACCTCGAACTGCGGCATCATCGGCACGCGATTGCCCTCGCAGAGCACCGGAACTTTCAACGCGCGGCGCGCGCCCTCGAGATCTCGCAACCGGCGCTTTCAAGAAGCATCCAGGAACTCGAGCGTCGCATGGACGCCACGCTCTTCAGCCGGTCGCATGGCGGCGTCGAGGCGACGGATGTCGGCCGCATCTATCTCGCGAAGGCTCGGGCGGTCATCGCGCAGTCGGGCGACCTCGAGCGCGAGATGCACCTGATCCGCGGCCTCGAGATCGGGGAACTCCGCTTCGGCGCCGGGGTCTATCCATCGGAGATGTTCGTCGCGAAGGCGATGGCGCGCATGGCGAGGGCCCATCCGTCCGTGAAGCTCACCGCGATCTCGAACAGCATCGACACGCTCCTCCAGATGCTGCGCCGCCGCGAGATCGACTTCGCGATCGGCGACCAGAAGACCGCGCAGGCCGAGCGCGGGCTCCGCGTGACGCCGCTTGCATGGCACAAGGGGTACCTCGTGGTGCGCGCGGGGCACCCGCTGCTCGCCGGCCCGGCCCTGAAGCTGAAGGATGTGCTGCGCTATCCGCTGACGCTGACGACGCGACTGCCGCCCGACATGCTGTCGAACTTCCTGCAGGGCAAGGGCGGAAAGGGCGCCGCGTCGATGCTGCCCGCGATCACCTGCGACTCGCCCACGATGATGAAGGCGATCGTCGCCGAGAGCGAGGCGATCGGACTCATGCCGATGTCGCTCATCGCGCGCGAGGTCGCGGAGGGCTCGCTCGTCGCGCTTCCCATCGAGGCGCCGTGGCTTGGCCGCACTTTCGCGATCATCGAGATCGAGGACCGCACGCCCTCTCCCTCCGCGGAGCAGTTCCTGCGCTACATCCGAGAGGCAGACAAGGCGGCTTCGCGTTGCGAGCACCCGTCCGCATCGGTGGCGGGCAGGCCGCGGAGACGACGCGGCGGGCAGTAGACTCCCCCCATGTCCCGACTCGCTTCATGCCTTTCGCACGCGCTGCTGGCCGTGCTCTTCCTCGCGATGCCGGGGTGCATTCAGAAGTTCGGCCCGATCGTCACGCGGCCGCCGACCCTTGGGGAGGAACTCCTCTCGCTCGACGCAGCGCACGAGGAAGGCCTCCTCACCGACGCGGAGTTCGCGACGCGACGCGCGCAGACGATTGCGGTGTGGAAGGCGATCGGGACTGCGCCCGTCGAGGTCCCTGAAGAGGACGACGCGCCATGAAGCGTCTTGCATCGCTTGCCGCGTGCATCCTTGCAGTGCTTCCCGTCGGTTGCATTTCCATCCGCCAACCTCGGGCGCAGGAAAGCCTCACGACAGGAGAGAAACTCCGCGCCATCGATGCGGCGGAGCGCGGCTACCCGTGGTGGGAGCTTACGCTCTCCGACCCTGCCAAGTTGAACCCGATGCGCGAGCGCCTTCCCGCCTGGTGCGGCGAGCTCCGTGCGCAGCTGCTGGGCAACCCGCCATCGATGTATGCCGAGCTCTGGGAGGGCCTGGTCGATGAAGAGCGCCCGACGACGATCCAGAAGTATGCGGGACGCAGCCCTGGCCTCTACCCGCCGGTCGACCGCGAGCGCACCGACCTCCGGCGCGCCCACGCGGCCGGACTCTTAAGCGACGCGGAACTGGCCGAACTCGAGTCGCTCCTCGCCGAGCAGGCGAAGCGCGCTGGTTTCCGCCTTCGCTCGGAGTCGCGCGAGGTGTTCGTGGAAGACGGCATCACTTTCGGAGGCTTCGGCGACGATCGCGGCATCGTCTCGACGCCCGACAGCCGTCGAGCCCAAGCGAACGGCCTGTGGCTGCGCCTGTGGGTGTTCGACTACGCGAACGCCGAACGCGTCGCGGGCGCCGAGCTCCAGAGCACCGATCCGAATCCGCCGCGAGAGAAGCCGACCCGCCCGTGGCGCAACCCGAGTTTCTGGGTGGATCCGAAGGCGACCGCCCCCTGACCCGAAAGGTGCACGGCACGTGCCGTGCAGTGCCAGGCACTGCATGGCACGTGCCGTGCACCAGCGCGGATCGCGCGGAAGCGTCTTTCTCGCTTGGACTTACACAATGCTGGCCCGTGCACGGCACGTGCCGTTCAGTGCATGGCACTGAGCGGCACGTGCCGTGCACCAGTCGAACGCACCAGTCGGACGACGCAGCCGCGGCGGGGCGAAGCGAAGCCTCGCACCCGCCGCGGCGGTCAATCTCTTCCCCCAACGGGTGACATCGCTCACGGCGCGTACAGGTTGCTCGACTCCGTCTCGATCACCGGAACCTTGAACTGGTCGCTCGTCATCTCCCAGCGGCTGCGCGCGTCGGAGACGGACTTCGCCTTGATGACGACCCGCCACTCGGCCTTCGCACCGGGGGCGAGCTTCGCGACCGGCGACATCGTCACCGTCTGGCCGCTCACGGTCACCGGCGTCGCGCCCGAGCCCGACACGAACTCCATCGAGGCCGGCAGCGTGGCGATCACCTTCACATTCGTGTCGTCGGACGAGCCCTGGTTGGTGGCGGTGACGACGAAGGTCGTCTCGGCGCCCACCGAGATCGGATCGACCGTGTCGACCACCTCGAGCAGGATCGCCGGAATGCCGACGACTTCCGTCGCGCAGGTGGTGGTGACGGGCGCGGCGCACGCGGCCGACGCGGTGGCGTCGACCTTCGCGAAGCCGATGCTCGACGGACGAATGCGCATCGTCACCGTCGTCGCCTGGCCGGCGGGAAGGCTCGTCATGTTCCAGACGGCGTAACCACCCTCGAGACGGCCCGAATTGTCGGCCGAGAGGTAGCTCGCGCCGGCGGGCACGAGCGCCTTGACCGTGGCGCCCTGCGCCGCGCAGTCGCCGATGTTGCGCACGGTGATGCGGTAGTCGAGGTCACGACCGAGGAACACGCGGTTGTTCGCGTCGCAGCTGAAGGCGAACACCGGCTGCTTCACGACGGTCGCGGGATCCGAGGAACGCGTCGAGAGGCCGGCGGAGCTCGTCGCCGTCGCGCTCGACGAGTAGCGACCGCGCTTCGCCGCCTGCACCGAGATGTTGAACGACTTCTCCGCACCCTCGCCGAGGTCGCCGGCCGCGATCTCGACCGTCGACTTGCCGTCGGTCGTGGTGAGGCCGGCGGGAAGCGCATCCTTGATGACGACGCCCTCGGCCGTTCCGGTGCCGGCGTTCTTCACGAGGTAGGTGAACTTGATCTCCTCGCAGGTCCCGCAGATCTCAGGCGCCGCGCGCTTCTCGAGGACGAGCGACGGCTGCACCACCGTCGACGACGCGCACAGCATGTTTGCGAACCCGACCGTGAGGCAGTTCGACGCCACGCCCGGCGCCACCGCCTTCGCGCGCAGCTTGATCTCGCGCATGCCGGACGCCGGGATCTCCGCGACGAGCCACGACATGTCCCCTGCCTGGGAGCGGGTCGCCGCCGGCGACGCCGAGATGTACTGCGTGTTCGCGAGGCTCTCGAGGTTGACCGTCACATTGCGCAGCGTGCCGTTCGTGAGGTTGATGACCTCGATGGTGCTGTCGTACTCCTGACCGACGCGGATCTCGCGCGGCATGAACTGCCGCAGCAGGACCGAGCTCGTGCTGCGGTCGCCGGTCGGGAAGTAGCGCTCGTTGCCACGCGCGACCTCGCGCGGCTCGGCGGGCTTCTTCGCCGTCTCGCAACCTGCGAGCAGTGCGAATGCGGACGCAGCCGCGACGGCTGCACAGACGAGGATCAGACGAGAGGAACGGGTCATGACGGCTCTCCCATGGCGCAGGCGAGGCCTGCGCGAGCTGCGGTTTCTCCACAGGAGCGCGTGACGACGCCCCCGCCGAACCTCCCCTTGGAAGTTCGAGGGCGAAGTCTTGCGTCGAGTTCACGCCTTGACGAGGCGGAAGATTCCCCGACCTCGAAGTCTGCATGGCTCCGCGCTCAGCGGCCGTCGCGCGCACTCTCGCGCAGCGAACGGATCTCCGCGAGCGTCGCGTCGAGCGAGGCCTCGAGACGCGCGAGCCGGTCTCCGATCGTCGGCGGATGCGGCCCGTCGACGCCCTCGATCGTGGGCAGCGGCGAACGGCGGGATTCTTCCGCGACTTCAGCCGCGCTTTCGCTCAGGCTGTTGACGATCACGCCGACAAGGAGGTTCAGGAACACCATCGTGCCGCCGAGGATGAAGCTCACGAAGAAGATCGGCGCAGCGACCGGCGAGGTGTACGCAGGCGCCGCGCCGTCCGGCCCGGGAATCCCCGCCATCTGGTCGCGCATGATGTCGACCCACCCCTCGAGCGTGAGGATGCCGAACATCGTGAGCAGGCTCGCCCACAGCGAGCCGAAGCGCTCGGGGTCGTTCGCACCGAAGAGCGACACGCCCATGACGCTGTAGACATAGAGCAGGAGGAACAGGAGCAGCATGATCCAGCCGAAGCTCGGAAGGCTGCGGAGCAGCGCGTCGACGATGAGCCGCAGCCGCGGCAGCGCCTTGACGAGCCGAAGGCTCCGTGCGACGCGCGCGAGCCGCAGCACCTGTGCGAACTGCCCGTCGAGCGGCAGCACGCACACCACCGTGATGACGAAGTCGAACAGGTTCCACGGGTCGCCGAAGTAGCGCATGGGCCGGCTGCCCGCTGCCGTGATCTTGAGCAACGCCTCGACCACGAAGATCGCGATCACGACCTTGTCGATCAGCTTCAGGAGGCCACCCACCGCGTCGTGCACGGCCGGAATCGTCTCGAGCCCGACGATCAGGCCGCCGAGCACGATCGAGCCGAGCACGGCGCCTTGGAACCATCGGGACGACACGACGCCGTGCGCCCATCCGCCCGTGCCACCGGAGTCGATCATCTGCTGGTCACCCAAGAAAAACCTCCCGCCCGCCGGGGTGCGGCGGGCGGGAGGAATCTAGCGGAATTCGCCGAAGCGCTGTGCGCAGGCGCCTTACTTCGCGGCCATGCGTTCCTTGATCTTGCCGATCACATGGTGCATCGCAGGCAGCATCTCGGCCGGCGCGGCGCCGAGCGAGCCCTGCAGCTGCGAGAGCACCTGCGGCAGCGCGTCGGACGGAAGCTGCTCGAGCTGCTTCAGCACCTGGTCGACCATCTGCTTCTGGGCGTCGTTGAGCGACTCGTAGGAGACCACCGGGACCTCGACCGGCGCGTCGAGCGCCGCCACCTTGTCCCAGCTCGTCTCGTCAGCCGGCAGGTCGAGCGCGCCCTTGCTGACGACCATCGCCGACGACTTGGAGAGCGCCTCGCCGATCGGTTCGAATCGTCCGCCGAGATGCTTGGCGAGGAACGCCTCGGTCACCGCGTTGAAGGCGATGTTGTTCTCCGGCTTCGCGAACCCGTGGCCCTCGTCGGGGAAGAGGATGTAGGTGACGGGGAGCTTCTTCTTCTGCATCGCCTGCACGATCTGGTCGCTTTCCTGGCGCTTCACGCGCGGGTCGGTCGCGCCCTGGCCGACGAGAAGCGGCTTCTTGATCTCGTCGACATGCGTGAGCGGCGACATGTCGCGCAGCTTGCGGCGCCCCTCGGGCGTGCGCTTGTCGGCCACGCGCTTCGCGAACATCTCGGTCATCGGCGCCCAGTACGACGGGATCGAATCGAGCAGCGTGATGAGGTTCGACGGACCGACGATCGCGACGCTCGCCGCGAAGAGATCCGGCGTGAAGGTGACGCCCGCGAGCGCGGCGTAGCCACCGTAGCTGCCGCCCATGATGGCGACCTTGTCGCGCTGCGCGACGCCGTTCGCCACGGCCCACTCGACCGCGTCGACGAGATCGTCGTGCATCGCGTCGGCCCACTGGCCGTCGCCCTTGTTCACGAAGTCCTTGCCGAAGCCGGTGGAGCCGCGGAAGTTGACCGACAGCACCGCGTACCCACGGTTCGCGAGCCACTGATGGGTCGAGTCGTAGCCCCACGAGTCGCGTCCCCACGGGCCGCCGTGCACGAGGAGGACCGTCGGCAGCGCATTCTCAGGGCGACCGTCGCGGTCGGAATCGGACCAGGTCGGAAGCGAGAGGTAGGACGGAAGCACCAGTCCGTCGCGCGACTTGATCTCGACGGGGTGCATCGCGGACAGCTCGAGCCCTTCGAGCTTCGAGTTCGAGGTGAACAGCTTGGTCGCCTTGCCGGCGGCGCGGTCGTACAGGTAGGAGACGCTCGGCCCGTCGTCGTGCGAGAACGAGACGGTCCACTTGGTGTCGTCGAGCGAACGCGAGGTGACGCTGAGGTCGCCCGGGTCGAGCGTGCGGAGGTACGCGAAGTCCTTCTCGACCTTCGGCGAAAGCACGGTCCACTCCGAGCGCAGGTACTCGCTCGACACGGCCTCGACCGTGCTGTCGATCGGGCTCACGAGCGCATCGGACACATCGGCCTTCTTCGTCTCGAAGATCGGCTCGACGGTTCCCGTCGCCAGGTCGATCGCGGCGAGCATCGAGAGATTCCGGTTGCGCGAATCAATCAGGAACGCGCGCTTGCCGGCGCGCTCGATCGAGCTGATCGCGGTCGTCATCGCGTCCTCGAAGGGCACGGTGAGAAGCGGGCGGAACGCCACGCCCTCCGCGCTCTCGTCGACCGCGGAGTAGACGGTCGATCCGTCGGGCTGCGGCTCTCCGACGACGCGGACCTTCATGCGGTCGTCGAGGACCGTGTTCGCGAAGCGCGTGTTCTCGAAGACGAGCTTGCGCTCGCCCGTCATGGCGTTGACGAGATGGACATCGAAGAACTGCGGGTCGCGGTTGTTGACCGCGATCGCGACCGAGTCGGGGAAGTCGCGGCTCACATGCGCGATCTGCGCGCGGGCGCCGTCGAAGGGCGAGAGGTCGATGGTGCTGCCCGACGCGATGTCGACCGAGTAGACGCGGAAGTTCTCGTCGCCGTTCTTGTCCTGCATGTAGAGGATGTGGGTGCCGCTCGGCAACCAGCCGAACATGCGGATGCCGCGCCCCGTGTCCTTGGTGATCGGCTTCGCCGCCGCAAGGTCGCCGACGGGCGCGACCCAGACATTCAGGACGCCCTCGGAGGGCGCGATGAAGGCGATGCGCGATCCATCGGGGCTGACCCGCGCGGATAGCCGCTCGGGGTTGCCGAAGAGGACCTCGCGGGAGATGACCGCGGGGGGCTCGGTCAGAGAGGAGTCCGCCGCCGAAGACGCGACCACGGCGGACAACGAGGCGCTCGCGACGACGGTCGCGACGCACGGATGGGCGATTCGAGCGGGGAAGAGCGAACGGGCGATTCGGAGGATCGGGGGCATGTCTAGCTCCAATGGAAGGGTGCCCATGTTACGAATTCAGGCTCTGGGATTGCAGCATCCGGCGACCCCGACGGGCGCCCGGTGCGGGCGTGGACGGCACGGGACGCCCGAGCCCCGACGCGCCTTCCCCAACTCCGTCGAAAGCGTGCCGAATTCCCTTGGTCCGCGCCCGCGTGCGACCCGCAGTGACTCGGATCAGGGTCTTGGTGCGGCAGACCCTTGCCTGTAGTCTGCGTGCATGACACACCCCGCCCTCCGCGCCGCAGCAACCGTGTTTTCCGCGCTCTCCTTGGTGGCGGGAACGCTCTCGACCTCCGCGAGCGTCGCTGCAGCGCCGCCAACCGGCTTCGTGGTCGACAGCATCGGCGGCGGGTTCTCGGAAGTCGTCGGGGTCACGAACCTTCCTGACGGCCGACTGATGGCCTGGGAGCGAGGCGGCCGCGTCTGGATGATGAGTGCCGACGGCGTCAAACTGCCGAACCCCGTCCTCGACATCCGGCCAGAGGTCGGCGCGTGGCGCGACTTCGGACTGCTCGGCTTCGCGGTCGATCCGAACTTCCCCGCGTCGCCGTACATCTATCTCCTCTACATCGTCGACCGCCACCACCTGCGCTTCGCGGGGACCGCGCAGTACGACCCCAACGCCGACGAGTACTTCGCGGCCTCGATCGGCCGCGTGACGCGCTACACGCTCGACTCCGCGACCAACTTCGCGACCGCGATCCCCTCCTCGCGCCTCGTGCTGATCGGCGAGTCGATGTCGACGGGCATCCCGATCCTGCACCAGTCGCACTCGCTCGGAAACCTCGTGTTCGGCCAGGACGGGACCCTGCTCGTCTCGACCGGCGACTCGGCGAGCTATCTCGAGGTCGATCTCGGCGGACAGGTCTGGGACGGCTACATCGACCAGGCGCTCGCGGACGGCATCATCACGCAGCGCGAGAATGTCGGCTCGTACCGGTCGCAGCTCGTCGATTCTCACTGCGGCAAGATCCTCCGCATCGACCCCGCCACCGGGAACGGCATTGCAAGCAACCCGTGGTTCGATCCGGCGAATCCGCGCTCCGCGAAGAGCCGCGCGTTTGCGCTCGGACTGCGCAATCCGTTCCGCATGACGATCGTGCCCGGCACCGGCGACCATGATCCGGCGGCCGCCAATCCGGGCACGCTGCTCGTCGGCGATGTCGGATGGGTGACGAACGAGGAACTCTCCGTGATCTCGAAGCCGGGCCTCAACCTCGGATGGCCCATCTTCGAGGGCCTCGAGTACCAGCCCGGGTATTCGGCCTCGGCCTTGGCGAACCCCGACGCGACCAGCGCAGGTTGCGCGCCGCTCCCCTTCCGCGACCTCCTCCGTCAGGACTCGCAGTCGCCCGCCCGGTTCGTGCGGGGCTGCGCCGTCCGCCAAGCCGAAGCGGCCGCCGCGGCGAATTCGCCCGTGTACACGAATGCGCAAGGATTCACGGGCGAAGGCTTCCGCGACCTCCGCACGGGCACCAACACCTGGATCGAGTGGACCGTCGCGGTGCCGACCGCCGGCGCGTATCCCGTCTCGTTCCGCTACTCGAATCCCACCGGCTCGCCCCTGCCGCAGACACTGATCGTCGATGGACAGGTCGTCGAGTCGAACCTCGTCTTCGAGCCGACCGGCGCCGCGTTCGATTGGCGCGTGACGACCGCGGCCGCCGTCAACCTCGCCGCGGGGCAGCGCACGATCCGCATCCGACCCAGCGTCTCGGACGGACCCAACATCGATGCGATGTGGATCGAGGGACTCGATAGCCCGGATGTTCCCGACACCATCGCCACCTTCACGCATCACCGCCCCGCGATCGACTGGCGGCATGCGCCGGCGAAGTCGCGGACGCCGGGATTCTCCGACGCAGGCAGTGCGATCGTGCTCCCTGTCGGTTCCCCGGGTGGCGCCACGGGCACCGAGTTCAACGGCTACTGCGCGCTCGGCGGCCCGATGCTCGACTTCCCGTCGTGGCCCGAAGCATGGCGCGGCAAGATCATGTTCTCCGACTTCGTGGGCAACTGGCTGCGGGTCGCGGAGGTCGAGAAGAAGAACGAGTGCGGCGGCGGCGGCGACGCGTGCCGATGCGGATACCGCATCACGGGCATCAGCGTCTTCGACGGTGGCCTCTCCAACACCGTCGGCGTCTTCGCGGACCCCGTGAACGAGTGCCTGTATGTGGCGCGCTGGGACCACATCTCGCGGTACCGCTACCTGCCGGGCGGCTCGCAGTCGCCGGTGGTGTCGCTTGTCGCGACGCCCACATTCGGCCCCGCACCCCTGACGGTGCAGTTCGACGCATCGGGAAGCACCGACCCCGAAGGCGCGCCGCTCTCATACGAATGGAACTTCGGCGACGGCACGACCTCGAGCGCGGGCCCCATCGTCAGCCATGTCTACGGCGCGAAGTCGCCGCAAGGTCGGACCGCGACCGTCACGGTGCGCGACCCCGGCGGTGCCAGCGCGACGAAGTCGATCCAGATCGGCGTGAACGACGCTCCTCCGACTGCGCAGATCGTGTCGATCGAGGACGGACAGCTCTACCCGATGGACGCGCCGACCACCTTCGTGCTGCGCGCGGAGATCGTCGACGAGGTCGATGGCGCGGCAGGCGTTTCATGTTCGTGGGTCACGGTGCTTCATCACGACACGCACGACCATCCCGAGCCGCCGGTGGCGGCATGCCTCGCCGAGACGGTGATCTCCCCGATCGGATGCGTGCCGAATGCGACCTTCTGGTACGAGGTCACGCTGACGGTCACCGACTCGTCCGGACTCGTTGCGACCGATACGGTCGCGCTCTACCCGGATTGCGACGGCGTGCTCGCCTGCGCCGGCGACATCGACGCGGACGGCTCGGTCGGCGGCAGCGACCTGAAGCTGCTGCTGGCGGCCTGGGGGCTCGGCGGCGCGAGCGACCTCGACCGCGACGGCACCGTCGGCGCTCGGGACCTCGCGGTGCTGATCGGCAACTGGGGTCCTTGCGGTCCGTAACGCACCGATCCCGCCGTCCGCCTTGCGGATCCGTAAACCGAGGGCAGAATGGCGTCATGAAGTCCCCCATTCGTTCCAGCGCAGCATCGCCGCTGACGGTGATCGGTTTCCTGCTCGCGGGCGCGTTCGCGGCCACCGCCGCCTCGGCGGATTGGTCGAACCTCGGCGGCGGCCCCGGCCGGAACGGCCTCGTGTCCGCGCAAGGCCCGACGGCCCTCTCCCAGCGGTGGAGCGGCGCGCCGACGAGCCTCATCAGCTGGACGCCGATCGTCGAAGGCGACCGCCTGTTCACGGTGCGGCAGCTGCAGGCGCAGAACCCCGTGCAGGGCCCCGGCGATTCGCCGGTCTACGCGATGCGCGTCTCGACCGGCCAGATCCTCTGGACCTTCGACTGCCCGTTCCAGGCCGGCGACTGGACGACCGTGGTGTACGGCGCGAAGAACGGACGCGTGTTCGTCGGCCGCGGTGGCAACGGCTCGTCCGCAAGCGCGCCCGTCTACTGCCTCGATGCCGCGACCGGCGCGGTGCTCTGGGTGTCGACCGACGAGATCGCGACCGGCGCGTACGACGGCGTCGTGTTCGCCGACGATGGCGACCCCATCTTCGCGACCCACCTCTACATCCGACGCGTCGACGCGCTGACCGGCACCACGCTCTGGAACACGGTGCGCAGCTGCAGCGTGAGCGGCGACTGCGGGCCTGCGCGCAGCGGCGACTCGGTCTACATCGATGAGGTCGCGCCGGGCGGGCAGAAGCTCACGCGGGTCGACATCAACACGGGCGCGAAGCTCTACTCGAGCGCGACCATGCCGGGGTTCCTCTCGCAGAACACGCCGTTCTGCGCGCCGGGCGGACTCGTGTACTACCCGCGCACGCAGAGCAACCAGACGGTCGACTTCCTCTACGCCTTCCGCGACACCGGCAAGGGCTTCCAGCAGCTGTGGACCTCTCCGGCGATGGCGGGCGCCGGCAGCCAGCACGGCATCACGCCCGATGGCGGCGTCGTGATGCTCAACTTCCAGGGCAGGCTCGAGGTGCGCGACCAGCTGACCGGCGCGCTGCGTCATCAGACGGCCACGAGCGTCGCGGCCTCGATCACGCAGTCGCATGTGGCGGTCGACTCCGTCGGCCGCATCTTCTACGGCAACGGCGGCTTCCCCGGCACCATCTATTCGTTCAACCCCGACCTCACCGCGCGCTGGACGCTCTCGGTACCGAACCTGAATCAGGGCGGCCCCGTGCTCGCGGGCGACGGAACGCTGCTCGTCGCCGGCAGCGGAACGAACTTCCGCGCCTACTACACGCAGCCATGCGCGCCGAGCGACCTCAACTGCGACGGCGCCGTCAACGCGCAGGATCTCGCGGCGCTGCTCGCCGCGTGGGGCGGCTCGGGCACAGGCGACCTCAACGGCGACGGCGTCGTGGGCCCGCAGGACCTCGCGATCCTGCTGAGCGCCTGGAACGGACAGTGACTCACACCGTCTCGTGCCGCCCGACGAGGCGCTTGGTCAGCTGCGACTTGCTGTGGACGCCGAGCTTGCGGTAGAGCCGCTTCGTGAGCGTCGCCACCGTGCTTGCGGTGATGCCGAGGCGCACCGCGATGTCCGCGCGCGAACGCCCGTTCACGATGCCGACCGCCACCTCGCGTTCGCGCGGCGACAGGTTGCCGGCCTCCTCGTTCGTCTCCTCGGTGACGGCGCTCCAATCCTCGGAGGCCGGCCGGATGGTGACGAGCGCGGATGCGGGCGTCGGCTTCGCAAGCGGCTGGACCTCGAGATCGACGCGGTAGTTACACAGGAATGTGTCGAGCGCGTCGGCCCCTGCGTACTTCGACTCGAGCAGCCGCATGAAGGCGACGAGGTCGTCCACGCGTGAGCGCAGTTCCTCGGCGTCCTGCTGGCCGAGATGCGTCGAGAGGCGCACCGATCGCCGCAGCATCGCGGGGTCTTCCCCAACCGCCGTGCCGTCGCCGACGACCTGCAGCCGGATCGCGGCCTGCGCGATCGCGAACTCGAGGCGCGGCAGCCAATGCTCGAGCCGATGACGGTCGTCGGGATCGTCGGCGCGGTACTGGACGACGAGCATCGGCCGCAGGCTCGAGTACGCGGCGACGCGCCGGCGTCCCCGCGCGGGATGCCTCTGCACGATCCCGTGCTCGATGAGGACCTCGAGCGCTCGCTCCACTTCCGCGAGCGGGAAACGCACGACCCGCTCGATCGCGGCTGCGGCCATCGGATCGCCGAAGCGCCGCAGCAGTTCCCAGACCGAGAGCGCGCCGCCGTCGACCAGCAGCTTCATCCCCTCTTCATCCTCGATGTCGATGACATGGGCTTCCATATTGCCCTCCTCGGCGAGGGCTCTGGCGTGCGTCGGACTTGCGGCGTACGCCTCTCGCCGTGCACCTCTCGGTGCTGCCATCCATCCATCTCTTTCATCGTCGCTTGCCGCGGGCACGATGAGAGAGCATGTACCCCATTTGTCGGATGGAGCCGACGCGCTTCACATGCGTGGCGTCGCCGCCTGCGAAGGCGCCGTCGCGCACGCGCGCCGAAGGCGCACCGCAGGCCGGGCCGGGCATGCACGACCCGCACAAACGACACAAAACGCAGCGCGCCCCGCTCGGATCGTCCAAGCGGGGCGCGTCGCGGCGCGTGGGATTGCGGAACCAGCTGCGCCGATTGGTTCCGTCGTGGGCAGTCGGATCAGGCGGCGCGGTCCTTGGTGAACTGCATGCCGGCCTCGAACTCCTCGGTCGCCTTCCCGTCGATCGGGAGTCCGCCGAGGCGGCGTCGCGGCGCATCCTGGATGTTCTCGAGTTCCCGCTTCGAGATGATCGCCGACGGTGCGGGATCGGGGCGGACGATCGCAAAGCGCCCCTTGCCACGGATGACGATGGCTCGGGTGACATGTCCGCTCGGTTTCGCGAAGTCGAATCGGGTGGGCTTGTTCTGCGGCATGGGAGTTTGCTCGGAGGGTTCAGGCTTGTTCATGTGGGACTCAGGCGGACCCGCACAAGGTGCGATCCAACCGACCGCGCGAAAAGCGCGGAGGTCGAAGTTTGACCCGATCGGGGGCTGGCTGCGCACGCCCAAGCCACGCCGGCGTGCGACACCGCGCAGGCCGTACAGATGGACGGCGCGAGCAGCGCGGGGACGCGGTCATGCCGCCGGCGGGCGGCGGGACAGCCTTTTCATGCCGCCGGCGGGCGGCGGGACAGCCTTTTCATGCCGCCGGCGGGCGGCGGGACAGCCTTTTCATGCCGCCGGCGGGCGGCGGGACAGCCTTGTCATGCCTTCCAGACGAACTCGATGGCAGCGTCGATGTCGGGATGGAGGCTCTTGTGCACGGGGCAGGTGTGCGCGGCGTTCTCAAGGAGCGCACGCTGCGGATGGTCGGCCGGCAACGGGAGCGTCAGCACCGTGCGCAGGCTCCTGATGCGGCGCGGGCCTTCGGAGGTCATGACCTTCTCGGTGCGCGCCGTCATGCCGCGGACATCGAGGCCGTGGCGCTCGGCCACGATCCCGATGATCGTCATCATGCAGGTGCCAAGCGCCGCACCGACGAGATCGGTCGGCGAGAAGGCCTCGCCCTTGCCGTGGTTGTCGACGGGCGCGTCGGTGGTGATGGACGACTTCGAGGGACCGTGCTCCGCGGTGCAGCGGAGCCCGCCTTCGTACCTCATCGTGATCGCAACCATCGTGCCTCCGTGTCGCAGGAATCAGTCGGCGAGCTCGACCGTGAGGATCTTGTCGCCGGCCTTGATCTGGTCGATGACCTCGAGACCCTTCACGACCTTGCCGAAGCAGGTGTGCATGCGGTCGAGGTGCGCGGTGTTCTCGCGGCCGTGGCAGATGAAGAACTGGGAGCCGCCCGTGTCCTTGCCCGCATGCGCCATCGAGAGGACGCCGCGGTCGTGGCGCTGGTTGCCGCCCGAGGTCTCGCACTTGATCTTGTAGCCCGGGCCGCCGGTTCCGGTGCCCTGCGGGCAACCGCCCTGGATCACGAAGTTCGGGATCACGCGGTGGAACTTCAGGCCATTGTAAAAGCCCTTGGCGGCGAGGTCGCGGAAGTTCTTGACGGTACCCGGGGCGTCGGCGTCGTAGAACTCGACATGCATGTCGCCCTTCTCGGTCTTGATGATGGCCTTGGACATGGTTCCTCGCTGCTTGGTCTTCTTGATTGCTCGTTCAGGGTCCGAATCGGAAGGCGAGCAGGATAGACGATCGGCCGCCCTCCCGTCGGGCGCGGATACGCTGTCCGCATGAAGACCAAAGAGGAGATCGTCCGCGACTGGCTCCCCCGCTACACGGGCCGCAGGCTCGAGGAATTCGGCCAGTATGTGCTGCTCGTCAACTTCTCGAACTATGTCGAGATGTTCGCGGAGCGCTTCGGCGTCCCCGTCGTCGGACGCGACCGGCCGATGCTGTCGGCGACCGCCGAGAACATGACGATCCTGTCGTTCGGCATGGGCAGCGCGATGGCGGCGACGACGATGGACCTCCTGTCGGCGGTCGCGCCGAAGGCGGTGCTGTTTCTCGGGAAGTGCGGCGGGCTCAAGAAGACGAAGATCGGCGACTTCGTGCTGCCGATCGCGGCGATCCGCGGCGAGGGAACGAGCAACGAGTACATGCCGCCCGAGGTGCCTGCGCTGCCGTCGTTCCGGCTGCAGCGCGCGGTGAGCGAGGCGATCATCAAGCACGGCCGCGACTACTTCACGGGCACGGTGTTCACCACGAACCGCCGCGTCTGGGAGCACGACGAGAGCGTGAAGGACTACCTTCGGAAGATCCGCGCGGTCGCGATCGACATGGAGACGGCGACGATCTTCCTCGTCGGCTTCGCGAACGGGATCTCGAAGGGCGCGCTGCTCCTGGTGTCCGACAACCCCATGACGCCCGAAGGCGTGAAGAGCGCCGAGAGCGACCGCACCGTGACCGCGAACTTCGTCTCGCTGCACCTCGAGCTCGGGATCGACGCGCTGCGCGACCTGCGCGATTCGGGGCAGAGCGTGAAGCACCTGCGGTTCGAGTGAGGCGCGCGGCGGCGGTCAGGCCCGCTTCATTTCCGCCGTCAGAAGCCCGAGTTCCTCGCGGCTGAACACGCCGTCGCGGCGGCACGAGGCGTGCAGGTGCGGCGAAAGCGCGAGCCACGCACGCGCGTTCGAAGCGCGTACGCCGCCGCCGGGAATCACTTCGATCGGTGCGCGGCCGAGGCGCGCAGCCTCGCGCGCGGCGTTCGCGACATCGCGGCGCACGACCTCGATGCGCGCGTCGAGCGTGGCGACCGACGCGTCCCACCCGAGCACGCCTGCGGTGATGAAGCGCGTGAAGCCGAGCGCGGAGAGGTCGCGCATGCCGCGCTCGCGATCGACGAGGAGGTCGAAGGTGCGCAGGAACGCGACGACGAGGCCGAGGCCGCGCGCGAAGTCGATGAGCGCCGCGTTCGCGTCCATGTCGACGAAGCCGTCGGGGGTGAGCAACGAGAATCCGACCGAATGGGCGCCGGCGCGGGCGCTCATCTCGATCTCGCGCTTCGCAAGGTCGAGGAGGCGAGGCGTCGTCGCGAAGGCCGCGACATCGAGTTCGCGGCGGCAGCCGGGGAACTCGGGGCGGATCATCGCCACAAGGGTGCAGGAGGTGCCCTCGACCGTTTCTCGGGCGCGGCGGATCAGGTCTTCCTTGGGCGTCCAGCCTTCGCTCGCGAGATCGTGGCAGAGCTCGAGGCGCGTGGCGAGGGGCGCCGCGAGGCGCGCGGCCTCGAGCGAGTCGATGGGAACTTCGAGCGTGCGGACCGTGGTTTCGGGGGACATCGCCGCAGAGACTACCCGACTCCTGCCGATAGACGGTCGGCATGCACGAGTTCACCACCGTCGTCTCCGGACTCCCCCGCTCGGGCACGAGCATGGCGATGCAGATGATCGTGGCGGGCGGCATCCCGCCCATGACCGACGGCCTGCGTGCGGCGGACGCCGACAATCCGCGCGGCTACTTCGAGTTCGAGCGCGTGAAGCAGCTGAAGACCGACAAGGCGTGGCTCGACGACGCGCGCGGCAAGGTGGTGAAGGTGATTCACATGCTCGTCACGGAGCTGCCCGACGACCGCCCGTACCGGGTGGTGTTCCTCGACCGCGACCTGCGGGAGGTCGTGAAGAGCCAGACGACCATGCTCGCGCGCAACGCGAAGGCGGGCGGCGCGCTCGCGCCGGAGCGGCTGATGGCCGTCTACGAGGCGCAGCTGAAGCAGGTGCAGGCGTGGCTCGCTGCGCGGCCGAACTTCACGGTGCTCGCCGTCAAGCACGCCGACCTGATCCGCGACCCGGGAGCGCAGGCGCGCGCGATGAACGCGTTCCTCGGCGGCAGCCTCGACGAATCCGCGATGGCCGCGGCGGTCGACCCGTCGCTCCACCGCAACCGCGCGTGACCCCGCACCG
>Ga0209985_10001942_pt1 | contig 19391 bp, 16 predicted proteins | sample NOAtaG_FD_187305 | JGI IMG/M metagenome (GOLD analysis project Ga0209985, IMG submission 187305) | Freshwater lake microbial communities from Lake Erie, under a cyanobacterial bloom - NOAA_Erie_Diel6S_1000h metaG (SPAdes) (version 2) | ecosystem: Environmental > Aquatic > Freshwater > Lake ...
GACGACGCTGGCGATGGTCTTCGGCATGGTGCCGCTGGCCTTTGCATTGACCGAGGGCTCCGAACAGCGCGCACCGATGGGCCAGGCCGTGATCGGCGGCGTCATCACCTCGTCGCTGCTGACCCTCGTCGTCGTGCCGGTGGTCTACACCTACCTCGACACGTTCTCAGTCTGGTGCCGGCAACGTCTGTTCGGCCACAAGGCCGCGGCCCCGGTCGCAGCGGGTGACGCCGCGCCACAACCCGGCAGCGCCGATTGAGCCTTTGCGCTTGACGCACTGAGACAATTTCGCACCGCACTCCGTCCCACATCTCGTCCCACATCTCGTCCTCCACCCAACGCAAACGCAAACGACGCCATGAACACCGAGTTGGCCCGCTTCAACATGATCGAACAGCAGATCCGCCCCTGGGAGGTGCTGGACCCCGCCGTGCTGGAGCTGCTGGCGCAGATGCGACGCGAGGACTTCCTGCCGGCGGGGCTGAAGGCGCTGGCATTCGTCGACACGATGGTGCCGCTGCTCGCGGGCGCTCCCGGCGCCGTGATGCTCGAACCCAAGGTCGAGGCCCGTCTGCTGCAGGCCCTGCACCTGCAGCACCACGAGAAGGTGCTCGAGATCGGCGCGGGCTCGGGCTTCATGGCCGCTTTGCTGGCCCGGCAGGCGATGCAGGTCACGACGCTGGAATGCGTGCCGGCGCTGGCGGCCATGGCGCGCGAGAACCTCGCCCGCCAGGCGGCCTACAACGTTTCGGTGCGCGAGGTGACGGTCGAACAGGGGGCGGCCGGTCTGGCCGCCGAAGGGCCGTTCGACGCCATCGTGCTGTCCGGCTCGGTGGCCGAGTTGCCGAAGGCCCTGCTGATGCAGCTCAAGCCCGGCGGACGCCTGGTCGCCGTCGTCGGCGAGGAGCCCGTGATGCGCGCCCGACTCTTCACGCGGGTCAGCGACTCGGCGTGGTCGGACACCGATCTGTTCGACACGGTCGCGCCACGCCTGCTCGGCTTTGCCGAAAAGAGCCGCTTCAGCTTCTGATCCGCCTTGTCGTTGACTCCGCTGCCTTGCCCGTTCAGCCCGGCCATGCCGCGCCTCGTCGCATCGTCGCTGCGCCGCCTTTGCCCCGGGCCTATAAACCGCGGCTCGCCGGCTCGAACCCTTGACCCCAAGCCCATGTCCAAGAAACAGCTCCCCGTCGCCCACCGGCTGCAACCCCTTCCCCGCGTCCTGCTTGCGAGCGCCGTTGCCGTGGCGGCAACGCTGGCGCTGGTGGCCTCGCCGGCCTCGGCGCAGAACCTGTCGACGCTGTACGAAGCCGCCCGCGGCTACGACGCGACCGTGCTCGCGGCACGCGCCCAGGCGCTGTCGGTCGAGGCCCGCGCGGCACAGTCCGACGCACTGCTGCGACCCACGGTCTCGGCCACTGCATCGCTGACCGGAACCCGCACCGACCCGCCGGCCAGCGGCGCCACGACCACCCAGACCGCAGCAGCCGGCCTGCAGGGCCGCTACCCGCTCTTCAACCGGTCCAGCCAGCTGAGCGTCGACCAGGCCCAGCGCTCGCTCGAGTCGTCACAGGCCGAACTTGCTGCGGCCGAGCAGGACCTGATCGTGCGTCTGTCGCAGGCCTACTTCGACGTGCTGGCTGCACAGGACGCCCTGGGCACGACGCGCCAGAACAAGGCCGCGATCACCGAACAGCTGGCCAGCGCCAAGCGCAACTTCGAGGTCGGCACCGCGACCATCACCGACACCCGGGAGGCTCAGGCCCGCTTCGACCTCGCCGGTGCCCAGGAGATCGCGGCCGAAAACGACCTGCGCGCCAAGCGCATCGCGCTCGACCAGCTGGTCGGCCGGACCGACGTCGCACCCCGGCCGTTGGCGGTTCCGGTGGTCCTGCCGACGCTGACGCCGACCAACCCCGAGGAATGGGTCAACGTCGGCGACGCCCAGCATCCAACGGTGCGCCGGGCCCGCGTGGGTCTTGAGGTCGCCCGCCTCGAAACCGGCAAGGCGCGCGCGGGCGAGCTGCCCACCGTGGATGCGGTGGCCAGCGTCGGGCTTTCCAACAACACCGGCAGCGGCACGAACGCGTTTACCCGCGGAACCGGCAACACCAGCAGCATCGGCGTGCAGCTGAACTGGCCACTGTTCACCGGTGGTTCGGTGCAGAACCGGATCAAGGAAACCCTGGCGCTCGAGACCAAGGCCGAGAACGACCTCCAGGCCGCCCGCCGCACGGTCGCCCAGGTCACCCGGGTGGCGTTTTTCGGCGTCCAGTCCGGCCAGGCCCAGGTCAAGGCGCTGGAAGCCGCCGAGGCCTCGTCCAAGCTTGCGCTCGAAGCCACGCAGCTCGGCTACCGCGTCGGCGTCCGGGTCAACCTGGACGTCCTGAACGCTCAGCGCGACCTGTTCACGACCCAGCGGGACCTGGCCCGGGCGCGCTACGACGTGCTGGTCGGCAACCTGCGCCTGCGTCAGGCCTCGGGACAGCTGACGGCGGCCGACCTGGACCGCATCAACGGCCTGCTCGCCAAGTAGGTCAGACGCCTTCGGCGAGCGTCGCGGTTGCGGCTCGGCACGGCGCGGCAAACATTCTTCACGCAGACCACGCACACCGCGAACGCAGCGGCGCGACACTGCGGCTCATGGAGCACGAACCATGAGCCGCACCCCCGACACGGCCACGGCCGCCCAGCGCGCCGCAGTCGCCGCCCACCGATTCGGCCTCGGCGAGGCCAGTCTGGCCGCCATCGGCGGCGATGCCCAGGGCTGGCTGCTGGCCCAGATCGGCCCGGCCACCCCGCAGCGCGGCGACGACCTGGTCAGCGGAGCCGAGGGCGCCAGGCGTCTGGTTCAGTTCTTTGCCCAGCAGGCCCAGGCTCGCCAACGCCCGCCAGAGGCCAGCGTGTCGATGGAGGGCAGCTCCCCCGCACCCCGCAACCCGTCCAGCACCGAGGCGCAGTTCGGCGAGCACTTCCGCAGCATCGTGCAAGGCGATGTGCGCGCCCGGCTGGCCACGGCGGCGACGAGCGTGCAGCCGTTCAACGAGCGGCTGGCGCTGTTCTGGGCCAACCACTTCACGGTGTCGATGGCCAAGGCCAGCGCCCGCGGCATGGTCGGCGCCTTCGAGCGCGAGGCGATCCGGCCGCACATCGCGGGCTCGTTCGCGACGCTGCTGAAGGCCTCGACCACGCACGCCGGCATGCTGCGCTACCTGGACAACGAACAGTCCGCCGGCCCCAACAGCAGGATCGTGCAACGTGGCGCCCGCCTGGCCGAGCGCCGCAACGCGGCAGCCAGCGCCGACGCGCCGGCGCAGGAGCGCCGTCCGCGCGTCGCCGGCCTGAACGAGAACCTGGCGCGCGAGGTGCTCGAACTGCACACGCTGGGCGCAGCCGGTGGCGGTGCCACGTACTTTGGCGGTCACGACCGTTGGGGCGGCTACACCCAGGCCGACGTGACCGAGCTGGCGCGCATCCTCACCGGTTGGCGGGTGCCGGTGCGCGAGCTGATGCGCGGCGGCGCCGACATCGGCAACCCGACGCGCTTCGACGACAACTGGCACGACCCCGGCGACAAGAGCGTGCTCGGTCGCCGCTATGGCGAAGGCGAAGCCGCGCTCGGCCAGGTCCTGGACGACCTGGCCCGCCACCCATCGACCGCCCGCTACGTGTCGTTCAAGCTGGCGCGCCATTTCGTCGCCGACGAGCCGCCGGCCGCACTGGTGCAGCGGATGGCGCAGGACTTCATCGCCACCGGCGGTGACCTGCCGAGCCTGTACCGCACGCTGGTGCAAAGCCCCGAGGCCTGGGAGCCGCAGCCGGCCAAGCTGAAGACGCCCGAGGAGTTTGTCGTCTCGACGGCACGCCTGCTCAAGCTCGGCGAGCGGGCGTTCGAGCGGCCTCCCGACGGCGGCATCGCCCAGCTTGGCCAGCGCGTGCAGGCGGCACCGTCGCCGGCCGGCTGGCCCGAGGCCGCCGCCGAGTGGCTGGGCCCCGACGCGGTGTGGAAGCGCATCGAATGGGCGACCCGGGTCGCCGACCGCCTGGGCCGCCAGACCGATGCGCGCAGCCTGGCCCGCGCCAGCCTGGGACCACGGCTGAGCGAGCAGACCGCGCTGCAGATCGAACGCGCGGCCGACGGCCCGCAGGCCCTGGCGCTGCTGCTGCTGGCACCCGAGTTCCAGCGCCGCTGAGCGACCCGTCCACCCCTTGCCGGACTGCCCCATGAATGGACCTGCTCCCACCCCGAGTCGCCGCAGTTTCGTGCGCGCCGCGCTGTCGGCCGCTGCACTGACCCCCTGGGCCAGCCTGGCGGTGGCGCAACCGCTCGCCGGTGCCCGCGGCGCCAACCGGTTTGTCTTCGTGATCCTGCGCGGCGGACTCGACGGCCTGGCCGCGGTGCCCGCCATCGGCGATGCCTCGTTTGCCGAGGCCCGTGGATCGCTGGCGTCGTTTGCCATCGGCGCGCCATTGGCCCTGGCGGACAGCGCAGCGCCGGGTCTGTTTGCGCTGAACCCGCTGCTGCCGCAGCTGCATGCGATGTACGGCGCTGGGGAGTTGGCCGTGTTGCACGCCACCGGTCTGCCCTACCGCGAGCGCTCGCACTTCGACGCCCAGCAGGTACTCGAAAGCGGCGGCACCCGGCCTTACGAGCTGTCCACCGGCTGGCTCGGCCGCGCGATGCAGACGCCGGTCCAGTTGCGCGCCGTCGCGCTGCAGACCGCGGTCCCGCTGGTGCTGCGCGGGCCGATGGAGGTCGACACCTGGGCGCCTTCGAACCTGCCCGACCCCGGCGCCGAACTGCTGTCGCGGCTGGAGTTGCTCTACCGCGGCGACAGCGCACTGGCCGGCGCGCTGGCGCGTGCCAAGGGCCTGCGCCAGGACATGGCCGGTGCGATGGACAACCCTCAGATGTCCGGCGGCGTCGCCCCTGGGCGCGCGGCAGCGGTTGGCCTGGCCAGGAAAGCGGCCGAGTTCCTGGGCAGCGGCGCGCAGATCGCCGTGCTCGAAATGGGCGGCTGGGACAGCCACGCCAACCAGGGCGCGGCCAACGGCGCGTTCTCGAACAACCTGCGCACGCTGGACGGCGCCCTGGCCGCACTGCGCGAAGGCTTGCTGGGCAACGGCCTGTGGCGGCAGACCGTCGTGCTGGTGGCCACCGAGTTCGGCCGCGAGGTCGCGGGCAACGGCACCGGCGGCACCGACCACGGCAGCGGCGGCGCGGCCTTTGTGCTCGGCGGCGCGGTGCGTGGCGGGCGCGTCCTGGCCGACTGGCCGGGCCTGGCCCGCAAGGACCGCTTCGAGGGCCGCGACCTGCGCATCACGACCGATCTGCGCGCCGCGATCAAGCCCATCCTGGTCGACCACCTCGGCGTGCCAGGCAGCGCCGTCGACACCCGCGTGCTGCCCGGCAGCGCCGGCCTCAAGGCCCTGGACCTGCTCCGAGCCTGAGCGCCGGCGCCGCGGCGTCGGGCAACGCCGCAGCACCACGCTGGCTGGCCAGCACCGCGACGCAGCGCTCGGCCATCCGCCGGGCCGCGCCGCCATGGGCCTGGGCAAAACGCAGTCCGGCGCGGGCCATGCGCTCACGCTCGCCGGCGCCGTCGTCGGCCAGCAGCGCACGGGCTTCACGCAATGCCGACGGCATGTCTGCGACACGGCCGGCGGCACCGGCCTGCAGCGCCAGTTGCGCCGCGTCCTTGAAGTTGAAGGTGTGCGGACCCATCAGCAGCGGGCAGCCGCAGGCCGCCGCCTCGATCAGGTTCTGGCCACCCAGCGGTGCGAAACTGCCGCCGAGCAGGGCGACATCGGCCAGGCCGTAGTACAGCGCCATCTCGCGCAGCGTGTCGCCCAGCCACACATCGGCCTGCCGGGCATCGGGCCCGGGGCCATCCGGCGCGACGGCGCTGCGGCGTTGCAGCGTCAGCCCACGGGCCCGCACCATCGCCGCGACCTCGTCGAAGCGCTGCGGATGGCGCGGCACGATCAGCAGCAGCGGCCGGCGCGCTGCACCCGCTGCACCGGCGGTCATGCCGCGCGGGAACTCGGCCTCGAAGGCGTCGAGCAGCATCGATTCTTCGCCCTCACGCGTGACGGCGGCCATCAGCACCGGCCGCGCGAGACCGCGCCGCCAGGCTCGGCCCTCCGCGAGCAAGGCAGCGTCCGGTTGCAGGTCGAACTTCAGGTTGCCCACCACCTGCACCGAGCGTGCGCCCATGCTGCGCAGCCGGGCGGCGTCGTCCTCGGTCTGCGCCAGCACCTCGGCCAGGCTCGCGACGGCCGGACGCATCAGACCGGCCAGCCGTCGACCCTTGGCCAGGCTGCGCTCGGACAGCCGCGCATTGGCCAGCAGCATCGGGATCTTCTGCACCTGTGCCGCAGCCAGCAGGGTCGGCCAGACCTCGGTCTCGAGCAGGATGCCGAGCGCGGGCCGGTGCCGACGCAGGAATCGATCCACCGCGCCGGGCGTGTCGTAGGGCAGCCAGGCCTGTGCGTCACCTGCGCGCAGCAGGGCCTGGCCCGCCTCACGCCCGGTGGCGGTGCCGTGGGTCAGCAGCAGCTTCAGGCCCGGTTGCAGCGCCCGCAGACGGTCGATCAGTCCCTCTGCGGCGCGGGTCTCGCCCAGCGACACGGCGTGGATCCAGACCCGGCCGTGCGGCTGTGCCGGGCCGAAGCCCAGCCGCTCCCACAGCGCGTGGCGGTACAGCGGCTCCTGGCGGCTGCGCCAGAGCAGCCGGGCCAGGTAGGCCGGGGTCGCGAGCCGCAGCGCGGTGGCGTACAGCGCCTGCCAGGGCAGGACCATCGTCAATGTCCGAAACCCGCGCGGTCGGCGATGCCGGCGCTCAGTGCGCCGCAGCGGCAACGGCAGCGTCGGGCTTGACGGCCTTCAGCGCGGCCATCATCTGCGACTCGATGCGGTGCAGCGCGTCTTCGGTGTGGCCCTCGAAGCGCAGCACCAGGACCGGCGTCGTGTTGCTGGCGCGGACCAGTCCGAAGCCGTCGGCAAAGTCCACCCGCAGGCCGTCGATTGTGCCGATCTCGCCACCGGCGAAGGTCTGCCGGCCATCGGCCACGCGGGCCAGCAGTTCGGCGACCACGGCATGGTGCTCGCCCTCGGCGCAGGCCACGTTCAACTCGGGCGTCGAGAAGCTCGTCGGCAGCGCATCGAGCAAGGCACTCGGGTCCTTCTCGCGGGACAGGATCTCGAGCAGGCGACCCGCGGTGTACATCGCATCGTCGAAGCCATACCAGCGGTGCTTGAAGAACAGGTGTCCGCTCATCTCGCCGGCAAACGGCGCGCCGGTTTCGGCGAGCTTGGCCTTCATCAGGGAATGGCCGGTTTTCCACAGCAGCGGCTTGCCACCGGCCTCGCGGATCGCCACCGGCACGCGCTGGCTGCACTTGACGTCGTAGATGATCTGCGCGCCGCGCCGGGTCCTGAGGATGTCGCGTGCGAACAGGATGATCTGGCGGTCCGGGTAGATGATGTTGCCGCCGCGGGTGACGACACCGAGCCGGTCGCCGTCGCCGTCGAAGGCCAGGCCGATGTCGGCACCCGTGGCGCGGACCACGGTCTTCAGCACCTCCAGGTTCTCGGGCTTGCTCGGGTCCGGGTGGTGGTTGGGAAAGTCGCCATCGACCGCGCTGTACAGGTCGACCACCTCGCAGCCCAAGGCCTTCAGGATGCCCGGCGCGCTGGCGCCCGGGATGCCGTTGCCGGAATCGACGACGACCTTCAGCGGGCCGGTCTTGCGGGGCTTGAGCTTGCAGTCGCCGACGATGCGGGCGGTGTACTCGGCCAGGATGTCCATCTTGCCCAGCCGGCCCTTGCCACGCACGTAGTCCTCGGCCTCGATGCGCCGACGCAGGCGCTGGATGTCCTCGCCGTGGATCGCACGGCCGGCCAGCACCATCTTGAAGCCGTTGTAGTCCTTGGGGTTGTGGCTGCCGGTGACCTGGATCCCGCTCTTGCAGCCGTGTTGGGCCCGCGTCGCGGCCACGTAGTACAGCATCGGTGTCGTCGCCGGGCCGATGTCGACGACGTCGATGCCGGTCGAAGCCAGGCCCCGCTTCAGCGCGGCGACCAGCATCGGGCCGGACACCCGGCCGTCGCGACCCACGGCGACCGCCTTCTCGCCGGCCGCCAGGGCCTCGGTGCCGAAGGCGCGGCCCAGGTGCTCGGCCAGGGCCTCGTCGAGCGTGCTGCCGACGACGCCGCGGATGTCGTAGGCCTTGAAGATGCTGGCGTGGACTTGCATGGTGGGGCTGGGCTTTCGCGATTTCGGGAAACGGCGGATTCTAGGGAGGGGCTCTCGCTGTCGACCCGTCGCCCATGCCGTCGATCCAGCGCATCGGCCCTGGCCGGCCCGGGGGGCCGATTCCTACACTGCCGGCCATGAACACCTCTGCCCAGACTCCGTCCGCCCGCGTCGGTCAGCCTCCGTTGACCCGCGAGTTGCTGCGTGCCTCGCTGCGATCCTGGTACTCCAACGAGATGCGACGGGTCGGCCCCTGGTGGCTGCAGCTGGTGTGGACCTTCGTGTTCTGCTGCGTCGTGGCGGTCGGCTTCACCATCATCGGCTTCTGGGGTTACGCCGACGGCGAAGGGGCCTGGCGCAACTGGCGCGGCTGGGCCTACTGGTACGGGCTGAACCTGGTGGTGTCACTGTGCGTCGGCTACACCATTCATGCCCTGTTCGACCTCACCGCCTGGCTGTTCAAGGCCGAGCGTATCCGCCGCTGGCGGGGCTGGCGCCAGGCGCTCTACTTCATCGCCGTGCCGGTCACGGGCCTGGCCATCGGCTGGCCGCTGGGCGTGTGGATCATCAGTTTCGAACAGCCGTGGCTCCTGAAGGGCATGGGGGCGAACGGGATCGCCGGCAGCGTGCTGATCGGGCTGCTCATCAGCGCCGTCTTCAGTGTGCACTTCCGGACCAAGGAGAAGCAGCTGCTGGCCGAGCGCAGCGCGACCGAGGCCCAGCTGCGGCTGCTGCAAGGCCAGATGGAGCCGCACTTCATGTTCAACACCCTGGCCAACGTGCTGGCGCTGATGGACCACGACACGCCCAAGGCCAAGGCCATGCTCGAGGCCTTCACCGAGTACCTGCGGCGATCGCTGACGCACCTGCGGCGCGACGTCGGTCCGCTCGCGGCCGAGCTCGAACTGGCCGAGACCTACCTCAAGCTGCTCGGCACGCGCATGGAGGATCGCCTGCGCTACCGCATCGAAGCCGACGACCACGCGCGCCAGCAGCCGCTGCCACCGCTGCTGCTGCAACCGCTGGTCGAAAACGCCGTGCACCACGGCCTGGAGCCCAAGGTCGAAGGCGGCACGGTGCGCATCACCGCACGCGTCGAGGGCCGGCTGCTGGTGCTCGAGGTGCACGACGATGGCCTGGGCCCGGATGCACCGAAGCGCCGCGCCGGCGCCGGCGGCAACGGCGTCGCGCTGGACAATCTCCGCCAACGCCTGCTTTCACGCTACGGCACCGAAGCCACGCTGGACGTATCGGCGGCCAACCCCGGCACCCGGGCCCGCCTGGTGCTGCCGCTGGACCCGTTGTCAACGGCTGAATCGGCTTGATCCTTGCCATGCCCACCGCCCTGATCGCCGACGACGAGCCGCACCTCGTGCGCGCACTGCAAGCCCAGCTCGCCACGGCCTGGCCCGAGCTCGAGATCGTCGCCACCGCACGCAACGGCCTCGAGGCCGCCGAGGCCATTGCCGCGCGCCAGCCGGATCTGGCCTTCCTGGACATCCAGATGCCGGGATTGACCGGCCTGGAAGTCGCGCAAGGCATCGAGGGCCGCACGCGGATCGTCTTTGTCACCGCTTTCGACGAGTTTGCGGTCCAGGCCTTCGAGCAGGCGGCGCTGGACTACGTGCTCAAGCCGGTATCGGCCGAGCGCCTGTTGCGCACCGTGGCCCGGTTGCGGGATGCCCTGTCGCCGGCTCCCACAGCCGCAGCCAGCGACGCCGAATCCGACGCCTTGCGCAGTGCCTTGATGCGCCTGCTGCCGGCCGCCGCCGCGGTGTCGCCCGCACAGCGCCTGCGCTGGGTGCGCGCCAGCCAGGGCGAACTGATGCATCAGGTGCCGGTGGCCGAGGTGCTGTACTTCCACGCCGACGACAAGTACACCGTGGTCCGGACCGCCGAACGCGAGCTGCTGATCCGCACCCCGATCGCCGAGCTGGCGGCCCAACTCGACCCCGAGGTCTTCGCCCAGATCCACCGCTCGACCATCGTCAACCTGGACCACCTGGCCGGCACCCGGCGCGACGAGGCCAGCCGCCTGTTCGTGCGGCTGCACGGCGTCGACCACGAGCTGCCGGTAAGCCGGGCCTACGTGCCGCTGTTCAAGGCGATGTAGGCCGGCAGACCGGGCCTGGACCACAGGTCCGAAAACGGCGAGTCGCTCCCCGCGGGCGGCCTACCATGGCGTCCATGCCGTCCATGCAGCTTCTCGCCGACACCGCCCTTCCGGCCGCTGGCCTGGCGCCGGCCGACGGGCCAGCAACGCACCAACAGCTGTACCAGGCCTGGCAGGCGCACGACGCACGCTTCGACGGCCGGGTGTTCGTCGGCGTGACTTCGACGCGCATCTACTGCCGGCCGGTCTGCCGGGTGCGGCCGCCGCTGGCGCGCCACTGTCGCTTCTTCGGTCTTGCGGCGCTGGCTGAGCAGGCCGGCTATCGCCCCTGCCTGCGCTGCCGGCCCGAGCTGGCGCCGGGACTGGCGCTGGTGGATTCGTCCGATGTGCTGGCCCGCCACGCGGCGCGGCTGCTCGACGCTGCGGCGCTGGAGGGCCGCGAGGTCTATCTCGGCGACCTCGCCGGCCGCATCGGCGTCACCGACCGCCACCTGAGGCGCATCTTCCAGGCCGCGCATGGCGTGGCGCCGCTGGACTACCTGGCGACGCGGCGGCTGCTGCTGGCCAAGCAGTTGCTCGCCGACACGGCGTTGCCGGTGACGCAGGTCGCGCTGGCGGCGGGGTTCTCGAGCCTGCGCCGATTCAACGCCGCGTTTGCCGAGCGTTACCGCATGAGCCCCAGCGCCTTGCGCCGTGAACGAAACGAGCCCCAGCCCGGCGCCGACGACGCCCCGGTGCGGACCCGGCTCGGCTACCGCCCGCCGCTGGACGCCGAGTCGCTGATCGGCTTCTTCGCCCGTCGCCAGATCGCCGGCATCGAGTGTGCCGACCCGGCCACGCTGTCGCTGCGGCGCACGCTCGCCTGGACCCACCACGGGCAGCGGCTGCAAGGCTGGCTGAGCGGGCGCTTCCTGACCGAGCGCCATGAGTTCGAGCTCTGCATCGCCCCCGCCCTTGCCGTCGCGTTGGGCCCGCTGGTGCAGCGCGTGCGCCAGGGGCTGGACCTGGATGCCGACCCGTCCGTCGTCGAGCCGGTTCTGGCGGGGCTGCCGGGGGCAGATCGGCCCGGCATTCGGGTGCCGGGGGCCATGGACGGCTTCGAATCCGCGCTGCGTGTGATCCTCAGCCAGCAGGTCAGCGTGGCCGCTGCGCGCACCTTGACGACGCGCCTCGTGCAGGCGCTGGGTGAGCCCATCGTCACGCCGTTTGCCGACCTGAACCGCTTGTTCCCGCGCCCCGAGGCGGTGGCCGCCGCCAGCGTCGACACTTTGGGCGCCCTGGGCATCGTGCGCCAGCGCAGCGGCGCGATGCAGGCGCTCGCGCGGGCCGTGCTTGAAGGCCGGCTCGAACTGCACCCCGCCGCCCCGCTGCAGGCGACGCTGGACACGCTGCGCGGACTGCCCGGCATCGGCGAATGGAGCGCGCAGTTGATCGCGATGCGCACACTGGCCTGGCCGGACGCCTTTCCGGCCAGCGACATCGGCGTGCTCAACGCGCTGGGCCACCGCGACGCCCGACTTGCCGAGACGCAGTCCCAGGTCTGGCGGCCGTGGCGGGCCTATGCCGTGATGCGGCTGTGGCAGGCTCTCGAAACCGGGCCCCAACCGGTCCGTACTGACCCGAAAAGTGAACTGACATGAACCGTGCAACGCCTCTGGTCGCCCAGGCCCGGCTGGATTCACCGCTCGGCCCGCTGCTGGCCGCCGCGACCGCCCAGGGCCTGGCGGGGCTCTGGTTCGACGGCCAGCGCCACCACCCCGGCGAGCTGATCGCGCCGCTGCGGCCCGACGACCCGCACATCGCCGCCACCCGCCAGCAGCTCGCCGACTACTGGCGGGGCCGGCGGCGCGCCTTCGATCTGACGCTCGACCCGCAAGGCACGCCGTTCCAGCAATCGGTCTGGCGGATGCTGTGCGGCATCGCCTGCGGTGCGACCACGAGCTACGGCGCCATCGCGCGTGCGCTGGCCCGGCCGCAGGCGATGCGGGCGGTGGGCGCGGCGGTCGGCCGCAACCCGCTGAGCATCGTCGTGCCCTGCCACCGGGTGCTGGGCCAGGACGGCTCGCTCACCGGATACGCCGGCGGGCTGGACCGCAAGACGGCACTGCTGGCGCTGGAGCGCGAGGGTCAACCTCCCGCGGCGCTGGCCGCGTGATGGCGCCGAACACCCCGATCCGCGGCCAGGACCTGGTCGAACTGGTGCTGCTGGCGGCGCTGTGGGGGGCGTCGTTCCTGTTCATGCGCCTGGGTGCGGCCGATTTCGGGCCTGCGGCGCTGCTGTTCCTGCGCCTGGCAGGGGCTGCCGCGGTGCTGCTTCCGGTCCTGGTCCTGCGGGGCCAGTGGCCCGCACTGCGCCAGCACTGGCGACCCATCGTGACGGTGGGCGTCATCACGTCGCTGCTGCCGTTTGCGGCCTTCATCACCGCAGCACTGGTGTTGAGCGCCGGGCTTTCGTCCATCCTCAACGCCACGGCGCCGCTGTGGGCGGCCCTGATCGGCTGGGTGGTGTTTGCCGACAAGCCGGACCGCAGCCGCAGCGTGGGCCTGGCGCTGGGCTTTGCCGGCGTGCTGCTGCTGGCCTGGGACCAGGCCAGCTTCAAGGCCGGCCACCACGGGGTGAGCCCGGCCGTCGGCATTGCGCTGTGCCTGGCGGCGACGCTGCTGTACGGCGTCGGCGCGCACTTCGCGCGCATGAAGCTTGCCGGCATCCCCCCGCTGGCGGTCGCCACCGGCAGCCAGGCCGGCTCGGCCGTCCTCGCCCTCGTGCCGGCCCTGCTGTGGTGGCCCGCGCAGACCCCAGGGCCGGTGGCCTGGGCTTCGGCCGCGGCACTGGCAGTGGCCTGCACGGCGCTGGCCTACGTGCTGTACTTCAGGCTCATCGCTCACGTCGGGGCTGGCAACGCGATCACGGTCACGTTCCTGATCCCGGCCTTCGGCATCGGCTGGGGCGTGCTGTTCCTGGACGAAGCGCTGGACGCGCAGGTCGTGGCCGGCTGCGCCATCATCGTGCTGGGAACGGCTCTGGCAACCGGCGCCTTGAAATGGCCGCGTCGCACCCACCCGGCGGCCTGAGGCCGCGCCGCGTAAGGATCAGCGGAACTTCGGCTGCGGAATCGTCCGCAGCTCGCTGGGCAGCGAGCCGATGTACTTGGACATGGCCTTGAGCTCGGCGTTGCTGAAGTTCTTCACCTGGGCCGACATCACCGGGTGGGCGCGTCCGACGTTGGTGTTGCCTTCGACCTTGTAGCTCTTCAGCGCGACAAACAGGTATTCGTCGAACTGGCCGCCGATCTTGGGGTAACTCGGGTCGATGGGCTTGTTGAAGTTGGCGCCATGGCACGAGATGCAGGCGCCCTTGGTCAGCAGCGCGGCCACCTCGGCCGACGGTTGCCGGGCCGGGGTCTCGGCAACGGTCTTGATGCTGTCGCGGCCATGCTGCTCGTAGTACGCCGCGAGGTCGGCCATCTGCTGCTCGGACATCGATCCGGCGATCGCGCGCATCGTCGGATGCCGGCGGTCGCCCTTCTTGTAGGCGGCCAACGAAGCCACGATGTACTTGGCGTTCTGGCCCGAGATCTTGGGCACGCGGTGGACTTCCGGGAAGCTGCTCTGGTAGCCGACGATGCCATGGCAGCCGATGCACGAAGCAGCCGCCTTTTCGCCTTCGGCAGCACGGCCAACGATCGTCTGTGCCGACACCAGCGGCGGGGCGAGGGCGGCGGCCAGGGCCAGGGCGGCAAAGACTTGAGGCTTGCTCATGGAAGGCGTTCGGGAAGGAGGTTTCGACAGGCGTGCGTGACGCAAGACTGCGGACGATTATGGCACCCCTATACTGGATCGAACCCCGCGCCAGCACCCCCTTCCAACCCGTTCATCCAGGCTTCCCGATGCGTTTCGAAGGCTCGCAGAACTACGTCGCCACGCCCGATCTGATGCTGGCCGTCAACGCCGCCGTGACGCTGCAGCGGCCGCTGCTCGTCAAGGGCGAGCCGGGCACCGGCAAGACCATGCTCGCCGAGGAAGTGGCCGCGTCGATGGGCCTGCCGCTGCTGCAGTGGCACATCAAGAGCACGACCAAGGCCCAGCAGGGCCTGTACGAGTACGACGCCGTGAGCCGGCTGCGCGACAGCCAGCTCGTCGACGTGCAGGGCTCCGAGAAGGTCAAGGACATCCGCAACTACATCGTCAAGGGCGTGCTGTGGCAGGCCTTCACGGCCGAGAAGCCGGTGGCGTTGCTGATCGACGAGATCGACAAGGCCGACATCGAGTTCCCGAACGATCTGCTGCGCGAACTCGACCGCATGGAGTTCCATGTCTACGAAACCCGCGAGACGATCCGTGCCGTCAACCGGCCCGTGGTCTTCATCACCTCCAACAACGAGAAGGAGCTGCCCGACGCGTTCTTGCGCCGCTGCTTCTTCCACTACATCAAGTTCCCCGACGCCGAGACGATGCGGAGCATCGTGGAGGTGCACTTCCCGGGCCTGAAGAAAGAGCTGCTGGGAGCGGCACTGAAATCCTTCTACGACGTGCGGGGCCTGCCCGGGTTGAAGAAGAAGCCCTCGACGAGCGAGCTGCTCGACTGGCTCAAGCTGCTGGTGGCCGAGGACATCCCGGCGCAGGCGCTGCAGAGCAAGGACGACAAGGTCGTGCTGCCGCCGCTGGTGGGCGCGCTGCTGAAGAACGAACAGGACGTGACGCTGTTCGAGAAGCTCGTGTTCATGCAGAAGCACAACCGATGAAGGCGGTCGGACCCGTTGTCCTGGAACGCGGGCCGGTCCGGCTGGTGCCGCTGGCCAGGGAGCACGAAGCCGGCCTGGCGGCGGCCGCCGCCGATGGCGAACTCTGGAACCTGCGCGTCACCTCGGTGCCCGATCCCGGCCGGGAAGGCGCCTACATCGAGTCCGCACTGCAAGGTCGCGCCGAGGGCCACCGGTTCGCCTTTGCGGTGCTCGACGCCGGCACCGGCGACGTGATCGGCAGCTCGAGCTACCACGACATCGTGCCCGCGGTCGAGCGGCTGGAGATCGGCTACACGTGGTACGCCGCCCGCTGGCAGCGCAGCGCCGTCAACACCACGGCCAAGTGGCTGCTGCTCGGCCATGCCTTCGACACGCTGGGCGCCCGGCTGGTGGGCTTTCGCACCGACAACTTCAACTTCGCCAGCCAGCGCGCGATCGAACGCCTGGGCGCGAAGAAGGACGGCGTGCTGCGCCACCACGGCCTGCGCCGGGACGGCACGGTCCGCGACACCGTGATGTACAGCATCACGGCCGGCGAGTGGCCCGAGATCCGGGCCCAGCTCGAATACCAGATGACCCGCCCCCGCACCTGAGAGGCTGCCGCCATGGCCGACAAGAACAGGACCCGTCCGATCACCCTCGACGACCTCTGGAGCCTCGAACGCCTGGGCGCCCCCAGCCTGAGCCCGGACGGCGCGCAGGCCGTGGCCACGCTGACGCGCTACTCGATGGAGGACAACAAGGCCAGCAGCTCGCTGTGGCTGTACTCCACGCTGGGTGGCCAACCCCGGCTGCTGACCACCTGCGGCGACAAGGACGGTGCGCCGCAGTGGAGCCCGGCCCCCGGTCACGCCGCGCCGCCGCTGATCGCGTTCACGGCGCGCCGCGACCAGCAAGGCGCCAAGGACAAGCAGGCCCAGATCTACCTCATCGCGCCGGACGGCGGCGAAGCCTGGCGCGCAGCGAACGTGGCCACCGGCGTCGAGGCCTTCCGCTGGCATCCAGCCGGCGACCGCATCGTCTTCGTCTCCTGGGTCTGGCCCGACCTGAAGGGCGACAAGGCCCAGGCCAAGGCCCAGAAGGCCTTTGACGAGCGCAAGGAAACCGCCTACGTCACCAGCGAGGCCACCTACCGCCACTGGGACCACCACCTGCCGATGGGCCGGGTGCCGCACCTGCATCTGCTGACGCTGGGCGCCGCTGGCGAGGCTGGCACCGTGCGCGATCTGTTCGAGGGCACGGCCTGGGAGCTGGAGCGCCGCGAGCCCGGCGTGCACAGCTTCGACGTGTCGCCCGACGGAAAGCGGCTGGTCTTCGCGTTCGATCCGGCCGCCGAAAAGCGCCCCGATGGCCGCTTTGCGCTGGCCGAGATGGACCTGAAGACACGCCGCGTCGACGTGATCGCACAGGACGCGGACTGGGACTTCAGCGCGCCGCGCTACAGCCCGGACGGCCGGAAGATCGCCTTCGTCGCGAGCCACCAAGGCCTGAAGCACACGATGCCGGCGCAGCTGGCGGTAATCGAGCGCAGCGGCAAGGCCTGGACGAAGTGGGACGTGGTCAGCGCCGAGTGGGACCACGCGGTGCACGCGCCGCTGCAGTGGGAAGCCGACGGCTCGGCCGTGCTGTTCATGGCCGAGGACAAGGCGCGGACCCACCTCTGGCGCTTCGAGCTCGCCGACCGACGCGCCGAGGTCGTGGTCAGCGGTGGCTGGGTCAGCGGGTTCGACAAGGCCGCCGGCACGCTGGTGACGCTGGCCGACAGCGCGATGCACCCCGCGCGACTGCACGCCCACCTGCCGGGCCAGGCGGCGCGGCGGATCGAGTCCGTCAACGACGCCCTGATGTCCAAGCTCGCGCTCGGCCGCGTCGAGGAGCGTTGGATCCAGGGTGCGCAGGGCGACAAGGTCCAGATGTGGCTGGTCCATCCGCCGCAGTTCGACACCGCCAAGGCGTCCAAGGGCAAGCAGCGCTGGCCGATCCTGCACAGCATCCACGGCGGCCCGCACACCTGCCCGGGCGACAACTGGCACTACCGCTGGAACACGCAGCTGTTCGCGGCCCAGGGCTACGTCGTCGCCAATGTCAACTACCACGGCTCCAGCGGCTTCGGCCATGCCTTCCTGGACAGCATCACCCACCGCTGGGGCGAGCTGGAACTGCAGGACGTCGAAGCCGGCACCGACGCGCTGCTGAAGGAGCCCTGGGCCGACAAGTCGCGTGTCTTCGCCAGCGGCGGCAGCTACGGCGGCTACATGGCGATGTGGATGAACGGCCACCTGCCGGCCGGGCGCTACCGGGCCTACGTCTGCCATGCCGGCTGCTGGGACTGGATCGGCATGTTCGCCGACGACGCCTGGGCCTGGCACGCCAAGGAACTCGGCGCCTGGTACTGGAACGACATGGCGCGCGTGCACCGGCAAAGCCCGCACGCGCATGCCGCCGGCCTGAGCACACCGACGCTGGTGATCCACGGCGCGCTGGACTACCGCGTCCCCGATGCCCAGGGCCTGGCCTACTACAACACCCTGAAGGCCCAGGGCGTGCCGGCGCGTCTGGTGTGGTTCCCGGACGAGAACCACTGGATCCTGAAGCCACGCAACAGCAAGCTCTGGCACCAGGAGTTCTTCGACTGGTTGGCACACCACGATCCGGCGCGCAACGGCAACGGTGCCAAGGCCAGGCCAAGTCGTCGGGGTTGAGGCCGTGCAGCCGCTGTGACCGGGTGACTACACTCGGGAACAGGCATTGTGCGCACCCGTGGCAGGCTCAAGACCATGGAAAAGCCGGGTGGCTGCGGATTCCCCGCAGGTCCGCCGCGGGGCAGCGCCTGGACCTTGCCGGACACACCCCGATGCTGACCGACTTCTTCTTCACGCTGCGCGCGGCCCGGCTGCCGGTTTCGGTCAAGGAGTACCTGGCCCTGCTGGAGGCGCTGCGGGCCGGCGTCATCGGGCCTTCGGTCGACGAGTTCTACGTGCTCGCTCGCACCGTGCTGGTCAAGGACGAGGCGCATTACGACAAGTACGACCGCGCGTTCGCCGCGTACTTCAAGGGTGTCGAGATGCTCACCGACTTCACGCGGGAGATCCCGTTGGAGTGGCTCAGGAAGACGCTGGAGCTCGAACTCAGCCCCGAAGACAAGGCCGCCATCGAGGCCATGGGCTGGGACGAGCTGATGAAGACGCTGCAGGAGCGGCTGGCCGAGCAGAAGGACCGCCACCAGGGCGGCAACCGCATGATCGGCACCGGCGGCACCAGCCCGTTCGGCGCCTACGGCTACAACCCGCAGGGCGTGCGCATCGGCCAGGCCGGTGGCCGCAACAAGAGTGCGGTCAAGGTCTGGGACCAGCGCGCCTACGCCGACTACGACGACAACCGCGATCTCGGCACGCGCAACATCAAGGTGGCGCTGCGTCGCCTTCGCCGCTTCGCGCGTGAGGGCGCGGCCGAGGAACTCGACCTCGACGACACGATCCATGCCACGGCAGCCAATGCCGGCCTGCTGGACATCAAGCTCGTGCCCGAGCGCCACAACAAGGTCAAGGTGCTGCTGCTGATGGACGTGGGCGGCACGATGGACGAGCACATCCACCGCGTCGAGGAGCTGTTTTCGGCCGCCAAGAGCGAGTTCAAGCACCTGGAGTTCTTCTACTTCCACAACTGCGTCTACGACTTCGTCTGGAAGAACAACCGCCGCCGGTTCAGCGAGAAGACCGCCACCGTGGACCTGCTGCACAAGTTCAACAAGGACTGGAAGCTGGTCTTCGTCGGCGACGCGACGATGAGCCCCTACGAGATCCTGCAGCCCGGCGGCAGCGTCGAATACAACAACGAGGAGCCGGGCGCCGAGTGGCTGGCGCGCCTGACGCAGACCTTCCCGAAGTTCGTCTGGATCAACCCCGAGCCGCAGGGCGTCTGGGAGTACCGGCAGAGCATCGCCATCGTGCGCCAGTTGATGGGTCAACGCATGTTCCCGCTGACACTGGCCGGCCTGGAAGGGGCGATGCGCCAGCTCAATCAATGACCGGGCAAGCGCCGCGCCGCGGGGTCACGGCGGCACTGCCAGCTCTGCTGGTGCTGGCGACAGGCTGCGCGCAGTGGCGCGGCCCGGCTCCTGTGCCAGCCCCTCCGGCCACGGTTTCGGCACCTGCATCGGCACCTGCATCGGCACCTGCATCGGCACCTGCATCGGCACCTGCATCGGCACCTGCATCGGCACCTGCATCAGCACCCGGGGCGACCAGCACCGTCGCCACCGTCGAGGCGCCTTTGCTGGTG
>Ga0209985_10001947_pt1 | contig 19375 bp, 19 predicted proteins | sample NOAtaG_FD_187305 | JGI IMG/M metagenome (GOLD analysis project Ga0209985, IMG submission 187305) | Freshwater lake microbial communities from Lake Erie, under a cyanobacterial bloom - NOAA_Erie_Diel6S_1000h metaG (SPAdes) (version 2) | ecosystem: Environmental > Aquatic > Freshwater > Lake ...
GTCGTTGTAAAGGAATCCCAGCTGTCGCTTGCCTTGCACAAGGAAGTGGCCATCCTTGTTCAGGAAAAGACGGGCCACCAGATAGCCTAGATCCCTTTCTCGATTGTACTTGAACGAATCGCTGAGGAAGTTATACATGTTGACCACGCCGAAATACCCGCGCATCTCATCCTCGGCGAGATAGTCGGTACGCCACAGGCTGTGGCCTTGATCGAGCCGGAACACGTTCGTGTGCATGTGAAAGACGATCACATCACCGGCCACCTTCAATTCGCAGGAGGTGGCGCCCTTGTCGGTGAAACCGACCGTAAGCCTTCGATCGTGGTCCAGGACCTGTTGCTCCAGGTCCATGGCGATCTCCTGCAGGACCTCCTTGAGCTGCGCGAATAAAGCGATGGTACGGTGATAGACATCCTGCTTCATGCACGACTTGGTGCGCAGGGTGTCCAGTATGAGGTCTCGCGGACCCTTGGTCGTGTTCGGCTTCTTGCTCATCAGTAGGCACGTGCGAAGATCACCCGGCGTTCACTGGGGCGTCCGGTCACCATGCAAACGCCCGGAGTCGTATCACCGTTCAGTGGGATGCACCGGATGGTCGCCTTGGTCTCGTCCTTCACTCTGTTCTCGGTCTCGGAGGTACCATCCCAATGTGCCAGGATGAATCCACCTTCCTCAATGGCGACCTTGAACTCATCATAGGTATCCACTGCACGAGTGCTGGACTCACGCATGGTGAGCGCTTTCCTGTAAAGGTTGTCCTGAATATGGCCGAGCAGGTGCTCCACTTTGTCAGCCAGGTCCGCGGCCTGCATCACCTGCTTCTCCATGGTATCGCGGCGGGCCACTTCCACCGTTCCGTTCTCCATGTCGCGCGGTCCGATCGCAATACGCACCGGGCAACCCTTGAACTCATACTCGGCGAACTTCCACCCCGGCTTCTTGGTGTCATCGTCGTCGAACTTCACCGTGATACCCTTGGCCCGTAGCTGTTTGATGACGGGCCCGATGTAGTCGCTGATGGCCTTCAACTGTTCCTCGTTGCGGGCAATGGGTACGATGGCCACCTGGATCGGGGCCATCTTGGGCGGGAGCACCAGGCCGTGGTCATCACTGTGGGTCATGATCAACGCGCCCATGAGCCGTGTACTAACGCCCCAACTGGTGGCCCACACATGCTCCTGGCGGTTCTCCCGGGTGGTGAACAACACGTCGAACGCCTTGGCGAAATTCTGTCCAAGGAAGTGTGACGTACCTGCCTGGAGGGCCTTCCCGTCCTGCATCATGGCCTCGATGCAATACGTTTCCTCGGCACCGGCGAACCGTTCGCTGGCGGTCTTGATGCCCTTGATGACGGGAATGGCCAGCCACTCCTCGGCGAACTTCCGGTACACTTCGAGCATCCGTTCGGTCTCTTCAATGGCCTCCTCGCGGGTGGCATGTGCGGTATGGCCCTCCTGCCACAGGAACTCGGCCGTGCGCAGGAACAGGCGCGTGCGCATCTCCCAACGCACCACATTGGCCCATTGGTTGATCAGCAGCGGCAGGTCGCGGTAGCTCTTGATCCAGCCCCGGTAGGTGTTCCAGATGATCGTTTCGCTGGTGGGGCGCACGATGAGCTCCTCCTCCAACTTGGCCTCCGGATCGACCACCACACCGTGCACCGGGTCGCTCTTCAGGCGATAGTGCGTCACCACGGCGCATTCCTTGGCGAACCCCTCCACGTGACTGGCCTCCTTGGCCAGGTAGCTTTTGGGGATGAACAGGGGGAAGTAGGCGTTCACGTGGCCGGTCTCCTTGAACATCACGTCCAGGGCATGCTGCATCTTCTCCCAGATCGCATAGCCGTGCGGCTTGATCACCATGCAACCGCGCACATCGCTGTGCTCGGCCAGATCGGCCTTGAGCACCAGGTCGTTGTACCACTTTGCATAGTCCTCGTTGCGCTTGGTAAGTATGTCGGCCATGGCCCTATTGTGGTATTATTTTTGTTCCTCCGGCTAAGAGCGGCTAAAGTACACAACCACCAAGGGCGTTCAAGCGTTCTTCACTAAAGCGACAAGCCATGCGGAACATCCTTTCATCATCCTTGCTTCTCGCAGCGATCGGTCTGCTCGCCACTGGTTGCGGCTCCTTGCAGCAGACCACCTCCGTGCGCGACGACGTGTACTACAGCCCCGGCAGCGAGCCGATCGCAGCCGCAGTATCAATGCCGGTCGAGGAGGCCGCCACCACCGAGGCCACGGACGACTACTACTCTGCCCAGGAAGCGCCGACAGCAGGCTCCAGCGGCTTTTACGACATTGCCTACAACGACCCCTACTACTACAATTACGATCGGTTCGGTTTCGACCAGAGCATGAACATGGGCATGCAAGGCGGCATGTACATGGGCGGTTTTGGAATACCGGGCGGGTATGGTGGTTGGAACAGCCGCTACGTCGGGTTCGGCATGAGCTTTGGCATGGGTTGGCCCTACCAATTCGGAATGACCGGTCCCCTCGCTTGGTATGCCCCTTGGAGCTGGTACGACCCCATGACCAGCAACCCTTGGGGATGGAGCGCCGGGATCGGCTACGGGATGGGCTGGGGGTATGGCATGGGCTTCGGTCCCTATTATGGCCCATGGGGTGCCTGCATGACCTGCTACTGCCCAGTGGTGATCGGCAGTGGGTCCAACGCGGTGTATGGCCCTCGACCCGGGACCGGAGGAGGTGGCCGAACGGTACCGACCGCATCGGGCATGCGAACCCGCGACCCCATCAGCCTGACGCGGACGCTGCCTCGCAGCTCCAAGGCTTCTGAAGGCGCACGGCCTACCATGAGCGAGGGACGTCAACTGTCCGGAACGAGGCCGGCCACAGGCACCACCGAAAGGTCCGTCAGCCCGCAGGCCAGACCAACCCAGAACGAACGTGGACGTGCGCCCGGTGTATCCTATGATCGCCCTGCCACCTCACCTGGCCGCAGTGGAGGAATGGATCGCGGCACCGAAATGCGCTCCTCGCCCGGTGGCGGCGGTGGCGTTGGTCGTCCTTCCGTACCCGGCCGTCCGCGTTGATGAAGTGCCCCGGACCGCACCCTACGCTGAAGACATGGCCACTGCTGGTGGTCGCCCTGTTCCTCCATACTGGCGCAACTGCCCAGAACGAGGAGGACGCCCTGCGCATCAGCAGCTACCAAATAGGCGGCACGGGGCGTAGTACGGGACTTGCCAATGCTTTCGGGGCACTGGGTGCTGATGGTGCGGCCATCGGCATCAACCCGGCCGGCATGGGGCTCTACAGGGTCACCGAGCTTTCCATTACGCCTTCCCTGGAGGTGAACACGGCGAAAAGCACCTACTACGGGACCACCGCCACCGATACCCGAACGAACTTCCACATCAACAACTTCACGCTGGCCATTCACAACCCCAGTGAAAAAAATGGTACGTGGCGGAGCAGTACCTACGGCATCGCGTTCGACCGGCAGGCCAGCTACCAATGGGAAAGCCGGGCCTTGGGCACCAGCATACCCAGCACGATACTGCAGGCCTTCGTGAACGAGGCCGATGGAACAAGGTCCGGGGACCTCTCCACCCAGTTCCCCTTCTCAGCGGGCCTGGCGTGGGATACCTACGGCATCGACCCCTTGGACACGGTCGCGAACACCTACATCAGTGCCATCCCATTCGGTAGCCTGACCTCACAGGAACAGATCACCCAGAGCAAAGGCGCCTCCTCGAACACCTCCTTCTTCTATTCGGGGAGCTACATGGACAAGATCTACCTGGGCGCTTCGGTCGGCTTTACCAACCATCGGTTCGAGCGGACCCGAACGCACACGGAGACCACGTTGGACGAAAGCCTTGATCTGCGGGAACTGACGTACACCGAGGAGTTGAACACCACGGGCACTGGCATTGATCTGAAGATAGGCATCATCGCCCGGCTTTCGGACAGGTTCCGGATGGGTGCGGCCTATCATAGCGCCAAGGGCATGGACATGACGGATGCCTTCTTCTATGGCATGGCCACGTACTTCAGGACACCGGATGCACTGGGCAGGACCATTTATGCGGCCGATTCCCCCGACGGGCTGTTCACCTACAAGGTCCGCAGCCCGTGGCGGCTGGCGTTGAGCGCGGCCTACGTGGCCGGCCAGAACGGACTGGTTAGCGTGGACTATGGCTACACCGACCCGCGAAAAATGGAAATGCGCCCACAAGAGCCCGGCGCCTATGATTTCCAGGCCGAGAACCTGATCATCGCCTCCAGCTTTCGGCCCGTGCATAGCATCCGTGCAGGAACCGAATGGCGCCACGGTGCATGGTACTATCGCGTGGGCTGGGGCTTTGTGGGGGATCCGTACAAGGAAAGCGACCCGCGCCACGGACAGGCGCAGCGGACCTATGCGGGCGGCGTGGGTTACCGCACGGACCACATCGGGATCGACCTCGGCTTGAACATGGTGACCAGTTCCCGAAGCTATTTCCAGTACGACGCCGAGCTGGTGGACGCCACCACGGAGCAACGGAACAGCTTCCGGACCATGCTGACCGTGAGCTTGAGACCGTAGCCATCGTCGCTCAGCCCAACGAAAAAGCCCCCGTCATCCGGGGGCTTTTCAAGTTCGAACGGTAGGCGCTTACTGCGCTCCGCGCACACGGTCCACCACGTACTCATCCACCAGGATGCGTCCGCAGTGCTCGCACACGATGATCTTCTTGTGGCTGCTGATGTCCAGTTGACGCTGGGGCGGAATGCTGTTGAAGCAACCACCGCAGCTACCACGCTCCACCGGCACCACGGACAGGCCGTTGCGTGCATTGCTGCGAATACGGTGGTAGGCGCTCAGCAGACGCTCTTCGATGTGCTTGGAAGCGACATCGCTCTGCTTCTGCAGCTCCTTCTCCTCCTTCTCGGTCTCGGCAACGATATCGTCCAGCTCCTTCTTCTTCACGTCCAGGTCCTTGCGACGCTCATCGTGCTTGGACTTGCTCTCCTCCACCACGGCCTTCTTCGCATCGATCTGGGCCTTGGCCTCCTTGATGCGCTTCTCGGCCAGCTGGATCTCCAGGTTCTGGAACTCGATCTCCTTGCTCAGGCTGTCGTACTCGCGGTTGTTCCGCACTTTGGCCTGCTGGCCTTCGTACTTCTTGATCTGGGCCTTGGCATCCTTGATCAGGTTCTGCTTGTCGCTCACCTGTCCTTCGATCTCGGCCAGTTCGTCCTGCAGCTTCTTCAGGCGGGTCTCCAGACCGGCCACTTCATCCTCCAGGTCCTGCACTTCCAGGGGCAGTTCGCCGCGCTGAACGCGGATCCGGTCGATCTGCGAGTCGATGTGCTGGAGGCGGTACAGTTCGACGAGCTTCTCGGCAACCGTGACATCAGCCTTAGATGCTGCACTGCTCTTGGTGGGCTTCACTTCCTTCTCCGGAGCCTTCACGTCGCTCTTCGCCATGGGTCAAAAATGGTATATGGGGTCCGTGACCTTTTCCGTCAAACGGACGGCAAATGTAGGGAAAAGTTCCCCTAACCTGCGCTGGATCAGGTGCATGGTGAACTGCTCGCTGCCGTAGTGCCCGATATCGGCCAGCAACAGCCGCCTGTCCGCGTCGAAGAACTCGTGGTATTTCACATCGCCGGTGAGGTAGGCATCGGCCCCTGCGGCCTTCGCCTTGCCCATGAGGAAAGCCCCTGATCCTCCGCACAATGCGACCTTTTTCACAGGCTTGTCCAACAGCCGCGTATGGCGCACCACCTGCAACCCGAAGACCTCCTTCAACCGCTCCAGGAAAGCACGCTCCTCCATGGGTTCCGGCAGGGTGCCGATCAGCCCCGAACCGATGCTCCGGTCCGGATTGGCCAGGGGCAGCAGGTCGTAGGCCACCTCCTCGTACGGATGGGCGGCGCGCAAGGCGGACAGGATGACTGCCTCCTGTGGTACGCGGTAGATGAACTCCAGCCGGAACTCCGTCACCTGCTCACGAACGCCCTGTTCGCCTTGGAAGGGGTTGGTGCCCGGTCCCGGCCGGAAGGTGCCCATGCCCCCTACGGTGAAACTGCATTCATCGTAATGGCCCACGTGGCCACCACCGGCCTGGAAAATGGCGTTGCGCACCGCATCGGCATGGTCCATGGGTACATACACCACCAGCTTGCGCAACTGCCCCGGCTTGGGGGCCAGCACCTGCACATCGGCAAGCCCCAGCCGCGCGGCGATCTCGCCATTGACCCCGGCCAGCACATTGTCCAGGTTGGTATGGATGGCATACAACGCGATGTTGTGCCGGATGGCCGCGAGCACGGTGCGCTCCACGTACCCCTTGCCAGCCAGGCTCTTCAGCCCACGGAAGATGACCGGGTGGTGGCTGATGATGAGCCCGCAGCCCAGCCGCGCCGCCTCTTCCACCACTTCCTCGGTGCAATCCAGGCAGACCAAGGCCGAAGTCACCTCGGCATCGGGGTCGCCCACCTGCAGGCCGCTGTTGTCGTAATCCTCCTGGAGGGAACGGGGGGCCCAGGCCTCGAGGGCGGCGGTCAACTCTTTGATGCGCATCTTTCGCCTTGAATGATCGTTCCCGCAAAGTACGCGATGCTGCTCCGAAGGATCTATTTCTGGCCCGTCAACCTATCCTATGGGGCCATCCTTCATGCGCGCCATGCCCTCTACAACAGCGGCCTGTTCAAGAGCACACGCCCTGCCGTACCCACCATCGCCATTGGCAACCTGGCCTTGGGAGGCACGGGCAAAACCCCCATGTTGGAGCTGGTGCTGCGGGTGCTGGAGGGCGTGCGACCCATTGCCACACTGAGCAGGGGGTATGGCCGCAAGAGCACCGATATCCACGAGGTGCAGGCCACGGACAGCGCGGCGCACAGTGGCGACGAGCCTGTTCAGGTGAAGCGCAACTTTCCGGCGGCCCGTGTGTTCGTGGGCGCTGACCGGGTGAAGGCCGTGGCCCTGATCCAGCAGCTGGTACCCGGGGTGAGGGCGGTGGTATTGGACGATGCCCTGCAACACCGCGCCCTGGATGCCGGGCTGAAGATCCTGCTGACAACGGCACAACGGCCCTACTGCGACGATGCGCTGCTGCCTGCAGGCACCCTGCGCGACGTGCCTTCCAGGGCCCGGGTCGCACAGGTGGTGGTGGTCACCAAATGCGTGGACGTACCCACCGCCGCCGAGCAGCAACAGTGGCGCCAGCGCTTGGGACTACACGAGGAGCAGCACTTGTTCTTTGCCGGCATGGCCTACGGCGAGCCCCGTTGGATGGACGGAACGGATGTGCCCGCATTCCCCGCACAGGAAACCAGCGCCCTGGTGTTCACCGGCATTGTGCAACCTGAACCGTTCGTGATGCATGTGCGCTCCCTGTGCGGCCATGTGGAGCACATCGCCTTCGCGGACCACCATGACTTCACCACCCCGGAACTGCAACGGCTGGCGGACGTTTTTGGTAGCTTCGCGGCCGGTCCGAAAATGCTGATCACCACGGAGAAGGACGCCGCCCGGCTACGGTCCGTGATCGCTGGCAGCCCGCTGGAAGGGTTGCCACTGGCAACGATCGGTGTGCGGACCGTCATCCTGAACGAACCGGAACATTTCGCCGACCTGATCATTCGCCATGTTGGAACGCATCAAGCGCATCGCTGACCACCTGAAACAGGCCACCAATGGCTTCGTGCCCGGGACCGGGATCATCCTGGGCACCGGGCTGAGCGGACTGGGCAAGGAGATCGACGTGCAGTTCGCCATTCCCTACGGCGATATCCCCGAGTTCCCCGTGAGCACGGTGCAAGGCCATCCGGGCAAATTGCTGTTCGGCCTGCTCGGTGGCAAGCCCGTGGTGGCCATGCAGGGCCGCTTCCACTATTACGAAGGGTGGACCATGGGCGACGTGGTGCTGCCGGTGCGGGTGATGAAATACCTGGGCATCCAGCGCCTCTTCGTGAGCAATGCCTGTGGCGGTGTGAACCCGGCCTTCGAGACCGGCGACCTGATGATCCTGGACGACCACATCTGCCTGTTCCCGAACCCGCTGATCGGTCCCAACATCGACGAGCTGGGGCCGCGGTTCCCGGACATGAGCGAACCCTACGACAAAGCGCTGATCGCGAAAGCCCGCGCCATTGCCGAGGCGAACGGGATCGGCCTGCAACAGGGCTGCTATGTGGGCCTCACGGGTCCCATGCTGGAGACGCCGGCCGAATACCACTATGTGCGGGTGATCGGTGGCGATGCCGTGGGCATGAGCACCGTGCCTGAAGTGATCGCCGCACGCCAGATGGGCATCCCCTGCTTCGCCATGAGCGTGATCACCGACATGGGCGTGAAGGGCCGCATTGAAAAGACCACCCACGAAATGGTGCAGCGTGTGGCCGAAAAGGCCGAGCCGAAGCTCACGCTGATCATGAAGGAACTGATCGCCAGCTGCTGATATGAGCACCACGAAGGAAGCCGTGACCGGCACGGGAGCACCCCACTGGAGCGGGAAGTATGAACTGGTGGTGGGCCTGGAGGTGCACGCCCAGCTGATCACCGCCAGCAAGGCCTACAGCAGCGACCCCAACGCCTATGGCGACCACCCGAACACCAATGTGAGCGCGCTCACCCTGGGCCACCCCGGCACCCTGCCCGTGGCCAACAAGAAGGTGGTGGAGCTGGCCGTGCGCATGGGACTGGCCACGGATTGCACCATTGCGCCGTGGATGCACTACGCACGCAAGAACTACTTCTACCCCGACCTGCCCAAGGGCTACCAGATCACGCAGGACCACACGCCGATCTGCACCAAGGGGCATGTGATCATTCCCGTTGAAGGCGGCGAAAAGCGGATCGGCATCACCCGCATCCACATGGAAGAGGATGCCGGCAAGAGCATCCACGATGTGGACCCCTTCAACACGCTGGTGGACCTGAACCGCGCCGGTGTGCCGCTGATCGAGATCGTGAGCGAACCGGACATCCGCAGCGGACAGGAGGCCTACGACTACCTGGTGGAGATCCGCCGCCTGGTGCGCTACCTGGACATCTGCGACGGCAACATGGAGGAAGGCAGTTTGCGTTGCGATGCGAACATCAGCCTGCGTCCCATCGGTTCCGAGAAGTTCGGCACGCGCTGCGAGGTGAAGAACATGAACAGCTTCCGCAACGTGATGCGCGCCATTGAGTTCGAGGCACAGCGGCAGAGCGAGATCCTCGATGTGGGAGGTGTGATCCATATGGAGACGCGCACCTTCGATGCCGGCAAAGGCAGCACCGTGGGCATGCGCAGCAAGGAACTGGCGCACGACTACCGCTACTTCCCCGAGCCCGATCTGCAGCCCATCACGGTGAGCGAGGCCGCCAAGGAGGCCATTCGCAAGGAGATGCCTCCCCTGCCCCGCGAGCTGCGCGCCAAGTACACCCAACAGCTGAGCCTGAGCGACTACGACGCGGGGATCCTCACCGACGACAAGGCCACCGCGCTGTACTACGAGGCCGTGATCGCCGGGACGAACAACTTCAAGGGCGCCGCCAACTGGGTGATGGGCGATGTACGCAGCTGGATGAACGAGCGTGGCCTGCCCATGGAGCAGTTCCCCATTACCGCTGAACGCCTCGCGGGCCTGGTGCAACTGATCGACGCGGGCAAGGTGAGCCATACCATCGCCAGCCAGAAGTTGTTCCCGCTGATGCTCGAACACGCATCGGCCACTGCGGAGGAACTCGCCGTGAAGCACGACCTGGTGCAGCGCACCAACGAGGACGAGATCACGGCCATCATGCAACAGGCCATGGCCCAGTATCCGGACAAGGTGGAGGCCTACCGTAACGGCAACAAGGGCCTGCTCGGCCTGTTCATGGGCGAGGTGATGAAAGGCACCAAGGGTAAGGCCGACCCCAAACGCGCCAACGAAGTTGTACGTCGTCTTCTGGAAACATTGTGATCGTTCCGACCATGAACCGTTCGACCATTGCGCTCATCGCCGCATCCCTGACGCTTGCCTCCTGTGAAAGCGGCCCTGCGAAACGGGCCATCACGCTTTCGGTGGAAGGTGCCGGTGGCAAGACCGTGTACTTCGATCGATTCGAGAACAACATGCCCTACCATGTGGACTCCGTGAAGTTGGACGCACAGGGCAAGGGTGTTCTAAAGACCATCGCGCTGCCGCTGGACTTCTACCGCATCGGCCTGGACAACGAGCAATTGATCGTTGCCCTGGACAGCGCCGAAGAGCTGACCATCGAGGCCAAGGCCGGTGCGTTCGCACAACCCACCAAGGCCAGTGGCTCCGTGCATACCGATGCGCTGCTGCAGTTCTACAGCGATGCCCGTAAGTATGATGCCCAACGCGAAGCGCTCCGGGCCACGATCAGCGCTGCTCCCGGGGATACGGCGTCCATCAAGGCCTTCAATGCACTGAACGCTACGTTCCACGAGCAATGCAAGCAGTTCGTGCTGCAACACAGCAACACGCCCGCTGCCCTCACGGCCGTGAACAAGCTCAACATACAGGACGAGTTCGAGCTGTTCAAGAAGGTGCGCAACGACCTCCGTCCTGTCATGGGCCGTTCGAGCTTCTTCGCCATGTTCCGCGACCAGGTGGACCGCATCGAGCAGCAGGAGGTCCAGATGAAGATGCAGGAAGAGGAAATGAAACGCCTCAGCAACCTGCTGCCCATTGGTGGTGAAGCGCCGGAGATCCGCCAGAACACGCCTGAAGGAGGCAGCTACGCATTGAGCGACCTGCGCGGCAAGATCGTCCTGATCGATTTCTGGGCCAGCTGGTGCCGTCCCTGCCGCATGGAGAACCCCAATGTGAAACGCGTGTACGAGCGGTTCAACAAGAAAGGCTTCGAGATACTCGGCGTATCGCTGGACCGCGACCATGCGGCATGGGTGAAAGCCATCCAGGACGACGGGCTGCCCTGGAAACACGTGAGCGACCTCGGTTTCTGGAACAATGCCGCAGCGCAGGAGTACGGGGTCACGGGCATACCCTACACCGTGCTGGTGGACCGCGAGGGCAAGATCCTGGACAAGGGCCTGCGCGGCGAACAGCTGGAGCAAAAGCTCGCCGAGCTGCTGGGCAAGTGATCCTGTAACCCATGTGGCACCAATGCCGTCATATGAACACCCTTCGCCACATGTTCCGCTACCCGACCCTCGTCGCCGGTCTGCTGCCGGCACTGCTGTCCTTCGCACAGAACGATGGACGCGCCACCTACTTCCAACAGCGGGTGGACCACACCATTGAGGTGAGGCTGGATGATGGCGGGCACTACCTGCATGCCAAGGAGACCTTCACCTACACGAACAACAGCCCGACCACGCTCGACACGATCTGGATCCACCTATGGCCGAACGCATACCGCGACAAGCACACGGCGCTGAGCAAGCAGTTGGCCGCGTCCGGTGCCCTGGACCTTCACTTTGCGAAGGAGGAAGAGCGCGGCTTGATCGACAGCCTGGACTTCACAACGAACGGATCGCGCCTAAGCTGGGGCTACCACCCGGAACACGGCGACATCGGTTGGATCAAGCTGAACACACCCCTGGCCACGGGCGCTACGGTGGACATCAGCACACCCTTCCGCGTGAAGGTGCCCGACAGCAAGTTCTCCCGGCTCGGGCACACGGGCCAGGCCTACCACATCACGCAGTGGTTCCCGAAGCCAGCGGTATTCGACAAGAACGGCTGGCACGCCATGCCCTACCTCACCCAGGGCGAATTCTACAGCGAGTTCGGCAGCTACGATGTGACCATCACCTTGCCTACGAACTACGTGGTGGGTGCTACGGGCGTGCTCCAGAACGAACAGGAACGGGAACTGATGGACCGCATGGCCTCAGGGGAGTGGAAGTATCCGGAGCCCATGACCGACATCAACACGGGCAAGCCGCTCTACAACCAGTTCCCGGCCTCTTCGACCCAAATGAAGACCCTGCGCTACGTGCAGGACAACGTGCATGACTTTGCGTGGTTCGCTGACAAGCGCTTCGTTGTGCGCAAAGGAAAAGTGGTGCTGCCCCAAAGCGGCCGCACGGTGACGACCTGGGCCCTCTTCACCCCGAAGAACGCGGAGGAATGGAAGGCCATCGGCATTGAGTCGCTCAACCAGAGCGTGCTGCGCTACAGCGAGTGGGTGGGCGAATACCCCTACTCCGTATGCACCGCGGTGGATGGCACCATCAGCGCGGGCGGCGGCATGGAGTACCCGATGATCACCATCATCGGCAACATGGGCAGCACCGAGAGCCTGGACAACGTGATCGCGCACGAGGTGGGCCACAACTGGTTCTATGGCATCCTGGCCAGCAACGAGCGCGACCACCCCTGGATGGACGAAGGCATGAACAGCTTCGTGGAACTGCGGTACATGCGGCTCCGCTACCCCAACAGCGAACCCGGCGTCGGACTACCCGGTGAAAAGAAGCTCTTCGGCCACGTGAAGGACGGGCACCGCTTCCGCAGCGAGGCGGTGTACCGGATAAATGCACGCCGCAACCTGGACCAGCCCATTGAGCAGTGCGCACACGACTACACGCAGATCAACTACGGGGGCATCGTGTATGGCAAGACCGCGCTGGTCTTCGACCACTTGTTCGCCTACCTCGGCGATGCGCTCTTCGACCGCTGCATGCACGCCTACTTCGAGGAATGGAAGTTCAGGCACCCGCGGCCGGAAGATGTGCGCCGCGTGTTCGAGCGGGAGAGCGGGAAGGACCTGGGGTGGATGTTCGATGGGCTGATCGGTACTGACATGAAGGTGGATGTGAAGGCCCTCCGCCTGAAGTCGGACCAAACGTTCTACCTGAAGAACACAGGCCTTGATTCCATTCCGGTGCCCGTAACGGCATGGAGAGGCTCCGACACGCTCGGGACAAAGTGGTTCATGTCTCCGCATGACGTAGTCGGCTTTGAACACCCATGGCCGAACGCTGACCGCATCCGCATCGACGCCGGTGCCCGCACCCTCGATATCGACCGGCGCAACAACGAAGTGCGCAACCATGGCCTGTTGCGCCGCTGGGCCAAGCCCGAACTGAAGTGGCTCGCCGGGGTCGAAAAGGACGATCGCCGCAGTGTGTACTGGACACCGGTGGCTGCGTGGAACGGACACGATGGGTTCCAATTGGGAGTTGCCGCCTACAACACCCTTTTCCCCAGCCAGCGCACCGAGTGGGTGGTGGCCCCGGTGTATGGTTTCGCCAGCCAACGGATCGGTGGTGCGGCCCGCATCGAACGTCATTTCGACCGGCTGCGGAGCGGCCTGTTCCAGAACATCCACCTTGGCCTGAACCTGCGCTCATCCTCCATCTACCAGGACCATGGGAATGTGGCCGCCTACGAGAAAGTGGCTCCACACATCGTGTTCGACATCAAACGCGATCCACTGAACCGCCCCTGGCAGCACAGCATTGGTCTGCGCGGCATTTACATCAATGCCTATGAGGCCATCCTCAGCGACCTCGACCACAACTTCCCCTCAAGCCTCCCGCTCTTCGAACAGTTCAACGGGGAACTGCAATACACGGCCCGCAGCGACCGCAAGCTGGGGCCCACATGGATCCAATTGACCGTGCTGGCCCAGGACGCGCTCGACGACGGCAACTTCGTACGCGCCTCGCTGGAGGTGAAGCGCGCCTTCACGTACAATGCCGATGGCAAACAACTGCGCCTCAGGGCGTTCGGCGGCACCTTCTTCGGCGACCCCGCTCTGAGGAACACCCTGCAGGCCTGGGGGCTTTCGTGGGGACCTGAGGACCTGCTCTACGACCACGCCTTTTTGGAACGCGGCGCCACCACCGGTCTCACCGGGCAGCAGTTCAACAAGCAACAGGGCGGGTTCAAGACACCGTTCGCACAAGGAGGCAGTGACTCATGGACCGCCTCGCTCAACGCCGAGCTCGACTTCCCGTTCAAGCTTCCCATCGCTGCGTTCGCCAGCGCAGGCTGGGTGCCAATGACCACCATTACCGAGGCCGGAAGCAGCACCAGCACAGCGACCTATTTCGAGGCCGGACTGGGTATACCGGTGGTTCGCGATGTGCTCGAAGTGTGGTTCCCGCTCTACGTGTCGGACCGCATCAGCACGGAAGAAGAGACCGCAGGCCGTGATATCGGCGATCGCATCCGCTTCGTGTTCACCATAGAGCGGATGGACCCCACGAAGGCCCTGCGCAAACTGAAGCCCTGACCTGCGGCGGCCCATTCTTCGCCGAACAGGAGAGCGTGGGAAAGACCGATCTTCGCGCAGCATGCAGCCCGGCCAGAAGATCCATTTCCTCAGCGACTTCCACCTCGGCGTGCCCGATGCAGCGAGCAGCCTGGCGCGGGAAAAACGGATCTGCGCCTTCCTGGATGAAGCGGCGAAGGACGCTGCGGAGATCCATCTGCTCGGCGACCTCTTCGACTTCTGGTTCGAGTGGAAACGCGCCGTGCCGCGTGGGCATGTGCGGCTCTTGGGGAAGATGGCCGAGCTCACCGACCGTGGCATTCCAGTGCATCTGTTCATCGGCAACCACGACATGTGGATCTTCGATTACGTGCCGAAAGAGACGGGCGTGATCGTGCACCGCGAGCCCATCGTGCGCGAGATCGGCGGCAAACGCTTCTACATCGGTCACGGCGATGGACTGGGCCCGGGCGACCACGGCTACAAGTTCATCAAGGGCGTGTTCCGCAACCCCGTGTGCCAATGGCTCTTCGCGCGGCTGCATCCCAACTTCGCCCTGTGGCTGGGCGACTTCCTCAGCGGCCGCAGCCGGAAGAAGAGCTACGAGAACGACCGCAAGTGGCTCGGCGCCGATAAGGAATGGCTGGTGCAGTACTGCAAGGACGAACTGAAGAAGCAGCACTACGACTTCATGATATTCGGCCACCGCCACCTGCCGATCGACATGGAGGTCGCACCGGGCAGCCGGTACGTCAACCTCGGCGACTGGATCAGCTACTACACCTACGCCACCTTCGATGGCCAGGAACTGAAGCTGATGAAGCGCACCAGTGATGGCCCATTGAGCGGGGATGTGCGGATCACGGGTGGGCCGGCGGTGTAGTCCGGCACGACACATCATCACTGGGCAAACATCCACTGAACCGCGGCACTTTGATGGCTGGTCAGGGCTTATCCTTGGACGCCTCGCCTTTTCCCTTCCCAGCATTTACTCATCTGCGGAAAGCGCGACATGTTCCTGGAAGGTGGCCCGATCCGCCGCCACCACGTCGACATGAACATGGGCGGGATCTGGACTATGCCGAGCGAATGACCTTCTTGAAGTGGACACGCAGCCCATTGGGTTCACGGTCGGACAACAGCTGTGCCCGGCGCTGTGGATCGGCGAGCGCATCCGGGTCGACCTCCGGGAACAACAGGAGCAGGTCTGGCATGACGCGGTCCAACACACGCGCCTTCTCGAAGCCTTCCAGAAGCGTATGGAAAATGATGTTGCGCTCCAGTTCACTCCTGTCCTGGAGCAGCCGTGCCGCCGCCCATTCGATCACCATGGACTCCCGGTGCTTGCGTCGCTCGGTCCGCCGTTGAAGCACATCATACCAAATGGCGTACGTGAGGTATCGCGCGGCAGGAAAGAGATGCACGGCGCTCAGTTCGTCCGGTCCGAGCGGGTACGTATAGAGCCGACGGCCTTCTTCAGCGGCACGCGCATCCCCTTTCAGGACGTGATGCCTGAACAGCATGGACCTTGCGAAGAGGCGATCCCCCAACCCCTGCTCGTCATCCATGGGCCTGGATGCGCTGAGGTAGTGCTGCAGGCCTTCGTCCGCATGGGCAAGTTGGAAATCGGGATCGGCCATCAACTCGAACAAGCCTCTGCGGACCACCGGATGGGCAGCATAGCGCGTTACGAACGGCCTTACCACTTCCGGTTGTTTATAGAGCACCGTGTAGAGGGCCAGTCCAAGATCGAAGATGGCCACGTGGTCAATGCGGTCGAGCCATTGATCGAGGAAGTCATCCAGCACCTCGTAACTACCCTTGCGGATACAGGTCTCAAGCAGCACAGGCAGAGCGAACACCTGATCCAGGCGCAGTGCCGGCTCAGGCCCGACTTGTGAACTGCCGGACTGGAACGCATGCCAGTTCGCGGACCCGAGCAGTCGGGCCAACGCATGCAGTGTCTCCAAATACGGCCGCCGGTCGCCTATTGGAGCAATAAGCAATTGGTAGAGCGTTGTCCCTGAAGGGGCATAACCCCCTTGCGCTTTAAGTATGTCCGAAACCTTCACACAAGCAGTCTTGCCATCCAAGGGGATGTCCAACTGCGCTTCCAACGACCGGCGCAGCAGATCACGGTCGGCTTTGCTGAACTCGTGTCTTGGAGCTGGCATAATGTTGTTTATCGGCGGTCGGTGTAATACAGAGCACAATATATTGGGATCGGAGAGCTAATTCATTCATCAGTGGCGGAACACTTCGGCGCATCCCGCATCCATCGCGCCGCAACCCTTGCCCTTGCCATCCTACCGGGTGTGCATGTCCTGACCCTGCACGGCATGATCTCCGATGCGGTGCTGCTGGCACGCCCGCAGATCTTGCTCATTTACTACAGCAGTTTCATCGGGATGGCCTTCTCCATGGCCTTCTTCGCACCGCTGTGGAGCCGACTTCCCCTATCCACTGAGGGCGAGTTCCTCCTGTGGCGGTTCAGTGGTCCTTGGGCAATGCGATTGCACGCCATGCGTTCGACCCTCCTCGGTGTGCTGGTCATCCCGATCCTGATGTGCCTGCTGCTGATGCCCTTGCAGCAGGTGCTCACCGAAGCGATCGGGCTTGAGCGCCGGACCGCCCTCATCGTTCTCGCTACGCTGCTACTGACCGGTGCGACCATCAACTCGTTCGGGCAACGGATCCGTATCGACCGCCTTGTCGGTCTTGTCGCCGCAGTCCTTACCCTGCCCCTGCTCGGCATGTCGGTGATCGGTCTTCGCTCACAAGCCAAATTGCCGATCACCACGGACTGGCATCGCTGGTTCCAGGACCTTACCCCCATCGATCTACTTGCACCCCTGCTGGTGTTGTGGTGGTTCGCGCACATCATCGACCTGCCCACCATGGTCGGCCAGAAACTGCTTGCCAGTCGCACTGAACGTGCCGGCACAACGGGCGCTGTGGTCGCCTCCGGGAGCATGGTGCTCATCAGCGGCATCTTCCTCGCCCTTCCCCTCTCCTTCGGCTATACGCCTGAACAAGGCAGCTACTTCGCCTATGTGGGAAGCAAGCTCCACGGGGGACCATGGCTTTCCCTGCTCGTGGCCTTCTACCTCTGTTCGGGCATGTTCCTACTGCTGAACCTGCAACACTGGGCCGGAGGGCTCATCGATGGCAACCTCGTCAAGCACCATGTGGGCATCGAGCGGAGCAAGGGAACAGCCGTTGGCGCAATGCTCCTCAGTTCCGCACTGGGCTTCCTATGGCTCTTCGTGCACGACCACACGATGGAGACTTTCTGGGACCGCATCCTGATCACCGCAGGCGTAGGCCCGGTGTTCATCCTGCGCTGGTACCTGCCGCGTGTTACAGCATTGGTCCAGTTCACCGCCATGATCGCAGCCTTGGCGTATGCCTTCCTCTGGCACCTACTGACCGGCACCACGGCTGGTTCATCTCTCGTGGCACAGAGCGCGGCCGCGCTGGACGTCCCCCTACACTTGTTCCAAGTCGGGACCATTGGGATTGCCACGCTGCTCACAGCGGCCATACCGTATTGGAAGGCGGATGATGCGGAGGTGGCCCATGGCCGTGAACGGCTGCTCGAACTGCATGGCGGACGCCCGGCGCTCCGTGGACCCTTGCGCTTGGCGCTGGGGCTCTGTGTTCTTTACCTGTTGCTGGCGATGGCTCCCGCGACGATCGGGATGCTCTGGTGAATGTCCAGCCCGGCCGGCCCAGGGACATGTGAACAGACCGGGTGCGTGGATCGTCCTCACACGCTGATGAGCTTCCCCATCACCCAGTACCAGAAGGCGATCAGGATCACCAGGCCCAGGGCAACACCCACCACGCCGACCACTTTGATGAGCTTCATGCCGTAGCGGTCCAGCGAACGTTGCAGCTCAACATCATGGGCATCCTGCCTGCCTTTTCTCGCAGGGCTCCTCTTGCGCGATGCCATATTCATATACGGTAATGGATGCGCAGGCCAAGCAGCGCGGCAAGCACCTGGCCAACGGCGGTCTCGCCGAGCAGCCGGTCGGTGAAAGCAACGTATCTGTCCGCAGGCTTCAAGAAGTAAAACAAGGCCTGGAACAGCGAGAACCCGGCCGAGAACGCAGCAAGGATGATCAGCGGCCAGCGCACGATCCCGTGGAACCCGCTTCCCCAGAGCAGGACCACCAACGCCGGCATGACCACGCAGTCCACCGTTTGGAGGAACGCGTTCACCAGGGCATAGCCCAGCGGAACGCGGTAACTGGTGGTGCCGTGCGGATGCAGTTCCACCGCCATGACGGAGGCAGGAAGTGATACAACCTCATCGATCAAGCTTTGCAACAGCCCCATGGATCACTTGCGCCTGATGAACATGGACAGGAACAGGATGACGAGCGCTACACCGTTCGCCGCCAACGTGGAAAGGCCCAGGTAAAACCAACCAGCATCGTGGCCTGGCCCTGAGGTGAAGACCAGGCTGTAGCTGATGGTGCCGAACACGCCAGCCGCCAGCAGGGCAAGCAACAGCCACCCGATGCCCCCTCGCCCCTGCCCGCGGGCCCTCAGAAAGAGAATGCTGAAGATGAGCGCCGAAAAGAACGAGCTCAACAGGTAGAGGACCACCATCCACAGCGAGGTGCCAGCCACTTCATTCCGATGGCGTGTCATGGAAATATGTTCGTTGTTTCCACCACCCGTTTTCAACGCCTACCGAAGAGCAGCCGCAGGATGTACCTCCCGATCTTGCGCTCCATGCCACCACGCGTGGTGGGCACGCCCGTGCGGTGGGCGATGCTGGAACGCAGGCCAGCAGCGCCAAGCAAGCGACGCCAGCTGAAGGAGAGTCCGTATTTACCCTTGAAGCCGAACATGGTGACACGGTTCAATCGCTCGATTTGGAGAGGTGCTGGATGGTTTCCGGCCGAACTTGGGTGCGCATCACCTCCTTCAACAAATCGGAAAATCTACCTTAGAACAGAATCATCGACAAGCATATCTTGTAACTGACGGCTTGCTAAATCCCATGCGTTCTCTTTGGTATGCCGATTCTGTCGCGCATTGGGGTGAGTAACCGGATAAACTATATTTCCAAAGTTAGCCTTCAAAAAACGATAAGAGTAACGACCAAGTGCTACTATATGAGTCGGCTTAATCAACTCCATTTCTTCACGCAAAAATTTAATATTATCTATATTTGACGCTTTTTTCCAAAATTCCTTTCTTGCATGAATAT
>Ga0209985_10001950_pt1 | contig 19351 bp, 21 predicted proteins | sample NOAtaG_FD_187305 | JGI IMG/M metagenome (GOLD analysis project Ga0209985, IMG submission 187305) | Freshwater lake microbial communities from Lake Erie, under a cyanobacterial bloom - NOAA_Erie_Diel6S_1000h metaG (SPAdes) (version 2) | ecosystem: Environmental > Aquatic > Freshwater > Lake ...
CGGCCATCACCCAAAGGCGAATGAGAAACACCTGCCACCAGGGCAGCCGCTTCCAGAACACATCCGTCTCCGAAGTTTCGCCCAAATAGCGCACATCGCGCACCAGCAGGTAACCCATCAGCGGATCGAACAGCAGAAAGAACACACCGAACGCCAGCACAAAACTCTGCAGCCCGTGGATCCATACCAGCCAACCGTTGGGCAGCAGCCACACGTTGATCATGCACGCGGCCAGCATCACCGGCAGGCGCAGCAGCCAGATGTCAGTCTTTTTCTTGTCGCGCAGCCCGGCATTGTGGTCGCGCATATCGAGCCAGGCTTCAATAGCCACCGGCAGTAGCATCAGCAGAAAGGTAAACACGTGTTTCATGGGTGTAAAAAGGGTTAAGTGAGAGCTTCTAAAATCTGGTTCTGCACCATTTCGTCCAGCCGGTTGCGCACCCGGGGGCTGTCGGCAAAGAAGGTGCGGGCCGGCAGCTGGGTGTTCATCCTGCGCGTGTGGCTGCGCACGCGAGCGCTCCGGCCCGCGCGCCTGCGCGTGTGCTCGCGCACGATGGCCGTGGCGGTAATGTTGGCGCCTTCGTTGTGGGCCTCCATGTAGTCGTTGGCCGTCAGCTGCACGCCCGTGGCGGTAACGCTGGCCGTTATGCTTCTGCGGCCGTCACCGATATCCACCAGCACCAGGCGGCCGGCATCGCGCGGAGCTCCCGGCTTGCGCTTGGCAAAGCTCACACCATTCACATCCGTTTGCCGCTTGATGTTATCCAGCGCGGTGTTCACCATTTCTTTGGCCACCAGCTTTTTCAGCCTGCCCTTCAGCGCTTGCAGGTTGGCTATGGCTTGCTCAATGCTCATGGCGCCAGGGGCAGGTTAAAGTTGTTATCGGCCTGCTGCTGGTGCTCGGGCTCTACGTAAAACTGCGGGTGCGTAGGCGGGAAGATCACCTGCTGTTCGCCCCAATTTATGCCGAAGCCCGGCTTGGGTTCGCCCAGTTCGTTCACGTTCAGCGTGCTCACTTCACCATCGCTGAGCTGGCGCACCGTGCAGCGGCAGTTGTAGTCGAGCGGGGGCAGCCACTTGTTCCAAAACGGATCGGTAAGCGGCTTAATGATGCCGTCAAACTTCTGGTGCGCGGCCCGTGTGCGTTCATCGCCCACGGTTTCGAACTGCAGCAGCGGCAGCTCGGCCACATCGTCTTTAAAGCGCTTCCACTTGCCGGCCATGCGGCTGGTGGCCACTGCGTGATTGTACTCCGTGCGCAGGAAGTCCACGTTGTACTCCTTGTTCAGCGCCAGCACATCGGCCCGGAATTCGCTGAAGGCTTTCACGTTGCCCTCGGCATTGCGCAGCAGGGCATTGGCCTGCAGCACAAAGTGGTAGTTTTTAAACCCGCTAAAGCGGTACACGTTCTGGAGCAGGGTTTCCAGCATCAGCTTGTCGCTGCCTTTGGCTGCTGCCAGGGTAAGGTTGTACCCTTTTTCCACGCCCTTAAACAGTTGCTCACTCACCAGCTTCCACAGGGCCGGGTCCACATCGCCCGGGGGCAGACTACCATCGCGCACGCGCGCGATGATGTCGTCAATGATTTCGTTGAGGTCATTGCGGTAGCTAAGCGTAATGGCGCCCGTGCCGCGTTTGTTCGCTGCGCTGCCCAGCTTGTAGTAGGCACGCAGGTCAGCGAGCTTTTTTGCGCCCGCCCCTCCCTGCGGTGAACCTTTGGCAGGCGAGCCTCCCTGCGGTTTAGCGGGCGGCTGCGGCTTTGGCGGGTCAGTTTCGGGTGGGGCCGTGTTGTTGCCGGAGTTACCCGTGCGAACAACAACCGGCCGTTGGCCAGGAGGCTCAATCCCGAATTCCTTGTAAAAGTCTTCCTCGGCTATCGGTGCCCCGGATTGCAGCAGCTGTATCCAGATAACAAGCTTCTTTTCTTTGTTTAGCTCATCAGCTGTTTTAAACTTGCCGTGTATGCCTTCCAGCGGGTAGCCGTGTGGCACCAGTATGTTGTGCTTCATCGGGTAGTTAATCACATACTCGGCATACAGGCGGTCTTCCAGGTTAATGGCTTCCTCAACGGCTTTGTGCACCTTGCCCAGTTCGTAGCTTCCGCCACCTTCGCCACCGGTGGTAAGCAACTGGCCCAGCACGCCAATGGTGATTTCGTTGTTGAGGATCTCGTGCAGCTTGTCATACGCATAGGCAGTTGACTGCTTTACCGAGTCTTCAAAACGCACATCGGCAAATCCCTTGGGCACAATGATGTACGCAGCGGACCCATACTCTTCCGCGCTGCGCTTGGCTTCATCGCGGCCCTGCGGTTTGTTCGGATCGTATTCGTAGATGCGCAGCGGCATGCCGAACATCTCGTTGTACCGGGTGAAGTCAGCCAGGTTCTGCCGCTTCATGAGCACATACGGGGCGATGTTGGCCAGTAAACCCAAATCATTCTTGCGCCCGATCTGCAGAATGTAGTTGACGTATATGCCCTCACGGTACAGTATGCCAGCATCACTGACGCCATCCTTGCTGATCAGTCCGCGCTCGGGTTTCACGTTCTGCCGAGGCACCAGTTGAACGTCACCGATCAATCCATCGCTGCCAAGCATAAACTCCACCAGCGTGGTGCCCCAGAAGATCCTCTCCTGCAGGCGGTGCAGGAATTCGGCAAACCAGGGAGCCTTGAAGTTCTCCATAACTACCTCGTTCTCCAGCCCCACCCATTCAAAGGGATTGGTTTTCACCGCCCGGATACGCTTGTCCATAACCGAGCGCAGGTGAAGGTCTATTGAAACATCGAAGTAGGTATTGATCAACTGCCTGCGGTTGGGGTTCAGGCTGCTCTCCGCGCTCTTGATGTTTTGAAACCACGTTTGTATGGTTTGGTTGCCGCGTGTTACCTGGCCAATGGTGATGTCCTGGATCACGATGCTGGTTGCCTCTTCGGCCCGCTTTACTCCCTGTTTTGCCATGGTGTTAAAATTTTGCCTCTGTTCTATACGACCCCCTTTTCGGGGGCATTGCCCATAATTTTCTCCCGGCTTAAACCTGAGCGAGTTTAAACAGGTTTTAAATACCTTTACCGCTCAACTCCGACCCCCACCACCTGCCCGGCCCTAGAAGTACGGGTTTCGGGGGGTGGTGCTGCCCCATTGCACCACGTTGCCGTCATCTACCCCGTCTCCGTCCTCGTCACCCTTGGCCGGGAAGCCCGGATCAAAGTCGCCCGAGGCCACTTTCTCCAGCCATGCCAGCGCATCGGCATAGCGCTTGTCGCGCATTTCGGGCACCTGGCCGGGTGCCTGCCGGGCGTGCAGGTGGTACAGGGTCATGTCTACTATATACATCACCAGCTCCGGGTCGCGCGCGGCCCCGGTTCTGGCAAACAGCGCATCTACATCGTAGCGGTTGCGCAGCCGGCTTTTGGCCTGGCTTATGGCTTTGGCTTCGGCATCGGTGCGGTTGGCCGGTGTGCTTTCAATCAGCTGCGTCAGCTGCTCGGTGCGTATCTGGGCGGTATAGTCGCTGTCAACTAAATAGGGCATGGGCAATGTGTTTACGGTACGTGCGTTGCGCCACACCGGTGACTTTCACCAGTTCGCGCACGCGGAAATCCTTTTTGTCATACTTAATCAACAGACCGCACAGGTACTGGCGGGCGCCCAGGTAGCGCACGTGATCCTTTACCGGTTCAGGTGTGCTGTCGATTATCCGTTGAGCAATAGCGCTGCGCATCAGTACATGTTTTTGTACTTGTTGCGCTTGCCCACGGTGGCCGGCACGTTGGTCACCACTTTCTCCATCAGCTTGAACACGGCACCCTCGCAGGCATCGGGTCCGTCTTTCTTTATGCCGGTGTGCCCGGGCTGGAAGCTGGTGAACTGGTAAATGAGGTTAACCATGTGGTGGTTGTCTTTCTCGGCCTCGTTGAAGTACCAGTTGCCGCGCTCGAAGTAGCCGCTGAGGGAAGCAATGCGCGCATCCTTGTCCGGCTTCTGGCGCTTGTCGCCATTGAGCGGCAGCGGTTTGCCCTTGGCTTGCGCCACGGCATTGAAATCTTTATACAGCAGATCCTGCAGGAACACTTCTTCCATCCACAGCTCGCACACACCGCCACCGCTGCGCACCAGGTGATCAAGCACGTAGCCCCACTCAATCATTTCGTCTACACTGGCGCGATCGCAGAAGGCTTTGACCACGTGCAGCTCACCGCGGTGCAACCCGATGAGCACCCAGCTTTTGTGATCGCTGTTCTTCTTATTCTTAAAGCTGGGATCCAGGTAGGCCACCAGCGCCAGGTATTCGTTCAGTGCAGGCAGCGCTTTGTAGCGCACCCAGTCTTTGCGGAATACCTTGCCCTCGGTGATCGGGTTGTTGAAGTACTCGCGCTCGGCCAGCAGCGTGCCCATCTTGCTGATCATGTACTGGCAGTCCTCCTTGCTGTGGCGCTTCCACGTGGGGTTGCCGTTGGCATCGAGCAGGTTGATGGTCTCTTTGTAATCGGCCTGCTCGTAGAGGCGGGCCATGAGGCTGCGCTCGCCAATCTTGTTGTTGAGCACTACAAACAGCGCGTGCGCACTTACGTCCATCGTGGGCCACAGTGCGCCCATGATCCACTGGTAGCTTTTCTCCAGGCGAATGTCGTTGAGCACTTCCTCGTCATCGTCAAAGTCATCGCCTATAATAAGGTCGGGCCGTTTTTCATCTTCCTTGGTACCGCGCGGGCTTTGGCCTTTGCCGAGGGCGCGGAAGCTGATGCCCTGGCTGGTGACAAACTTGTCATCGGCCCAGATGCTAACCGTTTTAAACGTGCCGAAATCGTTGAGTAAACGCTGGTTATACTCAAACTGCAGGCGTATGGCGCGCAGCATTTCACTGGCCTGGTCAAACGTTTTGCTCCACCACACCACGTTGCGGTAGCTGTGGTGCAGATTGTATAGGCTGCGGCAGGTGAGGTATATGGCGAACATCTGCCAGAAGGTGGTCTTGGCCATGTCGCGCGCGATCATCCAGGCGAAGAACATCTTCTTTTTTTTGCTGGTGAGTATGGCATTGCCACCGCGCAGGTGGAAGGCGGCAAACTCGCTGCTGGCCCAGCTGGGGAAGTAGTACGTAAGAAACCCGGGCCAGTCCTCCAGCAGGGCAGCCACGCGCACGCGCCTGGCTTCGGGGCTTTCGTCAATAGCCACATCGGCCGTGCTGGCTTTGATCTGTTTCTCCAGCGCCTCAAATCGCTTTTCCAGTTGCTGCCGGCTTTTCATGCGTCAAGCTGTTGGGCTTTGGTTTGCAGAAACTCTTTGCTGTAGCCAACCAGTTGCTTGGCCAGTTCCGGCTTTACGCCCAGCAGGTACTTAAGGAACTCTTCCTGCACGTTGTAGTAATCGGGCAGGCTGGTGCGGCCGCTCAGTTCGCGGATGTTCTTGGTCATCTTGGCGATGGTATCCGCTTCGCTGCTGGTGGGGTACTGCTTTTCGCGGGTGTTGATCTCCGTAAGCAGGTTATTGATCTGCACCAGCATCATGCTGATGTTGCGCTCGCGCGTGATCTGGTTAGCCGCCTTTGTCTCCTTCCACTTAAACCGCTTGGCCCAGTCGCCCACCGTGTCCTTGCCCACGCCAATGGTTTCGGCAATCTCCTGGTAGGTCATGCCGCTGTTCATGTAGAGTTCGTATGCGCGGTTGCGCAGCGTTTCGCTTTCGCCTTTGGTTCTGCGTGCCATGGTGCAAAGGTGGATTTACGTGGGGATTAAAACCCGCGCCATTTCGCCCATTCAAATTTTTGGAGCACCGAATGCCATTTTTAGGCTAACCTAAAATTTATTTTAAGCACAGCCTAAAAAATCTGCCCAAGTTTGGGCTCTCGATAACGCGCCACATGTCCAAACCGATTGTATTGACGGATGATAGTGTGATCAACAGCTACGGCTTCCGGGTGATGACGGCAGGCGGTGAACTAACCGACTACCTTAAAAACCCTGTGCTGCTGTACGACCACACCCGCAGGCATGGCGAGAACGACCGCGACATCATTCTGCCGATTGGCAAGATGACGGATCTGCGCAGTGATGGCAGCCGGATTATCGGCACACCCGAGTTTGACCTGGAGGACAAGTTTGCAGCCGAGGTTAGCCGCAAGTACGACAAGGACATCATGAACATGGCGTCCATCGGCTTTGAGGCCATGGAGTGGAGCACCGAGCCGGAGCTTATGCTGCCCGGCCAAACGCTACCCACGGTAACCAAGTGGAAGCTGAAGGAGGTAAGCATTACCGACATCGGGGCAAACCCCAACGCCTGCAAGCTGAGCCACCAGGGCTTCACGCTCACACTCAATGCCGCAACCAGGCGCGAGGACATCGAAGCGTTTTTCAAAACACAACAACCAACCAATCCACAAATGAAAAAAGTGATTGCTGCGCTCAACAACAGCAAGCTGGTAAACCTCTCTGAAGCATCCGGTGAAGAGCTGGTGGCAGAGGCAGTGACCACGCTAAGTGCACAGCTGAGCGCCAAAGACCAGACGATTGCGGCCAAGGATGCCGAAATCAACCGTCTAAAAACCGAGGCCCAGGCCGCCAAGGAAAACGCGCTGAAAGAGCGTGCCACCAGCCTGGTGGAAAGCGCGCTGAGCGCCAAGAAGATTGTAGCCGCCCAGAAGGACAACTTCATCAACCTGGCCAGCCAGAGCGAAGAAGGCTACAAATCGGTGAAGCAGTTGCTGGACAGCCTGCAAGGCTACCAGCCCGTAGTGCCACAGTTGAGCGGTGGCCCCGTTGAGCTGCCCACCAGCAAGGCCGAGCTCGTGAAGCTGCACGACAAGTATGCCAAGGGCGAAGCCTCCTGGAAAGAGCTTTCCGAAGATCAGATCAAACAGATCTGGAAAGCCAAGCACGGAAAAGAAATCCATTCCTCAACCCTAAACGCCCTTTTGGGCAAATAAGCAAATGGTAACAGGCGATATCGACTTTCCCTATGGCAATGCAGACGTGCAAAGCTTTGCACCTGCCGCTGCCGTGACGCTCACGGTAAAAAACCTGCTGACGTACTTCCTGGCTTCTGCAGCCATGGCAGCCGGCATGACAATCAACTTCGCCATTGACGGCCAGATTCGGCCGGGCGCCCGCGTAGTAGTACGCGCGGCCAGCGATGGCACGGCCCGCACCGTAACCCCCGGCACCGGTGCGCAAGGTTTGGCTGTGACCGGTGTAATCAACGGTGTGTTCGAATACGAATTTGAATACAAACCGAGCACTGCCGTGGGCACGTTTGCCTTCGTGCTCATCAACGCTCGTCAAGTGGCTTAACCAACAACTTTTTAATCTGATGAAAACACTTTTTAAACTATTCTTTTCGCTGATCAGCACGGTGTTGGTAGCCAGCATCGTGGCCAGCGTGTATGAGGTGCCCGTGCCGGATGTGCTGCAAGTGATGGCAGCCATCAGCCTGGTGCTGTTTGCCATCCGCATTGTGGCGCTGGCTAAAAATCCGGCCGATGCCGGCCGCGTTTCCGGATTGACCTACGGTGTTGCCGTGGAGTTCTGGGAAAGCGTGATCGCGGAGTTCATTATGAAGGACTACCCGTGGTTGCGCAGGGCCAAAGACCGGAGCGGCAACGTGCTCAATGGTTCGGTGATTCACATTCCGCAGGCGGGCGGCTTGCCCGGTGCGGTGCGTAACCGCAAGAACTTTCCGGCACCCATCGTGCGCAGGGCCGATAGTGATCTTACCTACGTATTGGACGAGGTAAGCACTAACCCCACGCACATCCGCGATGCCGAGAAGATCGAGCTCACGTATGACAAGGTGGCCAGCGTGCTGAGCGACCACATCAAGAACCTGGACTTCCTCAGCGCTTACAACGTGTTGTTCCGCTGGGCTGGCAAGAACCCTGCCGCTGGCGGTGTTACCCCGGCAGACCTTCCCGCAGCCAACATTCGCAGGACGAGCGGCACGACCGCTGCCACGCACCTGAGCGGTGCAACTGGTAACCGCAAGATCTTCAACCTGGCAGATTTCAACGCGGCCAAAACCACGCTGATCAACCTGACCAAGCGGGAGCAGAACGCGGGCAAGCGCGCCATCTTTATGGATGAGACGCTGTACAACCAGTTGAAAGCCGACACTAACCTGGATACGTTCGACAAGCGCGAGATGCAGGGCGTAGTGATGCAGAACGGTGACATGGTGCGCATTGGTGGCTTAGACATCATCCGCACGGATGTAATGCCGCGCTTCAGCAACGTGACCACACCGGTTGCCAAAGACCCGCTGACCGATGCCGATTCCGGAATTCCGTACAGTGCCTCGTTTGCCACGACCGACAACGCCTGTGCGCTGCTCGTTGACTTCGACCTCGTTCACATTGCAATGGGTGATATCAAGCTGTTCGAGACCCTCGGCAGCGCAGATTACCAGGGCGACATCTACAGCGCGCTGGTACGCGTGGGCGCAAGCCGCGAGCGTGCCGATGCCACCGGTGTAGTAGCCATCGTGCAGGAGCCTTAACCGGTTACTGAATGAACAGCCATAGCCAGGAAGCCGGAGGTGCCGCAATTGGCGGCACCCTCGGCTTTATCAAAAGCCTGATTACGCTGCCCGCCTTTGTTGACATCCACGTGGTGCTTCACACCATGCTGCTGGCAACGGTAGGAGCCATTACCGGCTGGGTGGTTACAGGCTTGCTCAAGTGGATAAAAAAGAAACTCACCAAATAAAACCAACAAACCGTGAGCACCAAGAAGAAAAATGCAGCAGCCCCGGCCGAACAGCCCGAGGTTGCACCGGTGGAAAATCCGGAGGCCGAAAACGCACCCGAGTACAGTGCCGACCTGAAGGCCGCGCTGCAGGGCATCTTCCGCGATGACCCCGAAGCCGAAGCCTACTACAGCGAAGATGAGAAAACCTTCCTCAACCCGCTGCAGTACGAAAGGCTCGAGAACAAGAAGGGATTTGTAAAATACCCTAACCCGAAGTAATCATGTCTATAGTTGCATACGATCGTTGTGCCACACTTGGCAATCATGTGCCCGCGGGTGACTGTCTCCCGGAAGGCACTGGTATTCTCGGTCTGCTCCTGATCAAAAAGGGCTTTGACCTTACCACCGTTACTGACGGCACCAGCTACGGAGCTGCCAAAACCGCCAACAACCTGAAGGTGGTAAAAGACCTTGAAGCCTACTGGCCCGGAGCCACACCGCAAACCATAGCCGGCAAAGCCGGCCGTATGGAGCGGCTTGGCCACATTCAGTATGAGCTGCCCTTTACGCACGAAGGCGTAGATGCCAACATGACCTTCTGGAACACGCTGAACCATGCCCGCAACTGGGGCGTGGCGCTGATCACCGAAGACTACAAAGGCTACGGTGCGCTCGATGCCCAGCTGGAGCCCATTCTGGCCAGCTTTTTTGCAGCTCCGGGTGGCGAGCAGGAGTTCGGAAAGATTCTCGAGTTCCGCGGCACGGTGAAGTGGAAGAGCCGCGACCTGCCCGTGATCCTCTCCCCGCTTATCTGGACGCAAACCTTGCTGAAGGCCGACTTCCAGCCGTAACGAGTAAGCAGGTCCCTGTTCATGCTACTTTATCCTACGAAGCTTCAGCGAAGTAGGAATCAATCAAACTTCAACCCAATGCTATGCCTGGCAAAAAGTTACAGTTCCTCGTTATCCACTGCACGGCCACCCCGGCCGGCCGCAACGTAAGTGCCGATGAAATACGGCAATGGCACCTGGGCCCGCGCCCGGAAGCCGATGGCGTTTTGTACAAAGGTGAAAAGTTCAGCGCCCTCAGCGGGCTGCCTCCGGATAAGATCGGGGGCGTAAGCGTGTACAAGCTCAAGGGCCGCGGCTGGCGGCAGGTAGGCTACAGCGACATGATTCACCTGGACGGCCGGATTGAAAATCTGGTGCCCTACAATGCCGATGCTTTGGTAGATGCCTGGGAGATTACCAACGGGGTGATGGGCCGCAGCAACAACAGCGTGATGCGCCACGTGGTGTACGTGGGCGGCATGGCTGCCGACAACAGCCAGCCGGAAGATACGCGCACGCCCGCGCAGCACGTAAGCCTGCTGGCCTACGTGCAGCAACAGATCGAGCGCGTGCCCGATCTGCTGGTGGCCGGCCACAACCAGTTCGACAAAAAAGCCTGCCCGAGTTTTAGCGTAGTGCAGTGGGCACTCGGCCGCGGCATACCCGCCAAAAACATCTACGACAAATGGCCAAAGTAATTTTGACACTTCTGGTCTTGACGTTTTTTGTCAACGGCTGCATCACGTACAGGCAGTGCGTGGATAAGTTTGGCTACCTGAGCCGCGACACCGTGCGCATAACCGTGCGCGATACGGTGCGCATCGTACACGTACTGCCGGGCGACAGCCTGGAGACGGAAATCAACATCGATTCGCTTTGTGCGCGGGTGGCCAGCTCCAAACTGCAGATTGAAGATTCGCTGCAGCGCAACCGACTTACCCTGCGCTGGTGGGTTGACCGCTACAACCGCCTGCTTAAAGTGCGGGCCGTGCAAAAAGCAGACACGATAACGATAACAAAGATTGTGGAGGTTCAGGGTGAATGTCCTCCGCAGGTGGTGCTAGACCCGGCCAAAAGTCTGCCATGGCATAGCAGGCTGTGGAACTCGTTCCAAACTTTTTCAGCCTGGGTGGTCGTGGCCGGGCTAGCTATCCTCCTGTTTTACTTACTCTTTAAACGGTAGTTTCTATGCTGCGCAAACTGTGTTTATACATCATTGAAAAGCTCTACCGCTACACCTACGAGCCCGTGCAGCTGGACCGCATCAACAGCAAGTTGATAAAGCCGGTGCCGGGCCTGGTAATTGAGGGCGTGCAGTACTACGAGTTTGCCAACGTGGCCGATATGCCCGAGGGCAGACGCGCCCATTACAATTATCTGCGCGATGAGCTGGCCATGGGTGCCGACCGCGAGCTGATCAACCGGTTTATTGACCAGCTGAAGAAAGCCAACAACGAGGGCGACACCAGCCGCATCGGCAGCCTACTGTGGATGCTGGAGGACATCGTGAACAACCTGACCACCACCGAGGCGCTGTTTAACATCGCTTCGCTGCTGTACTTCGATGAGCAGGAAGACCTGGCCGTGTATGATGTGGACTACAATAAGCTGAAGATCGAGCGGTTCAAGACCCTGCCCGACAAAGGTTTTTTTTTCGACTATCTGCTACGGCAAAGTTTGAAGATTTCTGGCGAAGCACTACCGGCCGACATAAAGGAGTTTTTGGCCGCAAACGCAAGAAAGCTGCAAGCCTTCAACCGGATACTCGGTACGAAAACCGAATCAAAACCCTTGAGCGATTTGACCAGATGACAGCCAACTATTGCCAAAGCGAACAAGAGGTGCAGCTGGTGCAGCGCAAAACCGCGGAGAACTACTACCGATGGCTCGATCGCCAGGTGAAGAAGGCGAAGGCAATGGAACAACAATTGAAGAAGAACCAGAAGTAAGATGGCAGAGTTTCCGGTAAGAGCGAACACCAACCAGGCTGAACGAGAGATCGATCAGCTCATTGGTGTATTGCGGAAACTGAAGCAAGAGGGCAAGCTGACCGAGCAGGAGTTCAATGACCTAAGTGCCAGTGCGAAAAAGTTTGGCACCGAGGGCAGCAAGGGCGTAAACGCCATCAACAAGGAGATGAACAACCTGAGCGGGGTGGGCAAGAAAGCCATTGGCGTGCTTGGTACTCTGTTTGCGCTCGACCAGATCAAGCAGTTCATTACCCAGGTTGTACAAGTTACTGCCGAGTTTCAAAAGTTTGAAGCCGTGCTCACCAACACCCTGGGCAGCCGCAGCCAGGCGCAGATCGCCTTGCGGCAGATACAGGATTTTGCAGCCAAAACACCATTCAGTGTTCAGGAGCTTACCGCCAGCTTTGTGAAGCTCGCCAACCAGGGCTTTAAGCCGACCACCGAAGAGATGCGGAAGCTGGGCGACCTGGCGGCCAGCACCGGCAAGCAGTTTGACATGCTCACCGAAGCCATCATTGATGCGCAGACCGGTGAGTTCGAACGACTGAAAGAATTCGGGATCCGCGCCAGCAAGGAGGGAGACAACGTAACCTTCACTTTCAAAGGCGTACAAACGCAGGTCGAATTCACATCCGAAGCGATACGAAACTACATACTTGCCCTGGGCGATGCAGAAGGTGTAAGCGGGGCAATGGCCTCCATCAGCGCAACGTTAGGTGGCCAAATCAGCAACCTGGGTGATGCGTTTACGCAGCTGCTGCAACAATGGGGCGACAGTCAGAGCGGCCCGGCCAAGTCGATTGTGCAAATGCTGACTTTGATGCTGAATGATCTCAAAGAGATTACCAGAACAGAGGAGCAGCTGCAAGCCCTGCGCCAATCCGATGCGCAGAAGAACGCGGTCGAACTTTTGAAAAACATGGCCGCCAGCACCGGAGACCTGGAGAAAGCCCAAGGTGCACTGGTGAACATGAATAACCGCAAGATTGACCAGCTGCGGGTAGAGAAAAGGGAGCTTGACATAACTACAGATGCCGGTGTGGAGCGCAACAATGAGATCGTGAATGAGATTCGCGTGTTAAACGCAGCCAACACGGCCATTGACGACTATGTAGTTTCGATCAATAAAGAGACGGATGCCAAGAACAAAGCAGCAGAAGCGGCTCGTAAAAAAGCAGATGCGGAGAGAGATGCAGCCGTGATCAGGCGCCTGCAGGCGACACAAAATGCCGAAGAAGGTGATTTTTCCTACATATCCAAATATCTCGATGGCCCCGGTGTGGATCCCGATTTGATTAAACGCCTGGACCAACTAACGGAAGGATTTGTAACCGGCCCGCAAGTGCCGGACGCAGACCCGGGCATTACAGCTGATCGCGCACGGGAAGAAAGCCTTGGCCAGCTGGTGAACTACTCCACCATGGCCTTCAATGAGATACTCCGCAGCCGGTCGGTGGCCGTGCAGCAGGAGATGGCCTTACTGGAAAACCAGTACCGCTACGAATTAAGTCTGGCCGGGAATAACGCTGATGCGCGCAACGCCATTCAGCAACGCTACGACCAGCAGCGCAGAGCGCTCATGAATCGCCAAGCGCAGGTCGACCAGCAGAACGCCATATTTGGGATTCTTGTTAACCAGGGCCCGGGAATTGCAAAAGCTATTTCTAGTGCACCGCCCCCGCTCAATTTTGCTTTAGGTGCAGCCGTGGCTGCCTACTTCGCGTTGATGCTGAACAACCAAAGGCGCATTCAGGCGCCCCGGTTTAAGGACGGTGTTTTTGGGCTGGACGGTCCCGGCACGGAAACCAGCGATAGCATTCTGGCCATGCTCAGCCGCAACGAAAGCGTAGTGCCTGCGCGCAAGAGCCGCAGGTTTGCCAGCGTGCTGAAGCCCATGATCGAGGACGACAACTTTAGCATGATCGACCTCAAGCGCATTGTGGACCGCAGTCTGCCCGACTTCCGCTTGCCCGTAGTTATGGGCATGCCTGGCACCGATAGCAAAGAAGTAGCCGAGGAGCTGCGCAAGACCCGCGAGGCCATTGTGAACAAGCCGGAAACCCGCATTGTGGTAGACAACAATGGCTTTGCCGTCTACAGAGGCAAGGCCGAACGCTGGACGCGGTACACCGCCAAACGTTACCCCGTGTTCGAATGAAGCTGTACAACTTCTATATCTACCACAACAGCTTTGCTGAGCAGTACTGGGTGAAAATACAAGACCCGGTAGGCTGGAACAGCCTGGGCAAAACCATTAACCGCAGGATGAAGTGGCACGGCATTTTTTACGAATACACGCCCAAGCTCAAGTTTGTTCAGGATGGCCGCCTGCTCATTCAGCGGGTGTACGAAACGTATGGCGTGCAGGCCGAGCTGCTGCTGCGCATCGATGCGTGGGACGAGCTCACCCGCAAGTACGTGCGCGACTTCACCGGCCGGCTGAACCTGACCACCTACAGCATTGACAAAGACTACGTGGAGCTGAACGTGGAGCCGCGCGGCCTGCTGAAGACCATTGAAAACCGGGAAGACACTAAGGTGAACCTCGAGGCCAGCGTGACACAAAACGGCAGCGCGTTACCTGCCTTGAGCAACACCACCGTGACGCTCCATAGCAAAACCATAAAGAAAAACGTGCGGGCCGAGCGCGATGATGCAGCCGGTAGTTTTGGTGAAAACTATACATCTGGTACTACCGGAGTCAAATACTACATTCCTGAACTAGCAGCCAACCAGCTCAATGAAGATGCCGGTGAGTTTTACAGTTACGCGGACCAGGTAGTAACAGCCGACCCGATAGCCGACCGCAAGTATTTTTTAAAGCTTAACAATTCAAGCAATGGAACGTGGGCCTTTAACAACCGCATGCGCGTTAAAATAACCGGCCTTGTTTCTATCAATGACGATTTTTTGGTCGAGGTTGTTATCGCACGAAGAAAGGGTGACACAGGTGTAGTAAGTCAATCTGTGACAACGGTGATAAATGAAACAATCCCGGCAAACGTTTACGACAGCGGATGGATTGACTTAACAATACTTCAGCCAAGCTTTAATCCTTCGTATTCAGATGGTTTGCTTGGGGACGAGTTTTACTTTTTTTTCAAAATCACGTACGACATGTCGGGCGGTGGCCCCGGCCGCGCACTCTATCTTGATTTCGATGACACTGCTGATCAGCGACTGTTCATGCAGGCAGACACCAGCTTCCCGACCACACCGGCCACGGGCACCCTGATTTTTGAAACCTGGCAGCGTGTGCTGCGCAGCATTGCCGATAAGCCGAACGATGCCATCTTTTTCAGCAGCTACTACGGCCGCACCGAAAATGGCTACGCAGCCGATGGCGCGGGCAGCCTGCGCCTGATGCTCACCGGTAACAAAATCCGGGAACTGAATAGCAAGGGCGTAACCGTTAGCCTGAAGCAGCTCATGGACTTTTCTATGGCGGTGGATGGTGCCGGCATAGGCCTGGAGCGCGTTGGCACCACCGAGCGGGTGCGCGTGGAGCCGCTCACGCACTGGTACCGCGCCCAGAAAATGATGCGTTTAACGTTTGTTAAAGACTTGCAAAAAGAGGTGATACCCGAGCTGATCTACAGCGCGGTGAAGATAGGCTACGACAACAAGGCCCTGAACGAGCAGATCAATAACCTGGACGAGTTCAACGTGTTCCGCGAGTATACCACGCCCATCAGCGTGGTGAAAAACTCGCTTTCGCTGATGACCGACATTGTAACCAGCGGCTACACCATTGAATACTTGCGCAGGAACCGCGAGGCCCAAACCCGCGACACTGAGCGCGATGACGATGTGATCTGCGTGCAGCTCAGGCGCGGTGGCCTCAGCCTGATTACCGACAAGAATCAGGATTTTACGGTGCTCACCGGCATACTGGATGCACCCACCGTGTACAACGCTAAGCTGAGCCCGGCCCGCTGCCTGAAGCGCAACGGCCGTCTGATTGGCGCAGGCCTGCAGAAGAACCGCACGGAATCCCTGCGCTTCAACTTTGCCCCGGCCAATGCCGAGATGCAAAGCCGCCTGACAGGCGAGAGCGTGAATACCATTGAGAATGCCAGCCCGGTGATCAGCACCCTGGATAAGCCGCTGTTCCTGGCAGAAAAATACACGTTTAAGGCCGTGCTCACCCGTGAGCAGTGGAAGTACCTAAACACCACCGACCCGGACGCACCGAACAACGTGTGGCAGTACATCGAGTTCAGCGACACGGACCAGAACTTTACCAAAGGCTACCTGCTGAAGGCCACCCCTCGGCCAGACAGTTTAGAGGGTGAATTTGAACTCATCCGGGCGAACGTCTAATGGCACTGATCAACCTTTCATACTGCAGTTCGGCTCTTGGTGAATCAGTTCAGCTTGTTTACAATGATGTTACCCATGTAGTAGAGTCAGCCAATGTTGGGCTAGCTTGTTCACCTGGCGTGCCGTGGGTTACAGAGATATACCGCCATATCGATGGAAACTTTCTTTACCTCGTTTTGGTCGACAACACTTGGCCGCTTTATTCCAGTGTGGTTCAGGTCGCCTTATGCACCGTTTCAATCGCATCGGCTACGCCTACCAACGCCAGCACCAACCAGGCGGCAGACGGCCAGATTGCCGTAAGTGCCACGGGCAACGGCACACTGGAGTATAGCCTGGATGGTATTAACTGGCAACCGGGATCAACCTTCTTTAACCTGGCACCCGGCACCTACACCGTGCGGGTGCGCAACAACTACCTGGGCAACATCTGCTTTGTGCAGACGAACGTAACAGTCGGCTTTACTTCGCTGGTGTGCGACCTGCAGCTGGGCACCATTACCAAAACAGCAGCGCCAGGCGCTACGCTCACGATCGTAAACTACCTCACGGTGTTTAGTCACCCGGTGGAATACCGCCTGGATGCCGGAGCCTGGCAGGACAGCAACATTTTCACCGGGCTGGCCGCGGCAACCTACAACGTGCAGATACGCTTTAAGTCACCGTACACGGCTTGCGTGGCCAATCAGAACGTAGTCGTGGATGGCACGCCCTGTACAGCCTTTATCCAGGGCGTGGTCGCGCTTCCGGAAACAGCCCGATTTGCCAACGATGGTGTGATCAGCGTCAGCGCGTCATCGGCCAACGGACCTATTCAGTATAGCAAGAACAACGGCAGCACATACCAGGCAGGTAACGTGTTTAGCAACCTGGCACCCGGCACCTACCAGGTGCGGATAAAGGATGCCGTGAACTGCGAGGCCGTGGTGTCGGTTGTGGTGCTGGCCTACAAGCCCAACTACGTGCGCTTCCCCCTGGCTAACGCGCTTCGGGCCGTTATAACCGAAGGGCCGCAGGTGGATACCACGGTGCAGAATTTTGAGAATAAGCTGTTGCGGCAAATGGGCTGGAGCGGCATTACCCAGAACGACTGCTACACGAAGAAGGCCACCACCGAAGACATTGACACCCTGCAGTGGCGCAGCACGTACAACGCCCACACGGTGTCGCTTTACAATGCTGTTAACAACACATTAATCGGGTCCTTAACACCCGTTAAACAGACTACCTACCGCAAAAAATCAGACAGCCGCACGGCCAGCTTCTGCGAGGGTGCCACGGCTGATGAGGTGCAGGTGTTCTTCGACCCGGCCCTGCCGGAGTTCTACGGCACTGGCCAGCAGTTTACCATCAGCGGGCAGGCACTGCTCAACGGCACGTATGTGATCAAGGACATACGCATGGGCACGGGCCTGGCGCTGGGCTACGAGGTGCTGGTGTTCGATAAGGTGGTAGCCATCACCGGTGTGATCACCGGCACGCTGGCCGTAACCTACAATGCCCGGGAGTATGAAGTGTGGGAGGTGGCAGCCAACTGGGGAACCATTGGCATCGGCACGTACTACCTGGTGATAGACGGCACAGACGTGCAGTTTACCCACTTTAAGGCCCGCACCGAACCGATTGAAGTAGCGGCAACGCATGACGACCATGTAAAGGTCGAATACTGGAACCAGGACGAAAGCTTTGAGCTGGACTACGCTACCCGCCTGCGCCACAAACTACGGCTCGAGGGACTACTGCTGCCACTGCCCCGCCACGGAGGCGAGCGCACGGTGCACGAAGACAGCGAGCGCAAGCTGCTGAAGCTGCGCGAGGTCGTAACCCGCATTGCCGAGTTTGAGGTAGGGCCGCTGCCGTTTTACCTGATTGAAACCCTGCGGCTGGCGCTGGCGCACGACAACCTGTATGTGGATGGCATACGCTACACCGCTAACGATGACCTGGAAGTGCGCGACACGGTGGACCAGTTTGCCGACTGCCTGATGAAACTGCGGCAGTATGCCTACCTGGCCGAGAACGGTGTGGATACCGCTGGTGTAGACATAACGGTAATGGATGTTGATAACGAACTATTGGAACTGGAGCCATGAGCAACGTAAACAGACGCAAACTTCGCAACCTGAGCCAGCGCACCGCGCCCGCCCTTACGGACATTGTGCATATCTGGAGCTCAATCACCGGCAAAGATCACTTTACCACCGTTAACGACCTGCTGGCTGCCATCGGTGGCTTTGGCGGGGTTTACCTGGGCACGGCCGATGTAACCGGTGTGCCCATTGTCCTGGACTTTGACGGAAACGTAGACGCGCTCTTCAACGCCACGGGCACGATCAACGTCAACAAGACCCTGCAGTTCAACAACGCCAGCCTGGGCAGGCGCATGAAGCTGCTGCTGACCATTGCCAGCGGGGCGGTGCTCACGCTGCCCAGCAACGTCAAGTTCCCCGGCTACCAAAGCGGGTGGAATGACGGCACCAAGCAGCTCGACTTTGCCCAGATCGGTGACGGTGACTTCGAAATCGAGTTTGCCTACAAAACCGTGGGCACCTACTGGCAGGCTAAACTTCACGGACCTTTTTAAACTACACAACCATGGAACACATCATTATTCAACCTTTTTACGCGGCCATCTTCGGGTGGCTGGCGTTCAATGTCATTTTGTTTCGCATCGAGAAAGACAAATCGGACGATGCCGGTGCCGACTTCAGCGTAAAGCTGTACGCGGCCAAAGCCTGGGATAACTGGCTGGCATCGCTGCTTTGTGTGCCCATTGTACTCTACCTGGGCTATAAGCAACTCAACATCGGCATGATCGATGTTGACGACCCGAGCTGGAGCGACCTGTATTACCTGGCCGCGGGCTTCCTGCCGGAACTGATTATTGTAGCCTGGAAAAAATGGAAAGCAAAGCACGTATGAGACTGAAACTGATCATCGGCCTGCTGATCATCAGCGCCTCGGCCTTCGGGCAGAGCATGAGCGTGAACTGGCTGAAGCAAAGCACCTTTACTGCAGCCGGCACCAACACGTACACCGTAACAGCAACGGGCGTAACGCAGTACCTGCCCGGGCTGGAGTTGAAGATACTCTTCACCAACGCGAATACAGGGGCCAGCACCATAAACGTGAACTCCTTGGGCGCGCGCACCTTGCAGAAGAATGGCGCGGCCGTAGCCAGTGGCGACATTGCTGCGGGCGGCACTTACCGCCTCACGTTCGATGGTACCAACTTCCAGGTGCTGGGCATTGGCGGTGGCGGTGGGGGTGGTGGTGTTACCGATGGCGACAGGGGCGACATTACCGTGACCGGCAGCGGAGCTACATGGACTATTGATAATAATGCAGTCACCAACGCCAAGATCAACGATGTAGCGTGGAGCAAGATCACCGGCACACCCACCACTCTTAGCGGTTATGGAATTACCGGTGCTGAAACTTTGCAATCACTGCGTGTGAACGGCACTGCTGGCGCTGGCTTTTTGCAGATGGATTGGCAGAGCGCCAACCCAACGGGTGCCGCAAGCCGAACAACGCTTTGG
>Ga0209985_10001951_pt1 | contig 19344 bp, 19 predicted proteins | sample NOAtaG_FD_187305 | JGI IMG/M metagenome (GOLD analysis project Ga0209985, IMG submission 187305) | Freshwater lake microbial communities from Lake Erie, under a cyanobacterial bloom - NOAA_Erie_Diel6S_1000h metaG (SPAdes) (version 2) | ecosystem: Environmental > Aquatic > Freshwater > Lake ...
GCGCGCCTGAACGAGCGGGTCGCCAACACGCTGGAGGTCGAGTCCGGCGTCAACGACCCGATGGCGGTGTTCATGACCATCACGCTGATCGGTCTGGCTGCCGGCACGCTGGAGCCGACGGCCTTCGGCCTGGCGCGGATGTTCGCGCTGCAGATCGGCCTCGGTCTGGCGCTCGGCGCGTTGCTGGGCTGGCTGCTGGCGCAGTTGACCGAGCGCCTGCATCTGAACGACGGCCTGACCGCGCTGCTGGTGTGTGCGGGTGGCGTGGCGATTTTCGCCGCCACCAACGCACTGGGCGGCAGCGGCTTCCTCGCCGTCTACCTGGCCGGCGTGATCGTCGGCAACCGCGCGCAGCGCCTGAGCGCGGCGGTGCTGCAATCGATGGACGGCCTGGCCTGGCTGGCGCAGGCCGGCATGTTCCTGCTGCTGGGGCTGCTGGTCACGCCGCGCGACCTGCTGGCGGTGCTGGCCCCGGCGGTGGCCATCGCCATGCTGCTGATGCTGGTGGCGCGGCCTCTGGCCTGCGCGCTGTGCCTGGCGCCGTTTCGCTTTGCGCCGCGCGAGACCGTTTTCATCGGCTGGGTCGGCCTGCGCGGGGCGGTGCCGATCGTGCTGGCAATCTTTCCCCTGCTGGCGCATCTGCCGCAGGCGCAGTTGATCTTCAACGTCGCTTTCGTCGTGGTGCTCGCCTCGCTGCTGCTGCAGGGCATGACGATCGCGCCGGCGGCGCGCCGGCTCGGTGTGGTGCTGCCGCCGCGCCTGGAGCCGGCGCTGCGCGCGCCATTCGATGCGGCCGGCGCGCAGGAGCTGACGCAGTTCGTGCTGCCTTCCGAGCACCCCTGGCTGGGCGCCAGCGCCGCGCAGCTCGAACTGCCCGAAGGCACCCGTCTGCTGGCCGTGGCGCGCGGCGGGCGCGTGCTCGAGCAGGCCAGCGCCGGCGCGCTGCAGGCCGATGATGCGCTGTGGTTCGTCAGCGCGCCGACCGCCGTCGAGCGCCTGACCGACCGCTTCAGCGCGGGCCAGGCGCCGGCTGGTGCGTCGGCACCCCTGCGCTTCGTGCTCGACGGCGACGTGCCGCTGGCCGAGGTGATGGCGCTCTACGGCCTGGGCAGCGGCGCGCCCCCGCCGCCGCTCACGCTGGCGCAGGCGTTGTGCGAGCACAACGCCCGGCCGGTGGAGGGCGACAGCGTGCAACTGCAGGGCTTTCGCCTGACGGTGGTGGAAATGGACGGCGAGCGCATCGCCAAGGTGGCGCTCACGGTGGGCTGAGAGGCTGAGAAGCGGCGCCGTGCGACGCGCTGCCGCCGGCGGCGACAGGCCGCACGCGGCGCCGCGGGAACTCGGGCAGCATCTGCCGACCTAATGCCAGGCCCTCTGGAGAAGCCATGCACACTGCGGAACAGAAATCCATCCTCACCATCGCCCTGCTCGCTGCCTTTGCCGACGGCAGCAAGGGTGACGCCGAACGAGCCGAGGTGCGGCGCGTGGCCGAGTCGCTGGCGGCACCCGAGCTGAATCTCGCCGCGCTCTACCAGGATGTGCTGCTCAAGCGTGTCGGTCTGGCGTCGGCGGTGGCCGGACTGTCCAGCCCGGAGCTGCGCCAGCTCGCCTTCGAGCTGGCAGTGGGCGTGTGCGATGCCGACGGCCTGCGCAACGAGCAGGAGACGCGCTTCCTTGCCGAACTCGGGCAGGCGCTCGGCCTGTCGCAACCGCAGATGGCCGAGCCGGCAGCCACCGCCGATGCGCTCGCCACGGTGCCGCTCGACGAACTGCCGGCTGCCGCCCCGGCCGCAGCCGCTGCGGCCACGGCGGCCACGGCAACTGCGACCGCGACCGCCGCCGCACCCGGTCCGGTGGTGGCCGCGGTGCCGGCCCGCAGCGACGCCGAGCTCGACCAGACGATCCTCAACTACTCGATCCTCAACGGCGCGCTCGAGCTGCTGCCGCAGTCGATGGCCAGCATGGCCATCATTCCGCTGCAGATGAAAATGGTCTATCGCATCGGCAAGGCCCACGGCTACGAGCTGGACCGCGGCCACATCAAGGACCTGCTCGCCACCCTCGGGGTCGGCCTGACCGGCCAGTACCTCGAAGACATCGGCCGCAAGCTCGTCGGCGGGCTGCTCGGCCGGGCGGCCGGACGGATGGCCGGCTCGCTGGCCCGCGGCGCCACTGGCGTGGCCTTCTCCTTCGCCACCACCTACGCGCTCGGGCACGTCGCCAAGCGCTACTACGCCGGCGGTCGCACCATGAGCGGGCAGATGCTCAAGGACGCCTACGGTTCGATGGTCGGCCAGGCGCGCGGCCTGCAGTCCCGGTACATGCCGCAGATCGAGCAGCAGGCGCGCACCGTGGACGTCGGCAAGATCGTGCAGATGGTGCGTGCCAGCTGAACCGCGCGGTGTCCGCGCCGCGCGCCGGGTGGTGGCCAGCGGCGCGGGCGCGCGGACCGCGGCGGCTATGCTCCGCGCCTATGTCCGACCGCTCCGGCCCGGCCCAGCCGGCCGCTTCTTCCGCTGATCTCGCGCGCCGCTTCGGCGGCGTGGCGCGGCTGTACGGTGGGCCGGCGCAGGCGCGCTTTGCGGCCGCGCACGCGGTGGTGGTGGGCATCGGCGGGGTGGGCTCCTGGGCGGCCGAGGCACTGGCGCGCAGCGCGGTCGGCCGGCTGACTCTGGTGGACCTCGATCACATCGCCGAGAGCAACACCAACCGGCAGATCCACGCGCTGGGTGCGGCTTACGGTCGCGCCAAGGTGGACGCGATGGCCGAGCGCATCCGCGCCATCAACCCGGCGGCGCAGGTGCAGGCCGTGGAGGACTTCGTCACGCCCGACAACGCGGCCGAACTGCTCGCGCGCCTGCAGCCGGTCGACGTGGTCGTCGACTGCATCGACCAGGTGCAGGCCAAGGCGGCGCTGCTGGCGCAGTGCCGTCGCCTGGGCGTGTTGGTCGTGACCTGCGGTGCGGCTGGCGGCCGGCTCGACCCGACCCGCCTGCGCAGCGATGACCTGGCGCGCGCGCAGGGCGATCCCCTGCTGGCCAAGCTGCGGTACCGGCTGCGGCGTCAGCACGGTTTTCCGGCCGAAGCGGCCGGCCGGGTGCGCAAGTTCGGTATCAGCGCCGTGTTCTCGGACGAGCCGGTCCGGCGGCCGCTCGCCGCCGAGTGTGCAGTCGATCTGCGGGGCGCCGACACGGGCCAGGCCGCGGCTGCGCCGCAGGGCCTGTCCTGCGCGGGCTATGGCTCGGCCGTCACCGTGACGGCACCGCTTGGTTTTGCCGCCGCCGCCGTGGCTTTGCGCCTGCTCGCCAGCGGGTGCGCTGCGGCGCCCGCGCCGGGGGCCCGGGCTGCTGCGGCGACGGCTTGAAGCGGCTTGAAGCGGCTTGATGCGCCTTGATGGCCGTCAAGTGCCGCCCGGCACGCCGTGTCACGATGCCCTCGACAACTGCAGAGAAGGCGCAGCGCGCCAACCCATCATGTTCAAGAAGATCCTGCTGCCGACCGACGGCTCCGAACTGTCCGACAAGGCCATCGCGGGCGCCATGCAGATGGCCGCCAAGCTGGGGGCCGGGATCGTCGGGCTCACGGTGGTGGAGCCCTATTCGTACTCCTCGCTGTCGGAGTACCGGCCCGAGTCGTTCGACGACTACGAGGCCCGCATGAACGAGGCTGCGGCCGAGCGGCTGGCCAAGGTCAAGTCCGCGGCGGCAGCGGCCGGCGTGGCGATCGAGACGACCACGGTCAAGTCCTTCTCGCCCTACGAGGCCATCATCGAAGCCGCGAGCAAGAACGGCTGCGACGTGATCTTCATGGCTTCGCACGGTCGCCGCGGGCTGAACGCGTTGCTGCTCGGGAGTGAGACGCAGAAGGTACTGACGCACTCGACCGTACCGGTCATGGTGTACCGCTAACGCGGGCACCTGTTGGCGGGCCAGCGCGCCCGCCCCGAAGGGCCGAGCACCAACCCCGACTCGATCGGGGGGCGGGGCTACGGCCCTTCGCCTTTCCGGGCGAACCCAACCGCGTCAGGCGCCGCCGACCTGCCGCAGGACGGCCGCCGGTGGCTGCGCCCCGCCCGCTGGCCTCTCAGCGGGTTGCGGGCGCATGCCCGCCGGCCCTGCGGATTGCCCTCGGTCAAGCGACGCTGTCGGGGGCGCACTTACCGTGGCGCAAACCCTTGGAGATCCGCCATGGCCGCTGCCGCTGTTCCCGTCCGCCACGCCGAGATTCTGGTCGGCTTCAAGCCGATCGACGACCTGCACCGCGAGTTCGAGTCGATCCTCGAAGCGCTCAACGACCCGGCGCAGGCCGACTACGGCGAGCACCTGCTGGCGCTGCACGAGCACCTGCTGCGCCACTGCGGCACCGAAGAGGCGTTCATGAAGCAGGAAAGCTATCCGCACCTGGCGCGCCACAAGCGCGCGCACGAGCAGCTGCTCGAGTCGGTGTCGGACGTACGGCGCCGCTTCGATGCCGGCGACATCGAGGGGGTGCGCCGGTACGCCGCCGACCTCATGAACTGGTTCAGCATCCACGCGCAGAACGAGGACGCCGAGCTGGCCAGCTTCCTGAAGGGCATCGGCTGATCAGCCCGGCGCCGCGCGCGCTGCGGCAGCGCGCCGGGCGCTACTCGCTGCTGCCGTCGATCCCGAGCAGCCGCCGGATGTCGCCCGCGGGTCGGCGCTGGCCGGCGCGCGTCTCGGCCAGCGCGCGGCGCTGCGGGTGCGGGTACCAGGACAACTGCACCAGCGAGCCGAAGGTGTCGGACTGCTCGAGCCCGGTGACCATGAAGCCGAGCTTCAGCTTGGCGATGATGATCGCGTTGTTGGCCACGTTGTGGACGCTCTGCACCTGCTGGAAGCCGGCCTCGGCGGCTTGCTGCATGAGCCGCCGCGCCAGCGCGCTGTAGAGGCCGCGCCGGCGCTCCGCGGCGACCACCGCACTGTTGACCATGAAGAACAGCCCCGGCCGCGTCTGCATGCCCCAGCTCCAGCCGGCCAGCGCATCGCCGCGCAGCGCAACCTGGCACAGGCGGTAAGTCGGGTACTGCTCGCGCAGGGCCGGCAGCCGCTCGCGTCCGGCGTCGGTGACGACCGGCTCGTTGACGGTCCAGGTATCGGCGAACAACTGCGCGCGCCACGCCTCGAACAGCGGCTGGAAGCGGGTCCAGTCGGGTGCCACGACGTCGATGCCGTCGAGCAGCGGCTCACGCGCGGGCCGGCTCGCCAGCAGGCCCGCCAGCGCCGCGGGCGCGGCAGCGGCAGCGGCACCGGTCACGGCGCGCTTTCGCCAGTACGGCCGTCGAGCTGCGGCTCGCTGCCTTGGGGCGCTTTGGGCAGGTGGTGCGCAATCCGCCACAGCACGCCGCTGGGATCGAGCAGCGTGAAGTCGCGCATGGCCCAGGGCCGATCGGCGGGCTCGCCGACAGCCACGCCGAACTCCGCCGCAAGGGCGCGCGCCCGTGCATACCAGGCGTCGGCGTCGCTCACCAGCAGGTGCATCTGGAAACTGGCGCAGAAGGCCGGCTCGTCGTAGTGCTGCAGCAGGAAGCTGGTGCTGCCGTGACGAACGTAAGCCAGGTGCTCGTCGTGCCAAGGAATCTCGAAGCCGAGCGACCGATAGAAGCGCTGCGCGAGCGCGAAGTCGCGGGCGGGCACGAACGCCTTGATCTCGAGCGCCTGCAGCGGGTCCATCAGAGCGTCCTGCGCTGCCCCATCTGGCGGCGGATCCAGTCGTGCAGGTGAATCACGCCATCTTCGTGCGGCGTGTGAAACGGCCCGGCGTCGTCCTCGCCGGCCAGCCACAGGGCGCGCCGGCCGCGGTGCAGGCGCGTGCAGACCTCGGCATCCTCGGCCGCACTCTCGGCGTAGGCGGCCTGGTGGGCGGCGACGATCTGCGGCTCGAACGCCCTGATTTCCTCGGGGTAGTAGAACTCGACGATATTGGTGGTGTGGTCGGGGCTGCGCGGCAGCAGCGTGCTGACCACCAGGCAGTGCGGGTACCACTCGAGCATCACGTTCGGATACAGGATGCTCCACACCGTGCCGTACTTCGGCAGCACGCCGCCGTTGTAGGCCAGCAGCGCGTCGCGGTAGCGCGCGTAATTGGGCGAGACCTGGCCCTGCAGGCCGTCCTTGATGCCGAGGATCTGGTAGCTCCACTGCGCGCCGAAACCCCATTCGTAGTTGCCGGGGTCCACCCACTTCTGCAGCCCGGGGTGCATCGCCTCGACGTGATACAGCTCCAGGTAGATCTCCAGAAATGCCTTCCAGTTGAAGGGCAGCTCGTCCATCTGCACGCGGTCGAGCACATAGCCGCTGAAGTCGTAGTCGGCGGCCAGCGGAAAGTCGGCCAGCGCTGCCAGCGCATCGCCGGGACCAGTGAACAGCAGGCCATGCCAGTTGGACAGCGCCTGGCGCGGCAGCGCGCAGTCGGGCGTGCGGTCGAACTCCGGCGCGCCCAGCAGGCGGCCGCTGAGGTCGTAGGTCCACCGATGCGCCGGGCACACCAGGCTGGTCGCATTGCCGCGGCCCTCCATGATCAGCGCCTGCCGGTGCCGGCAGGTGTTGGACAGCAGCGCCACCCCCGCGGGACCCTCGGCGTTGCGCACCAGCAGCTTGCCGTGCTCGGTCCAGGGCAGCGTCATGTAGTCGCCCACCTCGGGCACCATCAGCGCATGACCGGCGTAGCCCGGCCCGCCCTTGAAGATCAGCTCGCGCTCGCGCTCGAACCATGCGGGGTCGAAGTACCAGGCGATCGGCAGCGGCGGCGTGCGGTCGACCAGGCTGGCGTCGAGGTTGGAGCGGCGGCGGGGTGCTTCGGGGGCGTTCATGGCAGCGGAAGGCTGGGAGCGAGCAGATCTGGGACCGGGCGGACGCTGCGAGGTTCGTGCGACGGCAACGTAAATGTACGCGGGTGGCGCGCTGCATCCCATGCGGCGGCGGGATCGGCTGGCGCCCGCGACGCCGGCCGAACCGCGGCGGCCGGTGTCGGTGGCGGCCGCTGGGTAGCGGCTTCGGGGTGATGCCCCTTCGACGTTGCGGCCGGGTGCGGCTGAGCACGTCCGGGTGCGCCCGGCTGCAGCCGGGCGCGTCCATTAGCGACCCGGGACGCGGTGTCCACCGTTCGCGACGGCCGTCCGGCGCCGCAGCGGCCAAGCTGGCGCGCCGCTGATGCATGTCAACTGCTTCGGCCCGCGCGGTGCGCTAATGGGCCGTGGCGCCCGCTCCCCGTTGCTCCAGCCGGACCGCGTTGCACGACCCCGGACCGTCGCGCAGCCGGGGTTCTGACGTGCTCGCGCTGCTGCTGGCGTCGTTGCTGCCGCTGCTGGCCGGCTGCGCCTCCCTGCTGCCCACCTCGCGCTCGGAGATCGTGTCCAGCTGGGGGAGCTACGAGGAGGCGGTGCAGGCGCTCGGCACGCTGCGCGCCTACCAGGCCACGCGCGCCGACGTGCATGCCATCGGCCTAGACCCGCGCAGCAACCCGGCCATCACGGTGCTGCACTTCGCCGATATGCTGCAGCGGTTTTCCACGGCGCCACTGCTGGAGCGCGAGCGACTCGATGCCGGCATGCGCGACTGCCTGCTGGCCGGCCGCCAGTGCACCGGATATGCCGTCAGCGTGCGCAAGATCGAGCGTGACCGCATCGGCAACTTCTGGCTCGATTCGCTCAACTTCCGGCGCGAGACCGCCACCCGCGGCTGGGGCGTCGAGGCGCTGCTGGTGTTCGTCGACGACCGGCTGGTCTATGGCCTGGTGGGCGGTCAGCCCACCATAAATCAGTACGACGTGGTGCGTAACCCGCTGGGCCCGCTGCAGGGCTGGAGTGACCAGGTCATCAGCGTCATCCGCTGAGACGGCCGGCACTGCCGGAGTGCTTCAGGCCAGCCCGTCGCGGCGCGCCTTCTCGGCCGCCTGGAGCGGCGGCAGGCCGCTTTCGTACATGTCCGACCAGCGGGGGTCGTCCAGCAGGTCGTGCGCGCGCATCACGCCCCAGCCGAGTTCACGGCACACGGCGGCCAGCCACTCGAAGAACGTCATCGCTTCCCCCGCCGGGACCTGGCCCGGGCTGCGCCCGACTGTGGGCCGGGCAGGCAGATGTTAGCTGCGCGCTATGCTGGCGCCATTGCCGAGGAAGATCGCCATGCCCGACCGCAACCCCGATGCGCGCGACGCCAGAATGGACGCCACCGACCTGTGGCGCGAGGAGGTCATCACCGACCGCAAGGTGGGCACGCTGCGCGTCATGACCCCCATCACCGCCCAGGGAACAGCCGACGCAGCGCGCGCCCAGCTGTTCGTCGGCGAGGCGCAGATGATGACCAACGTCGGTCCGCTGCCCATCAGCTTCGAGATCGAGGCTGCCACGCTGGCCGAGGCGGTCGACCGCTACGGCGACGCGGCGCGCGAGGCCTTCGAGCGCACGCTGCGAGAGCTGCAGGACATGCGCCGCCAGCAGGCCTCCTCGCTGGTGCTGCCGGGCCAGGGCGGTGGCGCCTTTGCCGCCGGCGGCGTGCCGGGGCTTGGCGGCAAGATCCAGATGCCATAGGCAGGGGCGGCGCCGGCGCCGCAGTGCGGTTGCCGCAAGACCGTTGCGGTTGGCCCCTCGGCGCGGTGGGCAGCCGCGGTGCCGTCCCGCCTGGTCGCCGCGCCGACGGCCGTGCGCCGGTGCCGGTGCGCCGGTACGTCCGGCGCGCGCCGGCCCCATCAGGCACCATCGCGTCATGCGCTGCATCGCCCACCTCGACATGGATGCGTTCTATGCCGCGGTCGAGCTGCTGCGCCGGCCGGAACTGCGCGGGCAGCCGGTGGTGGTGGGCGGCCGCGGCAAGCCAGGGCCGGACAGCCGCGGCGTCGTCACCACCGCCAGCTACGAGGCGCGGCGCTTCGGGGTCGGCAGCGGCATGCCGCTGCGCACGGCGCTGCAGAAGTGTCCCGCTGCGGTGTTCCTGCCCACCGATTTCGACGAGTACCGCCGTGTGTCCCGGCTGTTCAAGCGCGCCATCGCCGAGATCGCCCCCTGCGTGGAGGACCGCGGCATCGACGAGGTCTACATCGACCTGACGGCGGTGCCCGGCGTGGCAGAAGAACAGGGCGCGGCCGTGGCCCGCGAGATCAAGCACAACGTCTTCGTGGCGACCGGCCTGACCTGCTCGATCGGCCTGGCACCCAACAAGCTGCTGGCCAAGATCGCCTCGGAACTCGACAAGCCCGACGGCCTGACCGTGATTGGCGCCGAGGATCTGCCCACGCGTATCTGGCCGCTACCGGCCCGACGCATCAACGGCGTCGGCCCGAAGGCGGCCGCACGGCTGAGCGCGCTCGGCATTGCGACCATCGGCGATCTGGCGCGCGCCGCTCCGGCGCTGCTGGTCGAGCGCTTCGGCCGGCACTACGGGCAGTGGCTGCATCGTGCGGCGCACGGGCTGGACGACCGGCCGGTGGTGACCGAGAGCGAGCCGCGTTCGCGCAGCCGCGAGGCAACGTTCGAGCGGGACCTGCATCCGCAGCGCGACCGCGCTGACATCGATGCCGCGCTGACGCGCCAGGCCGCGCAGGTGGCAGCCGATCTGGCGCGCCGCGGCTATGTTGCGCGCACCATCGGCATCAAGCTGCGCTTCGACAACTTCGTCACGCTCACGCGCGACATCACGCTGCCGGCGGCCACCGGCGACGACACGCTGATCGCGGCCACCGCGCGCGAGGCGCTGGCGCGGGTGCCGCTGCGCCGGCGCATCCGACTGCTTGGAGTGCGCGCCGGCAACCTGTCGCTGCGCGCAGGCATACCGGCAGGGCCGGATGGGCTGACGCTGCTCTAGCCGGCGGCCCGGCTGGATCGGGGCCGCGGTCCGGCCGGGGGAAGCCCGGAACGTCCGGTCGAGACTCGATGTGGCGCACAAGAAAAGAGGGCCCGGGAAACCCCGGGCCCATAAACCACCTTTGGAGGTGGAGGAGACAACTGCTGGCGTTCCAGTAAACGAACCCCACGGCCGAAGACTATCAGAAATTGATGCGTCGCAGCAGAAGCGGGCGATGCCTGCGGGGCTTTTGAAGTGAAAAGTCGACAATTTTGTTTTATGACAAGTAAATGACGTAAGAAACCACTAAAGCAAGCTCTTGCTCTCCTTCGCTGATGCTGCACTGTGACTCAGGAATGGCGCAGCAATCCGGCCACTATCGGGGCATCGCCGAGGTCCGGAGCCAGCCGGCTGCTGCGGCTGGCGAAAGGGGATGCAGCCGACCGGGGCGGGCGAGCAAAGTGGTGCGGATGCCCGGCAGGGCGTCGCTCAGGCCGCGGCTGCGGGCCAAGGACAGGCAGCAACGGACGCACAGGCCCGGCACTTCCCGGGCGGAGCGTCAGTCCGCCTGCAGGTGAGCGCGCTCCGGGTGACGTCGCAGATACGAGTGCACGTAAGAGCACCGCGGGCGCACCCGGAGTCCCGCCTGTTCGGCATGGTCCAGCGCGGCCTCGACCAGCCGGGCGGCGATGCCGCGACCCTCCAGCAGCGGCGGCACCTCGGTATGCACCAGGTGCAGTTCGCCGTCCACCTGGCGGTAGTCGCAGCGGCACAGCCAGCCTTTGACACGCACCTCGAAGCGCTGGGCAGCGGCGTTATGGACGATGTCGAGCGAGGCGCTGGCGGGGTTCGTCATGGCCGTGGCATGGCGCAAAGGGCTGCGGCCGGCGCGATCGCACAGGGGCTTGCCACAGGGGCTTGCGCGCGGCTGCCGCGGCCCGATATAGCACGCGTTGTGAGTGCGGAGGACCCCAAGTTGAACGGAGCATTCTCTGGGCGCGCCTGGCGCGCAGGAACGGCGTGGCTGGCGCTGCTGGCGGCGGGGGTCGCCGCGGTGGGCGGCTCGCTGGTGCTGGCGCAGAACCCACCGAAGGCCGAGCCGCGCAGCGTGACGGCGCGCGGCCCGCTGCTGCCTGCCGAGCAGGCGCTGGTCAACCTCTTCGAGCAGGCCGCACCCTCAGTGGCCTACATCACCACCGAGCAGGTGCAGCAGTCGTTCTTCGGCGCGCAAGTCGCGCAGGGCGCCGGCAGCGGCTTCGTGTGGGACGCGCAGGGCCACGTGGTCACCAACAACCACGTCATCGCCGCGGCGCAGCGCGTCTACGTTCAACTCGACGCCGGCGAGCCGATCGAGGCGCGCGTGGTGGGGCGTGCGCCCGAGTACGACCTCGCCGTGGTGCGGTTGTCGCGGCCGCCGAAGACGCTCAAGCCGATCCCGCTGGGCACCTCGCGCGACCTGAAGATCGGCCAGCACGTGATCGCCATCGGCAACCCCTTCGGGCTGCAGCGCACGCTCACGCAGGGCATCGTCAGCGCCCTGGATCGCGAACTGCCTACCGAGGGCTTTCGCGAGGTGGCCGGCGTCATCCAGACCGACGCGGCGATCAATCCCGGCAACTCCGGCGGGCCGTTGCTCGACAGCGCCGGCCGGCTGATCGGCGTGAATACCGCGATCCGCTCGGCCAGCGGCAGTTCGGCCGGCGTCGGCTTTGCGATCCCGGTCGATCTCGTGAACCGCATCGTGCCGTCGCTGATCGCGCGCGGGCGCGCGCCGCTGCCCGGCATCGGCATCGTGCCCTTTCCGCCCGACGTGGTGGCGCGCGCCGGCATCAACGGCGTGGTGATCGAGCGGGTGCGCCCCAACACACCGGCGGCTGCCGCCGGTCTGCGGGCGGCAGCGCCCCAGCAACGCGACCTCGGCGACATCATCGTCGCCGTCAACGGCCGCCGCATCGAGTCGGTCTCGCAGTTTTCCAACGAGCTGGACCGCGTCGGCATCGACAACACCGCCGAGTTGACGGTCGTGCGCGAACGCCAGGAACGCAAGGTCCGGTTGCGCGTGATCGACGTGCTGTCGAACTAGCCCCGACCTCGCCTCGCCCGGCGCGGGCGTGGGCTTTGCGCCGCGTCGTTCGACCCTGCGGCGCGGCGCGCGGTACGCCGCCCGCGGGTCTGCCTACCGCCGGCCCGGTGTGGCGCCGGGCCAGCCGGGCGGCAGGTTGGAGCGCACGACGCCGTCGTCGCGGCGTGCCGCGTGAGAACGGGGCGAGCGTGTCGACTCGCCGCCGCTGCCCGGGCGGCCGCTGTCCTTGCGCGGCTCGTTGCGGGGTTGAGTGCGCCGGGCATCGGCAGCCGGCGCGGGCTTGCGGGGCTCGTCGCGGCGCGGCTCGCGCTGGGGTGCCGCCGCCGACCGGGCAGGCCCGGCGCCCTGGCCGGCCGCTGGCCGCTGTGGCTGACCGCCCGGGCGGCCGCGACCGCCGCGCCGTTCACCGTCGCCGCGCGGTGCCCTGCCGCGGGCCGTGCTGTCCGCGGCAGGCTGGTCGCTGTCGGCCGGCCGGCTGGCCCCCGGCAGCGGTTGCGGCGCCGTGCCTTTCTCGAAACCGGGCATCACTTCGCGCGGCAGCGCGCGCTTGATCAGCCGCTCGATGTCGCGCAGGTAGGCCATCTCGTCCGGACTCACCAAGGACAGGGCTTCGCCTTCGGCCCCGGCACGACCGGTGCGACCGATGCGATGGACGTAATCCTCCGGCACGTTGGGCAGATCGAAGTTGACCACGTGCGGCAGGTCGTCGATGTCGATGCCGCGTGCGGCGATGTCGGTGGCCACCAGCACCTGCAGCTTGCCGCTCTTGAACTCGTTGAGCGCGCGGGTGCGGGCGTTCTGGCTCTTGTTGCCGTGGATCGGCAGCGCGCTGACCCCCGCCTTTTCGAGTTGCTGCGCCAGTTTGTTGGCGCCGTGCTTGGTGCGCGTGAAGACGAGCACCTGGTACCAGTTGCCCTCACGGATCAGGTGCAGCAGCAGCTCGGGCTTGCGCTTGGCGTCCACTGCGACGACCCGCTGGCGCACGCTTTCGACCGTGGTGTTGCGCGGCGTCACCTGGATGTGCTTCGGATGATCGAGCAGCCCGTTGGCGAGGTCGCGGATCTCATCCGAGAAGGTGGCCGAGAACAGCAGGTTCTGGCGCTTGGCCGGCAGGATCCTGAGTACGCGCTTGATGTCGTGGATGAAGCCCATGTCGAGCATGCGGTCGGCCTCGTCGAGCACCAGGGTCTCGACGCGCGACAGGTCCACGGTCTTCTGGCCGTGGTGGTCGAGCAGGCGGCCGGGGGTGGCGACCAGGATCTCGGGCGCCGCGCGCAGCGCGCTGAACTGCGGATTGATGTTGACGCCACCGAAGACGACGGTGGATTTGAGGGCGGTGTACTTGCCGTACACGCGCACGCTCTCCTCGACCTGGGCCGCCAGTTCGCGCGTCGGCGTGAGGATGAGCACGCGGATGTGCCGCTTGCCGCTCTGGGGCGAGTCGAGCAGCCGCTGCAGGATCGGCAGCACGAAGCCGGCCGTCTTGCCCGTGCCGGTTTGCGCGCCGGCGAGCAGGTCGTGGCCGGCCAGCACCGCGGGGATGGCTTGCGTCTGGATGGGGGTCGGGGCGGTGTAGCCCACGTCGGCGACCGCGCGCACGAGCGCGTCGGACAAGCCGAGGCTTGCGAAGGACATATGAAACTTTCGAGGAGGCCGGCGGCAGCAGGGCTGCCATCAACGACCAGCGGGGAGAATCCGGCGGGAAACGCGGGCTCCGTTTGTCTTGCAACACCTCGGAGCGTCAGGATTGACGGCGGCGATGGCAGTCGACTGAGGCGACCGCGCTGGTCTCATGCCGCGTGAACGCAGTGTAGCAGGCGGCGCGGGCGCCGCCCGATGGGCCGGCCGGCAGCCTAGATCGGCGCGGTCGAGCGCTCGAGCCAGGCCAGCGCCGCGCCGGTGACCAGCGGGGCCACGCGCCGGCGCACTTCGGCGTGGTAGGCGTCGAGCCAGTCGATCTCCTCGCGCGTCATCAGGTTGCGGTCGATGCAGCGGACATCGATCGGGCACAGCGTCAGTGTCTCGAACCTGAGGAACTCGCCGAACTCGGCGCGCTCCGTACCGGTGTCGGCCGACACGTTGAGCACCAGGTTTTCGATGCGAACACCCCACTGGCCGGACCGGTAGATGCCGGGTTCGTTGCTGGTGATCATGCCCGGCTCCATCGCCGTCTGCGGCTCGGGCGGCAGGTGCGGTGTGATGCCGTGCGGGCCCTCGTGCACGTTCAGGAAGTAGCCCACGCCGTGCCCGGTGCCGTGGCCGAAGTCCACGCCGGCCGACCAGATCGGCGCGCGCGCCAGCGTGTCGAGCAGCGGGCTGCGGGTGCCGCGCGGGAAAACGGCGCGCGACAGGTTGATCATGCCCTTCAACACCAGCGTGTAATCGCGCCGCTGTGCCGGCGTGGTGGCGTGTACCTGCACCACGCGGGTGATATCGGTGGTGCCGTACTCGTACTGCCCGCCGGAGTCGATCAGGAGCAGGCCCTCGCCCTCGATCACCGCATGCGACTCCTCGGTGGCGCGGTAGTGGGGCATGGCGCCGTTGGCGTTGAAGCCGGCGATGGTCGCAAAGCTCGGGCTCACGAAGCCCGGCCGGCGCGCCCGCGCCGCGCCGATCTGCTCGTCGATGCCGAGCTCGGTGATGCGCTCGCCGCGCGCCAGCGCCGCCTCGAACCACGCGAAGAACTCGGCCAGAGCCGCGCCATCCTGCTCCATGGCGCGGCGGATGTGCTCGATCTCGTGCGCGGTCTTGCGGCTCTTGGCCAGGGTGGTCGGGTTGATCGCCTCCACCACATGCACGGTGGCCGGCACCGCAGCGCGCAGGCCGTGGGTGACCCGCTTGGGGTCGATGAGCAGCGTGGTAGCGCCCGGCAGGGCTGCCAGCGAAGCGGGCGCCCGGTCGTAGGGCAGCAGATCGATGCCTTCGTCCGCCAGCTGGTCGGCCAGGCGCGGCGGCAGCTTGCCGGCTGCGACGAACAGCGTGGCACGCTCCAGCCCGACCAGTGCGTGGCCGACGAACACCGGGTTGTAGGGCACGTCGGCACCGCGCAGGTTGAACAGCCACGCCAGGTCATCGAGCGTGGCGATGAAGTGCCACTGGGCGCCGAGCGCCCGCATGGCTTGCCGCAGCTGCGCCAGCTTCGCGCGGCGGTCGGCGGCGACGAACTGCGCCTTGTGCTCGAAGACGGCGGCCCGCGGCAGCCCCGGGCGATCGGGCCAGATGTCGTCGAGCACGTCGATGTCGGTCACGAGCTCCACGCCGCGCGGCGCCAGCGCATCGCGCAGCTGCCGCTGCACCGCCAGGCCGAGCACGGCGCCGTCGACGGCGACTCGTGCACCGGGCGGCATGCGGGTCGCCAGCCAGTCGATGTGCGCGGTGCTGGCGGCCACGTTGACCTTCATCAGCTCGATGCCGGTGCCGGCCAGTTGCGCCTGCGCCTGCACCCAGTAGCGGCTGTCGACCCACAGGCCGGCGAAGTCCGCCGTCACGACTAGGGTACCCACCGAGCCGTTGAAGCCCGACAGCCACTGCCGGCCCTGCCAGCGCTCCGGCAGGTACTCCGACAGGTGCGGATCGGCCGACGGGACGATGCAGGCAGCCAGGCCGCGCGCGGCCAGAGCGGCGCGCAGGGCCGTGATGCGGGTGCGCGTCAGCGCGCGCTGGGTGTCGAGGGCGTCCATGCGGGGTCCAGGATGAGTACGTCTTGGCAGTTTAGACGCCGCCAATCGCCGGAAAAGGCCTCGCCGGGGCCTGCTTTCAGCAGCGCGCCCGGACCGTCGCTTCGGTACCTTCTGCGCATCCGTGCAGTGGTCCGCCGAGCGTGGAAGGCGCCCCGATGAAGATGAACGACCTGCCGACTAGCGGTCCCGCTCCTGTCGACCCGTACCGCTTCACCACGATCGCGCATCGCGCGCATCGCTTCGGCGGTCCGCTGTCCGATACCAAGGCGGCGGTCCTGGTCGAGTTGCTCGGACTGAACGCCAAGCTGCAGGTTCTCGACCTGGGCTGCGGCAAGGCCAATCTGTTGGCCATGGTCTTGCAGCGCTGGGGCTGTACCGGCTTGGGCGTCGATGTCAACCCGCACTTTCTCGCCGAGGCCAGGCGTGCGCACTTCGCGTTGGTGGCCGGCGGGCGGCTGAAGCTCGCGGAGCAGTCGGGCGATGTGGTCATGCAGAAGGCTGGTCAGTTCGATGCGGTGCTGTGCCTGGGCGCGGCGCATTACCTGGGCGGTATGCAGCGCCTGCTGATGGAGCTGCGGCGCTGCCTTGGTCGTGACGGGGTGGTGTTGATCGGCGAAGGCTTCTGGTCCCGACCGCCGACGCCAGCCTTCCTCGATCTCATCGGCGGGCGCCAGGCGCAGATGGGCACGCATGCCGAGAACGCGCAGCGCGCTCGCCATGCCGGCTACGACGTCCTCTACACGTCCACGGCCTCTTGCGACGAGTGGGACGAGTACGAGGGCCTGTACGCCAAGAACGTCCTCGACTTCTGCCACCAGCACCCCGACGATCCCGAGGCCGCCGCCTGGCGCGCGCGCGTGGAGCGCTGGCAGGACGGCTGGCTGCGCTGGGGGCGCGAGACGCTGGGCTTTGCCTACTACCTGGTGCGGATGCACTGAGCCGTTTGCCGTCGTCCGCGCGCTGTTGTCGCAGCCCAACGCGCGCACGGCGGCGGTCCAACAGACGGCGCGCCCTTTACGGGACTTACGCTAGATTTAGCGAACAGTGCTGCGGCCGACCCGATGCCAGACGTCGAGGCGGGCTTCGCGGCTTCAAGGAGACCGCTCATGGAACGGCTTTGCCTCTGGGCCGCCGCGAAGTGGTTCGCGCTGCTGCTTGCCGCGAGCCTGTCGGTCAACTCGGCCTACGCGCAGTCGCGCAACCTTGCGCCCGGGTTCAGTAACCTGCCCAGGGACAGTGTGGTTTTGCTTGCGCCCCTCGACGTCGAGCTGTTCTCGCTCGGTGTCGGCGGCATTCCGGAGCCGCGGGCCGACTGGACCCAGGCGGCGCTCAAGCACATGAAGGTCGCCCTGGAAAAGCGTAAGCAGTCGCTCGGCGTGCGCACCGTCGAGATCGACGAGATCGCTGCGGACGATTTTGCCGAGTTGCTGAGCCTGCACGCTGCGGTGGCGTCGGCCATTTCAGCGCATCACTTCGGCATCCATGCACTGCCGACCAAGGAAGGCCAGCTCGACTGGTCCTTCGGCGATGCCCTGCAGCCCTTGCACAAGCACACCGGTGCACGCTACGCGCTGTTCACGTTCATCCGCGACAGCTACGCAAGCGCCGAGCGGATCGCCGCGATAGCCGTAATGGCGCTCCTCGGCGTCGGCCTGTCGGGTGGTGTACAGGTCGGGTACGCCTCACTGGTGGATCTGCAGACCGGGCAGGTGCTGTGGTTCAACCAGCTGCTGCGTGGCTCGGGCGACCTGCGCGAGGCCGAAAGGGCGGCCGAGACCGTGCTTGCCCTGCTGCGCGGCCTGCCCGACGCCCAGTAGTCGGTGGGCCGCAAGGCGAGATCGATGCACGGGATTACCCGCCGAGGCTTCCTGCGCTGGGGTTGCATGCACTGCGCCCTGGTCGCAGGTGCCGCCAATGCGCAGCAGATGCAGGGCCTTGGCGACTGGGCCGTGCCGCCGCGTTTCGCGGCTCCTGATCCGGCATCTGACGAGGGCGGCCTGTGGGCCACCATGGCGCGCGAGGAGCAGCGGCTCCGGCGCAGTCCTTTCATGATCCGCGACAACGAGTTGCGCGAGTACCTTCAGGGTATTGCCTGCAAGCTGGGCGCGGACCATTGCCCGGACATTCGCGTTTATGCGGTCAGGGCTGCCATGTTCAACGCGAGCATGGCCCCCAACGGCATGATGCAGGTATGGAGCGGGCTGCTGCTGCGCATGGAAAACGAGGCTCAGCTGGCCGCAGTTCTCGGACACGAGATCGGGCATTTCTTGCAGCGACACTCACTCGAGCGGCTGCGCGACGCCAGGGTACGCAGCGCGTTTGGTGTCTTCATGGCGGCCTTCGGGCTGGTTGGCGCCGTCGCGCAGCTTGGAGCGCTGGCGGGGCAGTTCGCGTACTCGCGCGAACAGGAGCGCGAGGCTGACCGCATCGGACTTGAGCTCATGTCGGCAGCCGGTTACGACACGCGTGAGGCATCCAAGGTATGGGCCAACTTGCTGGCCGAGGCGGCGGCAAGGCCTGGCTCCGACTCGTCCAGCAACAGCGTGCTGTTTGCGACGCACCCGGCCTCGCCGGAGCGACGCGACATGCTGGCCAAGCTGGCGCGGCCAGGGGGTGAGACCCGCGAGCAGGCCTACCAGGCGCAACTGCGCCGCTTGTACCCGGAACTGCTCGATGACGAAGTGCGTCGCGGCCAGTACGACGAGTCGATGATGCTGCTGGATCGGCTGATCGACCGGCAAGGGCGTCGTTCCGAGCTGCTGTACTTTCGAGGCGAAGTGCGGCGCCTTCGTGCGCAGGATGATGACCTCGATCGGGCTCTGGTGGACCTGCGCGCCGCCACCGACGCCGAGGGCGGACTGCCGCAGGCCCACCGCGGGCTCGGACTGCTGTACCGCGCGCGCAATGACCTGCCGAATGCGCGCGCAGCGTTCGTCCGCTACCTTGAACTGGCGCCGCAGGCTGGCGACGCCGGCATCATCAAGACTTACCTTGACGAAATGAAATCATGATGCGACTGCTTGCCCTGGTCCTGGTGTTTCTAGTCACGGGCTGCGTCACCGTTGCCAAGGTGGACAAGGGTCAGCAGATCGTCCAGGGCCGGCTGGTCGTCGAGCTGGAGGGTCCCTGGAACCAGTTCGCCAGCGTCGGGCAGGCACAGATCCCCACGTGGACCATCGACGGCTTCTCGGTGGACCGCCTGCAATTCTTCGTCGGCGTTACCGACGGCGCCGTCCTCGCGCCCGCGCAACCAGGCGCGAAGGATCAGCGGCCGCTCGTGTTCCGAGCGCAAATGCAACCGCACGAGATCGTGGCGCTCTACGAGACGTACCTCACTCGCGATGGCTCCGCCTTCAAGCTCGACCGTCTGGAGCCCATACAGTTCCTGGGCGGCCAGGGCTTTCGCTTCGCCTACTTGCTGACGCGACGCATGGACGGCGTCCAGCTTTCCGGTGTCGGATATGGGGCGGTGCGCGGCGGCGAGTTGTTCGGCATCGTCTATCAGGCACCCCGGCTGGGGTTCTTTCCGCGCTACTCCAAGCAGATCGAGACAATGGCGCTCAGCGCGCGGCTGAATTAGATCTCGCCGCCACAACAGCGGCACCCGGCTGCATGCCGTCCAGGTGGCGGACGGGAGTTTCGGTACACCTGCCCTACGACGCTACGCCGGGCGCATTCAGTCCGGCTTGATCCTGGCCCGCTCGATCACCGGCTTCCAGCGCCTTTGTTCGGCAGCGATGAACTCGGCGAACTCCGCCGGCTTGTCGCCCACCGGCAGCGCGGTGTC
>Ga0209985_10001952_pt1 | contig 19329 bp, 12 predicted proteins | sample NOAtaG_FD_187305 | JGI IMG/M metagenome (GOLD analysis project Ga0209985, IMG submission 187305) | Freshwater lake microbial communities from Lake Erie, under a cyanobacterial bloom - NOAA_Erie_Diel6S_1000h metaG (SPAdes) (version 2) | ecosystem: Environmental > Aquatic > Freshwater > Lake ...
TCGCTACGTGGAAATGGACCATCTCATACACCATGCCCACCGTGCACGCTGATCTCGGCTGGCGTTTCGACAACAGCTATGCGCGGCTACCTGATGGCCTGTTCAGTCGCGTGGGGCCCACACCAGTGAAGGAGCCGGGCCTGGTGCTCTTCAACAGCGCCCTGGCAGAACAGCTGGGCCTGCGCACCGAAGGCATCGACAAGGCCGTGATCGCACAGGAACTGGCCGGCAATACGCTGCCCGCGGGATCCGAGCCCATCGCACAAGCCTACGCGGGTCATCAGTTCGGGCACTTCACCATGCTGGGCGACGGCCGTGCAGTGCTGCTGGGGGAACAGCTTGCTCCGGATGGAAAGCGCTACGACATCCAGCTGAAGGGCTCGGGCACCACGATCTACTCACGCCGAGGCGATGGCCGTGCCACGCTGCGCGCCATGCTGCGTGAGTACCTGATGAGCGAGGCGATGCACCACCTGGGCATCCCCACCAGCCGCAGCCTGGCCGTGGTGCGCAGCGGGCAGCCGGTGATGCGCGAACGCCCGGAGCAGGGCGCCGTGCTTACCCGGGTCGCCGCCAGCCACATCCGCGTGGGCACCTTCGAGCATGCGCGACACTTCCTAAGCGTGAACGAGCTGCGCGCACTGATGGACCACACCATCCAACGCCACCACCCCGAAGCGGCCGACGCGGAGGATCCCGCTCTGGAACTGCTTCGGAGCATGATGCGCGGGCAGATCGCATTGATCGTACACTGGATGCGCGTGGGCTTCATCCATGGGGTGATGAACACCGACAACATGGGCCTGGCCTGCGAGACCTTCGACTACGGTCCTTGTGCGTTCATGAACGGCTATGACCCCGCCACGGTGTTCAGCTCCATCGACACGGGTGGTCGCTACGCATTCGGCAACCAGCCCGCGATCGCCCACTGGAACTTGTCGGTACTGGCGGGATCGCTGCTGCCGTTGATCCATCCCGAGGAAGACCAGGCCATCGCGCTGGCCCAAGCGGTGCTGGATGACTTCCCGTCCTTGTTCCGCGCGGCGCACCTGCGCATGGCCTGCGCCAAGATCGGCATCGCCAACCCCCAGGCCGGTGATGCTACCCTCGTGCAGGAGCTCTACAACAGCATGCAGGCCACCGGAGCGGACCACACGAACACCTTCGCGGAACTGCAACTGGAGGACCCTTTCGGTACCGCGCCGTTCACCGACGAGCAGCTGAGCAGCTGGCACGCGCGGTGGAAGGAACGCATCAGCGCTGCGCCAGAAGGCCCGCAGGCCGCACGACTCCTGATGCAGCGCACGAACCCGGTGGTGATCCCACGCAACCATGTGGTGGAGCAGGTACTGGACGCCGCCACCATCGCCAATGACCTGCGCCCCTTGCAGGACCTGTTGACCGTCCTCGCCACCCCTTACACCGGCACGGATGTACCTGATGCCTTCCGCATACCTCCACCCGATGGCGATCCGGGCTATCGGACGTTCTGTGGCACGTGATCACCGTGCCGCACCGAAAGGCATCGGCCGGTGCTCTGTGAAGAAGCGGTCCTTCAAGGCCTTCTACCTTCGCCGCCCATGACGCCGCCTTCCAACAAACAATTCATCGACCTCAGTTTCCTCGAGGGTCCAAGGTCCCGATGGAAAGAGCTCCAGAGCGTGGTGAACATCTCCCGCGAGTTCATCTACGGCTTCCGGAAACTGCACTTCGTGGGACCCTGCGTCACCTTCTTCGGCAGTGCCCGCTTCAAGGAGGACCACCCCTACTATCAAGCCGCACGGGAACTTGCTGCCCGGGTGGGCCGCGTTGGTTTCACGATCATGACCGGCGGCGGTCCGGGCATCATGGAGGCGGCCAATCGTGGAGCACGGGAGGTAGGCGCACGCAGCGTGGGCTGCAACATCGTGCTGCCCATGGAGCAGTATGCCAACCCTTACCTGGACGTGAGCCTCACCTTCGAACGCTTCTTCGTGCGCAAGGTGCTGTTGCTGAAGTACAGCATCTGCTTCGTGGTGATGCCCGGTGGCGCCGGCACGGTGGACGAGCTCTTCGAGACCATCACCCTCATCCAGACCGGCAAAGTGAAGAATTTCCCCATCCTGCTCTATGGCAAGGACTATTGGGCCCCCATGCTGCAACAGATCGATCGGATGATCGCCGAAGGCACCATCGGCCAAAAGGAGCTCGAGTTCGTCTTTGTGGCCGACAACGTGGACGAGGCCACTTCACTGCTCCAGGAACGGCTGGTCGTGATGTGGCAGGAGGCACGCAGTCGAAAGGACCAGCCCAAGTGGTGGTTCCTGGAGGACCGGATTAACGGAAAGGTAAGATCGGCTTAACGTCCGTAACCCTGCCTTAACATGCCGCCAACAGGCGCGTAATAGGGCTGCGAGACCTTTGCAGCGCGAAATGTCACTCAGACGTTCCGCTTCTGCGATGTACCGTTCACTACTTACCGTTCTTCTTGCTTTCCTGTGTGTTACGATGGTCGCCCAAAAGGGTACCGTTACCGGCACCATCACCGCGCCAGAGGCAGGCAAGGTGCAACCCATGCCCTTCGTGAACGTGGCGCTGAAAGGCACCACGGTGGGCGCCACCACCGACCTGGACGGCAAGTTCAGCTTCCAGGCCGAGCCCGGCGAATACCTGCTGGTGGTGAGCTTCGTGGGCTACGAGCCCGTGGAACGCGCAGTGACCGTGGTGGCCGACCGCACCGTGAGGGTGGACGTGGAACTGAAGACCCTGGCCATTGAGATCAAGACCTTCGAAGTGGTGACCCAGCGCCGCACCGAGACCGAAGCGGCCGTGGTGATGGAGACCCGCCAGAGCGAGCAGGTGGTGAACGGCATGGGCCGCGAACAGATCGCCAAAGGCCAGGACCGTACTGCAGGCGATGTGGTGAAACGCATTCCCGGTGTGACCATGGTGGGCGATCGCTTCGTGATGATCCGAGGCCTTGCAGACCGCTATAACACGGTGATGCTCAACGATGTGATCGCACCGAGCATGGAGAGCGATCGCCGTGCGTTCAGTTTCGATATTCTGCCCAGTGGTGCCTTGGACCGCGTAATGATCTACAAGACCGGTGCACCGGAACTACCTGGCGAGTTCGCCGGTGGTGTGATCAAGCTCTACACCGTGAACGTGCCCTCCGAGAACACCACGCGCGTGGACTACAGCACATCGTTCCGACCCGGTACCACCTTCGGCGAATTCAACCAGGGCCAGACGAGCAGCACCGATGCGTTGGGCTTCGACAATGGGTTGCGCCAACTGCCTTCCTCCTTCCCCGGCAACCTGTACAACACCACGCCCGAACAGCTGCAGAGCGCCGGACGTTCGCTGGCCAACAATTGGACCACGCAACAGAGCACGGCAATGCCCGACCAACGGTTCGGACTGATGCTGGCGCGTCGCTTCGGTCAAGAGGGCAGCAGGATCACGGGCGGCAATATCACCGGCCTGCAGTACACCAACACCCGCCAATCGTACACGGCGAAGAACTACAACTACAACGTGTTCGACCCGGCAACGCAGCGCAGCGACAGTATCTACAACTATAGCGACAACGAGAACTTCCACCAGGTGCGTGTGAGCGCACTGAGCAACTTCAGCCTGCTGGTGGGCACGCGCAACAAGTTCGAGTTCCGCAACCTGTTCACCCAACAGGGCATCGACCAGACCACCCTGCGCACCGGCGACAACTTCGAGGAACAGTTCGAGGTGAAGAACTATGCCTTCCGGTATCAGCAACGCACCATCTACAGCGGCCAATTGCACGGCAGCCACGACCTGGTGAGCGATGTGAGCAAGATCAGCTGGACGGCCGGTTACGGCCGCACGTGGAGCAAGGAGCCGGACTTCCGCCGTCTGCGCACCGTGCGCGACATCAACACCACCGATGCCAGCACGCCGTTCCAGACCATCATTCCGCCGGGCGCCACCACCCTGGACGCGGGACGTTTCTTCTCCGACATGAACGAATCGGTGTTGACCGGCAAGGTGGATTACGAGCACAAGATCGCCGGCGAGACCAACACGGTCCGCCTGCGCGCCGGCCTGTTCACCGAACTGAAGGACCGCACGTTCAGCGCGCGCTGGATGAGCTTCCGTGCAGCGAACAGCGCCCAGCTCGACCAGAGCCTGCTGTACGCTCCCCTGGACGTGGTCTTCTCCGACCCCAACATCAACAACACGAACGGTTTCAAGCTGGAAGAGGGCACCAACCCCAGCGACCGCTATACGGCCTCCAACGCCCTGTTCGCCGGTTACGTGGGCGGCACCATCAACCTGGCCTCCCTCACGGTGATCACGGCCGGTGTGCGCGCTGAGCACAATACGCAGCAGTTGAACAGCGCCACCTTCGGTGGTCGTCGTGTGAACGTGGACAACCCGATCCTCAGCATCCTGCCCTCCATCAACGCATCGCGCCAATTGACAGAGCGAGCGCAGGTCCGGGTGGCCTGGGCCACCACGGTGAACCGCCCCGAGTTCCGTGAGCTGGCACCCTTCTCCTTCTACGACTTCAGCTTCAACAACGTGCTCACGGGCAACGACAGCCTGCAGATCGCCACGATCCAGAACGTGGATGCCCGTTACGAGTTCTACCCCAGCGCCTCCGAAGTGGTGAGCTTCGGGGTGTTCTACAAGCAGTTCACCAACCCCATCGAGATGTTCTTCATGCCGGGTGCGGGCAGCGGTGGAACGCGCAACTTCTCCTTCGGCAACGCACAGACCGCCACCAGCGTGGGTGCCGAACTGGAAGTGCGCAGGCAGCTCAGCGGCCTGTTCTCGGAAGGTTACCTGAGCCGCGTGGGCGTGATGCTGAACGCTGCATACATCTGGACGGAAGTGGTGCTCGGCGAGGAAGCCCGCGGCCAGGCCCAACAGCGCCCCCTCATGGGCCAATCGCCCTACATCGTCAACGCGGGACTGTACTACCAGGATACCGAGCGTAAGCTGCAATACAACATCCTGTACAATGTGATCGGCCCCCGTCTCTTCGCCGTGGGCACCTATGGCACGCCGGACATCTATGAGATGCCGCGCAATGTGGTGGACCTGACGGTGACCAAAGGGTTCGGCAAGCGCTTCGAGCTGAAGTTGAGCGCACAGGACATCCTGAACCAGCGCACACTGCTCATCCAGGACTCCAACGAGAGCGGTGGCATCGACGACCGCGATGAGGAGATCATGAGCTTCCGTCGCGGGGCTTATTTCACCGTGGGGCTTGGCCTGCGGTTGTGAGCGCCCTTGCCGGCGACGATGCGAAGGCCCGTTCTATCGGGCCTTCGGTCATTTCCGACCTAACACAAACTTAATGTCGCTTGACGATCATATAATCCTGCACGCAACATCACGTAACACTGCTGCCGTGCCTTTGTGGACGTAAAACCATGAGAACGAACATGAACTTCCTGAAGAACCAAGCGCTGAGCATGCTGATGCTCGGAGCCGTGGCCGTGGCACTGCCCGCCTGCAAGAAAAAGGAGGGTTGCACCGACCCTGCAGCAACGAACTACGATCCCGATGCGGACAAGGATTGCTGCTGCGAATACGCCACGAACACGGGCGGCACCATTGAGGTGACGGCAAACATCACCACGAACACCACGTGGACCAGCAACAACAAGTACCTGCTGAAAGGCTTCATCTACATCGAGGATGGCGCCACGCTGACCATCCAGGCCGGCACCATCATCAAAGGCGACAAGCCCACCAAAGGCACGCTCATCGTGAAGCGTGGCGGCAAACTGATCGCCGATGGTACGGCCAGCCAGCCCATTGTGTTCACAAGCAACCAGGCCGCAGGCAACCGTGATTACGGCGACTGGGGAGGCATCATCATCTGCGGACGCGCACCGCACAACCAGCCCAGCGACCCCACCATCGAGGGCGGTGTGGACGCCCAATACGGCGGCACGGACCCCGATGACAACAGCGGTATCCTGCGCTACGTCCGCATCGAGTTCAGCGGTATTCCCTTCCAGCCCAACCAGGAGATCAACGGCCTCACCATGGGCGCCGTGGGCCGTGGCACGATCCTGGACCACATCCAGGTGAGCTACTGCGGCGATGACAGCTACGAGTGGTTCGGTGGTACGGTGAACGCCAAACACCTCATCGCACTGCGCGGCTGGGACGATGACTTCGACCAGGACTTCGGCTGGCAGGGCAAGGTGCAGTGGGCCGTTAGCCTCCGCGACCCCAACGTGGCCGACCAGAGCAGCAGCAACGGCTTCGAGTGCGACAACGATGCGGCCGGCAACCCCACCTCGCCTTACAGCCAGGGCATCTGGAGCAACGTGAGCATCTTCGGCCCCAAGGTCGATGCCAGCACCACCATCAACGCCCAATATGCCCGTGCACTGCACCTGCGTCGTAACACCCAGACCCGCGTGTTCAACAGCGTGTACGCCGGCTACCCCACCGGCCTGTACATCGATGGCAACAGCACCCAGGCCAATGCCACCAACAACGACCTGATGTTCCGTGGCAACGTGATCGCCGGAATGGGCACTCCGCTGAACGTACCCAGTGGCCAGAACTGGGACCAGGCCGCCCTGACGACCTGGTTCAACACCGCCGGTTGGAACAACACGATCTACCCCAACAACAGCGACCTGCAGGTGGCAGACCCCTTCAACCTCACCGCGCCCAACTTCCTGCCCAACAGCGGCAGCCCCCTGTTGAGCGGTGCCGACTTTAGCTGGAGCCCCCTCACGGACAGCTTCTTCACCCCGGTGACCTACCGCGGCGCCTTCGGCAGCGAGAACTGGACCGCAGGCTGGGCCAATTTCGACCCCCAGAACACCGCCTACTGAGCACGGTACATCGCAAATAACCCGCTCGGTACACGAAAAGCCCCGCTTCGGCGGGGTTTTTCCATTTCCATCACCGGCTCAACCACGCATAACGGCCAGCACCACCGCGTAACGCAGCGCCTTGCCCACGAACATGAGCATCGCCACCGGTACCGGCCGGGCCTTGGCCATCCCCAAAGCGATGGCCAGTGGGTCGCCCACCACGGGCAGCCAGGCCAGCAGGGCCAGCCAATAACCGCGGCGATCCACCCAGGCCTGCATCCGTTGCACTTTGGCAGGGTCGGTACGCAACCAACGGGCGATGCGCTGAAGGTCGCCCAAACGACCGAGGCCATAGGAGCTCATTCCCCCCAGCCAATTACCGGCACTGGCCACCGACCATAGCACCACCGTGGCCCAGGGCCCCAAGGCCATGGCGGCCAGCACCGCCTCCGAGCTGAACGGCAGAACGGTGGCCGCCAGAAAGCTGGCCAGGAACAATCCGGCCAGGCCCAACTCCAGCCATTGCGGTCCCAATTCCATGCATGAAGGCCCGGTCCTGGACCAGGTCAAAGGTACCCGGGAGGGCTCCGGCATAACTTTTGGGACCGAACGTTGTTATACTTGAACTCGTCATGCGCGCCCTGACCACCTTCATCACCTGCGGCCTGCTGGCTTCATCAGCACTGGCCCAGAACGACCAACCCAATGCGAACAACCTGGGACGTCGGGCCACGTTGAGCGGAGGTCTGGAGATAGGCATCCCCATTGGGGCCTTCAGCGACAGCTGGGGGCGCGAGATCGTTGGCCTGAGCGCCAACATGGCCATTCCCATGCGACTTCTCCCGCTGAGCTGGGGATTCGACTTCGGCTGGGGCCACATGGGGGCTGAGCGGGACATCGTCCCCGTCAACAACGAGTTCGTCAATGCCACCTCCGGCGAGCTGAGCGTGCGCTCCAATCTGTACAGCTACCATGGCCTGTTACGTTTCCAGCCCTACAACGGTGTGGTAAGCCCCTACGTGGAAGGCCTGTTCGGCCTGCGCCACTTCACCACGCGCTCTGAGATCACCGTGGAAGGGCTGAGCGAACCCTTGCAGGAGCAGCGCCAACGCAGCGAGTTCGTTGGAAGCGCCGGGTGGGCCGTTGGTGTCATGGTGGCCCCCACCCGGGTGCTCTACTTCGAGGGCCGTGTGGAACGTCTGACCACGGGCAACGTGACCTTTGTGGACCCCGGTTCCATCAGCATCAGCGACCAGGGTACCGTCAACTACAGCACCATCAGTTCTCCCACCCGGATGGTGAACGTCCACTTGGGCATTGGCCTGCGGTTCTGACCCACCGCCAAACCCCGTGGCGCTGTTGGTAACCTTTGCGTAACACCGCCTCCCAGGTCCGCGGAAAGGCGCGTTCTTGCAGTAAACTTGTGCCCCAATAACGTGCGCCAACCGCGCGGAACTGCACATTGGAAGGGTACAAACGCATCCATAGCGCGCTCATTTCGGTATTCCACAAGGACGGGCTGGAGCCCATTGTCCGCGAACTGGACCGTTTGGGCGTACATCTTTATTCCACCGGCGGTACGCAGGAGTTCATTGAGGGGCTCGGTGTGAACGTTACGCCGGTCGAGGACCTCACCACCTACCCGAGCATCCTAGGAGGCCGCGTGAAGACCCTGCATCCGAAGGTATTCGGCGGCATCCTGGGGCGGCGCGACCTGCCCGGCGATGTGGCCCAGTTGGAGGAATACGACATCCCACCCATCGATCTGGTGATCGTGGACCTGTACCCCTTCGAGGCCACTGTGGCCAAGGGCGGAAGCGAGGCCGACATCATTGAGAAGATCGATATCGGGGGCATCAGCTTGATCCGTGCCGGCGCGAAGAACCACGCCGATGTGGTGATCGTGCCCAGCATGGGCCAGTACGCCGAACTGCTGCGCCTGTTGCAGGAACAGGAAGGCGGCACCACGCTGGTGCAGCGCAAGGCCTTCGCTTCCGCCGCCTTCGGGGTGAGCAGTCACTATGATGGGGCCATCTACAACTGGTTCACCCAGGGGAAGGGCGACCTGCGCCTGAGCGCCGGCCCTACCACGGTGCTGCGTTACGGCGAGAACCCCCACCAGCCGGGGGCCTTCCATGGCGACCTCGCTGGCATGTTCGAGCAGTTGAACGGCAAGGGACTGAGCTACAACAACCTGCTTGACCTGGATGCCGCGGTGGAACTGATCGACGACCTGTCCACCCTTCGGCTCCGCTCGGGGCAGGCCAGTTCGGAGGCCTTTGCCATCCTGAAACACAACAACGCTTGTGGGGCGGCCGTGCGCACTACCGTGAAGGAGGCTTGGGAAGCAGCACTTGCAGGCGACCCCGTTAGTGCCTTCGGTGGTGTGCTGATCACCACCGCCCGCATCGACAAGGCCACGGCCGAGGCCATCGACCCGCTCTTCTTCGAGATCATCGCCGCTCCGGACTATGATGCTGATGCGCTGGAGGTGCTGATGAAGAAGAAGAACCGCATGATCCTGAAGCGCAAGCCGTCCGAACGGGCCAAAGTGAAAGTTCGCACCGCCTTGAACGGCGTGCTGACCGAGGCCGTGGACCATGTGGTGCCCGGGGCCAAGGCCATGACCACCGCCACCACCAAGGCCCCCACCGCGCAGGAGGTGAACGACATGGTATTCGCCACCATTCTCGTGAAGCACACCAAGAGCAATGCCATCGTGCTGGCCAAGGACGGCCAATTGCTGGCCAGCGGCACCGGCCAGACCAGCCGTGTGGATGCCTTGGAACAGGCCATCGCGAAGGCCGGCAAGTTCAACTTCGACCTGCATGGCGCCGTCATGGCCAGCGACGCCTTCTTCCCCTTTCCGGATTGCGTGGAGATCGCCCATAAGGCGGGCATCACGGCGGTCGTCCACCCGGGCGGCAGCATCCGCGACCAGGACAGCATCGACTTCTGCAACGCACACGGCGTGGCCATGTGCATCACCGGTACACGTCATTTCAAACACTGATCCCTAACCGGACCATGAGCTGGTTCAACTTCTTCACCCAGGAGATCGCGATCGACCTCGGCACTGCCAATACGCTGATCATCCACAACGACAAGGTCGTGGTGGACGAGCCCAGCATCGTCGCCATCGACCGCACCACCGGAAAGGTGATCGCCGTAGGCCGCCAGGCACAACAGATGCACGGCAAGACCCACGAGAACATCAAGACCATTCGTCCGCTGCGCGATGGCGTGATCGCCGACTTCAAGGCCGCCGAGGACATGATCAAGGGCATGATCCGCATGATCAAGCCCGGCCGGCAGCTGTTCACGCCCAACCTGCGCATGGTGATCTGCATTCCCAGCGGCATCACCGAAGTGGAGAAGCGCGCGGTGAAGGACAGCAGCGAGCACGCCGGTGCCAAGGAGGTGTACCTGATCCACGAGCCCATGGCGGCCGCCATCGGTATCGGCATCGATGTGGAGGAGCCCATGGGCAACATGATCATCGATATCGGCGGTGGTACCAGCGAGATCGCGGTGATCGCACTGGGCGGTATCGTGTGCGACAAGAACATCCGCGTGGCCGGGGACGAGTTCACCAACGACATCGAGGAATACATGCGCCGCCAGCACAACATCCTGGTGGGCGAGCGCACGGCCGAGCAGATCAAGATCGAAGTGGGAGCGGCCATGACCGAGCTGGACAATCCACCACCCGATTATGCCGTGCGTGGCCGTGACCTGATGACCGGAATCCCCAAGGAGATCACCGTGACCTACAGCGAGATCGCCCAGGCGCTGGACAAGAGCATCAGCAAGATCGAGGAGGCCATCCTCAGCGCCTTGGAGGCCACCCCGCCCGAACTGAGCGCCGACATTTACAAGACCGGCATCTACCTGGCCGGTGGTGGTGCATTGCTGCGTGGTCTTGACAAGCGCATCAGCATCAAGACCAAGCTGCCCGTGCATGTGAGCGAAGACCCCCTGCGGGCCGTGGCGCGCGGCACCGGCATCGCCCTGAAGAACATCGACCGCTTCCAGTTCTTAATGCGAGAGTGATGAGTGGTGAGTGGCGAGTGGCGAGTGTATCAGCACGGGGCCACTCGCCTCTCGCCTCTCGCCACTCGCCACTCCGGTGAGATGCGCGACCTCTTCCGCTTCCTTCAGCGCATCCGGAACACGCTGCTGTTCCTGGGCCTTCTGGTGCTTTCGTTCATCCAACTGGCCAACGGCAATGCGCATCATCGGGCCAGGGCCATCAATTCCAGCAACGCGTTGGTGGGCACCATCTACACCTGGCGCAAGGAGATCACCGACTATGCGAACCTGAAAGCCGTGAACCGCCGGTTGGCCGAGGAGAACGCCAATTGGCGCAACCGCCACGCCAGCTCTTATGCGCAAGTGGAGGACATCTTCGTGCGGATCAACGACACCATTCGTCGCCAACAGTACAGCGTGCTTACAGCCAAGGTGGTGAACAGCACCTGGCACAAACAAAAGAACTTTCTCACACTGGACAAAGGCTCCACCTCGGGCCTGCACGATGACATGGGCGTCATCGGCACTGCGGGCATCATCGGTGTGGTACGTGACGTAAGCCCCCACTTCGCTTCGGTGATCAGTGTACTGAGCCCCGATGTGAAGACCAGTGTGCAAATGCGCCGATCGGGCCACTACGGACTGTTGTACTGGGACACGAACGACCCCACAACGGCCTCCGTGATCGACATACCGAAGCATGCACGGATCACAGTGGGTGATACGGTGGAGACCCGTGGGGTCGACGGGATCTTCCCTGCGGGCGTGGACGTGGGCGTGGTGATCCAAGTGGAAAGCCCTCCCGGCCGTCAGGACCAGGCCATCACCATCCGTTTGACGGAGGACATGACACGGAGCGGCTTTGTCTATGTGGTGAAGGACCTCATGCGTGCTGAACGCGATTCGCTCCAACAAGCCCACGACCAGCCATGATCGGGACCGTGCTCATGAACGTGCTCCGGTTGGTGCTGCTGCTTCTGCTGCAGGTGCTGGTGCTGGATCACCTGGATGTGCTGAACGGATTCATGGTACCCTACCTCTACGTGCTTTTCCTCCTGATGCTCCCGTTCGAGCTGCCGGAATGGGTGACCCTGCTGATCGGCTGGGCCACAGGCCTGATGATGGACCTGTTCAGCAGTACGCCAGGCATGCACATGGGCGCCTGTACCGTCATGATGTTCGGTCGCATCTACATGCTGCGCCTCCTGGCTCCGCGTGAAGGGTATGAATATGGCATGCGGCCTACGGTGCCGCGCATGGGCCTCGCGTGGTTCATCACCTACGCAGGCACGCTCATCCTGCTCCACCACCTATGGCTGTTCAACGTGGAGGTCTTCCGTGCGGACCGTTTCCTCTCCACCTTCCTGAGGGCGTTGCTTAGTGCCTTGTTCACCCTGGCCTTGGCCATCCTGGTCCAGTTCCTCACCACACGGGCCGAACGCGGACGGGCATGAACTTCGAGTCGCGCAAATACGTGCTCATCGCCTCGGTGCTATTCATTGCCGTGGTGTTCCTTCTCCGCCTGTTCTGGATCCAGGTGGTGGACGACAAGTGGAAGGCCACCGCGGCCAACATGGCCGAGCGAAAGATCACTGACTATCCGGCGCGGGGGTTCATCTACGACAGGAAGGAACGGCTGCTGGTGGCCAATACCCCGGTTTACGACCTGATGGCGGTACCACGCGAGGTAAAGGCCTTCGACACCACTGCGTTCGCCAAGCTCATCGGGATCAACGAACAGGACCTGCGCTCCCGACTGAAGGACGCCGCCGCCTACTCGCGCTACAAGCCCAGCGTGATCGAGAAGCAGATCCCCGCCGACCAGTTCGCGGCCATCAGCGTGCACTTGCACAAGTACACCGGCTTCTACGGGCAAAGCCGGACTCTCCGCACCTACCCTCCGCGCGCTGCAGCGCACTTGCTCGGCTACCTCAGCGAAGTGAACGCCCGGAAAGTGGAGCAGGACCCCTACTACAAGGCCGGCGACGTGATCGGCGTGGGTGGGCTCGAACAGTACTACGAACCTGTGCTCCGCGGAAGTCGCGGTGTGCGCTATGTATTGGTCGACGTTCACAATAACATCAAGGGCTCCTTCAAGGAAGGCGACTACGACACCCTTGCCGTGGAAGGCAAGGACCTGTTCACCGGTATTGACCTCGACATCCAGCGTCTGGGCGAGCAGTTGATGGTGAACAAGAAAGGAAGCATCGCCGCCATCGACCCTCGCACCGGCGAGATCCTCTGCCTCGTGAGCAGCCCCACGTATGACCCCGAACTGCTCGTGGGCCGAGTGCGAAATACCAACTACGGTGTATTGCAACGCGACCCCATCAAACCACTGTTCGATCGCGCCTTGCAGGCCCAGTACCCTCCGGGGTCCATCTTCAAGATCGTGCAATCGCTGATCGCGTTGGATGAAGGAGTGATCGATGTGAACAGCGGTTTTCCGTGTAATCAAAGTCTCGTTGGCTGCCACCCGGGCCACCATGCCAACGACATCATGCAGGCCATCCAATATTCCTGCAATCCCTACTTCTACCAAGTGTTCAAGCGCATTGTGGAGCAGGACAAGGACAGGAACCGCTTCAAGGATGCAGCATTGGGGCTGGGCGAATGGGAACGCCGGATGCATTCCTTCGGGCTTGGCCAACGCCCAGGCATCGACCTGCCGGCGGTGAAAGGCGGCAATATTCCCGGACCGGCCTATTACGACCGCAAATACGGCAAGGAGCGGTGGGCGTTCAGCACCATCTACAGCGTCAGCATTGGGCAGGGCGAGGTACTGGTCGCTCCGCTCCAGATGGCCAATCTGGCCGCCATATTCGCGAACAAAGGCTGGTACTACGACCCCCACGTGGTCCGCGCCGTGGGCCATCCCGACAGTGTGCAAACACGCTATCTGGAAAAGCACGTGACCGACGTGGACCCGAAATGGTACGACTACATCCAGGAGGGCATGCGGCGCGTGGTGGAAGAGCCCGGTGGCACCGCCAGACAGGCGCGCATTGAAGGGATCACCGTGTGCGGAAAGACCGGCACGGCCGAAAACCCGCATGGCAAGGACCACGCTGTGTTCATTGCCTTTGCACCCATGGACGACCCACAGATCGCCATCGCCGTGTACGTAGAGAACTCCGGATTCGGCGGTACCTGGGCCGCCCCCATCGCGAGCCTGTTGATCGAACAATACCTCACCGACAGCATCGCTCGACCCGACCTTATGAAGCGGATGCTCGAGGCCGACCTGATCGCGGCAGAGAAGAACTACGTAAGACCGGTGAAGAAGCCCCGCAGACGATGAGCGCTCGCGAGAACGTGGCCGCCAACTTCGACCGGCCCATCCTGCTGATCTACCTGGCCCTGATGTTCATGGGTTGGGCCAATATCTACTCCGCCGCTTATGACCCGGAACACGCCAGCATCTTCGACCAGTCCAAGGAGTACGGGAAGCAATCCGTGTGGATGGCCATCAGTCTGGCGCTCGGTACGGGTATCCTGTTGATCCGTGGCGAGCTGTTCCGCGAGGGGGCCTACGCGGTCTATGCCGTTGTGCTCCTGCTGCTGGTGGCAGTGCTCGCGGTGGGCAAGGAGGTGAACGGTGCCAAGGCCTGGTTCGGCGTGGGCAGCTTCGGCATTCAGCCCGCCGAGTTCGCCAAGTTCGCAACGGCGCTTGCCCTTTCGCGCTACCTCGCCGGCCTGAAAGCCCTGATCGACCTGCGCTCAAGGGTCATGGCAGGCATCATCATCCTGGCGCCCGTGGCCCTCATCATGCTGCAGCCCGATACCGGTACCGCCCTGGTGTCCGGAGCCTTTATCCTGGTGCTCTACCGCGAAGGCCTTTCCGGCAACATCCTGCTGCTCGCCATCCTTGCGGCCGTGCTATCGGTGCTTTCACTGATCGTCAAGGATTCCACCTTCGGCCTGCCGTTCACCGATGCGGAGCTCAGCGGCGACCAGTTCCTCATGACGCTCATTACCGTGTTCGCCTTCCTCGGCTGGCTGGTGGTGCGCAACCTGGTCCTGAAACGCCTTCGAAAGCGCCTCTACGGACTTATCCTGTTCGGTCTTGTTGGCTCTGCCGTCTTCATCGGCAGCGTGGATTATGCGTTCGAGAAGGTGCTGGCCACCCACCAACGCGATCGTATCCTGGTGATGCTGGGACAGATGGAGGACCCCCAGGGGCTGGGCTACAACGTGAAGCAGAGCCAGACCGCCATCGGCAGCGGCGGGTTCAGTGGCAAAGGCTACCTGGAAGGCACGCTCACCAAGTTCAAATACGTGCCCATGCAGAGCACCGATTTCATATTCTGCACCGTGGGCGAGGAATGGGGCTTCCTCGGCACATCGTTCCTCGTGCTGCTGTTCACCGTGCTGATCCTGCGCATCATCCAGATCAGTGACCGGCAGCGGTCGAAGTTCACACGGATCTACGCCTATTGCGTGGCCAGCATCTTCTTCCTGCACCTGATGATCAACGTGGGCATGACCATCGGTCTCGCCCCGGTGATCGGCATTCCCCTCCCCTTCTTCAGCTATGGCGGCAGCAGCATGATGGGATTCACCATCCTGTTGGGCATCCTGCTCCGGCTCGATGCGGAACGGTTGAGCCAGCTGCGCTAAGGGCCTGTTCGGGATCTCTCCTTTTGAAGCGAGCGATGAGGATCTGGCGACCAGACGACCTGCCTGTCGGTAGGCAGGGGCGCGGAACCGGAGCATAACCGAAGCTACGTGCGGCTTCCGCAACGAAATAGGGTCGCCAAAGACCATAGCGTATCCAAATGCGGAGATCCCGAACAGGCTCTATGGAAGACTCCTTGGTTCATTGGCGAAGTGCTCGCATGAACTCAGCCGTTCAGCGATTTACTGAACACGCGTATCGGAAAGCAACGAGCATCACCAAGGCATCGCTGGGTCCTCTTGGACCGCTCCTGAACGACGAACGCCGGCCCATTGGACCGGCGTTCGATGATGTTCGGTAACTGCTAGTAGTACAGGCTGCGGTTGTCCTTTACGCCCACGGCTTCGCGCAGGGCATTGAACACACCGTTCTCAGCGCGTGCCTGCACACGGCTCAGCAGGCCCTCCTTCTCACCGGCCATATCACCGGCCTCCGGAGCCGGGGTCAGCGTGTTCATGGTCACCACGTAAGCAGCGTTCTCGCCTTTCAGCGGTACGCTGGTCTGGCCGTTCTGCAGGGCGAAGATCTTGCCGATCACCTCGAACTCGCTGAACCCACCGGGGATGCTGAACCCGTTGTACACCACGTCGTTGGCGTTCTGCACGGTCACGCCCATTTCCGTGGCCAGTGCGTTCAGGTCCGTTTTGCCCTGCATCTTGGCCAGATAAGCCTCGGCCTTCTTCTCCTTGGCAGCCTCCTTGGTGAAGAGCTCACGCACATCCTCCAGGTCGGGCACACCTTCCTCGCGGATACGGGTGAGAATGGCCACCACGTAGTTGTCGCCAGCTTCGAGAGGCTCGCTCACTTCGCCTTCCTCGGCGCGGTTCACCCAGCTGATGGTGGTGTTCGGCTCCTGCAGGCCCGGAATGAAGCGGGCATCAGGCCGGAACTCCTCGACCGGGGTCAGGGTGAGCCCCATTTCCTCAGCCGCGGCCTTCATGGCCTCAGCGGTCTTGTTTCTCAACGAGAAGTCGTTCGCCTTCTTGTAAGCCTCCTTGAAGGTGGCAGGGGTGGGCTTCACCGTGCGCTCGATGGTGACGATCCGGCGTTCCTGACGCGTACGCTGACCCAGCACCTCCACGATATGGAAGCCATAGCTGGTCTTGCAGATGGTGGTGGCACCCACTTTCTGATCGAAGCTCGCCGCGGTGAACTCGGGCACCATGCGGGTCTTGTCGAACCATTCGTACACACCACCATTGCCGGTGCTTCCGGGGTCATCGCTGAACTTGGTCACCATGTCACCGAACTTGCTCTTGTCCTTCTTCACCACAGCGAGGAGGCTATCCGCGCGTTGCTTTTGCTCATCCTCGCTCTTGCCCTGTTGGGTGCTGAGCAGGATGTGGCGCACACGGGCCTCGGGCACGTCCGCCAGTTCCTTCACTTTCACCAACTTCCAGCGCTGGCCTTCGAGGTAAGGCCCCACCACGGCGCCCACGGCAGCGTTCACGATCAAGGAGTCATTCAGTTTGTCGGCGGTGCCCTCGGTGTAAGGCACTTTGGCGTACGAACGCGTTTCGCTGTTCGTCACCACGAAGCTCGAGTCGTCGGTCGTGGTCTCGAACGCCGCCTTGATACCATCCAGTTCCTTACGGCCCAATACCTGGTCCGCTTCACTGGGCGTCACGGCGAACAGCACATAGTCGAAACGGCGCGAAGGTTTCTGCTGGTACTTCTTGTCGTTCTTGTGCTGGTCGTAGAATCGACGCAGGTCCTTATCGCTCACCGCATAGAGACTATCAGGCTCACTGTCATACCGCTTAGCCACGAAGCTGAACGTGGCCCGTGCGCTCTTGGCGGCAAACTCGTCCTTGGCCTGGGCGCTGTTCACGAACACGCTTTTCTTCACAAGGGTGTTGTACTTGGCGTAGAGACGGTTCTCCTGGATGCGACGCTTCTGGATCTGGTGATACACCGGTGCGTTCACCTGCACATCGCTGAAGTATTGCTTCAAGCGCGCCTTGTCCGGCTGGCCATCGGGACCCTGGAAGTTGGGTTGGCTGCGAAAGTCCGGCATGACGTTGTCGCCGAAACGGATGTCGTCGTATTCACCAGTACTGAGGCTGAACCCGGCATCGAGCACCTGGCCCATCATCACTTTCTCCTTCACGATCTCGTTCCAGACGCTGTTGCGCACTTGCTCGGTCATCTGTGCGGTGACCGTTTGACCGAAGTCGTTGCGGTAGCTCTCCACCTCATCGTTCACGCGCTGCTCGAACGCCACCACGCCGATCTCGGAGTCACCAACGGTGCCCAAGGCCTGGTCCTTGCGGCCCATGGTACGGTTGCTCAGGAGCTCGCCGAGAATGAAGAGCACCAATGCTCCGCCAACGATGCCGATCAACAGGCCGCTACGTTCGCGGATCTTTCCAATGACTGCCATGACCTTCTTAGAATAGGGGTGCAAATATAGGATCCGGCCCCACACGGCGCAGGGTCTCTCATGTTGTTGATCCTCAGGACCTATTGCAGGTAGCCTCCGGCCGGGTCGATGACCTCCAGCCGGACCAGGTCGATCCGGCTGCCTTCCACTTGGGCAATGGTGAACCTGAAGGGTGGCAGATCGATCACCTGCCCCTGCTCGGGAAGATCGCCGGTGGCGTGCAACAGGTAGCCGGCCAGGGTATCGTACTCTTCGCCCTCCGGGAGCGCCAGAGCGTGCTTTTCGCGCAAATAGGACACCTCCAGGCGGGCGCTGAACACATATTCACCATCCCCGATCTTCTCCTCCACCTCCTCAGGCGTATCGTGCTCATCCTCGATATCGCCCACGATGGTCTCCACGATGTCCTCCATGGTGACAATGCCGGCCGTACCACCGAACTCGTCCACCACCACGGCCACGTGGTTGCGCTGCTTGATAAAGAGCTGGAGCACATCGTCAGCAGGCATGGTACCCGGTATGAAGTTCACGGGACGCATGACGGCGCGGATGCTCTTGGGATGTCGGAACAGTTCGTAACCATGCACATAGCCGATCACATTGTCGATACTGTCCTTGTACACGAGCAGCTTGCTCAGGCCTGTCTCAATGAACCGTTTATGCAACATCTCCACGTTCTCTTCCACGTCGATGGCCTCCACCTCGGCGCGGGGAATCATCAGTTCGCGAACCTTTATACTACTGAGCTCCAGCGTATTGCGAAAGTATTCCACCTCTGCATCGAGGCTTTTCTCCCGGGGATGGCTGGTGCTCACCTCCTTGAGGAACTCATCCAGATCGATGCGCCCAAAGACCACCTGACCGGGCCTGGCCTGCACCCCGAAGAGCCGGAGCACCAATTCACTGATGCCGGTCATCAGCATCATGGGCAACCAAAGGAGCACATACAGGACCATCAAGGGCAGTGCGAACACGCTGAGCGTCCGGTTCGGATCGATCCGGAACAGGGCTTTGGGAAGGAACTCGGCCACCACCAGGATCAACAGGGTGCTCATCACGGTCTGGCTCGCCAGTACGGCGGCCTCACCCAACCCCAAGGTGCGCAGCCAGGGCTCCAGCACTTTGGCCATGACCAGACCATAGACCACGAGTGCGATGTTGTTCCCCACGAGCAAGGCACCGATAACACGTCCGGGACGCTGTAAGAGCCTGCCCACGATACGCGCCCAAATGGCACCCCGCTTTTTTTCGAGCTCCACAAAGAGCTTGTTGGTGGTGACGAACGCGATCTCCAGCCCGGAACATAGGGCGGACACGGCGATGGACACCAGGATCAGGAAAAGGTCTGCGGGAGTAAGGGACACGACGGGACTCAGTGTGAGCGGGCAGGCGAAGATAGGACCGGCCCTCTCAGCGACCCTTCTGGC
>Ga0209985_10001953_pt1 | contig 19314 bp, 21 predicted proteins | sample NOAtaG_FD_187305 | JGI IMG/M metagenome (GOLD analysis project Ga0209985, IMG submission 187305) | Freshwater lake microbial communities from Lake Erie, under a cyanobacterial bloom - NOAA_Erie_Diel6S_1000h metaG (SPAdes) (version 2) | ecosystem: Environmental > Aquatic > Freshwater > Lake ...
TTTGATAGACTTCAAAACTTTTGATCTGGTAGGGGTAAGACATGGCAATGCGATAAGAGGTTAAAGGTACAAACGGAAGGATAAAAAAAGAATACGAATTCATTCATAAAATTGTATTTATCTCTTTCGCATCGTTTGGTCAATTCATACAAATGATGTAAGGTGACATTCGTTCATTTTATGTTTTCCGCATCGTCTTGCTCCATAGGCGCACACGCTCTTTCTGTGGCACAGCGCCGGAGGCGTGTGTGGAGGAGAATATCTGATTTTTCCTCCGCGAAGTCTTCCGCCTTTGGCGGAGACTTTGCGGCATGCTTTTCAATTGCTCTGTCCCTCGATGCAGGTACCTACTCATTTGGTTCATTTACAATCCACCCGCACAGTCTTCTCATTTCATTCGAAAAACTATGCGGAGGAGAAAGAAGAAATGAAATTGTAGTTAGGTTACTTCGAAGATGTCATTTTTCCTCCGCGAAGTCTTCCGCCTTTGGCGGAGACTTTGCGGCATGCTTTTCAATTGCTCTGTCCATACATTGATGCAGATACCTACTCATTTGGTTGGTATGCAATTCACCCGCACAGTCTTCTCATTTTATTCGAAAGACTATGCGGAGGAGAAAAGAAATAAAATTGTAGTTAGGTTACTTCGAAGATGTCATTCAATTTTTGATTGGAAATCTGAAAAAAATAGAGACATTGCAGGGGCGCCTATGGCGTGGCAGTGGGACTCGCTGGGTGTTTGATTCTTTAAAAAGAAAAATCTATGAAAAAAACCAGAGATGCGATTCAGCTCATCATTGTTATTCTTTGTTTTGTTACGTTTAAAAGAACGGGTAATGTGGCTTTACAACTTTCGTTATATATGGTGTTGAATGCCATTATTATCCAAGAGTTTATGCACATTTACAATGCTGAAAGAGATAAAGAAAAAAGCGATGATAAGTTCATGAATGATACATATCGGTACTGGCGGTTAGCAGGAATTATCATCTTAGAATTATTAGTGATAGCAACTGTGTATTATCTGACCACCAGTATGGTTGAAAGTTTGCAGAGATTGTAATTTTCTTACTCCGAATAGTATTACTCCATAGGCGCACAAGCTCCAGCTGCGAAGAATGTGGTTTGTCAGTATTCCTCCTTTTTTTCTATGGCACGTGTCCCATCAGTAGAAAACGCAACAGAATTATTTTATCCAAAGTTTAATGCGAACTCTTCACTACAATTAATTGTAAAGACTTTATTAATATTGTTGGTGCAACAAACTTTGAATGAGTAAGTTAATAAAACAATTCTCCTTTTAAAAAGACAGGGCTGATTGATTTAAATCAACCTTATGTTTACCATAAGATTTCAAATTAATCTTTACGATTATGCGACGAGTTACAATATATTTTATAAAGATTTTCTTCTTCATTGTTATAATAATTTCACATTCTGTATATGGTCAAAATACTTTTCAGGGGATAATACTTGACTCTATAACAAAGAAGCCGGTACCATATGCCATTGTCCGTAGTTTTTCATTTGGTTCTTATACTGATTCACTAGGCTTTTTTTCGTTTAAAGATATTTTAGATGATACAGCCTATATTTCATGTGTTGGGTATGCGGACAAAAAAATTGTTATCAACAGGGATAGGCCAGACACAATACTTCTATCTCCTTTTTTTAAAACACTACGTCCGGTAGTGGTTGGGGACTATGATTGGTTAAAAAATAAAAAAATTGAAATCGGAAGATTGGCGGGGCCTTCAAAATTTCGTTTGAATGTACCAGAGTCTGGTCTAACGATAGTAAAATATTTTTCTCACCCTAACCTGCAAAAAACATATGTTTTATCTGAATTAGTTGTGAGAGTTAGTCTGCCAAAATTAAAATACAATGCCAGCAAATTTCGAATTAGGATATTTGCCGCAAAAGATGATAAGACAATAGGCGAAGAAATATTAAATGCCACAGATATATTTATTCTAAATGAAATTAGAGAAAACCTTGCATATGTTGATTTAAAAAAATTCGAATTTGATATACCTGAAAGTGGATGTTTCATTGGTTTTGAATTTCTTGGTACAACTGATGAAAGTAATGATGTTAGCACTTTATCTCTGCTAGGTTGGTTGTCTTCTGATTTTGAAGACGGATTAATTATGACAAGGTATTTTACCAAGACCTTTCGACCTTTTTCGTTTGGCAAAAATCAAAAAGCGAATCTTTATTTTTCAGTTACATTACATGAGCGAAACTGAAGGCAAGAAAAGAATAATAGTTGCACTTGTGGAGATTGTAATTTCTTTCTCTGCACAGTCTTGCTCCATAGGCGCACACGCTCTTCCTGCAGCGCAGCGCTGGAGGACTATGCGGGATAATTTTTCAATTTCTCCTCTTTTTTCCTCCGCGAAGTATTCCGCCTTTGGCGGAGACTTTGCGCCATGCTTTTCAATTGCTCTGTCCCTCGATGCAGATACCTACTCATTTGGTTGATTTACAATCCACCCGCACAGTGATCTCACTTCATTCGAAAGACTATGCGGAGGAGAAAACACAAAAATCGCTTTATTGAAAATCAATGTTTTAAGTCAAAAAATGGGATAGGTAATTACGTCTTTACGTATTTATTTTTCAAGATTTTAAAAATAATTGATTGATTTTTTTGGTATGTAATGAAAGATGTAAAAATTGCGATAGGAATTCTTATGATCATGATTGATTGCGCAATCAGGGCTTTACTCCTTCATTAGCCATATGTCTGCGGCCGCGGATAAAAAAAGGACGTTGGTTGGCACGATACAACCCGGGGTTTAACATTAGACAGTCCGGCCAAAAGCAAAACTGGAAAAACCGAGTTCACGGTAGCGGGAATTCTGCGTGACGCTGAATTAAAAATAATCTACACCACAGCGAAAGAGAGGTGATGAAAAAACTTTAATTTATGCAAACTTTGGAATTAAATAGAATGGGATTGATTCCTTTAGCAAACGATGAAATTATATTCATTGAAGGTGGAAGAATACCCTTTAAAAAAATTTGGGATGGCACGAAATGGGTAGTCGAAAAGGCTGGAATAGTTGATTTTTTCATGGATTTTTGTGAAGGTTTCAAGGAGGGTTATTACGAAGTTCGTGGGGGTAGTCGTGGCCATGGTGCAACTGGTTCATGGTAGTTGAAAAAAAATTTATGCTAAAGATCCTATCTAATTATTTATGTAAAAAAATTAAAAAATGAACAAAAACCTGAATTTGAAAAGCTTCAATCTAAGTGATTTGAATAAAGACGAAATTGTAAATATTAATGGAGGTGACGTTGGGAAACAACTTGGTAAGGCCGTCGGAAAGCTAGCTGGTTATTGTGTAGACTTTGCAGAAGGGTTTTTCAAAGTTTGCACCATGGCTGCAGAATTTCAAGCCTCTTTACCTCCAAATTTAAAAAAATAGAGGGCAACATCGTTAAAATTTTTAAAAATATGATTGCAATAATCTTAGTTAGATATTGCAATCATTTTTTTTCATTTTATGTCAAAATGGAATAATCATTCAGACTCCCTTTTTTTTCTTTCAAATTTGGCAATCCTAATTATGTTAGGGCATTTATTCTCAATTATTTGCCCTTATATTTTGTCTAACGGTGAATGCAAAGTAGAATATTTTACAAATACTGATACTTTATTTAAAATATTCCTAATAGGTTCGGTTTGGGGACCATTGATTGAAACGGCAGTTTTTCAAGCATTACCAATAGTCCTTTTTTACAAGTTTGTTAGAAAGAAATCTAATTCAAAACTGTACATATTGATTTTTTCTGCTTCTTTATTGTTTGGTATAACTCACAACTATAATGTTCTAACAATTATTGATTCAACTTTTGCCGGAATAATTTTTTGTAGGGTATATGTTTATTTTATAAATCGAGGCAAATCAGGATTTTTTTATACATTTTTTATACATGCTATTTACAATACATATGCATTTATACTAGATGATGTGCTAAAGTTAGCCTGATTTTGATATTACTATTTGAATTTGATAAATTAATATCTGGCTTTTGGTTATTCAGTTAGTAAAGTTACCACGTGAATATTTTGTCATAAAGAAGTAAGAATATTCTGTATCCCTATTATTAACAAGCAAAATGAAAACAAATAACTCATTTTCCTTAAGTGAAATTAAAATGGCCTCTTTATCGGTAGAAGAGGAGAAGGAAATAAACGGAGGCGCTATACCACCAGCAATAGTAACATCTGGGGCAGTTGCAGGTAAAGTATTATTAGTAGGCGCTGCAGTTTGCGGAATTCCTTTAGTTGGGGCAGCTGTTGGCTATGGTTGTTACAAAATGGTTCAGTGGGCTACAAAATGAACAATATGGAAAATTTCTTTCAGGAAGGTTTCTCTGGCTTACGAAAATATTGGCCCTTCATTTTCGGAATAGGAATGCTTATTGGAGCTTGCGTTGCTCATACTAAAGCATTATATGAGAAATAGCAGAGAATCTTTGAAAGTACCCTGTTTTTAATTAAATCGGGCTACTTTTTATTATTCATAAAAGGTATTTTTTAAAGGAAGGAAATGTTTGACTACGATTTGAAAGAGACTCATTTTTTAAAACCTAAGCAGAGTAATAGTATATATCTTCTTAGTTTATTCTTAGTGCTTTTAAGTGTTTCCATACTACCAATAATAAAAACTAATATCTCAGTCAAATCCACCGGCCTAACCCGCCCACATCATGAACGCACTGAGCTCAAACCGGTGCTTTCCGGTATAATTGCCACCTTGCTTGTAAAAGAGGGCGACACGATACTACAAGGGCAACTGATAGCAACTATCAAAGACAATAACACTGAACCTCGCTTTATTCTTAATGAATTTGAGCTTACCCAGCGGCTTGGCTTTATTAGCGATTTGGAAAAGCTTACCAGTAATATTAATTACGAGTCGCTAGTACTGCAGACACCACTTTATCGCCAGCAACTTAGTAAGTTTTTGTTTCAACTTAACGATCAACTGGCTGCAATTAAAAAGGTAAACAGAGAGCGGGAGATCAATAATCAATTAATCAAGGACAAAGTAATTGCACCCAAGGAGCATTTTGATAAAGAAATAGAAGCTGAACGCTTACAGGCTTCTTTCAATGCATTTAAGAATGAACAAATCACCAATTGGCAAAATGATTTACAACGTTATAAACTAGAAATATCGCAATTTACGGCGCAGCGCAACCAAATTGAAACCGATAAAAAAAATCATTTTATCTATGCACCCGTTTCTGGTATAATACAGAATATCAACACTCGTTATGCGGGTGGTTTTATTTCAGCCGGAGAAACACTTTGCATCATTTCGCCGCAAAGCAATTTAATAGGAGAATGTTACGTAAGCACGAGGGATGTAGGCTTACTCAAACTTCATCAGCCAGTACGCTTCCAGATAGATGCTTTTGATTATAATTATTTTGGCATACTTACCGGTAAGGTGATTGCTATTGACAATGATTTTACGATGGCAGAAAATAAGCTGGTTTTTAAAGTACGTTGTAGTTTCGACAGCACACAGCTTTTACTTAAAAACGGCTACAAAGGAGAATTAAAAAAGGGGCTTACTTTTCAAGCACGTTTCGTAGTGGCAGAGCGTACACTATGGCAATTACTGTTTGATAAAGTAGATGATTGGCTCAACCCCACAGCGCCACCTGCACACCGAACAGCTAAGCAACCATGAATAAACGTGTACGGATAAAGCAAAGAGATATCACCGATTGTGGTGCAACTTGCTTAGCCTCAATAGCTATGCACTATAACTTACAGTTGCCTGTAAGTCGCATTCGGCAATATGCCGGTACCGATAAGCGGGGTACCAATGTATTGGGTTTAATAGGGGCTGCTGAACGTTTGGGCTTTCAGGCTAAGGGTGCTAAAGGCCAGTTAGAAAGTTTAGCCAAAGTACCATTGCCAGCTATTGCCCATGTGGTATTGAAAAATGGCTTACATCACTATGTAGTTATCTATAAGTTTACTAAGAAGAAACTAGCCTATATGGATCCGGGTGATGGTGATTTTCATACGGTTTCATTGGCTAAGTTTCAAGAGATATGGAGCGGCGTCATCGTGCTCTTACTGCCCGATGATGGTTTTGTAACCGGCAAACAAAAAATCAGCAATGCGGCTCGCTTTTGGCAGTTGATACGTCCACATTCAGCTATCATGGTTCAGGCATTGGTCGGTGCTTTAGTTTATACCATTCTTGGCTTATCCACTTCCATCTACATGCAAAAGATTATTGATTTTGTTTTGGTGGAAGGAAATATACGTCTACTCAACCTGCTGAGTGTAGCAATGATTGTGATTCTTATTTTTCAACTCATTATTGGCGGGTATAAAACAGTATTTGGATTACAAACTGGACAAATGATTGATGCCCGTTTGATACTGGGTTATTACAAGCACTTGCTCAAACTACCCCAGCGTTTTTTTGACACCATGCGGGTGGGCGAAATCATCAGCAGGGTAAATGATGCGGTAAATATTCGGGAGTTTATCAACAACGTAGCACTAAACTTTATTGTAAACGGCCTAATTGTGATTTTCAGTATCGTACTCATGTTTTTTTACTACTGGAAATTAGCGTTAATCATGCTTGCCATTATTCCTGTTTACCTGCTTATTTACTGGATAAGCAATAAGGTTAACAAGAAATGGCAGCGTCGCTTAATGGAAGAAAGTGCAGAATTAGAAAGTCAGTTGGTGGAAAGTTTAAATGCAGTAGGCACCATTAAGCGGTTTGGCTTAGAAACATTTGCCAATGATAAAACAGAGGTCAGGTTTGTAACATTGCTCCGCACTATTTATAAAACAAGTATTTATTCCTTATACATTGGTACCGGGTCAGAGTTTTTCACAAGACTTTTTACGATTATCCTGCTATGGGCCGGGTCTTATTTTGTCATACAAAGAGAGTTATCACCGGGTGAGCTACTTTCTTTTTATGCATTAGTGGGTTATTTTACCGGCCCTGCTTCATCACTCATTGGAGCCAACAAAAACATTCAGGATGCCTTGATTGCCGCCGACCGTTTATTTGAAATCATTGATCTTGAGACCGAATCATCCAACGAAAATAAAATTGAGCTCACACCCGAACAGATTGGCGATATTTATTTCAATAACGTAACATTTCGTTACGGTTCAAGAACTACCGTATTCGAAGGATTGAACCTTGCTATATCAAAAGGGCAAAGTACAGCCATTGTAGGTGAAAGCGGCAGTGGTAAATCTACCCTGCTTTCACTACTACAGAATATGTACCCGTTAAAAGAGGGAAATATCACCATTGGTGGACTGGATTTGCAACACATCAGCAACCGCAGCTTGCGGCAAATGGTGGGTGTGGTACCACAAAATATTGATCTATTCACTGGTACAATAATTGATAATATTGCCATTGGCGACAATGAACCGGATATGCAAAGAGTTTTGTCCCTTTCTAAAATGATTGGTATTGATGATTTTATTGAAAAGCTTCCCAATACTTATAATAGCATTGTTAGTGAGCAAGGTGTAAATTTATCTGGAGGACAGCGACAACGCATCGCTATTGTAAGAGCTTTATACCGAAATCCGGAGATTCTAATTCTAGATGAAGCCACCAGTAGTCTTGACCCTGCAAGTGAACAAAAAGTGCAGGATTCGATGAATTGGTTTAAGGCTCAGGGCAAAACTGTTATTATTATAGCTCACAGACTAACTACCATTAGAAATTGTGACAATATATTGGTATTGAGCCATGGTAAGCTAGTAGAGCAGGGGTCTCATCATCAATTAATGCAAAGTAACGGACACTATAAGGGTTTATGGAACTATCATACAGAAACCATTTAAGCACTTTTACGATCAATGTTGTATGGTTTAAAATGGGGAGTATGTTTCTTGTTTGGTACACAGAGTCAACTTCAAGTAGTTTATAATTAATCTGTCTGCTTGGTTTAATATTTTTTAAATATAAAACTACGTTAAAGTAGTTACGACGTAATCTCATAGGATACTTTGTTTATAATAGTATTCATATTCGAATTCTGTCTCATACTTTAACCAGAAAAATGTACTAAAAAAACATCTTTATAAGAGTTCTAAAAAAGAGATAAACTCTTGTTCTATTTACCCGCCCAATCAAGCCCTCACCGTTTTCTCCGGGCTAATCAATTCCATGAAAGACCGTAAATCTGCTTCCGTCAGGCGGCGGTAAAAAACTCCGTGATCATTTTTTTCTCTGCAGGGCGTGCAATGAACAAAAAATTCAATGATCTCCGCAGATACATGTATGCCTGTGCGTTTCTTTCCGCCTTTGGCGGAGACTTTGCGCCATGCTTTTCAATTGCTCTGTCCCTCGATGCAGATACCTACTCATTTGGTTGATTTACAATCCACCCACACAGTCTTCTCACTTCATTCGAAAGACTATGCGGAGGAGAAAACACAAAAATCGCTTTATTGAAAATCAATGTTTTAAGTCAAAAAATGGGATAGGTAATTACGGTTTTCCGCATTTATTTATTCAAACAGAGCATAGATTGATTATTTATTGAGACTAAATCAAGAATTTACAGTAAAGGTTTTAAAGCTTGATTCTGGAAAGGCAAGTAGGGAGTATCGTTTCATTATTAGAGCTAAAATTACTAGGGAATATAAATGAAGCTGATAGTGTGTATGTTGTCTTTGGCAAGCAATTTGCTGTTTTTGTTTTCGCCTGAAGGATCCCTGGCATAAAATGGTTTTAAATACAATTCATGAAATATTTTTCTAGTCTTTTCGTCGCAATCATCCTGCTCAGTCAAACCAATGCCCAGACAAAACTTTTACAGTTTTCAGCGGGGACAAATTTTAATGGCACAGGAGATAGCTTTGGGTTTAGTTTTTTTACAGAGTACAGTAAAAAATTTAAGAAGAAACTTACTTGGTCTAACTCACTGGGAGGAACTATTAATGATGGCACACTTTATTCAATTTTTTACCCTACACCCTCAGGTCAACTAAGTGATGGTTCAATTCGTTATGCAACTGCGGGTTTTCAGGCAGCTTCACATATTGGCTATAGTTTTATTGCCTCACAAAAACATGACTTTCAGCTTCGCCTGGGTAGCGTGATAAGATACCAATCTACTTCTTTGCCGGATGCGGTCAGTCTCGAATATATCCCTGGCGTGCCATTTCCAGTTGTTGTACTTCAAAATTTAAGTCCTTTAAGAACCCTGGCATTGGGTGGGAGCGGACAATTGGTTTATAATTACACATTAAAAAGTAATATTTGTCTGGGTGTTTTAGCAGGTCTTCAGTTTGATACGCAGGGCGATACTATTTCTCAGCTTATGTTTACAATCGGGAAACGGTTTTGAAAATAATAGTTGGGAGAGTTCATTAATACTACTTCCTCCGGATGGTCTTGCTCCATAGGCGCACAAGTTCTTCCTGCAGCGCAACTCTGGAGGACTATGCGGGATACTTTTCAATTGCTTTGTCAAGACATCATTTACAGAAACTTTTTTAGTTGGTGTATATGGAATCCACCCGCACAGTCTTCTCATTTCATTCGAAAGACTATGCGGAGGAGAAATTTCTTTCTCTGCACAGTCTTGCTCCATAGGCGCACACGCACTTCCTGCAGCGCAGCGCTGGAGGACTATGCGGGATACTTTTCAATTGCTTTGTCAAGACATCATTTACAGAAACTTTTTTAGTTGGTGTATATGGAATCCACCCGCACAGTCTTCTCATTTCATTCGAAAGACTATGCCTTTACTTTGAATATTCTTAAAAACATTTGTAAATTTTCAAAGGAAAAGCAGATCATTATTATCAATGATATACTAGGTTATACTTAATTCTCTTTCATGCCGCAGGGTCTTCTTCCGCGCAAGCCGTAAGAAAGACCCTGCGGAGAAAAAGAGGAGGAGAAAATCAAAAACTCACTTCACATTCCACTCCTCATTGATAGCTGTATTTTGCCAAATGACACAAAAGCCGTAAGTTGACTTTCGTTCATTCAAACAACACCATGCAGCAAAAAGGAATTTGGAAAGTAATCGGCGCCTCCAGCCTGGGTACCCTCATCGAATGGTACGATTTTTACATCTTTGGTAGTCTCGCCACCGTACTCGCAGGTCAGTTCTTCCCGAAAACCAATCCCACCGCTGCCCTGCTTTCCACCCTCGCTACCTTCGCTGCCGGCTTCCTCGTACGTCCCTTCGGCGCCATCGTATTCGGCAGACTCGGTGACATCATCGGTCGCAAACATACCTTCCTGCTCACCCTCATCATCATGGGAGGCGCTACCTTCGCGATCGGTCTCATCCCCTCATTCGAATCCATCGGCTTCCTGGCACCCTTGCTGGTACTATTGCTGCGTTTGCTGCAAGGACTCGCACTGGGTGGTGAATACGGCGGCGCCGCTACCTATGTCGCCGAACACGCACCCGATCACCAACGGGGTTTTTATACCTCCTGGATTCAGACCACCGCTACCCTCGGACTCTTTGTTTCTCTGGGCGTTGTTCTCCTTACCCGTCACTCCCTCGATACCAACGAAACCCGCTCCATCGCTAAATTCAATGAGTGGGGCTGGCGCATCCCCTTCCTCCTCTCCATCTTCCTTGTCATCGTCTCTGTTTACATCCGTCTTAAAATGAAAGAGTCACCCCTCTTTCAACAAATCAAAGATGCCGGTCAACTCTCGGTCAACCCACTCAAAGAAAGCTTCGGTCACACCACCAACCTGAAAATGGTACTGCTGGCACTGTTCGGAGCAACCATGGGTCAAGGCGTTGTATGGTACACCGGTCAGTTTTATGCGCAGTCCTTCATAGAAAATGTCTGTAAAATAGATTTCGACCAATCCCGTACCCTCCTCATCTGGGCCATCCTGTTCGCCACCCCCTTCTTCGTCGTCTTCGGTGCCTGGAGTGACCGCATCGGCAGAAAATGGATCATGCTGACAGGCATGTTGCTGGCAGTACTTACCTATCCTGTGTTGTTCAAGGGACTCCTACAATTATCCGATCTCAAGGGTCAAATTGAATTGGCAGACCTGAAACAAATCAAGAGAAACCTCGTGCCATTGCCCACAACAGGTGACACTGTAAGAACAGTAACACACCAGTATTTTTTTGCATCCGGAGCCGTTCGCACGGAAGTGATCAAAGACACAGCGTACAGTGGCGGACTGAAAACAACACTGCATCCCGAAAAAAAATATACCATCAAACTGGGCAATGAAGCCTATTGGAAAATGGTACTCTTGGTGTTCATCATGATTCTCTATGTAACCATGGTATATGGACCCATCGCTGCCTTCCTGGTTGAACTCTTCCCTACCCGCATCCGCTACACTTCCATGTCATTGCCCTATCACATCGGCAATGGTGTCTTTGGCGGTCTCACCCCCTTTATTGCCACTTTACTCACTACCATACAAACCGATGACAAACTCGCCGGACTTCAATATCCCATCATTATTTCCGGTGTATGCTTTGTCATTGGCGCACTCTATCTTTCCAATAAAGCCCCTCAGCACGCTACTTCCTAACCCTAACAACTATTCTATGAATTTAGTAAAGCGATATGCCGGCATTCTTTGGATAGCACTGGGACCGGTTGCCATGTATTTTCTCCTCCGAACCGCAGCTGCTGAAATACACGAAAAACCCGTCGCAGACACCTGGATCCAATGGGGAATATTTACGCTGGTGGCGCTACCCATCGCTGCAGGCATGGTTTTCTTCGGCATTTTGGCACTGCGGGGTGCCTATGATCACCTGCCCGAAGAATCGGATGCTCCTGGTTCAGGCGATCGATAATTTCACATTATTTTATCCCTGAATCTGTTTTCATCAGCGATGAATCAACGGTTCTGCGGTATTTTTGGCAATAATTCAACTTCATGTCCATTATTGTTGCAGGTATTCAAAAACGCTATGGTAACCAACTGGCTGTTGGAGGCGTGTCCTTTGAACTGCAACGCGGTGAGATCGTCGGATTTTTAGGTCCCAACGGTGCCGGAAAAAGCACCACACTCAAAATGATCACAGGGTACGTTCAACCCGATGCGGGCACCATTCAGGTAGAAGGCTTGTCGGTGGCAGAGCATCCGCTGGAAGTGCGAAAAAAAATAGGGTATTTACCCGAAGCCAACCCCCTGTATTACGACATGTATGTTCGGGAATATCTGCAATTCATCGCCGGTGTTCATCACCTGCCGGCTCCGGAGAAAGCGATCAACCAGGTCATCGAAATGACCGGACTTACCCGCGAGGCACACAAAAAATGCGGACAATTGTCCAAAGGGTACAAGCAACGGGTCGGACTGGCAGCAGCACTGGTGCATAATCCGCCGGTATTGATATTAGATGAACCTACCAGTGGTCTAGACCCCAACCAGATTGTAGAAATCAGGGAGGTGATTCGAAAGCAGGGTGCTGACAAAACCATTTTATTTTCTTCTCATATTTTGCAGGAAGTGGAGGCCATCTGTGATCGGGTGATCATTCTCCACCAGGGGAAAGTAGTGGCCGATAACAGAATTCGCCAATTGCAGCAGGAAGAGAACTCCGGACAGGTCCTGGAAGTTCAATTGCGAGAGGAAGTGGCAGAGCAGGAATGGAGGGAAGTACCCGGCGTTCATCAGTTAATTGCTATGGGCGGAGGCCGTTACCGCATCAGCACGCAAGATGCAGAACAGCTCAGCAGGGCTTTGATGCAATGGACTGTTCAAAAAGGATATACACTGTTGTCCTTCCAACGGGAAGAATCATCACTCGAAGATGTATTTCGACAGCTGACTTCACAGCAGCCGTAGACGTTACAAGCTAACAAAATCCGCATTTTGCAATGAAAATGGCCGTATTTTTCGCTAACCAGTTTCAATTAATTACCTTGCGGCACAAATAAAATTTATTCTGACCAACTAAAAATGAATATTCATGAGCTACATTATTGATGTACATGCAAGACAAGTATTGGATAGCCGGGGTAACCCCACAGTAGAAGCCGAAGTTGTGACCGACGAAGGCGTAGTGGGAAGAGCTGCTGTTCCCAGTGGTGCGAGCACCGGAATGCACGAAGCCGTTGAAATGCGCGATAACGATAAAAAGAAATATGCAGGCAAAGGAGTTTTGAATGCCGTGAAAAATGTGAATGAAAAAATTGCTCCGGTACTCAATGGATACGATGTGACCCAACAGGCCGCCATCGATGGAGAAATGCTTGCACTCGATGGTACTCCTAACAAATCAAAACTGGGTGCCAATGCAATCCTGGCGGTAAGTCTGGCGGTTGCCCGCGCTGCTGCTGAAGAAGCTGATCTGCCGCTGTACAGATACATTGGTGGTACCAATGCCCGAACCCTGCCCATCCCCATGATGAACATTCTGAATGGCGGTGCGCATGCAGACAACAAAATAGATTTCCAGGAATTCATGATCATGCCCGTAGGCGCTAACTCCTTCAGTGAAGGACTTCGCTGGGGAGTTGAAATCTTTCATGTGCTGAAAAGCGTACTGAAGAAAAAAGGTTTTTCTACCAACGTAGGAGATGAAGGCGGCTTTGCTCCTAATATCCAAAGCAATGAGGAGGCCATTGAAACCGTATTGGAAGCCATCAGCGCCGCAGGCTACAAGACCGGATCACAGATCGCTATCGCCATGGATGCCGCCAACAGCGAACTTTGGGATGCCAAGAGAAAAAATATGTATTCCACAAGAGCAATGGAAAGATCCTCAGCAGCGATGAACTGGTGAAGTATTGGGAAAAATGGGTGAAGCAATATCCCATCATTTCCATCGAAGATGGCATGGCAGAAGATGACTGGAATGGCTGGAAAGCCTTGACACAGGCCGTTGGTAGCAAATGCCAGCTGGTGGGTGACGACCTCTTTGTAACCAATGTAGACCGCCTGAAGACAGGTATTGATAAAGGCATAGCCAATGGATTGCTGGTGAAAGTGAACCAGATCGGAACACTCACCGAAACCATCAATGCCGTTACCATGGCACAGCACAATGGATATACAACCATCATGAGTCACCGCAGTGGTGAAACGGAAGATACCACCATCGCAGACCTGGCTGTGGCATTGAATTGCGGACAGATCAAGACCGGCTCTGCTTCAAGAACAGATCGTATTGCCAAATACAACCAGCTCATTCGCATTGAAGAACAGTTGGGTGATACGGGTATCTATCCCAAGGGAAAGATTCGCTTTGGTAAATAAGCGAACTATTGCGAGAAGTTTTTTATTGCGGGCTTTTTAACACCTGTGTATTTTTTTGCAGGGTAGTGGCAATTGGTTTGTACTAACTTTGAATATTCTATTCCACCATGCAGCGCTATACCCGACTTCTTACCAATAAATACCTGCTGGCGGTTACCCTTTTCCTGGTATGGCTGTTGTTCTTCGACCAGCGTGATATCTTTCAGCAACTACAGCGCCGAAAAGAGCTGAAGGAACTGGAAGCCAAAAAAGCTTTTTATCAAAAAGAAATCGAGCAATCCGGCCGTGCCCTCTCCGATTTACAAAGCAATCCGGCTGCCATAGAAAAGTATGCGCGGGAACGTTATATGATGAAGCGGGAGGGAGAAGACTTGTTCATTCTGGATGATTCTACTGCTCTGAATACTAAATAAGGCCAAAATTCGTTCGCAGTTTTAAGAAGTCCTTACAACCCTTTTCTGCAATATCATGGGCAGATTCTCCGTTCTAACCCGACGGCATTGATTATTGTCGGGCAACTATGAAGGAAATAACGGATGAAGATCTTATACTGTATATCTACAACGAGGCACCTCCCGTGCTCAAAGCGTTGATAGAAAAAGAGCTGAACCAAAAGAAAGGGGTCATAGTTCAACGCATGAATCAACTCAAAGGAACACTCCATCAATTGGAACTAAAGAAATTGCCCTCTCCTTCCCCGGCATCAATTCAACAATTATTGCAAAAAGCAGGGATTAAGTCCACATCGCGTAAAACAGGTAAGTAGTAGTTGGCCACTGATCATTCCTCCTTCGAATCGGCTATTTTTGCTGCATGAAGCTGGCAGACCGATATGCGAAAGCCCTTTCCTGGCTCGATGAACAATTCCCCATCGCTGAAACCGAATTGTCTTACGGCAATCCCTACGAATTGCTGGTAGCAGTTATTCTTTCCGCTCAATGCACCGACAAGCGGGTGAACATGGTAACACCGGCTATATTTAAAAAATATCCTACCCCGGAAAAACTGGCCGCCGGCACATTTGATGATGTCTTTGCCCTGATCAGAAGCATTTCCTACCCCAACAACAAAAGCAAACACCTGATCGGGATGGCTGAATTGCTGATGGAGAAATTCAAGGGCGAAGTTCCTCTGACTGTCGAGGAATTGGTACAACTGCCCGGGGTGGGAAGAAAAACCGCCAACGTTATTACCAGCGTCATCGACCAGCAACCCAACATGGCGGTAGATACCCATGTATTTCGCGTGAGCAAGCGCATCGGCCTGGTCAGCACAAAAGCAACCACCCCCCTCGCAGTAGAAAAACAACTGATTCAACACATTCCCCGTCACCTCGTACACAAAGCACATCACTGGCTCATCCTCCATGGTCGCTATTTGTGTACGGCACGCAATCCGAAATGTGCTGCATGTGGATTACAAGATACCTGTAAGTTTTATCAGGCTGCCGCCAAAAAAGCTACAGCCAAAAAAACCGCTTCCCAAAAACCTACACCACAAAGAAATGCTACAAAAAAAGCTGCTGTAAAAAAAGCAACTCTACCAAGAGCAAGTGCCCAAAAGGCGGTTTCAAAAAAATCAAGACCTAAAAACAACTCTAATAAAGGGTAACCTCAATACCTTTTTTCCGCCAACAAAAAAACGAGTAGCTTTAAGCAACTCTATTTGTATGGCACTACTTCTTAGGAAAACATTCCTCCCCCTGCTTTTCAGCTTCGCTTTGATTTCAACCACTGCCGTAAAGCTTTCTGCTCAGTCCGGCAATTATGCAACGCCCTACTTTGCTGATAAGGACCGGGTGAAAAAATTGACGGCCTATTTTCCACTGATAGAAAAAATGTACCGGGAGTATGCTGAAAAGAATCATTTTCCGGGCTATGCATTCGGCGTGGTCGCCGATGGTAAACTGATCTTCTCAGGCAGTGGCGGCTGGGCGGATATCAATAAAAAAGTTCCTGCCACCACCCGCTCTGTTTTTCGCATTGCATCTATGAGTAAGAGCTTTACCGCCATGGCCATCCTTCAACTGAGAGACCAGGGTAAATTGCAATTAGATGATCCTGTGAGCAAATATATTCCTGAATTAAAAGGACAGCAACTCACTGCCGATGCACCTGAAATTACCGTTCGGCACCTGATGACCCATTCCGCGGGCTTTCCCGAAGACAATCCCTGGGGCGATCGGCAACTGGCCGATACCGATCAGCAATTACTGGAGTTGTTGCGACAAAAAATCAGTTTCTCCAATGTTCCCGGCATTGCCTATGAATACAGCAACCTCGGTTTTGCTTTGTTGGGATACATCATTCAAAAAGTTAGCGGACAACCCTACAGTACTTTTATAGAAAAAAATATCTGGCAACCATTAGGCATGGCACAGAGTAGCTGGGAATACAAGAAAGTGGCAGCGCCTTTGTTGGCACATGGTTATCGCTGGGTGAACAATGACTGGAAAGAAGAGGCCTTGCTCAGTGATGGCGTATGGGGTGCTATGGGTGGCATGCTGACTTCCATCGAATCACTCAGTAAATATGTAGCTTTTCATTTGCAGGCATGGCCGGTACGGAATAACCCGGAAGTTGGGCCACTCAAGCGCAGCAGTTTGCGTGAAATGCACCAACCCTGGCGACTGGCTTCTGTGAATGCCAATTATCGCTATCCCTCCGGCAGAGCCATTCCGTTAACTGCAGCATATGGTTATGGACTTCGTTATGCGGAAGATGGTGAGGGAAGAAAAACTGTTGGTCATAGCGGCGGGTTGCCGGGTTTTGGCAGCAACTGGGTCATGTTACCGGAATATGGTATCGGATTGATGTTCTTTGGGAATGTGACCTATGCCCCTACCAGTCTTGCCAACGTAGCAGTGATGGACACCTTGTTGCGTTTATCCGGATTACAACCTATGACCTTGCCACCTTCGAAAGTGTTGACGGAGAGAAGAGATGCTCTGGTTCGCCTTTTACCGGAGTGGGACGGTGCTGCCAATACCGGCTTCTTCGCAGAGAATTTTTTCGATGATTATTACATGAGCAAACTTCGCGAAGAAGCAAGAGCCATTTATACAGCAGCAGGTCGTATACTCGAAGTCGGCGAGGTGGTTCCGGAAAATCAGTTGCGGGGTTACTTCATACAAAAGGGTGAAAAGGGAAACATCCGCATCAGCTTTACCTTAACACCCGAAACGCCTGCACGCATACAGGAATATCATATCACGCTTCAAAAGAACTAAATATTGGTGGTCTTGTATTCAGGTTCTTTCAGGTAGAGCAGGATCAGCGTGAGCATCTTGAATAAAATGATGCGGTTCGCACTATCAAGTCCGTTCCATGTATTGCTTTGCCACATGGCGAACCATTCGCCGCCAATCACTTCAAAGCCGGTGAACCAAAGTAAGATGCCCAATCCCAGACCCATGACTGCCCGGTGTTTGGCTTCAAAGAAAACTGCTGCAGGCTCGCGTCTTTTGATGAACATCTGCCTGCTGCCGTGAATACATAAGAGCGCAATGATGAGTTCCAGTGCGATCAAAAAAATATAGGCAGTATGATATACCCAGGGTTGTTGTATCGAACGGTACAGTAACCTGCTATTGGGAAATACCGTATCCATCTTCATCACATGTTCAACGAACTGGTAGTTGGAATTATAATCGGTGGTATTCCCGAGAAAGATCAGCATACTCATGAGACCCAGTGAGCCCACCGAAATGATCTTGATCCACCGAAAAGCTTGCAGGGTAGCGGAATTCATTGATGAATATTTTATTCTTTGCCCGGTTGATATTGCTTCACCGCATTGTTCAGAATATCTTCCTTGTAGAACAACACTTCCTTGAATTCTCCTTTCGTGTACATTTCTCCCTGGTTATTGAAATAAGGAGAGGAAGGCACTCCGTTCACGCCACCCGCTAAAACTGAACGGGCTTTCACCTTTTTTCCAAATTCAACCGCACAAACAAAACTATTTCCACTATTACCGTATCTAAAGCGGGTATTGGGATAAGATCTGCTTACATAGGAAGGCAAAGATCCCCAGGTGGAAGCAGCAAAGCCACAGGGTATGGATGGCTGGTTGTCATCGAAGCTCTCCCGGATATTGCCCGTCAGTCGCTGAAAGCGATTGACTTCCCCCCAGGGCTTTTCCCAGCTTCCGAACTTCCGCATCAACTCTGCAATGGTGGAACGAAGAGGCACCAACATTTGAGCAGGATCGGCTTTATCGCAGAATCGTTTTGTTTTCTCCACCACATCCGGATCTTCTTCCGGATCTCCATTGCCCTTTAATATAACGGGCCATAATTTTTGTGCCCATTCAATGGCCACTGTTGTTGCTACCGAATTAACAGAGGAGCGGCGGTCCCAGCTCAGCAAAGTTTGCATCACCCCTCTTAACAGGTATTCAGTCGTGTCACCTTTGCGCCAGGCTTTTTCCAGTGCCGGTATCAACAGATCAAAAGCAGTCAGGTGGGTATCATACCCCGTTTCGATGACCTTATCTAGATTGTATTTCCTGGCAGGGGTGAGCAATTGTACAGCCCGTATGCCCCTGAAATTATCTCCATTGGGTGCCATGTATTTTGGGAAGCGCTCTTTTATCGGACTAAGAGGACCTGCAGCGGTGAAGGGACTGGAATTGCAGTTTTGTATCCACCCGTTGGCAGGATTTTTTATCGTGATGAGTTCATTCAGTGTATGCAATCCCTGCCATTCGGTGGCTATTACTGAACCATCCACGGGTTGCTGCCAGTTGAAAGCAGGATTTCTTTTCGGCATGAAGTTTCCATGCCAGTAGGCGATGTTTCCTTTGTCATCAGCATACACGGTGTTGTTGGAAGTATTGGCCAGTAAAGACATGGCCTGGTTGAAGGCGGCAAAATTCGTGGCCTTGGTGCGTTGCCAGGATTGAATCAATCCTTTGATATCGCGGTTATTGGCTCTCACGCTGATCCACTGTCCGTTTTTTTCCGACATCACCGGTCCGTGGTGCGTGAAATAACCGGTAAAAGTTTTCTCTTTTTTCACCCCCTTATCTGTGTAATAAATAGTAATGTTCCTGTTTGATACGG
>Ga0209985_10001956_pt1 | contig 19296 bp, 24 predicted proteins | sample NOAtaG_FD_187305 | JGI IMG/M metagenome (GOLD analysis project Ga0209985, IMG submission 187305) | Freshwater lake microbial communities from Lake Erie, under a cyanobacterial bloom - NOAA_Erie_Diel6S_1000h metaG (SPAdes) (version 2) | ecosystem: Environmental > Aquatic > Freshwater > Lake ...
TCAGGTTGTCGTTAATGAAAAGACGGATGGACCGGGACGCGCTCATTGAGCCTTAGCCCTTGCTGCCGCCGCGCTGATGTATTCGCCATCAATCACGCGAAGGCCATCCAGTAAGATTTCCGTATTCTCGCCAGACAATTCGCGCCATTCAGCCCAAGCCAACACGGCGCGAAATGGTGTCGGGGTCGGCATCATCGGCCCCATACCGCCGCCAACCCATGAACGCTCGCTTGCCAAATCGTTCCACGCGCGCCAGACGAAAGCGCAATCAAGCGCAAGCTCTGGCGGCGGTGGCGTATCATCATCGGCAAGCGCTTCGATTACGCCTTTTGCGCGGCCCCACGCGAACTCGTGGGCCGCGAAGGCTCGGAGTTTCCCAAGGCTTCCTCACGGTCTGCCGCGCGCCGCTCGGTGGCGATAAAGAACGCGGCAGAGGCCAGGGTGAGAAGCGGGCGAAACTCTTCTGTAAGGGCCATCTTGCGATAGTCTTCAACCGTCACCGGGCCATCGTCGCCTTCAAGATTGCGAACGCCCAAGATATATTGCCCAAGCATGATTTCATTTTCCAACACGTCACGAGTTGACGGCGGAAGGTCGGCAAATCCCTGGTTTGATTTCAGCCTGCCATCTTGCTTGGCGCGGCGTACGATTTCACGAACGGCCACCATCACCTTGTCATAATAGGCAGCGTCGCGGCCTTTCACCAGCAATTCCATCGGCGGATCGTCGGAAGAATCAGGATCGGGATTGATCCAAACGCCACCTTCCAGCGCGGCGGTGTCGCGCTGGAATGATTTTAGCTTTGCCATGTTATCCTCGGGTTTTGCGGATTGCGGGTTGCGGGAAAATGGGTCCGGTTGAAACCCGCATATCAACCGGACCCGCTCCGCGCGGGAGCCTGTCGCGCGATTACGCGCGGCAGTTGTTAGGCGGCGAAACGATCAATCTGAAGCGCAGCAAGCGCCATGTCGTTGCCGCCTTCGATATCAAACGTCGCCATGATTGCCTGATTTGGACCTTGAACCGGAATTGAAGGGTTCATCAGGTTTGCGCCCGGCAAAGTGAAGATGTAGCTGTTGCCCTGCGGGTCGCGCTTGCGCCAGGAAATGCGCGAGCGAGTTTCAGCCTTGAACAGCGCATATTGCGTGAAGTCTTTGAAGAAAAGATCAATCTGGCCAGCGACCAAGACTTGCCCCCAGCGTGCGCCTTGTGCCGTTGCGCTGCCCATCCCGTAATCCATGCCGGCGCCCTCGCGAGAGACATTGAGCGAGACAGAGCTGACAGCAGCAGCAAGCGCGGTGTCATCAACCTGCACGCCGCCGAAAGCCGCCACAGCGTCAAAAAAGCCGCCAGTTGGCGCGGCGGTAATGGTGCCGTTGCCCGCCGCCGTTGTGGCGCTCACTTCATCGCGTGACACGATGTTAAAGGAGCCGCGAAACTCCTGCCCGACACTGCCCGAAAGGCTGAAGCCGCCGATCATGCTGCCTGCGTAGCGCAGGAACAGGTTTGACGCGAAGCGGTTTTGGATTGTGAAAGACTTCACCATATCGGCATTGCGAAGCATCCCGGCATTGCGGACAGAAGCCGCAGTGCCAGCGGGGGTTTCCGTGCTGGCGACGGTCCGCCCGGCAAGAGTAAGCGTCTGGTTGTTTGTCTTGGTGGCGATGCGATAATAGCCGTTGTTTGCACCAGCGCTTGCCGTAAAGCCGCGCAATTCAATCCACTGGCCTTCGACAAGGTTCTGAAACTTGTTTGAGGTGGTGGAAGAAAGAACATTCGTGGTGATCGTGACGGTAATGTCGCCCCCCACGCCCGCGATGGTTTGCGCCGCCGTCCAGTCGTTGCCAAGCGCGCCAGCAAAGAAATCGTCATAGGTGCCATATGACAGGTTGAAATTGATAGAGCCGCTGGCCTGTTCCTGTTGCGTGATAGAAGAAGACACGCGGCGCGAGCCGGTAATTTCATTCGGGCGCGTGCGAGACTTGGAGCCTTGCAGGCTGGAGCTTGTGGTGCGAAGCGCAACAAATGCCGCGCTAGGCGTGGTGCCCCATACGCTTTCCGCCAAATACGAAAGCTGGGTTTCGGTTGTTTCAATGCCGGCCTGATAGCCGGTGACAGAACCGCTCATGTCGTTATTCCTTTTCCAGGTTCTGCGGCTAGGCCGCGTTCATCGCCCGCATCACGCGGGCCGATCTGTGTAATTCCAATCAACATTGACAGTCAGAACCCACCATTTCCCGTCCTCGGTTGGTGAGCCTGAGCCAATGACGGCGCGCGGGTAAGTCGTGAAGCCGTTCACGCCGCGATAGATGTTGGCGATGTTCTTTGCCACTTGGCGCGCATCTGCGCTCCCCGTGCCAAGCGGGACAATGACATGCACGATAAAAACGCCTCGCTCTTCATAGGCGCCGTTGCCAAGCTCAATCGGCTGAAGAATATCGCCCTCGGCTTCCACCGAAAGCCAAGTCGAAAACTCCGGCGCGGTAAAAGCCTCATTCGGCCATTCGATAGGATAGCCCAGCGCGGCGCTTGTCAGGCGGTTGCGGGCGTCCGTCCAGGGTTCGGGCGACATGCCTAGCCGCCCCGCACGTGCAAGGCATAGGCGACCACGCTAGAGGCCACCATAAGGGGGTTACAGCCTTGGACTGCCCAATTCTTGCCGTCTATCGCCACGAAATCACCTTTCACGGGAGGCGCAAAGCCTGCCGAGGCCAGCACGGGCGCGGCGGTAATCGTCACCTCTGCATCGCCATTCATGACGCCAGTTGTGATTTCCTCCGGCGTGAAAGCGCGAAGGCGTCCGGTGACGGCGATCTCGGTGAATGTCGTTGTCATGGCCTGGCGCCGCCGCAAAGTCATGGCGCGGCCATACCTGGCCAACAGGCGCGGCATGGCGGAAACAATGCTCACAGATTGATCTTCCGGTACGGCCCGAGAAGCGCCGCCGCTTCCACCGGCAAAGCCTCGGCGCCTGCTTTCGGATCTAGGTATGAGACAGACCCAACTCCGTCCGCCGCCTCAGACCGCACGCGCGGGTCGCGCCCGCGACCGGCATAGATTGCGCCAAGCGTGGCGATGCAAGCGCGCTCCAAGTCTTGCGGCGTATCGGTCAGCAGCACATACCCGGCGGCATAGGTGATCACCACCTTGGCCGCGTTCCATGGCTTCCGACTGTCATCCGTCAGGCGGTAAAGCAGCGAGCCGTCCAATTCGTAATCAGCAGCGGCAAGCGTTGCGCCTTCCTCAACCACGCTGGTAATCGCGGGGTTGATGTCCCGATCCAGCACAATGCAATCGGCGGAAACGTCGCGTTCGGTCTGCACCACCGTGGCGCGCCCGAAGCCTTCCGCGCGCCCGCAATACCGCGCGCAAGCGTCCGAAGCCTGGCCGATCAATTCCTGCAAGCCCGCCGTTGCGTCCGAGATAGCCAATTCGCGCGCCGCCGTGGCCAGCACGGTCAGCATGTTCGTGGCCGGCGGGGTTGTGACTGTGATCATGCGCGCCTCAATCGAAATTCGTTCTAGGTATGGCGCCCGTCAAGGCGCCGCGCGTATTGGCCGGCGTAAATGCGCCGCGCCCGGTCGCCGCCGTGAAAGCGCCGCGTGGCAGGGCATAAACGCGAACCTGAGTGGTTCCAGGCGTAAAGGTCGCCACGCTGGTTAGCGTAATGCCAGGCCCTTGCGCGCCGACGCTGGCGGCACCAGGCAGGATTGCCGCCGCTGCTTCCCATGCCGCGCCTGCCGCCGTTGCTGATACGCCGCCGATTGCCGCGCCAGGATCGAAAACCGATCCGGCAGAAAGGATGAAGCCTTCAGCTATGCCCTGGCCAGAAGCAGAGCCTGGGATGATCGTAGCCGTAGCCGATAGCGTTGCGCCGTTTTGCTGCGCCGCGCCTAAAGCGTTGCCTGCAATAAGCGAGGCAGTTGCCGCAGAAGTGACGCCGCCGGATACAGCCGCCCCGGTGGCGACACCCGCGATAAGCGAAGCGGTTGCGGTTATCGCAACACCATCAGCGGTTGCAGTGCCGGTAGCTGCGCCTGCAATCAAGGACGCGGTGGCAGATAGTGTGACGCCAGTAGCGGTTACAACGGTGCCGGCGCTTGCCGTGCCCGCGATGAATGAAGCGGTTGCAGATACCGTCGCGCCGCCTGCTACAGCAGCGCCAGAGGCTGCGCCATCGGTTAGGCTGGCATTGGCCGCAATAGTCGCGCCATCGGCTTGCGCGGCGCCCGTAGCCTGTCCTGCAATGATGCTGGCGCTTGCTGTGATAGTCGCGCCGGGAGCCGTGGCGGATGCTCCAGCGCTGGCAGTGCCAGGGATGATGCTGGCGGTTGCCGTGAGCGTCGCGCCCGGTGCCGTAGCTGCGCCAGACTGCGATAAAAAAAGCGTCAAAAGAGACACTAGCTATCTCCTTTGCCGAAAGGATTGAAAATCAAACCAACCGCGCGCTTTTGTTAAGGCGCGCGCAGCTTTGCTAATGCGGCTTCCACATCAGCAATATCTGAATCGAGCTTCTCTGCCAATGCCAAATCAATAGTTTCACTTCGCTGCTGATTTAATCTTGCCAGCCGCATTTCAGCAAACCGGATCAGTTCCTTAATCATGATCTGCTTTGTCCTTAAACCAGCGGGATTAACTCTTGGGTAACTGTCGCAAGGTGAGATTGCAAAATCAACACGTCATAGAGGTCTGTGCCGTCAATCGCGACATAAGCCGCCATGCGCCCCCCAAGCGCGGCACTGCCTGTCTGAATAAAGTCAGTCGCCGCATAAGGCGAAAAAACACGGTTTTTCGCATCGAAGCGATAAATCTGATTTATTGCACTCGCCACATAGACATTGACATAAGTGTATCGTCCCTCTTGGCCGAATGGCGAATAACAGCCTGTGGTGCCAGTGCCAAAAGTGTTCACGTTTCCGTCATAGGTAATTGCGCCGGTCCAAGTCCCGGTGATGCTTCCTGCAATATCAAGAACATCAAGCGTTATTGCTGCGCCGCCTCGAAAGAAATAATTAAATGAATGACGCGAATTTCGGGCCACGTCAGGCTGAATGCCAAACGATGGTGCCCAAAGGCATCCGGCCCCATTGGCGGCAGGCGCGACACCAAAATATGTCGTTGACCAAGCATCAGCCGCGATAGAGTTGGTGCCGTTGTTAATCGTGGCGTCCGTGTAATTGTAAGTATATAAGGTAGTGTTCGCGGTTGTGCGGAGCAGGATCAAATTCGGTTGCTCAATCACGAAGCGCGCCGCGCTGGAAGGCTGCGTTGTCCATGTGGTGCCAAGCGTATAGACCGCGCTCGGACCAGCAGTATGTGAAGCAATGATGCGGCGCTGCCCTACTGCCCCTGGCGTGGTAGGATCAGCCACGATGCGAATTTGGAAATTGCGATATTCATTTGCAACAACCACCGCATCACCAAGCGTTGCTTGCCCGGTAATAGTCGAAGCGCCCGAAGCCGTGGCAAGCAAAGCGACAAGGCCAGTATCATAGGACGTGGCGCCCTTTACCATGCCCTCGCCAGGCTTGTGGTTGTAAGGCACGTAAAGTTCATCCATAACAAGCATGGCGCTATCGGTGCTGATAGCAGGCAAGTTAGTGATGCTGCGATTGGCAAGGGTATTGCTCGCAGGCTCAAAAGAACGGAAAGCACCTGCTGCAAGCGTTCCTGCGCCGAGCATGAATAGGCGACCGCAAAGAAATTCATACCGCGCGCCAGTCGCAGGCGTGAAGGTCAAAGCAGTTTCAAGCGTGATAGATGGTGTGGTGCCAGCTGTATTGCCAACAATCCAGCGTTCTTCCGTTTTGCCCGCAACCGTATCAACGATTCGAAGCTTGAAACCGAGTTCACCACTGCCGCCGCGATTGGCCAGCATGTTCAAGCCAACCGCCGTAGGGAGCGCAGTCGAAAGCGTGACGCTGGTTGTCGTTGCGCCAGCCGCGATAGTGCCGACAGCACCAAACGAAGGCGCAAAAGCTGACGTGGAACCCGCCCCAAATGTGCCAGCAGTTAGCGGCGTTGCGGTCGCAAGCTGCCAAGCCTTCGTTATTACATTATACCGATTAAGAAGAGAGTTTGAATGCAACGTATAGATAAATGGATTTCGGCTGCTGTCGTTTCTCATGTCTGAGGCCATAGACATGGCCGCCGCGTGCGCATTAGGCGAAGGAGAAGTTTGACGCCAGATTAAAACATCTAGCCCTTTTTTGAAGGTATTGGCCATGTCAGGTAATCCTTGACCGAACGCAATCGGACCAAGCCGATAGGTTTGTTTGGTTGATCAGCATTTGAGCCGGACGCCCGCCGATGTTGGTTTGGTCAGTCAATCCGCTAACTGTGGTTACTGTGCTGACCGTGGTGACAGTTCCGCTTTCAAGCAATGCCGTTACGCGACTGCGGCGCTGCGAAGAATCATAAGAACCAGGGCTCAAAACCGCTTGCAAAATCTGCATAAGCAACATCGCGGCGCGATTATCAATGGCCGGCACTGGATTTTCGGCGCTTACATCACCGTCATTGGCACCATCGGCGCCAATCGTCAGTTTCATGCGCTGAAATTTTTTCCCGCCGATTTCATCAGCGGCGATTGTATCGCCTGTGCCTGGCAAGACTACATCATCGGCCATGTCTCAGCCTCAATTCTGAATGCGGAGAGTTGAAGCGTTCAAGGTGAACGTCGCGCCCGTCGCCGTCACATCGCTGCCAAAGTCGTTGACCGCGATCAATTCATCCGCAGAAGATGCGCCGCCGCGCGACTTGTAATAGACAGCCTTGCGCGCGGTGAACGTCGCGCCAGCCCATGAAACCAGCCCAAGCGAAACATCAAGCCTATCGTTGGCCGTGTCTTTGGTGATCGTGATTGCCGCAGTCACGCCGCCAGCCGTGTAGCCGGTGCCGGTGATCTCGTTTGTCACGTCGCTGCGCTTCGTGTGCGTGTCTTTGTTCTCGGTATAGCTGGAAGTCACCAGCATCACCCGAATGGTATCCGTATCAAGGTCAATGGCGCCGCGCGCCAAATCCTCAAAGAACGAATTGAAGATCAAGCTTGCCATTTCATTTTCCTTTCCGGGAAAGCCATTCAGCAATCATTCTAGTCAACATTTACCGCAACCCTTTGAGTTGCAGAAAGGCGCCGGCAGCTATTGCACCAAGCACCGCCATTGTCGCAGCTTTGACAATCTGGCTCCAAACAGTCCTCTTGGTTGATCTCCATGCGTCAAGCAAATTCCGCATTTCCCGCACATCTTCGCTTGCACTTTCATCATGCAGGCCGATGGATTCAAGAGCTTCCTTTGCGCCACGCTTCGCGGCGCGCGTAATCATTTCTTCAATAACCTCGGGAGACATTGCGCGGCGCTCTTCTGGCATTGGTCAGCCCTCGGCTTTTTTCTTCGCCTTCGGTTGGCCGGGCACTTCTGCCCAGCCTTCCCGAATAGCAACCGCCGCGAGTTCACCGTGGACGGTATCGCCCGCGGCAAATTCGCGCCCGTACACTTCGCCGTCCGGCGCCCCGATAAAGGGCGCCGTTACGGTTGCCACCACCTCAGACATTAGGAGGCGGCAATCTTCAGCAGCTTAATCGCCTGCGAGTTGCGGATGCGACCGCCAACACGCTTGCGGATGTAAAACTGCACGAAGCCAGGCAGGGTGATTTCATCGCGCGTCATACGCATGCCGACGCGATCCGCGATCAGATAACCCTCGCGGAAATCACCAAAGGCAATCGGGAACACGTTGGCGGCAACCGCCGGCATGTCTTCCGCCTCAGTGATCGGGTAGCCAATAAAGGTTTCCGGCTGATTGGCCGAAAGCGACGGCTGCCACAGATACGCGCCAGTGCCAGAACCTTCACGATATTTGCGAAGGGCAGACAGCACCGCTTTCGTGGTGACAAACCGCGCATTCGCGCGATAGCGCGCGCGCAAAGCATAGACCAGATCATAGAAGGTATCAGCGCTGGTCGGCAGCGCCGCCGCCTGGCCCGAAGCGATATACTGCAACGTGCCGAAGGCGCGCGAGGCGTCAGCAGTCGTTACAGGCGTCGGGCCATTCAGGAAGCCGGTCGGGCGGTTGGTGCCGTTACCGGCAACAAAGGCCGCGCCTTCGCCCTGGGCAATGGCTTCAGCCGCGCTCGTGATGAGCCAATTCTCGACATCAAAGAACAGGTCATCCAAGCTTTCTTCCGACGCGCGCGGGCGGGCAGAAGCAAGGCCGAAGGTCGGCGCCACTTCGGCCAAGTCCGGCGTATTGGTCTGGTTGCGCGTCGCCGCTTCACCAAGCCATTCAAACGTCGCGCCATTCACGTCAAACAGCTCTTTGTAATCAGGACTGCCAACCGTGCGAACCGTGGAAATCTGCCGGATGGGAGAAATGTCCACAGACAAGCGCGCAATCGTGCGCTCAATGATTTCCGGCAAGGCAAAACCGCCGGCGGAGCCAGTGGAGGTCACAGTCTGAGCGGCGCGGGTTTCAAACCCATCGTCGTTCATCGCGCGGGTTTGCATTGCCTTTGCCGTTTCGCGCATTTTCATTTCGGCGCGCGGGTCGCGCGGATTGCGGACCCAACCGAGAAACGCATTGCGATAGGCAAGCGCCTCGGCAGTATCATGGCCAGCGCCAGCTTCGCCTGCGCCACCCGGACGCGCAGCGCGCGTTTCAGCCTGTTCAATGCGCTTTTTGATTTCCGTCTGGGCATCAAGCACCGCGTCAATGCGCGAAAGCTTTTCGTCCAGAAGCGGGTCAGCAGCGCCACGCTTGGCAATTTCGGCAAGGCGCGCGTCATTCGCGGCCTTGTATTCTTCAAAAGCGGCGCCGATTTTTTCAATCGCGCCGGTCAGGGCCTCAGACATGAGGTTTCCTTTCAGGTTCAAGATTGCAGGGAACGCAACAGCCTCTCGGCTGCCATGTTTGCGCGCTCGGTTGCGATCTCGGCCTCTCGCCGTTCAGCACCCATTCGCATCAGGCGAGACACAAGGGCCGTCGCCTGAGATTTCGACACGTCTGGCGCTACATCACGCAACCACCGCTCCGCATCGGAAGGTTTCAGAATTTCATCAATCGCGGCGGCTTTCACGCGCGTCACGCGCGCTGATTTCGCCGCCGGAAAAGTCACAAGCGATACTTCCCAAAGGTCAACCGCCCGCACCGTGCGGATGTTGCTTTTCGGATCGTAATCGTCTTCTTTGGTCATAAAGCCAATAGACAGGCCGGAAATGGCGCCAGCCTTCACAAGCGCGAAAGCCTCACGCGCCTGGGCCACGTCCATCGCCAAGCGGCCCTTCACGCGAAGGCCGCGCTGATCCTCATCCATGCTTTCCCAAACGCCAATCGGCATGTCTTGACGGTGTTGCCAAAGCATGGCTGGCATGGTTCCAGCTGCGCGATGTTCGGCAAGGCTTGCGGCAAAGGCGCCAGGCACCACGACATCGCCATAAGCGTCTTCCTGCCCAAACACAGAGCCAAAGCCTTCGATAACGCCTTCTTCGCCTGCCGCGCGAAGGGCAAGCGCAAAGTCGCGCGTTTCCCGCCGCGCGCCCTGTTCGCGGTTTTCAGTCATGCCAATTTCCTTCGCTTAAATCGCCGGAGGTTCCGGCGCGGCCGCAGCGGGGGCGCCATTCATGTTCGCAGGCGTCAAAGGCTCATCAAGGCCGGGCAGCGGGTCTTTGCCTTCCTCATCGCGCAATTCATTTCGGGTATAAATGCCAAGTTCCGCCATGGCGCGCGCCCATACCGCGCGATCCGCCATGCTGCCCGCCGTCAGATAGCGCGTGTCAAACTCGCACCAAAGCGGCCCGGAGCCATCCAGCAAAAACTCATCCAGGCGCTGCAACCAAAGCTGGTGCCAAGGCGCCAGAGTGTGTTTCAAGTGCGCTGCAAAAAACGCTTCGGAGCTAGCAAAGGTCGCGCTTTTGTCAGAATGCCCCACCATGATCGGAAACACGCCAAAGGCGCGGCAGATTTCTTCAATCTGCAAGCGCCGCGTCTCGACATGCTGCGCGTCCACCCCGGTCATCGCCATCGGCATGTATTTCATGGCGTTATCAAGAATTGCCGTGCCGCTGCGCTTATCCGCCGTGAAGCGTTGCCAGGATGCCCGAAGGCGCTCCATAGCAGCGCTGTCAAGCTTGGCCTCAGTCGTTAGAATGCCAGCCGGGCGCCCACCGTTTTCGTGCAGCTTGGCCTGCGATTGCTCTGCCGCCATGGAAAGCCCGATGGCAGAAGCCGCAAGCCGCACCGCATTAAGGCCGCGCCAGAAATCCCACTGCCAATTCGGCAAGTGAAAAACATCATCCGGCCCAAGCTCTCCAATGAAACCAAATTCATCATGAATGCGATACCGCACCTGATAGCGCGCCGTGCGGTCGATCTGGTAATTGCCAGGCCGCACCGGGATCAATTCCCGCACCCGATTGCCGGCCATGACTTTGACCGCCAAAGCATCGCCGGTAAGCGCCGCGTGAAGGGTCATCGTGCGGCGAAACTCGAAGCTCGTCTGCCATTCATTCGGGCGACGGGACAACATCCGAAACTCTGGGATATTGCGCGCTAGCTGGCGCCGCCGGTTGGCGTCTTCCCGAAACACATTCAAAGCAGGCGTAGCGCAGCCGTCCGCAATCGTCTTCACACACGCCAGCACTGTCGCCACCTGAAGCGCAGTCTGTGGCGTCACCGCAAGCCCGGCAACCGTCGCGCCATAGGCTTCATCTATGCGCGCCATAACCTCTTCAAACGGGCGCGGCGCAGATCGCAATGAAAGCGCACCTCGAAGGCGCGTGATCAAGTTCATTTCACAGGACCACCATCTCCGAGGTTTCAAGATACGAATGGGCTTCAGCCTGCGATGTCGCAGCGCCAACCGCCATCGCAAGCGCGATTAATGCGTCAATCCTGTTCACGGCGCGGCGCTTGGAAAACCAAGCGTTACCCCATGGGTCTTCTTCGATGCTGGCGCTCATCATGGCCGAGATCAGCACCGGAGACCGGCGCAACCGTATCCGGCGCTCAAGTATGAGCTGCTCCAACAACATCTTGGAGCCGGGCATCCATAACCCGGCCTGCGATTTCTTCTTGCCGCCCTGGGGATGCTCCCAAAGAGGCAGCGCCACGCCAAGGTTATCAAGCTCGGGCTCGAAGTGTTTCTTGAAGCCATAAGCGTCAAACGCGACTGCCGCGATTTCAAACAGGCCAACCAATTCGGCCAAGCGCGCGGCGACAAAATCAAAGCGCACCATCCGGCCCGGCGCGGCATTTAGAAAGCCGTCCTTCACCCACAAGTCATAGGGCACGTTATCCCGCAACGCGCGCTCATGCAGCGTATCGCCGGGCGTCCAGGCCTCGCACCAAGCATCAAAGGTTGGCAACCGCGCCATCTGCCCGTCTTCGCGCGGCAGATCCACAAACCCGGTCGGCACCACAAAGGCCATCGCCGTTAAATCTTGCGTGGCGGACAAATCCAGGCCCACGAATACTTGCGCGCCGCTATGCTCGCTCTCGGGCTCAAAGTCAGAAAGCACCGCCTCAAGCGCGGGCCGTGCCATCCACGCCGTTTCGGCGTCAGTCCAAGTGCAAAAGTGCAACCGCAAGATGTTGTTCAGCTTGCCGGGGATTGCCTTGGCCTGGCGCACTACGCCGGCAAGGTAATCCTCCTGCACCGTCACGCCTAAAAGCGGGTTGGCCTTCGTCCAGCATGTCGGGTCTTCAAGCGGATCGTCGCCCGGATCAAGCCCGCAAACAAAGCTGAAAGCCTCGTCGTCCAGCACTTCACCAACAAAGGTAGCCGCGTCGTCAGGCTCGCGCGTTCCAGCTGCAACCCTTACCGCGTGCTGATGCTCTTGCCAGCAAACAGTCGTTCGGTCGGAACCGCTATTCGTCGCCATAATAAGCAACGGTTGCCGGCGCCACTTGAAGCCGCGCTCCAGCATTTCTATCATCGTGCCGTTGCGATGCTCATGCACCTCATCGCACAAAGCGCATGAGGGGCGAGGGCCAGACTGGCCATCGTCGGATGAAATCGGGCGAAAGAAACTGCCCGTCTTCAAGTCCGCCAAATTCCAAACCGGGTTACCACCGGAAGGCGTCAACCGCTTCTCCAGCGCCGGGCTTTGCTGGAACATCGCAACCGCGTCCCGGAAAAGAACCATAGCCTGGTCCTTTTTGGACGCCGCCGCATAAACCTCGGCCCGGTCCTCGCCGTCCGCCAACAGGCACCACATGCCAATGCCGGCCATCAAAGGCGACTTGCCGTTGCCCTTGGCGATCTCGATATAAGCGCGGCGAAAGCGTCGGGAGCCGTCCGCCCGTTTCCAGCCGAATAGGCTTCCCACGATGAATTTCTGCGACGGATGCAGCGTGAAGGGGCGTCCCTCGAACTGCCCGCCGTTCAAGCGTAGCACCACCTCGAAGAACGAAATCGCCTTATTCGCGGCGGTGACGTCCCAAACCAAGCCGCGCGCCTTGCCTGCCTTCAGGTCCGCTAGGTGCCGCTTGGCAGCGTTGCGGATATGAGGCCCCGCAATGATGCGGGAGGCTACTACATCGCGCGCCCATGCGGTTGTAGGGTCGCCCGGCGCCTCAGAAGTAGGCGGCGGCGGGGTCTTCCTGCTTTTCGTCTGCGCCATTCACCTTCACCTTGCTTCGGGCGGCTGGCGTGACGCCAAACTCAACCAGCCACGCCTTCAGCCGGCGGTCTGCATCCATCAGCGCCGAATAAGCCGGGCGCATACGCTCCATCTCGTCGCCTGATTTCGTGATTACGGTCTGAAACCGGCCATTCGCGGCTATATCCGCCCGGAGCGCGACGATTTCCGCGTAAGTCTCGCTTACCTGTTCCAGCGCCGCCGCATCGGCTTCAGTCAGCACGCCAATTCGATCCAGCATGGCCGAAAACCGGCCCCAAGCTACCCGCGCGCTAGGCGAAAGATGCTCCGGCGGGCTTGGAATAGCCCGGCCAGGCGTCGGTTCGGCCTTGTTTATAGGACGTTTTCCGGCATTTCCGGTCACTAACCGTAAATGCGTCGGCTTTGGCCTTCTTCCGGCCATAACTTTTACCTCTCATTTCGCGGCGCTGTGCGGGAAGGCCCCGAACGGTTCCGCCCCCAAACGCCCCAGAGATGTAAGCCCCCCCCCTACCCGTCAGCGACGGGCGGGGTCGAGCGGCCACCCGAAGGCGTCGCAGCCTATCAAGCGCGGCTCGCGGCCATGGGAGCGCTGGTTATGATGATGCTCGCAAAGGCTGCGAAGGTTATGCGCCGCGTCCGCCCCACCATCACGGCGGGGCTTAATGTGGTCAGCTACGGTTGCGCTGGTAGGGCAGCCTGGCACCGCGCATTGGTAGCTATCACGGCGCAGGATTGAGGCGCGTAACGCCCGCCATTCCTTGCTGCGATAGTACGGGTCTGACATGCGCCCCGGCCATGAAAAAGCCCGGCAGCCTTTTCAGGCTCCGGGCGCGACTTTGGTAGATAGTGTTTTATATGGCTTAGAATATATCCTATGTCAAGCGGTAATGCTCTGTGAGCCGATGTATTGCCGCCAATAGGTAGCCCGCCGCAATCTGTGGATGTAGCTGGCGATTGCCGGCCCATTCCGCCACCGTAGATCGGCCTAGCACGCACCAAGTCAGGCAGTTGGCCGAGAACGCCCCGACTGCTTCTGTCGCCTTCCGGTAGTCTGTTGCAGCCGCCAGCTTGGCGTCACTGAACCCGCTAGGCGCCCCTGTCATCTGCACATAAACCAACGCCCGTTCACTTGCCCCCATAATACCGAGCGCATAAGCCTCGTGATAGCGCACGGCGGCGCTGTGGTCGGCTTGGTCTATCGTGCCCTTACGTAGCCATTCATCCGGCACCCAAACCGCCCTAGCGCGCCTAATCGTGCGATTGGGGGCATCTGGGTCCGGGGCGTCTTCCAACGTAAGCCGACCCCGCCGATGAAGCATCAGGGGGCCAAGATCGGGTTCCTGGGGGGCGTTAAGGCCTCGGCTGCGCTTGCTCATGGGGTGCGCTCCTGCTTTTGAATGATCTCGTCCGCCACCTTAGCCCGTTGCTCCCACCATTCCGCCACGGCGGTCAGGTAGTCCCTGCCGTATTGGCTATCGGCCTTTTTGACACCGACGCGCGCAGCATGGGCTTTGCCTTGGGCGAAATCGCGTAGGTCCATCGCGGCGTGATATGCGGCGTAGTCCTTTTCGGTCATGTCCATCAGCGCCACCGCTTGCCGTGGTGCGGGTTGCGGCGAGGGATCAGCCTGTCAGCAATCGCACTCGGCAAGCCGGCAGGCGGGCGCGGCCATGCGTCAGGTCCTCCGGGGCATCCCGCTGCTTGTTCCTTGGCTCGGTTTTGCTTAGTTTTTGGCATGATTCTTGCTTCCTTTGGCTGGTGGTGACACAATGACACTATTGGTGACACTATATATAGTAGTAAATTATTGATATTATTATATAATATAATACTGTCAATTCTGTCATTGTGTCACACGATGCCCCCCTGATACGTGTATGTGAGGGGGGGGTATCCCCCCGCCCGCGTGACACAATGACACAATGACACAATTAGGAATATCAATAGCTTAGCTTGTGACAGAATCATTGTGTCACACCGCCGCCGCGATGGAATAGCGAATAGCCGGGTCACGTCCGGCTGCGCCGGGCTGGCGCTCCGGCTTTTCCGCAATGACGTCCCCGCTGTCCATCAACGTTCGAAGCACCTCTTCGCGCTCTTTGGTCGGGAACCGGAACCCGCGCCGGATCATCTCACGGTGTGTCACCGGCCCATGCTTGCGAATGATCTCCCGCGCGAGGTTCATCTTGCGCTCGAAATCGTTGTCCGCCACATGCCGCCCGGCTTCCTGGCAAAGCGTATCCATGCAATGCTGCGCCACCGCGCGCCCCCATGACACGTCGCCCTCGTCTATCACTGGCGCCGCTGGCGTCCGGCTCACGGCCCGGATCAGCGCCAGCTTCATGGCGTTTTCGGTCAACCGCGCTGCTATCGCGGTCACATACGTCCCGGAGGCTTCGCGCTGCTGTTCAAGCTGCGCCCGCCGCAACGCTTGGCGCATGGCCGTCGCCCCGGCTGTCTCTGGCACGCGGTAAGGGCTTGGCGTGATGGCCGCACTCATTAGGCCGCCCAGATTGCCCCCGCCTTCCACGCCCGCCGCAATCGCCTGGAGAGCCTCTATCAGCCTATCAGGCGGGGGGCCCATCGCCGCCTCGCGCTCGTCCGGGTAGCTTTCCGGCGACACGAAAATCAGCATGCGGGCCATAAGCCCATCATGAAGGCTGCCACCGGCTACCGCGCTCCAAAACTGCGCTGGCGTTGTGGTTCCATACAGGGACGCATGGGGCGAATGGATATCCTCCCGAGGCTTCCCTTGCCGGCTTTGGTCCGCGTATTCCGTCCCGGACCATGGGATATTGGCGCTGCTGTAGAGTTCCTTGAGATAGGCGGCGATCTGCTTTTTATGGCTTGCCGCCTTGTCGCCAAGCACGTCCCGGAGCCAGTCGCCAAATTCGTCAATCTGGAATAGCGTAGCCGGGTGCCGCACCAAAGCCGTCCTGAGTGCCGCGCCGCTGGCCACGTCCGAGCCGCCCAGGTATTGCGTCAGATTGGCCGCGTAAAGGCACCGCCGGATCTGCTTGCGCGCGTGGTCCTTCCCGGCGCCGCTGTCCGCGATGCCGACGGCATAGATATTTGTCCGAAGCTCGGTGCTGGTTTCATACCGCCTGCCGGCAAGCGTGCCGATTAGGGTAATGCCAGCCGCGAGGGCGAGGAACGGCTGCGGGCTGATGGCCGTCGCCTCGCAATAGGCGACAAACTCGCCCAAAGCGCCTGGCACGTCCATTAGGCCAGCCGCCACCGGCAAGGGCTTCCGGGGCTTGATTTCGCCCCGCGCCAGACGGTTCAAGAACGGCGTGGCAGGGTTCACCTCGTCCGGGGGCGTCACCATTGCCGGCGGGCTTTGCGGCTTGCCCATGCCCTCCGCAAAGGCCCGCGCCAGCGTCTTTTCGGCGTGCCGCTGATCCTTGCATCGGTGGAGTATGGCGCCAAGCGCGGCGCGCAACTCGCCCCAAGCCTCGCCCTCAATCAACTCCCCGGCTGCCACCAAGCCGCCGATAGCATAAGCGGCGGTGTTGATCGTTTCATGTTTTGCCCCGTCCGCCGCCGTGCGGATTTCCTCGCACCGCTCCGCCAATGCCGCGCGCCCGAGGGCTGTGCCGCCGTCAGAGAGGCTCATCGCCACCCGGCGCGGGATAGAAGGCGCAGGCGGGGCTGGCGCCGCCTCCGGTGGGCATATGGCCGGCAAAAGCCAATCCGGCACCTCAGCCGGTTCGGCATTATCCGCCACCGCATAGCCCGGCGAAGGTGGCACGATGACATAGCCGCCGTCGCCCCTCACATCCACATTCGGCGCGATCTTGGACGCGCTGTTTTTCACCCGGCCCCCCGGGTGCTTAAACCAAAGGTGAAGCCCGCCGGTAGCCGTGCGGATGGTCCGGGTGTGCGGCATTCGGTGGCTGTTTGCATCCAGCCAAGCGCCCCCTTGCTGGCCAGGCTTCATATCCACGTCCACCACCACCAAGCCTGTAGCCTCGCCGGTCGGCATTCCGATCATCACGGCCCGGCTGTCTCCAAACTGCCGGCGAAGCTCCACCGCGTCCGTTGTGGCGTCCTTAAACCCGTGCGACGTGATGGGGCGCTTGTCTGCGGCGCAGGCGAAAACCGGCACGCCAAGAGCGATAGCCGCGTCCGCCATGCCCATCTTGCTTTCGGCGCGCTCGCGCATGTATTCCCTGAAACGCGACATCGGAGCCTCCCCGCTCATGTGCTGATTTTGGCCAGCGCCGCCGCAACCTCGGCTTGCTGCGCCATCAGGCTTTCCACATATCCGCCGCACACGGCCTCGATAAAGCCGTGCCACTGGTCCACCGTCCATAGCGCCATATCGCTTTGGCCCAAGCTCTCAATCATCTCTCCGCCGCGCTCGCTGGCCAGTTTCATCGCCGCAAGCTCGGCCTCGTTTGCATCTGTCATGGCTGTCCCCCTTGTGATTGTGATTTCAGCCCCCGGCCAAACCGCCCGGATGGCTCGCATGATCGGCGCGTCATAAAGGCTCATCAAACCTCGCCGCCGCGATTTCCGTGTATTGTCCAACAGGCTTGACCTGTATGGCGCTCGGCTGTCTCAGGCTATCACGCCCGGCCAAAGCCTCGTCAACCGTAGCCGGTATTGGCTCCTTTGAGCGTTTTTTCCACCAGCTTTCGGCCTTCTGCCGAGGGTATCCGGTATGCTCAAAGCAAACCCATTCCGAATGCCGCACGAAGCCGCACTCATAGACAACGCGCATGGAAGCAGGCTTGCCGGGCTTTTCGTGCCGCGCATAGGCGACGTAATCCACCCCGACCCATTCAGGCTGCCGCTGGATTGACAGGACGGCGGCAGTCGAAGCCTCAGCCGCCACCTTGATCTCAGGCGCGGGAAACTCAAAGCCGCACCCGACACAAACGCGCGCCGCCGCCGCGTTAATGGTGGCGCATTCAGGCTCAGGGCATACCTTGTGCGGCGCCACGCCAGGCTCTTCGCTCTTTTCCCGCTTCCGCCCGTCCACCGTGTCGATCGGCCCATGCCGCGCGGTGTTGCCGGCAAAGTCCAAAACAAGGCAATCTTCCTTGCCCTCGGCAAGGCGCGTGCCGCGCCCGATCATCTGGACATAGAGCCCGACGCTTTTGGTGGGGCGAATCAAGGCGATCAAGTCCACCCCAGGCGCGTCAAAGCCGGTTGTCAGCACGTTCGCATTGGTGACGCACCGCAGCCGCCCTGCCTTAAAGGCGCTCAGGATGCGGTCGCGCTCCGGCCCCGGCGTGTCGCCCGTCACGGTTTCGGCGTCAATTCCCGCCTCGCGTATCGCGTCCCGGACGTGCTTCGCATGTGTCACGCCGGCGCAGAAAATGAGCCATGATCCCCGGCCATCGCCATGCTTTACGATTTCCGCAACCGCCGCCCGCGTCACGTCATCGCGGTCAACCGCCGCCTCAAGCTGGCCAGGGATAAACTCCCCGCCGCGCGTCCCGACGCTTGAAACGTCAAGCTGCGTTTTGGTTTGCTTTGGCACGACCATGGAAAGGTAGCCTTGCTGGATCATGTCCAACACCGGCACCTGATAGGCGACATCGGTAAAGAGCCTGTCTTTGCCTTCGTGAAGCAGGCCGCTGTCCATCCGGTAAGGCGTGGCGGTAAAGCCGATGATCTTGGTATGGTCCGAATTGATAGCGCGAAGCTCTGCCAGAAACTTGCGATACATCCCGCTTTCGTTCACGCCTAGCAGGTGCGCTTCATCTATCAGAACGAGGTCGCAGCGCTGCACTCGCCCGGCGTGGCGATGAATTGATTGAATGCCGGCGAAGAGGATTTGCGCGTGAATATCCCGCCGCGAAAGGCCAGCCGAATAAATACCGGCTGGAGCTTCGGGCCATGCGCGAATGAGTGCCGCGAAGTTTTGGGCAATCAATTCCTTGACATGCGTAAGCATCAGGATGCGCGTGTCCGGATACATCGCCAGCGCTTCCCTCACAAAGCTGGCGATGACAACGCTCTTTCCCGTTCCGGTCGGCATGACTACCAGCGGATTACCTCCGCTGGCGCCAAAGTAGTCATAGAGCGCGTCAATCGCTTCGCGCTGATATGGCCGCAGTTCGGTCATGGCGCCACCCCATCACGCCATTCGCTTCCGTCTGGCATGGTGTAGGAAACCCAATCATCGCCCGCGTCCACCTGTTCGCCTGGCACGAGGGCGGGAATGTAAAGATGCGCCGCGCATCCCGTTTCTTGCGCCTTGCGGTCAAGGTTCCAGACGTGCCGCACGCAATGCCACTCGCCACCGGCAACCGGCAATGAATGAAGGCATGATCGGCAATGGCGCTCAGGCATAGCCTCGCCATGGCACGCGGCGGCATGGTCGCAGAAGCGGCATTGCCACCAAGCCGGGTCTTTGCTGATGCGCGCGGGCGGTTCCACCGCGCGCAAGATGCGCTCCGCTTTCGCCATGATGCGAAGCGCAGCCTCGGCGTCATACTTGACGCGCTCTTGATATAGCTCGTCAGTGTCTTTGTTCACGGCAAGATAGAAGGCGCGCGTAGTCTGAGACATGTGCATATAGACTTGCATTTGTGCCCAATGCGCGGGCTTGGCCTTCGCCACGCCGTCCTTGACCAAACCGGCAAAGGACTTCGCGCCATGCGTCTTAAACTCGCACACATGCCAAGCCGAAAGCGCTTCTGGGAATCCCTGCGCCATGCCG
>Ga0209985_10001957_pt1 | contig 19291 bp, 20 predicted proteins | sample NOAtaG_FD_187305 | JGI IMG/M metagenome (GOLD analysis project Ga0209985, IMG submission 187305) | Freshwater lake microbial communities from Lake Erie, under a cyanobacterial bloom - NOAA_Erie_Diel6S_1000h metaG (SPAdes) (version 2) | ecosystem: Environmental > Aquatic > Freshwater > Lake ...
ATCAAAATTAGCCGCTTGCAAAGACAGACTAGTAAAATTCATGGATCAATGTTCAACGATTCACGATGAACCCAAGCTTGCTGAAAAAATAACGGCCGAAGGTATGCCGATGATGGACGACATCCGCCGCGGGATGGAGGACCGGCCCAGGGCCGAGCCGCCGTTCATGGCGGCCGCCTGGGCGGACATCGCTTCGCTCGCCGTGGCGCGCTCTTCGGTTACGCCGGCCGAGATATAGGCAATATCGGGCGCCACATTGATCTTGGCTTCCGCGTTGATCGTCAGCGTCGTCTCAGGCTGGATCGAGTTGTGGTTCATGGCCATGGCAGCAGGGCTCGCAAGCAAGGGAGTGGCAGCGGACGCAAACGGCATCTGGGCGCAGGCAACCGGCGCTGCGGCCAGCAGGACAGCGACAAGAGCAAAGGGGGAACGTTTCATGGGGGGCTCCATACTGGTGGGATCAAAGCGGTACGCCTGTCTTCGGCAGCGAACAAGGCCGTTGCAAGGCGCACTCACGGCGCCTAAACGACCAACGCAGAAGGGCCTGTAGCTCAGTTGGTTAGAGCGGACCGCTCATAACGGTCTGGTCGCAGGTTCAAGTCCTGCCGGGCCCACCATATCCCCTTTGTCCGACCCGGACACATAGGTAACAGAATGTTCCGGAGAGATAGGTTACACTTTCGCCCCGAACGGGTTGTCGACAGTTTGTAATGTCCTTGCCTCGAGATCAACGTATCCGAGGTCATATTGCATGAACGAGACGAGCCAGATGCCGTCATCAACCTCCCTGAGGCCGACACGCTGACCGGCGAGCACGGTGGAGATGTTGATTTTCTTCCTGTGCATGCAGAGCCTGCCACAGGCGGTGATCAGGGCGTCGTGATCGTGGAACGGGTAGTCGATGTCGGGCAGGCCGCTGAACGGTCGGGGTGACGGGGTGTAGACCGTCGCCGGGCAGGCCATGGCGAGGCCTTCATGGGGGCGTTCAGTGTTGAACTCCCGGATGAAGTGATCGAAGCGGTCCTGCTGCTGGAGGTGATTGGCAGCGGCCGGCTTCGTCGTCTCATTCTTCAGGGTGAGATGCATACGCTCGTGGCGGCCGTTCTGCTGAGGATGTCCTGGCCGGATGCGCTCGATCGCGATGCCGAGCCTCAGCCACCAGACTGAGAGACGGGAGAGGTTGTAGAGCCCGTTCGGGCTGGCAAAAGGCACGCCGTTATCACTGCGTATGGCCTCCGGCAGTCCCCGCTCCCGGAACAGGGTGTGGAAGGCTTCGATCACGCCGGCCTCCTTCGTGCTTTCCAGCGCCTCGCAGGCGAGGATGAAGCGCGAGGCGTGATCGGAGACGGTCAGCGGGTAACAGTAAGCCTGGTTGCCGAGCCGGAACTCGCCCTTGAAATCGACGCACCAAAGGGCATTGGGAGCACTGCCAGATGACAGGGCGGTTCCCACTGCCCTTTGGCGCGGTCGCTTCGCTGTCTTGACCAGGCCGTGCCGGTCGAGCACGGCGTGGACAGTGCTGATCGCGGGAATGCGGACATCGCCCGCCAGGCGCCGGACCAGCAGCTCCCGGACCTTGCGGGCGCCCCAGTTCGGCTTGTCTTTCTTGGCCTGGACAATCGCCTGCTCGATCTGGCCGGGAAGCTGGTTCGCATAGCGCACCGGCCGGCGCGAGCGGTCGCACAGCGAAATCACCCCTTCCTCCTTGTACCGGTTGAAGATCTTGTGACCTGTCTTCCGGGAGATCCCGAACTCCCGGCACAAATCGCTCATCGACTCGCCTTCAAGGCGCCGCGCCACAAATCGTAGCCGCTCATCCATCTTCGTTCCGTCCTTCCATGGCATCCCAACCTCCCGCCAAAGCGAAAAGTGTTACCCATGTGTCCGGTACAATCTGTCACCTATGTCTCAGGTCGCTCAACGCCCTTCGGGCTTCGGGTGGCAGGTGCCGGAGTGGACGAAGCCCGCCGTCTGGCTTAGCTGGCTCGCCATGACCCAAGTGAAAATCTGCGGCCTGAAGGATCCGGACCTCGTTGCGTTTGCGGCGCGGGAGGGGGCGGACTGGATCGGGTTCATGTTTCCGGTCAGTCCGCGGCAGGTGACGCTGGCGGCGGCGGAGACGTTGCTCTTGTCAGTGGGCAAGGCTGTACCGGTGGCGGTATTGCTGGACCCGCCGGACGAGGAGGTGCGGGCGGTCGCCGCGCTCGGCTTCCCGGTGCTGCAGCTGCACGGGCAGGAGACGCCGGAGCGAGTGGGCCAGATCAAGGCCATGACCGGGGCGGAGGTCTGGAAGGTGCTGGGCGTACGCGTTGCAGAGGACCTCGCGCGAGCGGACGATTATGACGCGGCCGACCGGCTGCTGCTGGACGCGAAGCCGCCGGAGGGCGACGCCCAGAAGGGCGGGCATGGGGCGGCGTTCGACTGGAGCGTGTTGAAGGGCTGGACCGCGCCTAAACCGTGGATCCTGGCGGGGGGGCTGACGCCTGAAAACGTGGCGGATGCGATCGGCCAAACTGCCGCGCCTGCCGTGGATGTGTCCTCTGGCGTGGAACGGAGACGGGGGCTAAAGGACAGGGAACTGGTGCGCGCCTTCATTCGCGCGGCAAAAGGAACTTGAGCTACATGGACTTGCGCAATACCTGGGACAAATGGCCGGATGCGAATGGCCGGTTCGGCGAGTTTGGCGGACGCTATGTTGCCGAAACGCTGATGCCCTTGGTGCTGGAGCTGGAGGCCGAGTATCGCAAGGCCAAGCAGGACCCCGCCTTTGCGGCGGAGATGCAGGACCTGTGGACGCATTATGTGGGCCGCCCGTCGCCGCTGTATTTTGCCGAGCGCCTGACCGAACATTTCGGCGGGGCGAAAATCTATTTCAAGCGCGACGAGCTGAACCATACCGGCGCGCACAAGATCAATAATTGCCTCGGGCAGGTGCTGCTCGCCCGGCGGATGGGCAAGAAGCGCATCATTGCGGAGACGGGCGCGGGCCAGCATGGCGTCGCGACGGCGACGATCTGCGCGCGCTTCGGCCTCGAATGCGTCGTGTTCATGGGCGAGACAGATGTCGAGCGGCAGAAGCCGAACGTGTTCCGGATGCGCCTGCTCGGCGCGAAGATCATTCCGGTCTCCTCCGGCACGGGCACGCTGAAAGACGCGATGAACGAAGCGCTGCGCGACTGGGTGACGAATGTCGACACGACGTTCTACTGTATCGGCACGGCGGCCGGACCCCATCCGTACCCGGAGATTGTGCGCGACTTCCAGTCGGTGATCGGCAAGGAAGCCCGTGCGCAGATTCTCGAGCGCGAAGGGCGCCTACCGGACGCCGTGATGGCGTGTATTGGCGGCGGCTCGAACGCGATCGGCCTGTTCCATCCGTTCATTGATGACGAAGGCGTGCGCCTGATCGGCGTCGAGGCGGCGGGCCACGGTATCGAGACGGGGCAGCATGCGGCGGCGCTGAATGGCGGCCGGCCGGGCATCCTGCACGGGAACCGGACCTATCTCTTGCAAACCGATGACGGCCAGATCATCGACGCGCATTCGATCTCGGCCGGGCTCGACTATCCGGGCATCGGGCCCGAACATGCCTTCCTGCGCGACATGGGCCGGGCAGAGTATCTGTCGTGTACGGATGACGAGGCGCTGGCGGCGTTCCAGCTGTGCACGCGGCTTGAAGGCATCATTCCGGCGCTGGAGCCTGCGCACGCGATCGCGCGCCTTGGCGAAGTCGCGAATGAGCTCGGCAAGGACGGCTTGATGATCCTCAACATGTGCGGCCGGGGCGACAAGGACGTGTTCTCTGTCGCCAAGGCCCTGGGAGTAGAGATGTGACCAAACTCATCCTTGTCCGGATTACCTGCCCGTCGCGCCGTGTGGCCGAGGATATCGCCGATGCGGCGCTGGAGGCGCGGCTGGCGGCCTGCGCAAACCTGGAGGGGCCGGTCTCGTCCACCTATCGCTGGAAGGGCGTGATCGAGCAGTCCTTCGAGTTTATCCTCTGGCTCAAGGCGCCGGAGACGAACTGGGAGAAGATCGAGGCGCTGGTCGACAGGGTGCATCCCTATGACGTGCCGGCGATTGTCGCCATGCCGCTGAGCCATGTCAGCGACGCCTATGCCGCCTGGGCCCTCGAGAACACGGATACCTGAGATGGGCCGCACACGGATTGAAGCGGCCTTTGCCAAGGCGCGCAGCGAAAACCGCGCCGTGCTGGTCGCCTACCTGATGGCCGGTGACCCGGACCTCGAGGCAAGCTATGCGGCGCTGTGCGCGCTGCGCGACAACGGGGCCGACATCATCGAACTTGGGGCGCCGTTCACCGATCCGATGGCGGACGGGGCGGCGATCCAGAAGGCGGGCCTCAGGGCGCTGGCGAACGGCACTAAGCTGACCGACGTGATCGCGCTGGCGGCGCGCCTGCGCAAGGACGACGAGACGACGCCGCTGATCATGATGGGCTATGCCAATCCGGTTCACTCGATGGGCTATGAGGCGTTCGCGGGCGCGGCGGCGAAGGCAGGCATCGACGGCTCGATCATCGTCGATCTGCCGCCCGAGGAAGATGCGCCGCTGCGCGCGATATACGCGCAATACGGGCTTTCGGTGATCCGTCTTGCAACCCCGACGACGGATGAGCACCGCGCTGCGAAGGTCTCCGAAGGGGCATCGGGCTTTATTTATTTCGTCGCCGTAACGGGTGTCACCGGGGCCGGAAGCGCGGATCCTGCAGCGATTGCAGGGCAGGTGGCGATGGTTAAAAGAGTGTCGGGATTGCCGGTTTGTGTCGGTTTCGGTGTAAAAAGTGGTGCACAGGCTGCGGAAATGGCTAAAATCGCAGAAGGGGTGGTCGTTGGTTCGGCTTTTGTGGAAAAGGCGGGCGATGCACATGCAACTGGCCGGTTCGAGACAGCGGCGCCCGCGATGGGCGCCCTGGCGCGGGAGCTGCGGGTTGCCATCGATACGATCCGCAAAGCCTGACACTGCCGCAGATTCGGGAGTTTTTAGCCTATGAACTGGATCAACAAGGTCACGCCGCCCGGCCTGAAGACCATGATGCTGAAGAAGGACACGCCAGATGATCTCTGGGTGAAGTGTCCGGTCTCCGGCGAACTGATCTACAAGCCGGACCTCGAGGCGACCTGGAATGTGACACCGGCGGGCGCGCATCTGCGCATCTCGCCGCGGGTCCGCTTCCGCCTCCTGTTCGATGACGAGCGCTGGGAGCCGGTGTCGCTTCCGCCCGTGCCGCTCGACCCGCTGAAGTTCAAGGATGACAAGCCCTATCCGGCGCGCCTGAAGGCGGCGAAAGCGAAAGTGGCCGCGCGCGACGTGAAGGAAACCGAAGAGGGCGGGGCGCCGCTCTTGCAGGAAGACTGCATGGTGGCGGCCTACGGCAAGATCGGCGGCGTGCCGGCGGTCGTGCTGGTTCAGGATTTCGATTTCATGGGAGGCTCGCTCGGCATGGCGGCGGGCGAGGCCTTCATCACGGCGGCTCAGCTGGCGCTGGCGCGCAAATCTTCGTTCGTGGTGTGCACAGCATCGGGCGGCGCGCGGATGCAGGAGGGCACGCTGAGCCTGATGCAGATGCCGCGCACGACGCTGGCGATCAATGACCTTGCCGATGCGAAACTGCCCTACGTGGTGGTGCTGACGGACCCGACTTCGGGCGGCGTGTCGGCCTCGTATGCGATGCTGGGCGACGTGCACATTGCAGAGCCCGGCGCGATGATCGCCTTCTCCGGCCCGCGCGTCATCGAACAGACGATCCGCGAGAGCCTGCCGAAGGGGTTCCAGCGTTCGGAATTCCTGCGCGAGAAGGGTCAGGTGGATATCGTCTGTGACCGGAGGAAGCTGAAGGCGACGCTGTCACGCGTGCTGTCTCATCTCCTGCCAATGGCGCGCCGCCGGGACGATCGTTCCAGCATCACGCTGACCCCGCCGAAAACGCATGCCGAAAAGCTGCCCCAGACAAGGGGCGCCGCTGATTGATTGGTAACAGCCCGGCGCTCGACGCCTCGCTGAAGCGGTTCGAGGGTCTCTATCCTGAAGTCATCGAGCTCTCGCTCGGGCGCATTCTTCGTGCGCTCGAAAACCTGGGCCGTCCGCAGGACCGGCTGCCGCCGGTGATCCATGTGGCGGGCACGAACGGCAAGGGATCGACCTGCGCCTTCATGTGGGCGATGGCGGAAGCGGCAGGATTGTCCGTACACGTCTTCACTTCGCCGCATCTCGTTCGCTTCAATGAGCGCATCCGGCTGGCGGGCGAACTCGTCGATGATGCGCGTCTGATCGAATGGCTGGACCGGACCTTCGCGGCTATCGGCGACGGGCAGATCACGCATTTCGAGGCGACTACGGCGGCGGCGATCCTCGCCTTCTCGGAAGTGCCGGCGGACGTGCTGATCCTTGAGGTCGGGCTCGGCGGGCGGTTTGACGCGACCAACGTGATCGATGCGCCAGCCTTGTCAGTAATTACGCCGGTGGATTTTGACCACAAGGCCTTCCTCGGATCAGACCTTCGGAGCATCGCGGGCGAGAAGGCGGGCATCATCAAGAAGGGACGCCCCGTCCTGTCCGCGATCCAGCGGAAGGTCTGTGATGATGTGATCACGAAGAAGGCCGCGGCTGAGGGCGCGCCGCTCTACCGGCTGAAGACGCATTTCGTGGATGCCATGCCGGAAGACCTCGCGCTGATCGGCGAGCATCAGCGCTCCAACGCGGCGCTGGCCGCGATGGCAATGCAGCTGTTCGGCAATTCGACACGGATCTCGCAGGAGGCAATTTTTCAGGGCGCGCGCAACGCGACCTGGCCGGCGCGGATGCAGCGGCTGAAGCCGGGGCCGGTGACGGCGATGGCGGAGGGGCGGGAGGTCTGGCTCGATGGCGGGCACAATCCGCATGCGGCGCGGGCGATTGCGCGGCATCTGAAGTCGCTGGGCGGCAAGACCGCGCTGGTCACAGCGATGCTGGCGAGCAAGGACTCGGTCGGCTTCTTCATGCCGTTCCGCTATCTGAAACCGCCGGTGTTCACGATGCCGAATGCGCCGGGACACGCCGGAGCTGATCCGGCGGCGCTAGCGGATGCCGCGCATACAGCGGGGCTGACCGCGGCGGCCTGTGCGAGCCTTGAGGCGGCGATGCGGGCGGCGACGGACACCGGCGCGGACCGGGTGCTGATCTGCGGGTCCCTGTATCTGGCCGGGATCGTGCTGGGGATGAATGACGAGGCGCCGGACTAGGTTTCCTATTCTAACAAGCGCGCCAAATTGACCCTGACGTAAGCGTCAAGCCTTGCGCCGGAGGCCCTGCAAATGTAGGGACTGCGCACTTTCTAGTTCCACAATCATAAACCAGCCTGGGAGCGCCCGCATGAAGGTCCTCGTGCCCGTGAAGCGCGTCATCGACTACAACGTGAAGGTCCGCGTGAAGCCGGACCAGACCGGCGTCGATCTCGCCAACGTCAAGATGTCCATGAACCCGTTCGACGAAATCTCCGTCGAAGAAGCCGTGCGCCTGAAAGAGGCCGGCACGGTGACGGAAATCGTGGTCGTCTCGATTGGCCCGCAGCAGGCGCAGGAAACCATTCGCACGGCGCTCGCCATGGGCGCTGACCGCGGCATCCTGATCAAGACGGATGCGCAGGTTGAGCCGCTGGCGGTTGCCAAGCTGCTGGCCAAGGTGGTCGCCGAGGAAAGCCCGGATCTCGTGATCCTCGGCAAGCAGGCGATCGATGACGATTCCAACCAGACCGGCCAGATGCTGGCCGCGCTGCTCGACTGGCCGCAGGGCACCTTTGCCTACAAGCTGGAAAAAGACGGCGGCGCCCTGAAAGTGACCCGCGAAGTCGATGGCGGCCTGCAGACCGTGAAGCTGACACTGCCGGCCATTGTCACCGTGGACCTGCGCCTCAACGAGCCGCGCTATGCCTCGCTGCCGAACATCATGAAGGCCAAGAAGAAAGAGATCGCCGAGAAGTCGCCCGAGGCTTACGGCGTCGATATCACACCGCGCCTGACGGTTGTGAAGGTGACCGAGCCTGCGGCCCGCGCCGGCGGCGTGAAGGTTGAAGACGTGGCGGCCTTGGTCGCGAAACTCAAAACGGCAGGAGCTGTCTGATGGCTGTCCTCGTAATTGCAGAACACGCTCATGGCGCGCTGTCGGACGCGACGCACAAGGTTGTCACCGCCGCGACGAAATTCGGCGGCGACGTCGATGTGCTCGTGGCCGGCGAGAATGCCGGTTCGGTTGCTCCGGCGGCCGCGAAGATTTCCGGTGTGCGCAAGGTGCTGAAGGCGGAAGGCGACAGCCTGCGCAAGCAGACCGCCGAAGCCATGGAAGCGCTGGTTGTGCCGCTGATGGCCGGCTATGACGCCGTGTTCATCGCCGCGACGACCACGGGCAAGAACATCGCCCCGCGCATCGCAGCGAAGCTCGACGTGATGCAGCTGTCGGAAATCGTCGGCATCGTGGACGCCTCGACCTTCGTGCGCCCAATTTATGCCGGCAACGCAATCCTGACCGTGAAGTCTTCGGACGCCAAGAAGGTCATCACCGTGCGCGGTACGGCATTCCCGGCGGCAGCCGAAGGCGGCTCGGCTTCGGTCGAGGACGTGGCGGCCCCGGCCGGTCCGTTCAAGTCGGAGTTCGTCTCCGAAGAGATGGTGAAGTCGGACCGTCCGGAACTGACGGCGGCGAAACGCGTCGTCTCCGGAGGCCGCGCGCTCGGCTCCTCGGACAAGTTCAAGGAAGTGATCATTCCGCTGGCGGACAAACTGGGCGCCGCCGTCGGCGCCTCGCGCGCCGCTGTGGATGCTGGCTACGCGCCGAACGACTACCAGGTCGGCCAGACCGGCAAGATCGTTGCCCCGGAACTCTATATCGCTGTCGGCATCTCTGGCGCTATCCAGCACCTCGCCGGCATGAAGGATTCCAAGATCATCGTTGCGATCAACAAGGACGAAGAAGCCCCGATCTTCCAGGTGGCCGATTATGGCCTCGTGGCGGACCTGTTCGTCGCCGTGCCGGAACTGACCAAGGCGATCTGAGGCGCGGTTTCGCCGGACAAGACAAAGCCCGGTCTCCGAGAGGAGGCCGGGCTTTTCCTTTGGCGGGAAGGGGGCTGCAAACGGGCGCTTTGCTGCGTTGCACAAACCGCTATAACGGGCGCCGATTCAACAGGTGTTCAAGAGGGCGGCGGTCATGGCAGGGATCCGGACAGTGGGCGTAATCGGCGCCGGGCAGATGGGTAACGGGATTGCCCATGTCTCGGCGCTGGCTGGCTATGATGTGGTGCTGACCGATGTGTCGGAAGCAGCCCTCGCCAAAGGCATGGCGACCATCGAGGCGAACATGGCGCGGCAGGTTGCCCGGCAGCTGATCACGCCGGATGAGCTGAAAGCCGCACTGAAGCGGATCCGTCCGTCTACGGACATCAAGGCGCATGGAGCCTCCGATCTTGTGATCGAGGCGGCGACCGAGAAGCGGGAACTGAAAGAGCAGATCTTCCGGTCGGTGTGCGAGGCGGTGCCGCCGCATGCCTATCTTGCGACCAACACGTCGTCGATCTCGATCACGCGGCTTGCCTCGGTCACCGACAGGCCGGAAAGGTTCATCGGCCTGCACTTCATGAACCCGGTGCCGCTGATGAAGCTGGTCGAGGTGATCCGTGGTCTGAACACGGACCAGGCGACCTATGAGACGGCAATCACCTTTGCCCACCGGATCGGCAAGACGACGACCAATGCCGAGGACTATCCGGCCTTCATCGTCAACCGCGTCCTGATGCCGATGATCAACGAGGCGGTCTACACGCTGTATGAGGGCGTCGGGAACGTCGAGTCGATCGACACGGCGATGCGGCTCGGCGCGAACCATCCGATGGGGCCGCTGCAGCTGGCGGATTTCATCGGCCTCGATACCTGCCTGTCGATCATGCAGGTGCTGCATGACGGGCTCGCCGACACGAAGTACCGGCCTTGCCCGCTGCTGGTGAAATTCGTCGAGGCCGGCTGGCTCGGAAAGAAGACCGGCAAGGGCTTCTATGACTATTCGGGCGAGCATCCGGTGCCCACCCGGTAAAGTCTTAACCGCGCAGTAACCCTCTCAAGGCTCCTTGGGCTTCCGACAGGACGTCTGACAGGAGCCCGACATGCCCATCCGCACACCGTTGAACTATCTTGCCGGGGCTGCGGTCCTGCTGACCATCGCCGCGGGCGGCGGCTATTACGCCTCTCAGGCCGCCTCCGCCTCGGCGGCGACAGCGGCGTCGGCGACGGAAGTTCCGCTCACGGTCTATTGGTCGGACGGCGATTCCGGGCGGCTGTCGGATGGCACGAAGTTCCGGCTGCACGGGATCGACTCTCCGGAAACCGGCTCGATGAAACAGCGCGGCGGCGCCAAATGCGAGAGCGAGCGCGTGCTCGGTTTCGAGGCGAAGGAAGCGGCGCTGGAGCTGACGCGCGGCAAGGCGGTCACCATCACCGAGACGCGCGGGATGGACCGGTATGAGCGCACGGTCGTGCGGCTCGAGATTGACGGCAAGGATGTGGCGGCGCTGCTCGTGGCGGGCGGAACGCACAAGACCTGGGACTATGACGGGCGCGAGAAAAAGCCCGACTGGTGCGGCGGGGCAGCAGGCTGAGCGCTTGCGTTCGTGCCCGTGCCGGTTAGCGTCGGCGCGGAACGGCGGAGGTAGCACATGCGGCACTGGATTGCGGGAAGCCTGGGGCTCGGCCTCTTCCTTGCGGCGTGCGGCAATGAAGCGGTCCGTCCCGGCGAGCCTTACTTTGCAGAACCTGCCTCCCGGGAAGCCGCGAAAGTCATCGGTGAAACCGACCCGGCGGACCTGACCGGTTCGCAGCGTGCAGCGCTCGTCTATGCGCATGCGGCGACGGCGCTCGCCTTGCTGCGGGCGGGGGACGCGGATGGCGGGACACGGCAACTGTCGCATCTGGATGCTTCCGCGCATGCCGGCCTGATGGTGGGCCTGGGCACGATGGGATTTGATCCGGCGCCGTTGGCAGCGGTAGCCGCTGCGCCGCAGGACGAAGCGGCAGGACTTGCCGCCGAAGCCATGCTGGCGGCGCTGCGGCCGAATGCAACGGGCGAGGTCAAGGAGACCGTCGCCTTCCTGATGAAAGCGCTCGGCAACGCGTATGAAGCCGGCGCGGATGCGGGCACGATCTCCGATATCGAGGCCTATCAGACCGCCTACGGACTGGCGATTGCGGCGCGCGACATTGTGGCGGCGCAGCCGGACGAAGCCTACAGCGATCTCAGGCTCGAGCTCGAATTGCTGGTGCGGATGTGGCCGGGGGCAGGGCCACTGGCGAGTTCAACCCCGGCGCCGGACGCCGAGATGGCGCTGGCGCTGTCCAACGTGAAGCTAGTTCTCGCTGGCCTTCCTTAGCGCCGCATCGATGAACTGCACTGCTTCGGCGGCGGCCCAGTCGGCCTCGCCGGACAGGCGGGCGATCTCCAGCCCGTCCGGGCCGTAAAGGATCGTCGTGGGGAAGCCTTGCACATTGGCGCCGTAAACGATGTCGCCCCGGTCGAGCGGCGCATGGCGAAAGGCGATATTGGCGGCGCCGAGCTCGGTCAGGCGGCGCTTGGCATAGTCGACGTCCTCATCGGCATCGATGCTGATCGCGACGACTTCGAACGCGTCACCGCCGCGGGCCTCCTGCAGGGCGCCGAGGGCCGGCATCTCTTTTTCGCAGGGCGCGCACCAGGTGGCCCAATAGTTCACCAGGATCGTCTTGCCCTTGAAGCTCGCCAGGTCGGCCTCTGCGCCGGCGGCGTCATCGAAGGTGCCAGCCGGAACCGGTGTCCCGGCGCCGGCAAAGTCGAGCTTCTCCAGCGTTCCGGTGGCATAGCGCTCAAGCGGATTGCCGGGCGCGTCCCCCGCGGATGCGCGGATCAGCACATAGACAATCGCAGCAAGGGCGACCAAGAAGAGGCCGATGAAGGCAAAGCGGGACATTCGGGGCAGCGGCTCCGTGGGTTCGGATTTGAAGGATATGACCATGAGTTCCACAAAAGGCCAGACAATGTGGGGTGGCCGTTTTGCCGCAACGCCGTCGGCGATCATGAACGAGATCAATGCCTCGCTGGATGTGGACCAGCGGATGGCCGAGGAAGACGTGGCCGGCAGCCGTGCACATGCCGACATGCTGGCCGAAATGGGCATCCTGACGGCTGCCGACAACGAAGCGATCCAGGCCGGTCTGGACCTCGTCTCTGCGGAACTGAGGGACGGGACCTTCCCCTTCCGGCGGGAACTGGAAGACATCCACATGAATGTGGAAGCGCGGCTGAAGGAGCTGATCGGCGAGCCGGCCGGGCGGCTGCACACAGCGCGCTCGCGCAATGACCAGGTCGTGACGGATTTCCGTCTCTGGACGCGCGGGGCGCTGGACCGGACGAGCCATCTGGTGACGGCGCTTCAGGGCGCACTGGTGCGCCGGGCGGGGGAGAACACCGCTACGCTGATGCCGGGTTTCACGCACCTGCAGACGGCCCAGCCGGTGACGCTGGGCCATCATCTGCTCGCCTATACCGAGATGCTCGAGCGCGACCGCACGCGGCTGCTGGACTGCGCCGCGCGGCTGAACGAATGCCCGCTGGGCGCCGCAGCGCTGGCGGGGACCGGGTTTCCGATAGACCGCGACATGACGGCCGAGGCGCTCGGCTTTGCCCGTCCGATGGCCAACTCGCTGGACGCGGTCGGATCACGCGACTTTGCGCTGGAGGCCCTGAGTACGCTTTCGATTGCAGCGACGCACCTGTCGCGGCTGGCCGAGGAGATTGTTCTCTGGACCAGCCCGCAATTCGGCTTCGCCCAACTGACAGACGAATGGTCGACTGGCTCCTCGATCATGCCGCAGAAACGCAACCCGGACGCGGCGGAGCTGATCCGGGCGAAAGCCTCGCTGATCACGGGGTTGTTTTCGGCGCTGCAAGGCGCGGTGAAGGCATTGCCGCTGGCGTATGCGAAGGACTTGCAGGACGACAAGCGGCTGACCTTCGAGGCGTTCGACACGTTCGACCTTTGCGCCCGGGCAATGGCGGGGATGATCGAGACGATCCGGTTCCGGCCGGAAGTGATGCGGGCGGCTGCGGCGAAGGGCTATTCGACCGCGACGGACCTTGCCGACTGGCTGGTGCGGGAGGCGGGGCTGCCCTTCCGGGACGCCCACCACGTGACCGGCCGGATCGTGGCGCTGGCCGAGGCACAAGGCCTTGAGCTTTCGGCGGTGCCGCTGGGCGAGATGCAGAAGGTGCATTCCGCAATCACGGAAAGTGTTTTCAATGTGCTCACGGTTGAGGCCTCTGCCTCATCCCGGACATCTTATGGCGGCACAAGCCCTGTTCGCGTCGCAGAACAGGTGGCACAGTGGAAACAGAGACTTCGACTGGAGTGATGACGATGAAACGATTCATGGGCGCTGCTGCGGCGCTGGTTCTTGTTGGCGGTGTGTCGGCCTGCGGGTTGACGGGCGACCTGAAACGCCCGGGGCCGCTGATCGGCAATCCGAGCGGCGAGATCGATCCCGCATCCCTGCCGGGCTCGGAAGACCGCAACCTGCCGGAACTGCCCGAGCGCCCCTCGGACGCGCCTGAAGAAGAAACTGAAGACGAACTGCTCGGCGGGCCGGATTCGTGATGCCTTCAAGGCTGATCCTCGCGGCTCTTGCGGGTCTCGCGCTCGCGGCCTGTCAGACGGCGCCGCCGGCCGAGCCGGTGATCCTGCTGGCTCAGACGGCAGAGACCGCGCCTCTTGCTGTGGCGGTCCCGGTGAGCGAAAACCTGACTGAAGGGCTGACGGAGAATGACTGGGGCGGGGAAGTGCCGCAATCAAAACCCGCTGGCGACGTGAGCGAAGGCGGCCTCGGCGACATCGAGTAGGACCGCGACAGCCAGATGCATCATTTTCACTATACAGGCGGCCGGCTCCACTGCGAGGGCGTGGACCTTGAGGCGCTCGCGGCCGAGGTCGGCACGCCGTGCTATGTTTACTCCAACGCCACGCTCGTGCGCCATGCCCAGGTGATCCGTGCTGCCTTCAAGGGGCAGAGCGTGCTGGTCGCCTATTCGGTCAAGGCCAATGGAAACCTGGCGGTTCTGGCGACGCTGGCGGCGCAAGGATGCGGCGCGGATGTGGTCAGCGGCGGCGAACTGTTGCGGGCGCGGCGGGCGGGCATTCCGGCTTCGAAGATCGTGTTCTCCGGCGTCGGCAAGACGGCGGCGGAAATGGATCTCGCCCTTTCCGAAGGCATTCATCAGTTCAATGTCGAAAGCGCGGCGGAGCTTCGCCTCCTGTCGAAAGTCGCAAGCCGCCTGAGCTGCACCGCCAAGATCGCTTTGCGCGTCAATCCGGATGTGGCGGCAGGCGGGCATCCGAACATTTCCACCGGCAAGTCGGGCGACAAGTTCGGCGTGCCGTGGGGCGAGGCGGAAGCGCTGTATGCCGAGGCGGCGACGCTGCCGGGCATCAAGGCAGTGGGCGTTGATGTGCATATTGGCAGCCAGATCGGCGATCTCGCGCCAATGCGGGCCGCGTTCGAAAAGGTCGTGGCGCTTGCCATGCGCCTGCGCGGGCAGGGGCATGATATCCGCCGCATCGATGTCGGAGGCGGTCTCGGTATTCCGTACAAGGATGGAGATGCACCCGCATCACCCGCCGACTATGCTGCGATGATTGCCGAAGTGACGGCGGATCTGGGCTTTGAGGTCATTCTCGAGCCGGGGCGCGTGATCGCCGGAAATGCGGGGGTGTTGCTGACGACGGTCCTGTTCGAAAAGGAAGCGCCTGACCGGACCTTCCTGATCGTTGACGCGGGCATGAATGATCTGATCCGCCCGGCGCTTTATGGCGCGCATCATGACATCCTGCCGCTCGCCGAGCGGAAGGCGGGCCATCCTGAAAAGACTTATGACATCGTCGGCCCGATCTGCGAGTCGACGGACAAGTTTGCCGCTGGCCGCGTGCTGCCGGAAGTGCGCGCCGGAGACCGGCTCGCCTTCATGTCGGCGGGAGCCTACGGGGCGGTGCTGTCGTCCGGCTACAATGCGCGCCTGCTCGTGCCGGAAGTACTGGTCGACGGTGACCGGTACGAAATCGTCCGTAGGCGGCCCAGTTTTGAAGAATCGATCGGACTGGAGAAAGTGCCGGATTGGCTTACGACGGTGGCCTGACAGATATTGCGGCCAAGGTTTCCGCAACGCAGCGCCGGCTGACGCTGCTGGCGCTTGGCCGTGCTTACTGGCCGGTTTTTGTGCTGGTCATGCTGTTCCTGGCCGCGGCCTTTTCGGGCGCCTTCGACCGGCTCGACAAGATTACCGCTGCACTGCTGTCGCCGCTGCTTCTTCTGACGGGCGCCTACTTCGTATGGCGCGGCGCGAAACGCTATGTTGCGCCGACCGAGACGCAGGCGGCGCGGCTGCTTGAGGCGCCGTCCGAACTTCGCCCGCTGACAGGCCTCAAGGACCGGCCGGCGCATCCTTCGGCTGAAGCAGCTGGCCTCTGGCAAGCTCACAGGACCCGGCTGATCGCAGAGCTCGGGAACCTTCGCCTTCCGCGCTTCACGGCGGAATGGAAGGCGCTCGATCCTTTCTACATGCGAGCCATCCTGTCATCGGCGGTCGTCCTGTTTGCGGTGCTTGCGGGCGGGGACGGGCCGGGGCGCGTTTGGCGGGCACTGTTTCCGGATTACGGCGCGCTTGTCGGTGCCGACAAGATGATCGTCGAGGCCTGGGTGACGCCGCCGGAGCATACGGGACGTCCTCCGATCTTCCTGAAGCCGGGCAGTGAGGACGTCCGTGTCCCGATAGGCTCGGAAGTGACCCTGCGAACCGAAGCGCGCACTGCGCCGCGGCTAGTGATGAAGGGTGCGCGCGACCGGGATGCGAAGTTTGCCGCGACGCCGGACGGCGCCTGGGAGGCGAAGGCGACGATCACCGGTAATACGCGGATCAGCGTGCGCTGGTGGGGCGAGCGGGCGCGCTATGGATTCACGGTTCTGCCGGACGCCGTTCCGGCAATCGAATTCGTGGGACCGCCGGAGCCGGGCGCGCAGGACCGGGTGAAGTTTACCTGGAAGGCGCAGGATGATTACGGCATCGCGGCAGTCGAGCTGGCGATCCGGCTGCGGGAGCCGCACCCGGCAGCGCCCGACGCCGAAGACCGGGTGCCGGTGCCGATGCCAGGCGCAGCTGGGGCGAAGGAGGCGAATGCCTCGGTCGAGCTGGACCTGACGCGGCACCGCTGGGCGGGCCTTGAGGTTGACCTTCAGCTCGTCGCGCTTGACGGGTCCGGTCAGGAGGGGCGCAGCGAGAGCCTGCAATACGCCCTGCCGGAGAAGCTGTTCCTCGACCCGCTGGCGCGCGTGGCGCAGGAAGCCCGCGTGACCGTACTGCGTGAGCCGCGGGTCTATGCCGAGCGCGAAAGGAACAATGATGCCTTGCGTGACGGCGCGCTGAACACAGCGGCGACCGGGCGTCTTGCTCTGGCTCCGGATGGCATCCGGCAAGCTGCCACGATGCTGGAGGCGGTCACCTACAAGGGCGAGCTGTTCTTCGATGATCTTGGCATCTTCATGGGCTTCCAGATGGCCGAGAGCACGCTGATTGCGGCGGGCAACAAGGCCGAGGCCGAGGCAGTCGACCCTTTGCTATGGGCGATGGCGCTGAAGATCGAATATGGCAGCGCGGCAGATGCGGCGCGGCGGCTGGAGGCGGCCCGCGCCGCGCTGGAGCGGGCATTACGGGACGGGGCCTCGGAAGAAGAGATCCGCAGGCTGATGGAAGCCTTCCGCGACGCCGCCAACGAATACCTTGCCGCCAAGATGGCCGAAGCGATGGCGAACGGGCTGGACGCGCCGCCGCCGAATGAAGATGGCCAGGCGCAGGCCGGCGGCGAAGGCCTCGGCGGGCAGGACTTCGAAGACATGCTGAATGCGCTTCAGGACCTGACCGAAACCGGGGCCAGCGATCAGGCGCGCCAGCTTCTGTCCGACATCACCAATATGCTGGAGAATCTGGAGTTCCAGCAAGGCGGCGAAGGCCAGCAAGGCATGGGCATGCCCGGCCAACAGGGTGAGAGTGAGCAAAGTGATCTGCCTCCGGAGGAGCAGGAGCTGACCGATGCAATGCGGCGCCTGTCCGAGATGCTGCGCGAGCAACGCCAGCTGAACGATGACACGCTGGCCCAGCAGCGCGGCGAGCAGCCGGCGGGGCAGGGCGGCACGCCCCCGCCGTTCGGATCACCGGAGGGTGAGGGCGCCGATGAAGGCGGCGGCGGCCAGCAGGAAGGCAGCGGCATGGGCCGCGGTGAACAGGAAGGCGAAGCGGGCACCGGGGCGGGCCGTGAGGGCGAACCGCAGGAAGGCGACCAGGGCGGCGGACAGCAGAGCGGTGGCACGCTGGCCGAACGGCAGGCGGAACTCGGCCGTCTGGTCGAGGAGTTTGCCCGCCGGGCGGGAGAAGGCGCAGGCGAGGGCGAGACGGGCGACGGCGCACAGGTTGATCCGGATGCGCTGTCGGCCATCCGCGAAGCGCAACGCCGGGCCGAGCGTGCGCTGGAGAGCGGCAATGAGGGGCGTGCCATCCTCGAGCAGGAACGCGCGACCCAGATGATGTCAGAGTTGTCGCGCGGGCTCGCCGGGCAGCTTGATGCCCTGCAGGCCGAACGCCGCGGGGAGACGCCGGGCAGCCAGGATCCGATGGGCCGGGAGATGATGGGGGCCGGCAATGACGGCCAGGGCGTGAACATTCCCGAAGAGGCCGAACGCCAGCGTGCCAAGGACATCCTCGACGAACTGCGCCGCCGCTACAATGAAGCGGAAGACGAAGAAGAACGCGAATACCTGAGGCGGCTTCTGGACCGGTTCTGACGCCGGCAGAAAACCCAGGCCTGCAAACTCAGTGCAGTTTCAGCTTCGGCCGGACGACCTGATTGACATGGCCCATGGCAATCATGCCGAGGCCGCGAAGGGAACCGTGGATCGCCATCAGGTGCATCCGGTACAGCGACACGTAGACGAAGCGCGCCAGGCGGCCTTCGATGGCCATGCGGCCGCCGACAAGATTGCCCATCAGTGTGCCGACGGTCGCATAGCGGCTCATTGAAATGAGCGATCCTTTGTCTTCGTATTTGAAGGCTTTCAGCGGTTTGCCTTCGATCAGGGCACGGATGTTATCGAAGGCGGTGCCCGCCATCTGGTGTGCGCTCTGCGCACGCGGCGGAACGGGGCGCTCCGTGCCGGGAAGGGTGCAGGAAGCGCAGTCTCCGATGGCGAAGATGCGGTCGTCCCGCGTGGTCTGGAGCGTTTCCCTGACGACGAGCTGATTGATGCGATTGGTTTCAAGTCCGGCAATGTCTTTCAGGAACTCCGGCGCCCTGACGCCGGCCGCCCAGACTTTCAGATCAGCCGGGAAGACCTTGCCGTCCTTTGTCTCGATGGCTTCCGGCGTGACGCGCGAAACTTGCGCGCCGGTCGCAACTTCGACGCCGAGCGCTTCGAGTTCGCCATGCGCGGCCTCCGCGAGTTTCTCAGGCAGGGCAGGCAGGATGCGCGGGCCGGCCTCAAGCAAGCTCACTTTCAGGCGCTTTTCGTCAAAAACTTCGAGGCCGTAATAGCGCAGCGCCGAGGCGGAGTTGTAGAGTTCAGCGGCGAGCTCCACGCCGGTTGCGCCGCCGCCGACGATGGCTATGCGCACATATTCATCCGCATCCGGATTGAGGCTGAGGCGGCGCGAGCAGCGAAGGCACTGGTTGAGGAGGCGCTGGCGGAAACCATCGGCGTCGCGCCGGCTTTCCAGCGACAGGCAGTGATCTTTCACGCCCTCGACACCGAAATCGTTCGAGACCGAGCCGATCGCCAGCACCAGATAGTCATAGCGGATGCGGTGCTCGCCCATCAGCTCCGAGCCGTCGACATCAAGCAGCGGAGCCACGATGACTTGCCGGTTCTCCCGGTCGATGCCCTTGAGCGCGCCCTGGAAATAGCGATAGCCCCAGCGATGGGCGTGGGCGCCGTAGCCGACTTCGTCGAGATTGGCGTCCAGCGATCCGGCGGCCACTTCGTGCAGCAGCGGCTTCCAGATATGGGTCCGGTTACGCTCCAGGAGGATGATGTCGAACTTCTCGCGGCCATACCGGGCGGCGAGCCGGGCGGCGAGCTGCAATCCGCCGGCTCCGCCGCCAACGACTACGATCTGGGTCTTCAGGCTCTTCATTGGGTGAGTGTATCGTCCGGATTCGGCTGAAAGCAAACGCCGATCCGCTTAA